>Ga0137403_10004320_pt1 | contig 16757 bp, 19 predicted proteins | sample CZOMad2_1_16fung_FD_122057 | JGI IMG/M metagenome (GOLD analysis project Ga0137403, IMG submission 122057) | Vadose zone soil fungal communities from Angelo Coast Range Reserve, California, USA - CZOMad2_1_16fungal (Hybrid Assembly) | ecosystem: Environmental > Terrestrial > Soil > Vadose zone...
AGCCTGCGCAAAGCCGGCACCGAAGAACAAGACCGCGAGCAGCAAGGCGCCAGCGACGATTCTCCACTTCACCCACGCGGACAGTGCCATCGCGAGCAAGGACAGAATTGCTATCCAGATCCAGCAGGAAAGGACGAGGCTGCCTGCGATCCAAAGATGGTCCCAAGTCCACTGCGTGCCAGCGAGGCTCGCCTGCACCGCGAACAAGATCAAGCCGGGGATCCAGGTAATCTGCGACAAGAGGATGGCGAGGACTGAAGTCTTACCGAGAACGTACTCAGCCCGGGAGAACGGGCGGCAGAAATACAAAGGTAACGCGCCATTGGCGATGTCCGGCGAAATGAGTCCAGGGCCGGTGAAAGCGGTGAGCACAAAGGCGAGCACGCCCTGAACGTTTACGAAATAAAAGAAGAACTTGTTGTCAATCGTAACGAGCTGGCCTCCAGCGGCGCCCAGCTTCTCGAGAAAACTCAGGTTGTGAACCAGATAGATGCTGAGCAAGCAAAGCAAAGGAAAGAAAAAGCAGAGTACGAAAAGCCCGGTCTGGAGCTTGGAGCGAAACAGATTGCTGCGGGAATAGCGAAACAGCACGCGCCAGCGCGACCACGCCGGAGTCAGCGCGCCAGAGTAGGAAGTGTAGGTACGCCTATAGACAGCCATGGTCACACCTCGGACGATCGTGCCTCGGACGATCGTGCATCGGACGATCACGCCTCGGACGATCGTGCCTCAGCCGTTCCTGTTTCGGGCTGCGCATTTCAAATCTCCATGGCTTTCAGGAAAATATCCTCCAGCGAATCACGACGGAAATTGAGCCGGCGGATGCGGACGCCTTTTTCCGCAGCGATGCGATAAATGTCGCGAATCTCCACACCCTCGGCAAGAATCATTTTCATACGGTTCAGGGAGGTGGCGCACTCACAGCCGAGTTTCTCGATGGCCTCGGCAAAATCGCTGCTGGCGGCGTAGGTTTCCAGCTCCAGAAACCGTTTGTTGGCCTTGCGCTCCTCCTCCAGATTGGAGTAGTGCGCAATCTTGCCCTGGTTCAAAATCAGCACTTCTTCGCACGTGTCTTCCACGTCCCGCAAAAGGTGCGAACAAAGGACGATCTGCAGTTCCTTGCTGTCGCGGATATCACGGATCAAGCGAATCATGCGCTGCCGCGCGGAAGGATCGAGTCCGTTGGTGGGCTCGTCCAGAATCAGCAGCTTGGGTCCGTGAGCGATTGCCTGGGCCAGCTTCGCCAGTTGCTTCATGCCGAGCGAGTAAGTGCCCAATTCGCGATATCGCGCCTCGGCCAGTCCGACGCAGAAGAGCGCTTCGTGGGCGCGTTCCAGGGCCGCTGCCGGAGGCAAGCCAGAAAGCTCCGCCATCATCCGCACGTAGGAGACGGCGTTCATCTTCGAAATGAACGCGTCGTTCTCCGGCATGTAGCCGACGAGGCTGCGGATCTTGCGGGTGTGCGCGCGAATGTCGTGCCCGAGCACGCTGGCGGAGCCGGAGGAAGGTTTGTAGAAGCCGAGGAGCGTGTTGATCAGGGTGGACTTGCCTGCGCCGTTCGGGCCCAATAAGCCGATGGCGCGGCCGCGGAGGGTGCAGTTCAGCCCTTTCAGGATTTCGCGATTGCCGAAGCGGACCGACAGACCTTGCAAGGCAACGATCGGCGTTAGCGGAGCAGCAGTAGCTGGCTCATCTACGGCGACGGCTGCTGTTCCGGGTTGGATGACTGTACTCATGGACTAAGGGTTTCGAAAAACAATCTTCCGTCGCTACTTCTTCTGTCGTTACTCTGCCGCCCTTGCTCTTCACTGATTTACCCGCGATCAGGGAATGCAACGTCAAATGCAGCGTCGCCCTGATGGCCTTCAGTGTATTTTTCGAAGGAGCCGTGCCTACGGCACCGCGAGTTGGAACACCTCACTCCGAGGTTCGGCCGTCCAAGCTCTCCACTTTGCGACGTTCAATCCCACCGTGGCCATCCAGAGGCTGCTCAAGCCTTCCCCGGGCAGACAGGGAAAGAGAATGTAGGGATACAACCGGGCATCCAGCGAGGGTGCCAGGAAGCTCAAGAAGCCGTGCGTAAAGAACAGAGTCCGGAGATTCCTAACAGGAGACTCCGAGAACACGGGGCAAGAAGCCCGAGCGGAAAAGCAGAAACCCGGTCGCAAGTTCATCGATCCCATAAAATACCCACGAGAGGAGAAGACCTGCCTGCTGCAACTGCGCTGAGATGTAAGACAAGGCATGCAGTTGTTCGGGACTGAATGCGCCCAGGGCGCTGCCCTCGATCGCGAGCTTCAACGGCACGTACGCGCTGAGCAAGTCGACGGCTTCGATGGCTATTCCGACGACCCCACAGCACAGCGCGATGGCTGCGACGATAACATTCACCCGCCTGAACAAGTAGAAGGCGATAATCTCGCCGGGTATGTTAAGCACTAGCTCGAAGAGATGGGACGCGAAGTCCAACCGGAACAGTGTCTCGTGAGCCAACATATTGTGGAGTGTCGCCGAGGGGTTGCCGGCCACGATCAAAGTGCTCTGGACCTAGCCAATATCAAACGCACCCGTCAAGATCCCGACCAGGCCCAAAATGCCGAGAATCCTCGCCAGAAGAAGAGGGGAAAACCGTTCCGAATTGGAATTTGACATCGTGAAGACCCCAATGGTTGTGAGTGTGAACGCCTGTCAACAGCAACTGAAACTTTCCTTGAATTGTCTGACCTATTTCTTCTGTTCCTTCATGTCCTCGCCGCATTGGTACTGCGTTACAAAACTCCAAGAACGTAAGGACGGTGGTTGCGTTGAGCCGCCCGAACAACCTGTGAGCACTCTTTGCCTCCCGACGAAGAGGGATTGAATCAAGCGTGCATGGCGCACTGCGATTCGTCATGGACGTATACGAGGGCCGGGCAGGAAAGTATCACTCTTCTTTGTAGGTGAAAGGTCGAACAAAAAGGCTCTCGGGGCCAGTTGGAGCAAAAAGGCCATTTTTGCTGAATGGGAGTTCAGGCCAGCTCGCGCCGCGAACGGCCAATCCTGGGTCGTCGGCAACTCGGAAATTATATTGTGTAGTTCTAAGTTCGGAGTACGCCGTCTGTGGCGGTCAGCGTCGAACCTAATCGCGTTTTCTCTGAAGGCTTCGACCAAGTAAACCTAGGCATGCCGTTCGCGTACAATGAGTGTATGAGGATTTTGTTGTTCAGCGGCAAAGGCGGCGTAGGCAAAACGAGCCTCGCGGCGGCAACCGGCATGAGGCTTGCCGACCTGGGCTACCGCACCCTGGTCCTGAGCATTGATGCCGCTCACAGCCTGGCAGATTCGTTCGATCTGGATGTCGAGCTATTTCAGGTCCAGACCTCGGATCCGTTTCCGATTCAGGACCGCTTGTCTATTTTCGAACTGAACATTCAGAAAGAGGTCAAGCGCCATTGGCAGCAGATCTCCTCCTATGTCATTTCGGTATTGCGCACGACTGGAATCAGCGACGTCGAAGCGGAAGAATTGGCCATTCTGCCGGGCATGGAAGAGCTCAGCGCCATGATGTACATCAACCAATATCGCCGCGAGAACCGCTACGACGTCATCGTACTCGATGCAGCGCCCACTGCTGAATCCATGCGTTTCATTAGCATGCCCACCACGCTGGACTGGTACATGAAGCATATCTTTCCGTTCCAGCGTACCTTGCTTAAAGCCGTGCGTCCGATTGCCAATCGTGTCGCCCCGTTTGAACTGCCTACCGACAGTTATTTCGCGAATATTCGTGATCTCTTCGAGAAACTAGAAGGCGTTGACGAAATCATGGAGGATCCGCACACGACCTCCGTACGGCTGGTCACCAATCCAGAGAAGATGGTCCTTCGCGAGACGCAACGTGCGTTTGTGTATTTTTCGCTACATGGATTAACGGTGGACACGGTCATCGTCAACCGCGTCCTGCCGCCAGAGATTCGGGATGCATGGTTCAACGAGTGGCACAGCTCCCAGAACAATGTATCGCGCGAGATTGAGGAGTATTTTGCGCCCGTGCCGGTGAGGCGTGTGCCCCTGTTCGCGCACGAGGTGTTGGGCACACAGCGGCTGCAGGATCTCGCTAAAGTGCTGTATGCTGAGGGGGAAGACCCGTCCGCCGTGACTCAGACCGAGAAACCTTACGTGTTCGGGAAACGGGACGGCAAGTACGAGGTGCGGCTCCGTTTACCGTTCGCGACCAAGGGCGATATCGGGCTGTTCAAGAAGGGCGACGAACTGGTCGTGGAGGTCGGCACGCTGCGACGCCATATCGGCATGCCCCGCTCGATGGCCACGCTGATACCCGCCCGTGCGCGGCTCGAAAATCGGATTCTCACTGTCGAAATGAAGGAGGCACAATGAGCGAACAAGAAGCAACTCAGCAGAATGCGACCCAACCTCTTATTCAAGAGCGCTGCCTGTGCCGCGAACTTGTGAACCAGTTCCGGGAAGCCTTCGGTGTATCTCCCAATGTGCGGGAACACTTCACCAATTCCCGGATCGAGTTCCTGAAGGGGATTCGCGCCATCATCGACAGCCGCATCGAGCACCTGTCCAACACCGGCCAGCGCGGCACCAAGATCGCCGTCGAGTAGTGCGAGCGATAATCTGGAGATGGTCTGCTCGCACTGGGCCGAAGCTACCTCCAAATCGAGCGCTACGCCCACAAAACCCCGATCCTAATTGGACCCGCGTTCGCCTGCGGTCATTTCCTCCAAGCGGACTTGAACGAAGCCGCCCGGCGCCCATGCTCAAAATCCAAACTACAATGTCGGTCCCGTCTGGCGCGTCACCTATTTCCACATCAAACCCGGACAGGCCGATGCTTTTTGGGACGACGTGCGCAAGCACGGAAAGCCTATAGCGGATGAACAGAAGAAACAGGGCTTAATCCTAGCTATAGCTAGAGTACAAGGTATTCGTAAACCCGGTACTCACTCAGCCCAACGACTGGGATGGAGCCGTTGCGATTCTTTATTCGAATTGGGCGGCCCTCGACCAACTGGCTGCCAAGGCCTTTACGGTTGCGGAAAAGCACTATGGGTCGCGCGAGGCGATGGCGGAGGTTGCCCGCAAGCGCAGTGAGATAGCCGATGTTGTCGCAAGTCACTTGGTCCGTGAGGTGGTGCCTAAATAGAGCGGCGTGGCAGGCAGAACACTACCGTCCACTTTGAACGTCACTGCGCGTATCGAAGGCGGCGGAAGCGCACCTTGCTCGCGCCACTGAGACTCGACGCCACTAGCCTCGCGAGGCTCATCCTCAATGCGGGCCCAACGCCAGCACGGAATGTCCGTGCAGCAAGGTTCCTCGGCAGCGAACAGCATCCCATCTCGATACGCGAATGGAATGTGTGCGACAAGTGCCGAGTCCAGACGGCGCGCCATTGATGTTGGCCCCCGACCGTATGCGTCGACACATCCACCACAGGGACAAAGGAAAAGCCTGAATCAATGTTTTCTGCGCGTGATCTCGGATCACGTACCCACCGATGGAGATCAGTTCATGATGGCACTTGCTGGCGTCTTATGGATGTACAAGTGCCGGGCCTCGAGCGCGGCATGCTCTTCAACCCACGTGTGCGCGTCGTGGATTCGCGGGTCGTAGGATTTGGCGTTCAGAGCCAGAAGCGGAAGGATGCTGTAAAAGGCCAGGTGCGCTTCGTTGCGGTCTACGAACCAGCGCCTTGCGGCTTTTTCTATCGCGTGTCGCTCGTTCATCCCAAGTTCTAAAAGCGCTTTGGCGTTTTCTTGATCTTCGGACAAAGCGAGCAGCGCGTCTTCTGTTGTCATAGCTCACACTCGGAATTAAATTTTGGGCTGAGCCTGGGTTCCAGAAAAAGCATTTCAGCGATGCGTGCGTGCGAGAGCTGCCGGCTGCTCTGGTAGCGTCAGCGTGCACGCCGTCAGATCAAGAAACATGCGTGATTCCGTGTCGGTCCGATCGAGGCCGTTTTTCTCGACACAGTGCTGTCGGAACTCCGCATAGCACTTTTCGATTCGTGATTGACTAATGTCGGGAAGGGGAAAACGCCAACTACAATTTTGAGTTCCGCAACGAACATGGTCCCTGGGTCCCATACTGCTGGAGAGGATGTTAGAGCTGCATTGTATTTAATGCAAGTTTTAAGACTCGGAGGGCGAACATCTGCCGTTCAGATTCCGGCAATTTTACCGTTGGCGCCGACGGGTACGCCTTCGAATCATCGCTCGTGAGAGTTCAGCTCGGCAGATATCCGTTTCATGCTCACCCGGATAGCCTCGTCATCAGGAATTGAGCGCATGCGCGTCGATAAATTTCGAGGTCGTGACCGGCGACGACCTTGCTCGTGTAGAGCTCACGAATCTCTTTCAGCAGTTGCTCCTTGCTGCCTGCGTCCCGGCACTCTCGTGTGTGGGCATGATCGCACCACATGTACATGGACGGGTATGGTTCCTGCAGGCAGCACTTGCCACTTACACTCAAATACTCTGGAGACTTCAGTTGGCCTAATCCGCGGACTGGCGTAAGTTGAACCCGGTTCTCTTCGGGCAGTTCGTACAACTCCCTGCTTCCGGCAAGAGCGTTTCATCCTCTTTCGAAAATGGAACGGACTTGAGGCTCAGGTACACGTTTTGTTCAATCCACGCCTGCAATCTGCTGGCGGGTACGAGACTGCGTTCTGCATCGTTGGCGGCAAAATAGCCGTCGAAGCAATGGGCGAGCGCCTTCTCTTGCATATCGGGAACGAGTTCGACGCCAGCCGCCGCGGAAACACCCGTCCGGTTTGACCACCAGCGCCTGCAAGAGCACAATCACAGGTCCGCTGCAATGCGGCAAGAGGATGCGCATGAAATTTTGTTTAGCTGTTGCGATCATCAGCCTCGTAATTCCTGCTCCGCTTGGAGCACAAAATCCCGCGCCGCCCATCGCTTCCCGGACGCGTGTCATCACTGACAAGGATCTCTTTGACTTCATCTGGGTTGCCAACCCGCAACTTTCGCCCGACGGGACGCGGGTCGCGTTCACCCGCGTCAACGCGGACGAGAAGCGCACCGACTATGAAACTTCCATCTGGATGGTCGCCACATCCGGCAGCGAACCTCCGGTACGCATGACGAATGGCAAACATGACGCGCAGCCGCGCTGGTCTCCAGATGGCAAGCACATCGCTTTTGTCCGCGCTGGTGACAAAGACGAATCTGGGAAACCCAAGCCGCCTCAAATCGCTATGCTGTCCCTCGCGGGGGGCGAGGCCTGGATTATCACCGATCTGCCCAAAGGCGCGTCGGGTCTGGCGTGGGCACCCGACAGCAAGCGCATAGCATTTTTGAGCTCCACGACTTCGGAAGACATCGAGAAGGCACGGCGCAACAAGGATTCCGCGAAGAGTAAGGAGACCCGAAAGCTGGAAGCCACTAAGGATTCCGCAGGGCCCCGACAACCGGAGCCGGAGAAGGAACACGAATCCGACGTCCACGTCATTAGCCGTGCCGTTTATCGCAGCAACGATGCCGGTTACCTCGACCCCAAGCGCCACGAGCACATTTGGATACTCGGGGTGCCGACGATCTCCGATGAACCCGCTAAACCCGTGCAGCTCACCGGTGGCGATTTCGACGAACGCGAGCTCGTCTGGAGCCGTGACAACTCGCGAATCTACTTCCTTACAGAGCGCATCGACGAGCCTTATTACGAACTCCCGACCACGGATATTTACTCTGTGCCCTCGGTGGGCGGAAATCTCGAAAAACTCGCCACTGTTCCCATGGGAATCTACGACCTGGTCCTCAGTCCGGACGGCCGCAAGTTTGCCTTTCACGGATCGGTTACGCAACCGGTTCGCTCCTATTCGCAGCCCGATCTCTGGGTCATGGATGCAGCGCCCAATGCGCAACCGAAAAATTTAACCGCCGATTATGACTACGACATGGGAAGCTCCGTGGGCGGAGACAACGCCGCGCCCCGCGGCGGCAATGGCCGCACGCTCCACTGGTCGCCTGATGGCCGCTGGCTGTTCGACTGCGTCGAGAAGCAAGGACGCACGCCACTGGTTCGCGTCGATTCGCAATCCGGCACGGTAACCGAAATCACGCAGGGCGATCAGGCGGTGCTCGATTTTTCCATCACTCCCAACGCCCGTACCATCGTTGTCCTGGTTTCCACGCCCGTTGCCATTGGCGATCTCTTGAGCGTTGGGACCGATGGCGCTCAAACCCGCGTTACAGACTTCAACCGCAAGCTCTGGTCACAGCTCAACTTGACCCCGCCGGAGGAGCTTAACTACACCAGCTTCGATGGCAAGCGCATTCAGGGATGGATTCAAAAGCCGCCCGACTTTGACCCGAAGAAAAAGTACCCCCTAGTTCTTAACATCCACGGTGGGCCGCACGCTGCCTACGGCTGGATCTTTGATCACGAATTTCAATGGATGGCGGCAAGGGGATACGTCGTCCTCTACCTCAATCCGCGTGGCTCGACCAGCTACGGCCAAGACTTCGGAAACATCATTCAGTATCACTATCCGGGCGACGATTACCGCGACCTGATGATCGGTGTGGACGAACTCCTGAAGCGTGGCTACATCGACGCTAGAAAACTCGCTGTGACTGGTGGGAGCGGCGGCGGCGTTCTGACCGACTGGACGATCACCCATACCGATCGGTTCGCGGCGGCCGTATCGCAACGCGACATATCCAATTGGGCTTCATGGTGGTATACGGCCGATTTCACTCTTTTCCAGCCGCGTTGGTTTCAAGCGCCACCTTTCGAAGACCCGCAAGACTACACCAACCGTTCCGCTATAACCTTTGTCAAGAATATCCACACTCCTGTCTTGTTTGTTTTGGGTGAATCGGACTACCGCACTCCCCAGGATTCAGGTGGAGAACAACTGTTCCGCGCGCTCAAGTTCCTGAAACGCCCAACCGACATGGTTGTCTTTCCGCGCGAGACTCACGAGCTCTCGCGTTCGGGAGAGCCATGGCATCGCATCGAACGTCTCGACCACATTGTGGGCTGGTTCGATAGATGGATCATGGACGTTCCGCATCCCGAATACGATGTGCGTCCTCAAAAGCAGACGGCGAAACCAGCGTCGTAGATTTCGGTGCTGATGGTTATTTTTCGTTTCCGATGTGCTAGCCAGAGTCCAGATGAAAAAGAAGGCCTGGGAAGACGAGGGCTGGGTGTGAAATGAGGCGAACACAGAAGAGTCATATTCGAAAACGCATGAGTGCTAGAACATCCTGCACCGTTATTTTGGCCGGGATTTCGGGCGTATTGCTAGGGATGCGCGTTTCCAGTGCCTTGATCCAGGGGTTACATGAAGACGGTGGGAGTTCGAAAATGTGCTCGAGTTTATCGCTGTCCGCGGAGGGTGTGCCCTTCGCCATTGCGATCGATCCAAGCAACCACGTGGGTGGTTTCGTGACAATAGACCCAAGCAAAGGCACGCCCCTCTGCAACAGGGAACGGCGACTTATTGGAGCTGGAAGTCCGATGAGTTTCCGATTCATTGCAATTGGTACGCAATTTACCTTCATTAGGTTCATCAAGCCCGAAGACAGTGCTACTGAATTTCGACAAAGACGGGCTAGCTCCAGCGAGTGAAGCATTCGCCGTCTGGCGACTACGTCAACCGCCCAAACTGGATTCTCGCTTTGTCAGCCGGAAATGGAATAGATGTCTGGAGATTGTCTAACCAAGGCACGGTACAGCCTCTCAAATCCTGCAAATTCGAAGCTTTCGCGTTGGAACTGATATACGCATCCCGGATCCCAGTCCGTTTTTCGAGCGCGTTCAAAGTAACAAGCAAACTCTGGGGGTCCGAGAGCGTCGAAGGGAAAGCAGACATCGAGGCTCGAGTTTGACCATCCTCAGCGATTTACGTCAAACGTGGAGATCATACCGGTCAGGCCGATTGTGGGCTTTCGGCGTACTCTTGAGCCTCCTCACTGTCCTGGGGCTGATCCAGTATCACTGGATCAACCAGGTTGGTGAGGCGGAGCGTCAGCGCGCAAGAGCCAACCTGACCACGGCGCTTTCTCGTGTGGAAAGTGATTTTGACGTTGAGATAACTCGCGCTTTCGCGTTTTTCGAAGCTCCGGCAGCGAGTCTTTCCGAATATTCAGACCGATATGGGCAGTGGGTTCGTTTCGCTCCCTATCCTAACCTCGTGCGCGGAATCTATATTGTTGATGAAGGAACTTTCAACGGACTCCCCAAACCCCTTGTAGCTGGCGAACCCTCAATCAGTTCAGAAGAATGGCAAAAAGATTTAGCCAAGTTGACACTGCCGTTCGTGGGGACAACTTTATCGGGCCCCGTCCGTTCCCAGGCTGGTTTGCAGATCTTTTTGCAAGCAGGAGTTGTGAGCGCTGCTCGAATGTTGAAACCGGAGGTTATGATTGATGGAAACCCCGCGTTTGTTTTTCCGATTCCGCCCGAGTTTACAAGCCCGAAGGCATTCGGAGGTCCGGCTTCGGCTTCCAGGTCGTTCAAATTAACGCGTGACAGTGGTCCGGTCCCGTTTCCGCGATGGGGTCTCGTAGTCCTGGATGCCGGCTACATCCAAACCACATTGTTGCCAAGACTCGTGAAAGTTTATTTCCCAAAAACCTCTTCGGACTACGACATCCTCATACTAGATGAAACCGCCGATGCGGAATCGCGAGTTATTTTTCGCTCGGAGGCCGCGCCGCCAGAAGGCAAGTTTGTTCGTCCTGACGGGAGTATCAACCTTCTTCAGCTTCGTATGGATTGTTTCTTGCCCTCCTCATCGATGAACGAGACCCGGGTGGTAGCAAGCACTTCGGGAGTCAATGTTCTGACAAGCACAAACGGCTTATCCGAGTTCTTGATTCAAAAGCCGGCGGCCTGCGGCACGAGCTTGCCGCCGGTCGTGGACGCGACCGGTTTGTGGAAGATGTCGGTGAAATACAGGGCGGGGTCGCTCGACCAGGCGATGGCCATCTTTCGTCAGAGGAATCTGCTCTTGGGCGGAGGCGTTCTTCTCGTGCTCGCGCTGGGAATTCTTGCACTGATCGCTTTCACGGAGCGGGCGCGCGCTTTAGCGCAAATGCAAACAGAGTTTGTTCTCGGCGTATCCCACGAATTGCGCACTCCTCTCGCGGTTATTTGTTTAGCGGCTGACAACCTCAAGAATGGAATGGTCGAGAGTTCGGCAGAGGCTCGCAAGTACGGCGAAATCGTGAGCTCTCACGCGTCGGAACTCTCCCATATGATTGAGGAGACGTTGGTGTTCGCGCGGGTTGAATCGACAGGACTCCTTCCACGCACTACCGCGATTTCTCCTGAGCAAATGGTGCGAACTTCCCTGGCAAAATGCGAGCGAGCTTTGCAGGATGCCGGTATGGAGCTGGAGATCGAGATTGCGCCAGCTCTTCCGCTGGTTGATGTGGACATTCGTTTGATGACCAGATGTCTCGAGAACCTGATCCAAAATGCCACCAAGTATGCTGCAGCGGGACGATGGCTGGCCATCCGAGCGACAAGGGTAAGAAAGGCGAAGGGGGAGTGGGTACAGATTTCGGTCGAGGACCGAGGTCCGGGCATTTCTTCGCTCGACCTTCCACATATTTTCGAAGCGTTCTATAGAGGCAGACGAAGTGAGACTTCGCAAATACCCGGTGTCGGCCTAGGTCTTACATTGGTGAAACGTGCAGTGGAAAGCCATCGGGGAATAGTCGAGGTGGAAAGTTCGGAACTCACCGGCACCTCGTTCTCTCTCTTCTTGCCTGCGCATCCCGGTCAACACCACGTCCAGAAGGCGCCCAGCGTATGAATCGGATCCTGATCATCGAAGACGAACTGACCCTGTCCCTTCTTCTGCGCGAGCGTTTGGAGAGAGAGGGTTACTCTGTCACTGCCTGTAAGGACGGCGAACAGGGGCTGGCGCAGGCCCTTCGAGAAGCGTACGACCTCCTGCTCCTGGATATTCAGCTGCCGGGTCGAAACGGATTTGAGGTGTGCCGTCAATTGCGGCGCCATGGCATGAATGTGCCCGTGTTGATGCTTACGGCGCGAGGCCATGTCAATGATCGAGTGAAAGGATTAAAGACCGGCGCTGACGATTACCTCATAAAGCCCTTCGAAGTTGCGGAATTGTTGGCGCGAATGGAAGCGTTGCTTCGTCGCGCGAACAATTCGCCGCCCCAATTAATTGATTCTCTTTTCTGTTTCGGAAGCGTGATCGTGGATCTTCGCAAAGAAGAGGTTCTCCGCGACGGTTCGCACGTCGAATTGACTGCGAGAGAATTCGAGCTGTTGCGGTACTTTGTTTCGCACCCGGATGAGCGCATTTCTCGCGACGCACTTCTCAAACAGGTGTGGGGCTATCAAGGGCTTCCGAATACGCGAACGGTGGACGTCCACGTCGCCCAGTTGAGGCAGAAACTAGAAACTGATCCGAAATCGCCCCGTCACATTCTGACCGCCCATCGGTCGGGCTACAAATTCATCCCGTTTCCTTAGTCTTGCCCGAGACAAGGCCATGCCGTTTCGAAAAAGGCTCACAACTTCTAAAGAGTTTAAAACTGAGCCTATTTAAATCTGCCGCTAAAACGCTTTTGACTCGCTGCCGGTGACTCTGTTGTAAACCACTTGTAAGTTCACTTCTTACTATAACCTTGCAAGACAGAGACAACGATTCAAACCAGGTGTGCGTCTTGGCTCACTGAGAGCTGCTCTCTCTGAGAGCACGGGTAAATGCGGGGACAGGGAAAATGGCTACGAGAAGGGAACTCAGCCTGAAGACTCGCGTGCTGGTAATCGACGAAGACCGAGATAGGTGTGAGTTGCTCGAAGCGCATTTGGCGCAGGAAGGAATGACGGTTCATTTTGCGCATGACGGCAAGTCAGGGCTGATGCATGGCCTTTCTGGAGAGCACGATTTTGTGATCCTGGACCTAAAACTGCCACAGTTGACGGGGCTAGAGGTGACCAAGCAGCTTCGTGCTCATTCGACGGTCGGTATTTTGATCCTTAGCGACCGAACCGACAAAGTAGACAACATCATCGGACTGGAGTTCGGAGCGGATGAGTGCTTAGTCAAGCCATTCAATCCCAGTGAACTCCTCGCCCGAATCCGTGCAATATCCAGGCGGCGGACACCTTGGTTGGCACGCGACTCCCGCGTCACTCCGGAACACATGGAAGTGGATGATCTTTCCCTGGACGGAGGCTCGCGTACCTGTCGCCGCAAGGGCGAGCTCATCGACCTCACGACCGTCGAGTTTGATTTGCTCACAGTCTTCTTGCGTTGCAACGGACGCATCCTTCATCGAAGAGACCTGCTGAAAAAGGTTTCGGACCGGGAGTACTGTCCTTTTGACCGCAGCATTGATGTTCACATTTGCAATTTGCGACGCAAACTTGGACCTTTGCCAGACGGCACGACGCGCATCCGCGGGGTACGCAGCGTGGGCTACATGTACGTTCGCTCTACGCCATCCGACTCAGGGATCTCTCAGACGCCAGGTGCCTTCAGCGAGCTATTTTCTAGTCGAACCAGGAACGCGCTTCTAGAAGGGTGCACTCATTAAGGGGCAAGGCTCGTTACCGACTGCACTGCACCTCGCTCGGCCTTCGTTTGTCCGATTTCGTTTTTCGGTTCAGTTGTTAGGCGCTTGTAAGCTCACTTCTTACGGAAGTCTTACAGGATCGACAAAACGTTCCGCGCGACAACAGCGTCCTAGCTGGCTGAAGGCGGGTTCAAATCCTGAACAAAGGAGTCGGTCCATGAAGGAAACCCTCGCTAAGTATGTGTCGGTTGCGGTTTTTTCAATGGCTGCGGTCCACGCCGTTTCCTCAGCTCAGCAATATTCGACGCAAAGCGGTCCATCGGTAGCCGCCTTTGGTGTTGCGGGAGGTGCGGATCGCGTCGCTATGCTAACCGCCATGCTGTCGCTGAACGCAGGCCAACAGGCGAGTGCGAAAGCGATCTTCAACGAGGAGGACACAGTGTCGAAGCCCCTGCTTGAGCAGCTGAGACAAGCTTCTGACGCCCTTCTTTCGGCCCAGAAAGCGGCTGCGCCCGATGCAGAAATCGATCAGCTCGCCAGAAATATGTCTAGCATCTCCGGCGAGATTCTGGCTATTGACGCCAAGGCCCAGTCCAGGATGTACAGCCAGCTAAGCGCGGATCAAAAGCAAAAGCTGGAGCAGTTGCCGCATCCATTTTTCGGCGTTTCCGCTCCCTTGCTTCCACCTGGCCCGGTGTTTGTGTCTACCTCGGACAGACACGAATAAGGCTGAAATCTGCGTCTTGAGACGAAGGCGAGCTTTATCGGAGAAGTGTGACGTACCTATTGATGAATAAAACCGCAAGTATTGCCAGGGAGGAACGCCGGAGTGCAAACGCTAACGAGCAACCTCCCGGAGCACAAGACATGCTGAGTGTTGCTTTGCGCTCCATTCTAAAGTTGTTGCTTGTGATCGGACTGAATGCCGTGTTGGCGGTTCCTACAAGATCTGAATGCGTTCCCGCTCAGGGTCTCGGGCCGCAGGCCCTTCACGCACTAGCTGAGGGTCCGCCCGAATTGAAACCGCTATCCAAGTCACCGATCAACATCAAGATGGTGAACGACTCGAAGATTGTTTATGAAACGATCAGCAAACTCGCTGGCCTGACGGTGATATTCGATCCCGACCTCCCGGCGCGACGGATCTCAGTAGAATTAGCCGACGTCACACTCGAGCAGGCGCTTGATGTCGTTTCTTTTGAAGCGAAGGCTTTTTGGAAGCCTGTCACGCAGAACATCGTGATGGTGATCCCGGACCAACCTCAAAAGCGCCGCGACTACGAAGAACAGATTGTGCAAACGTACTATTTGTCAAACACGGTGTTGTCACAAGATCTGACTGAGATTGTGAACGGATTGAGACTGCTACTCGACCTCAAGCGAGTCCAGCAACTGAATTCGCAAAACGCTATCGTGATCCGCGATACACCTGACAAGCTGGCCCTCGCGGCGAAAATGATCCACGATGTGGACAACGCAAAGCCCGAGGTCGTTATCCAGGTGGAGGTGCTCCAGGCCAGACGTGACAAAGTGCATCAACTGGGTATCGATCCGGGAAGCGCTGCCACACTCTCGTACACGCCGCCAAGCGATTCTTCTTCGACTAAGACAAAGGCACCTTTGAGCGAGCTTGGCCACATAGCCACAAACTACAGCATCACGCTGCCAGGAGCCACCGTCAATGCACTTTTCACCGACAGCACGTCACACATGATCCAGAACCCAGAACTGCGTTCTGTCGATGGACAACCGGCCAAGCTCCGTGTCGGCGACCGCGTACCCGTGGCGACGGGTAGTTTTTCGTCAACCTCAGCCTCGGTAAATCCTCTCGTAAACACGCAATTCACATACATCGATGTCGGTGTGAACATTGATATTACGCCCCGCATCCATCCGAACCGCGAGGTCAGCCTGAAGCTGTCGATCGAAGTCTCTTCTGTGACAGGAACGAGCACGATTGGCGGTATCCAGCAGCCTATTATCAGCCAGCGCAAAATCGAACACGACATTCGCCTGAAGGAGGGCGAAGTCAGCATCCTCGGGGGCTTATTCGAGCATGTTGACTCGAAAGCGCTCAACGGGTGGCCAGGACTCGCGCATATTCCAGTCCTTCGCTATCTCTTCTCAAGCGAAAAAACGGATCATGAGGAGAATGAAGTGTTGATTGTGCTGGTGCCCCGGATCGTTCGTCTCCCGGCGTTGATGCAAGCGGACCTCCGGCCTGTCAGTGCCGGTACTGAAACGAACATCCAAGTGCGGTATGAGGACGCTGTGGTTGCTCCAACGCTTCCTCCCACGACAGTTCGCTTCGAACCTACTCGCATTCGCTTGGAGCCTCAAAACATAAGCTTGGAGATTGGACAGAAGGCGTCGATTGACCTGATCGTTGAGAATGCGAAAGATCTGTTCTCTGTTCCTTTCCTGCTCCAATATGACCCGCGAATATTGAGCCTTGAGGAAGTGCATCATGGTGATCTGCTTTCCGGTGGGACTCAGGAGATTGCCCTCGTGCAAAATATGGACAAGGAGCTCGGCCAAGCGGTTATCTCCTTAACGCGTCAGCCAAAAACTGTGGGAGTGAACGGCACAGGAACTCTGGCGTCTGTGGTCGTGCGCGCAATCGGAGAAGGTTCTTCAAAGCTGTCGATCATCCGTGTAAGTGCAACGGATTCTCAACAGAAGCAAATTCCCATGCTCACAGGAGACGCCTCGGTGCGTGTTCATGAGTGACAGAATTTTGTCGCAATGGTCGGAAATGCAGGCGCTTCGCGTCACCTCAAATCCGACGAACTAACTTTGAGTCCTATTCCCCAAAACGCAGAGACGGAGCCACTCGTTTTTCGAGCACCACTCGGTTCATACGAGTCTTTTGACCGTCTGGGCGATAACACGGACACTGGCACAGGAACGTCTGACTATGTTGTCGATTTCGAGCAGACGCTAGGGGGGCCTGGTTGTGCAAGAGAGCCGTAACCCCAGGCACGGAGTAGGCCAATTGTCGTGGGACAGTAGCGCAGAGAACCGGAACTGTAAACTCTGAAATCCGCACTACGCAAAGCGAACGTCCTGCTCGGTGATGGCAGGCGGGTGATGTAGCAGTGCGGACGATTACGGGTGTGTCGGTGGTAGACTGCGGTGATGAGCATAAAGAAAACGAATCGGAAAAAGAACCAAAAGAAGCAAAGGCCGAGAACTTCCAAGAAGTTCACGCGGAAAGAGAG
>Ga0137403_10004321_pt1 | contig 16754 bp, 12 predicted proteins | sample CZOMad2_1_16fung_FD_122057 | JGI IMG/M metagenome (GOLD analysis project Ga0137403, IMG submission 122057) | Vadose zone soil fungal communities from Angelo Coast Range Reserve, California, USA - CZOMad2_1_16fungal (Hybrid Assembly) | ecosystem: Environmental > Terrestrial > Soil > Vadose zone...
CGCGCCCGCCAAACTGGTTCGGAATCCACTCCCCTTCCTTGCGCGAGTAATCCAGATAAAGCATCGAGGCCACTGCATCCACCCGCAAACCGTCCATGTGGTAGCGGTCGCACCAGAAAAGCGCGTTGGCGCTCAGGAAATTGTCCACTTCATGCCGGCCGAAATTGAAAATGAGCGTGCCCCAGTCCTGGTGCGCGCCCTTGCGCGGGTCCTCGTGCTCGTATAACGCCGTGCCATCAAAACGCGCCAGAGCCCAATCATCGCGAGGAAAATGGGCCGGCACCCAATCGACAATCACGCCGATGCCCGCTTCGTGCAACGCATTGATGAGAAATTGAAAATCATCTGGCGTGCCGTAGCGGCTGCTGGGGGCGAAGAAACCGGTAACCTGATAACCCCAGGAGGGATAGAAGGCATGCTCGGCTACCGGCATGAATTCGACATGCGTGAACCCCATCTCTTTGATGTACTCGATGAGCGGTTCGGCCAGTTCCCGATAACTGAGCGATTCGACTTTCGTCTTTTTCCGCCATGAACCGAGATGGATCTCGTAGACGCTGAGCGGCGCGCGCAAGGCGTCGGTTTGTTGACGTTGCGCCAGCCATCGTTCATCGGTCCACTCGAACTTGCGGTTGTTCCAGACAATCGCTGCGTTTTTCGGAGGCACTTCAAAAAAGAAGCCATAGGGATCGGTTTTCAAGCCGATCTTTCCATGCAGGTTTCTGATTTCGAATTTGTAATGGGCGCCTTCCGCCACGCCGGGAACAAAGATCTCCCAAACGCCGGATGAGCCGAGAGAGCGCATCTGGTGCAACCGCCCATCCCATGCATTGAAATCGCCGACCACGCTCACGCGCTGTGCATTTGGCGCCCAAACGGCGAAACTAGCGCCGGCCACTCCGTCAACCGCGCGGAGTTGCGCTCCAAGTTTGTCATAAATCCGGCGCTCGTCTCCCTGGCCGAAGAGATAGAGATCAGATTCGCTTAAAGTTGGGAGGAAAGAATAAGGATCCCGCGCTCGCCAGCGTTCGCCAGCGCGATTGGTGATCACCAGCTCATAGGCATAAACCTTACTGGCCTCGCTCGTTCCCCCTTCGAAAATCGGGGTATTCCCTATGCGCCGCAATTCGAAGGCGGGCTTGTCGTTTTCGCGCGCGGGCTGTAGTTCGACTTTTGACGCATTTGGCGCCAGGGCTCGTGCTACAAGACCGGAGCCGTCGCCCAATGGATGCATCCCAAGCAATTGATGCGGGGCGCGGTTTCTGACTTCGAGCAAGCTTTGGAGTTCCTGTTGGGTCAGTGCCATGGCGAGATGAATTTAGCAGACACAACGAGAAATGCATTCCAAAAGAATACGTCAATTTTGCCTTATGCGGCAGCCGTTGCAAGCCCGCTTCATTTCAGGCGGCTTCATCCAGCGCCGCGCACACAACCACTCTACCAGTGTGAAGGTGACAATGATTGCTGTTGCCAGCTCCGGCCCGGAAATATATCAATGGCGCAAATACTCTACCGCATGAAAACCATCCGATGTTTCGCCGCATTGATTCCGTTTCTTCAGATATTCCTATCGGCCAGCGCGTACACGGCGGATTGGGTAACATTTGAAGGCGGCACAGGGCCTGGCAAAGGCAAGCACATCGTATTTCTCAGCGGCGATGAGGAATATCGCTCCGAAGAAGGATTGCCGATGCTGGCGAAAATTCTCGCGGTTCGGCATGGGTTTAGATGCACCGTGCTATTCTCGATTAATCCGACCGATGGCACAATTGATCCGGTTGTGCAGACTAATACGCCCGGAATGGCGGCGCTCGACTCAGCCGATTTGTGCGTGATGGCGCTGCGCTTTCGCGAGTTACCGGATTCGCAAATGAAGCATTTCGTCGATTATCTGAAAACGGACAAACCGATTATTGCCCTGCGCACCAGCACCCATGCGTTTGCTTATGGGCGCAACACGCAGAGTCCGTACGCCAAATATGACTGGCAAAGCAAGGATTGGCCCGGGGGTTTCGGCCAGCAAGTGCTTGGCGAGACCTGGGTCAGCCACCATGGCGAGCACGGAAAGGAAAGCACCCGAGGGCTCATCAACGAAGAATTCAAGCATCATCCAATTCTGCGTGGCGTGGCTGACATTTGGGGACCTACCGACGTTTATACGGTAAGTCACTTGCCCAAAGATGCAAACGTGCTCGTCTGGGGGCAGGTGCTGTCAGGTATGAAGCCCGGCGATCTGCCTGTCCAAGGCACCAAGAATCAGCCTTTGATGCCGCTGGTATGGGTGCGCAATTATAGCGGAGAAGCGCCCAAGCCAACGAAGATCGTCGCAACCACGATGGGGGCAGCAGTGGATCTCGAGAACGAAGGTCTGAGGCGATTGCTGATCAATTCATGTTACTGGGCGGTAGGTTTGGGAAACAAGATCCCGACCAAAGCGAACGTGGATTATGTGGGAGAATACCAGCCAACGTGGTTTGGCTTTGGAAAGTTTAGGAAAGGTCTAAAGCCAGACGATCTGGAACTGAGGCGTTGAGTCTTTCTAACGCTAACCCGCTTGAGGCTTCGGGGCGACATATAGCTCACCGCCGCCAAGATGCCTGACGATCATATCCGCCGTGCGCTCAATGGCGCCGAGATTTTCCTGGACCACTTTGAGCGCGTTTCGCCCGATTTGGTCGCGCCGCGCCTCATCTGCCAGCAGTTCGCCTAGAACTTTTTCCAATTCTACACTATTGCGTACCTGTACGGCGCCATCCTCGGCGACAAAGCTGCGGACCACTTCGGCGAAATTCTGCATGTTCGGCCCGAAAACCATCGCTTTCCCCAGCGCGCCCGGTTCGATGGGATTTTGACCACCTTCAGCCAGGAGACTCTTGCCAATAAATATAACCGTCGCGCGCTCATAAAAGTGTTTTAACTCGCCGGTGCTATTGACCAGCAGGCAATCGACTTCGCCCGGCCGATGTTGTGTATGCAAGCCGATTTCGCTGCGATAGACAAATCTCACCCCGCGTGCGCTCAACTCACGGCCAACTTCCCGGCTACGCTCGAAATGGCGCGGGACAAGCACGAGAAACAAATCAGGAAAACGAGCGCGTAACCGGAGGAATTGCTCGGCCAGGATTCCATCCTCGCCTTTGTGGGTGCTGCCACCGACCAGCAGACGTGCGCCCGGCGCGACCCCGAGTTGTGCAAGCATGCCCGGGACGTTCAGCAGCCTTCGTTCGTGCAATTTTGCGGCGTCGAATTTCAGGCTGCCGACCACATGGATGGCCTCGGGGCGGCAGCCCAGTTTTCGGAGCCTGGCAGCGTCCTGTTCGTTTTGCGCGCCTACAGCGGTGAAGGAAGCGAAAATCCTCCGGAACAAAAAGCTAAATCGTTTGTACCCACGATAGGAGCTGTCCGACAGCCTGGCGTTTACCAGAAACAGAGGCATCCCGAAGCGGGACGCGCGCCAGAGGAAGTTCGGCCAGATTTCGGCTTCCACCAGGACGATCGCTTCGGGCCGAATGCAAGTCAAAGCGCGACTGACGAAGCGGCGCATATCAATGGGATAGTAAATCTTGCCAATGTGCGTCGGTAACTTGCGCTGCAATTCCCCCATGCCCGTGGTGGTCGTCGTGGATACAATGATTTTTAGATTCGGCAGCCGCGGCTCCAGGGAGCGAATGAGTTGTGTGCAAACATTTACTTCGCCGACGCTAACGGCGTGCATCCACAAGACGTGCCGATTGGTGATGGCTTGTTTAAACTTCGCGTCGTAGCGACCGAAGCGTTCAGCGAACCCAGGCAGCCAGTTGCCGCGGCGGCGCATCCGCACGAAGTAGTACGGCGAGGCCACGATAAAGCAAATCGTGAATAGTATATTGTAAAGGATTCGCACTCCAAACCCACGAACTTTGGTTGCGTCACACAGTCACAAATTTAGCAGCTCCGGACAAGCATTCTTGCGCTGGGAATTGCGGATGCTTTAGACGCAGACTTGCATGACCAGGTTACGTGCTGGCTTGTTTATGGCCTGCTCTCCGTATTTGATCCTACCGTTTTATCCGTAATTCCTCCGTCGGTAAACCCCTTGACAATGGACCGGGGGAAAGCTTAAATAGGCTTGATTTCTTACCGTTGCTGGAGTGCCCAATAACTGTTGTTTTTGTTATACGGTAAAGAATTAGGAACAAGGAGTCTGTTGTATGAACAAGGAGTCTGTTGCCCGCTGCGCTGAATTCGCCGACCACGAGTATTGCGGGTGTCTTGTCCCTTTCAAGTTATTGAATCGTTTCTCGCTGCGCTTTTGCGCAGTGACATGCTTGCTGCTGGTGGCGAGTCTCGGATCCATCGTCGCCGGTAATGCCGCGACCCTCTTGACTGACAAACCCGACTACTTTCCAGGCGAGCATGTGATCTTTAGCGGTTCCGGTTGGCAGCCGGGCGAGACTGTCAAAATTGACACTTACGAGACGAGCGTTGATCCGTTCTTTTGGGAAGGTGCTGTTTCAGCCATTGTCCGCGCGGACGGCACTTTTTCCAACAGCGATCTCCTGGTGGAGCAGAGCTTTCTCGGGCAGGGGTTTACGGCCCACGCCCTGGCATCGTCTTCAGGACTAACCGCCACGACGTCATTCACCGATGCGTCCAGTTGCCCGGCTCCGCCAAATGGGATTGCTCCCGTCAACCCACCAGCGGGAGGCTTTAGCATTGCTGGCAGCCTCCTGGCCAACGTACCGACGAGCGGCGTCGGCGCTTGGGTATCGAACTCAATAGCGAGCGGCGGGGGATTCGTGTTGTACGCTGATGGAACCGCGGTGGATCCTACCAAAACCTTCCACTTTATCGACGCTTACGGTAGTGGGATGGATGACAACTTTGCGGGCGGGGACAAGGTGGATGATGATCCAAATACATGGGCATGGACATTGAATCCGGTAGGGAACAAGCAAGATATCCACAATGCCTTGCTTCATATTGCAAAGGACGCTCACGGCCACACCTGGATCATGATTGCGGGTGATCGTCAGAGCGACAATGGCGCTGCTTATATCGATTTCGAGTTTTTACAGAACGAGTTCCTCATCACTACCAATGGAGCGGGCACAGGCGGTGGTTTCACGTCGGCCGGCCCCAACTGCGGGCGCACGACCAATGATTTCATTCTGACGCTGAGCTTCTCACATGGAGGCTCGACGGCAGGTTTGTGTGTCTCGCGGTGGTTGCCTTCCGGATCGGGTTGCGGCTTTGACTACTTTGATGTGACCATGCCCACGGCCGCCATTATTGCCGCGGTAAATACCAATGTAATTTCTGTGCCGTACGGGGCTTTTGGGACGAACACCTATGATGTAAATACGTTCGCCGAGGCCGCTATCGACGTGACAGCGCTCTTCAGCAATTTCAATAGTTGTGTGACTATTGGAGTCAAGAGCATCTTCGTGAAGACCAAAGAATCCCCATCCCCCACGGCGAATATTACTGACTTCATTGCCCCATTCCAGCCACGCGTCCCGTTGGTGATTGGCCCAGCCGCCTTTGCCGGCCCAGATCAGTCGCAGTGCGCCTCAGGGCTGACGAATACCTTCGCGCTGAACGGAACTGCTCAATCGGGCGACAATGCGATTACGTCCCTCACGTGGACTATTGTCTCCGGCCCTGCTGAAATCGTTGGGCCGAGTTCTTGCGGGAGTGGATGTACAGCTTTGCCCATCACCGTGAATCTTACCAATGGACCAGGAACCGCCACCTTGCGCCTGACAGTTCATGATCAGGGGCAGTGCACGAACAATTTCACCAGTGATGATGTGATTTTGACTGCTAGTCCAAGTCCTGCCTGCGGCATAACCAACCTCAATCCTCCCGCGATGGCTGGACAAACGAACACTTACAAAGGACCTGATGGAGTGACGAATTACGCGTGGACAGTCTCTTTCAACGGTGATCCGCCTTCGCCAGTCGGAGGCAATTCCCAAACGGTAGACGTCGCAATTCCCGACATCACCGGGAGTGTCACGGTGAATTTGAGCATTGCTGACGCCAGCGGCTGCAGCAATGCCTGCTCGCTCACTGAACAGATTACCGTGACCGATTGCATTGCTGCGCTCAACACAGCGAGCTGCCCCGGCACCATACAGACTAATCAACTGACCGTCACGCCTGGCCCAGGTTCAACCATCAAATGGACGATCAGTTCAGCTTGCGCATCGATCCTGGGTCCGGACAACGGAACCAATGTGAGTGTAATCGCCTCGACCTGTTGTTCCTATAGTCTGAATGTGGTTATCACTAACGCTGATCAAACGACTAGCTCCTGCCAGTATAACTCGGGCTCGTTCGTGGACACCAATCCACCCAGCATCACCTGCCCGGGGGATGTGACGCTCAACTGCCCGGCCGATACCCGGACTAATAACACCGGTGTGGCCACCGCCACCGACACTTGCAGCAGCTTCACTATCAGTTACTCCGACGTGACCAATTCGGGCTGCGGGGGAACCTACACGATCCTGCGGACCTGGACGGCCAAAGATGCGTGTACGAACATCGCCAGTTGCGTGCAGACCATTACGGTGCAGGACACCAATCCGCCCAGCATCACCTGCCCGGGGGATGTGACGCTCAACTGCCCGGCCGATACCCGGACTAATAACACCGGTGTGGCCACCGCCACCGACACTTGCAGCAGCTTCACTATCAGTTACTCCGACGTGACCAATTCGGGCTGCGGGGCCAGCTTCACAATCCTGCGCACCTGGACGGCAAAAGATGCTTGCACCAATCGCGCCAGTTGCATCCAGACTATTACGGTCCAGGATACCAACCTTCCCTTGCTCAGCATTACTGAGAATTGCAGTCCGCAGTTTATTGAAATTGGACAGAGGGTTATGTTCGCGGGCGTTGTGACCAATCGTGGAGCTGTGGTGCTGACAAATATCACTGTGACTGACTCGCTGTTGAATAGTGTAATTGCCACTATCCCATTCCTAAATCCAGGCGCATTCGCTCCATTTGCAGCCACTTACACAAATACCGATACCATCTGCACCTCGCGCACGATCACCAACACCGTCATCGCTGCCGCGGCAAACTTCTGCAATCCGAGCCAGTTCGCCATGGCGACAAATAGCTGCACATTCTCGATCCTATGCCCAAATATCTGCATAACCAAAGAACTCGCCTGTTTCGTCGGCACGAATGCTCAAGGCTCGGAGATTTGCGACACATTCCATAAATTCGCAACGGGCGTCCAGGGCGATACGCAGGACCCGGCATTCTGTTATCGGATAAGCGTCACCAATTGCGGACAAGTGGACCTGACGAACGTGACCGTGGTGGACGACAAATTTGGAGATCTGACGACCAATGCATTTTCCAACTCGAAACCCATGCTCGCGGCGGGTGCTAGTGTAAGTTTCGAGTATAAAGCCGAACTGGGCGGCGCCTTGCTGCCAAGTACGGTTGCGCTGGTTACGAACACGGTCGTTGCCTCTGCGCAGAGTGTGATCAGCGGACGCAGTGTGAACCATCAAGATGCGGCCATAGCACAGATCATTCGTGCCAGCATTACTGGCCAGCAATTGTATAAACTGGAAGGCGGAGGGCTGACGAACTGTCTGCATCTGAGCGATGCATTGCCTCATTTGGTAGTGACCTACATCACGCTTGAGAATAACGGCATGGCGGACTTGTTGAACGTGAGCATTACAAACGATATCCCGGATCCTTGCTATGTGAACGCGGGACCGTACATTCTGCCGGCGGGCAGCAGCCTGACTATCCCAGTGTGTACGAACACTGCTTATAGCTGCTCTAATGCGGTCTCGACGCTCATCATAATGGCAAGCGCCTATGGCGGATACAATGAGACCGCAGTATGCGCTCACGATATCTACGGCCAGCCGATTATTGTGCGGGCCGAGGCTCCCGGTTGTGTTCAGTGCTCACTTCCGGATGCCTGCCGGGTCACCGGCGGCGGTAGGCAGGATAGTCCGCTGGTCTATCCGGATAACGTCCGTTTCGTGACGCATGGTGGCCAGGTGGGTGCGCCTGTCGGTGAAGGTAATTGTACGGTGACCACCAGCTTAGCGGGCGGTAATCCTTGCATTCATGGCCGATGGACACATGTCCGGCATGGTTATGGCGGACTTGAGGGGAATTTTCACGCTCGCTTCTTTGATACAATGGATTCCGTTTGTCTAAGCACGAATCTGGGACCAGGCGGAGTTTATGGCGCTGGCACAATTACTTACGGCGAATGCAATGCTGGCGACCGACTGAGTGGACCAGAGCCACGCAAGGCCTCCGCTAACAAGATCGTTTTCACGGGCGTCGGCGATTGGGCCGATTCGAGTGGGCCAAGGGGCCCGCGGACGGTCCTGTTCCGAGTCGATATTGAGGATCGCGGTGAACCTGGTGGCAGTCACCCCAACGGCAGCAGCCCGCCGCCAGATCGATACCGGATCCGCATCTGGATATTATCGAACAGCGAATTGGACGAACTTAACGGCGGCGGGTCGGATAGTTATTTGCTCGGCTTCCGTAATGCAATCTCGGCCTGTTCCGGGACCAACGTCCGTGATGGTGGGGACGTGCCCAACGGCACGGCGGTATTTGGCGTGCGACCCCCCGACGTTGATGACGGCGGTGAACTGCAACGCGGGAATCATCAAATTCATCCAACGATCAAGAGTTGCAGTGACGTGAAAGCCGCGCCCAAATTGCTGCTCTAGCAGCAGGCCGGAGTTTGCGCCGCTTCACATTTCATACTTCGAGCAGCTCTCGGCTGTAGCGGCCGGTCTGAGCCTGGCTGGATCCAGCCAGGACGATAGCCGCTTTCTCCTGGAACAAGCCTGGGAAAACGAGCAATGGATAGGCTGTAACCCAGGCCAGTGCCGCCGCTTCGTTCGCCACGCGGCGGAGTTGGCTGTTCAATCGAGGGTCGGACAATTCTTTCAAGCGTTCGAGCAGGAGCTGGTTCTTGAGCCGTTCGAAGACGGTCTCCACGGTTGCGCGAAATGGCGCGGCAGGGACCGGCGTTACTGTGAACCGGGTTTCGGGGGCGAACTCTGCCACCACCTTACGATAGTTTGCATTCATAATGGACCTTTCATCCTGACCGCCGCATTGGCTGCGGCGGGTCTTAACAAAAAACCCGCGATTGACTGGCAATCGCGGGTTTCTTGGAAATCTATTTAGGTTGGTTAGAAGTTTCCTCCCACGATGCCAGCGCTGCCATGCAGCCAAACGGACATTTGTCCCTTGGCTCGCTGGCCGCGCAGGCGGATATTACACGTAGTAGTCATCTTCTAACGGGCTTATTGAACATCAGGAAATAGCGGTTGTCAAGTGCTTTCAGGTCACTACTATGCAACGGCTCTTTACCCTCCAAAGGCCCCGAAGATACTTTGCCAGCCGCGCCAGCGGCTAGGGCTTTCCGGATTGAACAGCGCGTCATAGGCTTGAGCCCAGTCCAGTTGCATTAATAATCCGATGCTATGGGCTCCACGTCCATCCGACCGGATGGCATCAACGCCATAAGCGTAGCCGACCATCACCTTGAGAGTGCGGGTTTTGTACAGGATTCCGACGCCGAGGCCAGTGTGCCAGTTTCCCGGCTGTTCCAGGCCAGCGAGATAATCTACAACTGCAGTGGTCAGGGTTCCATTGAAATTCCAGCGCTGCTTCTCATCCAGAGGGACAATGTAATTGAGGCCGAGCAACCCGAAATTCTTTGCGCTGATCTCCTGATAATAATAACCGGGCAAGGAAAGGGGATACTCCGCGACCATAGGCAGCAGGGCCCCGAGGCGATAGGTGCTGAAACGGTCAGCCTCCACGCTCGTGCCAGCGGTCAAACTGACATAAATGCTGTGTTTCCATTCCGGAAGCGTATACGCCAGCAATGCCGCTCCCCAAAAAAGGTGTGAACCCGGTTCCAGCTTGCGATCGCCAAAGCCGTAGGTGGTGTTTCCGGCGGTGCGAAAACTTCCTTCATACCAAATGGACAGCTCCATCGCCAGTGAAGGAAAAAGGATTGGTTCGCGCCCCCCCCAGCGTAAGCCCGTGCGCACACTTAACGTGCCGTGATCCTTCGCCAGGTCGAAATCCGGCGCCGTTTGATCATCGCGGCTATAGGTCGAATAATGGGCGATTCCGCGTAAGACACCATTCAAAGGGATCCTGGATTCTGGATTGAAGAGATGGTAAATGCTTAAGGAGGCCTCTCCACCGAAGCCGCTGAAAGATTCGCTTTGCAGGTATTTTCCCTGGCGGATCTCAGCGTAATTATCCGCAAAGCCACCGCCGGCCAGGCCGATCCCCAAGTCAGTATGTTCACCGAGAACATGGCTTATGCCGAGTTCGGAATCCAAATAAGTAGGGGCCACTGCCAACCGAAGCGTCAGGTTCGTGTTGAAGAAGTTGGGCTTGTTCAAATAATAAAAGGCGTAACCAGATAATGGGGGATGGCCTTGCAAAGCCTGATTATAGCCAACTTGAATCAGTTCGCGCGCGAAAGGGTCAATTTGCCCCATGCTGCAGAACGTGATGCCATAGCTTGCCATTAATACAAACCCACGCCAAATGGAAATCACAGGCATTTACTAACTCAACTTTTGCAAACCGGCAAGAGTCTAACTGGGAGTGGTACGTGGGACTTTGGAGTTTGTTTCAGGATTTGCAATTTGGAATTTGGGATTTTTGAAGCTATGGTGAGGCCATGACCAAAGCCACAAAACTGTTGCATACCCGATATCGCCTCAATGATCTCGAACGCACCGTCAAATTCTACAAAGACGTGCTTGGGCTCCAGGAGGTCCGCCGTCACAAATCGCCGCGCGGTTCGGAATTGGTGTTTTTGAAAGCTCCGCAGAGCGAGGAGCTGATCGAGCTTTGTCATTTCCCCGCCAGCGGTCCAGTCCAGGTGCAGCCGGATCTCACGCATCTGGCATTTGAAGTCGAGAGTCTTGAAGGATTTGGTAAACATCTTGAAAAGCTTGGCATCCAGTACTCTGATGGCCCCCATATGAAGCCTGACGGAGGCGGCATTGCTTTTGTCGATGCACCGGAAGGGTATGAGATCGAGCTGATTCAGATGGCGAAGTCCGGAGCAGGCTATTGATGACGAAATGCTACAGAACATCGAAGTTCGAAAGCCGAAAAAAATGGGACTGGCGCCTCCGTTTTTCCAGTTTCAACAATATTCCATTTCTTTGAGCCTTTCCAATTCATCATTCATCGTCCCCTTGTTCCCTGATGCTTCTCCAGGCCCGCCAGTTTGAGTTCAGTTTCCCGCGGCCAACCCTGGTTATGGGGATTGTGAACGTCACGCCTGACTCTTTTTCCGATGGCGGCCAATTTCTTCAACCCGAGGCTGCAGTCACTCACGGATTGGAACTCGTTGCGGAAGGTGCGGAGATCATTGATATCGGGGGAGAGTCCAGCCGGCCGGGGGCCGCGCCAGTGGAGGAAGCTGAGGAATTGCGCCGGGTGATCCCTGTTATCGAGCAACTGGCCGTGCGCATGCGCGTGCCGATCTCAGTTGACACCGCCAAGCCTGCTGTGGCCAGAGCTGCGCTGCAGGCAGGTGCCAGTCTTATTAACGACGTCCAGGCCAATCGCGCCGATGACGCGATGTGGCGGGTCGTCAGCGAATTCGGCGCCGGTTACGTATGCATGCACATGCAAGGCAGACCAGCGACCATGCAGTCCAATCCAGTTTATGCCGATGTAGTCCGCGAGGAACGAGAGTTCTTTTTGGATCGTATTCAGCGATTGAAAGATTGCGGAATCGGCCCGGAACAACTTATATTGGACCCTGGGATTGGGTTTGGGAAAACGCTCGAACACAATTTGCAATTGCTCGCGGCGTTGAGCAATCTTACGGAGCTCGGGCGCCCGGTGTTGCTCGGGGTTTCGCGCAAGTCCTTTATTGGAAAATTGCTGGGAACGCAACCTGGACAGCGCTTGCCGGCAACGCTGGCCTGCGAATGTCTGGCGGTTGAGGCGGGGGTCCAGTTGATCCGCACGCACGAGGTTGCGGCGTCCCTGCAGGCCATACGGATGGCGGAAACGATCCTTGCCGAGCGAAAAGAAAATGTGGCACATGGTTCAGAACCACTGGCGTGACGTGTTGGAGATTCTCATCCTCACGGTGGGAATCTATTACATGTTCCGTTTTGTGCGCGGCACTCGCGGGGCACCGGTCGTCACTGGCTTCCTGGTCGTGCTCCTGGCTTTCGTGCTGGTGAGTTTTCTGCTCAATTTGAAAGAACTCCAATACCTTCTTGGCGTATTCTCCGCCGCATTCGTGGTCGCCATCCTCGTAATTTTCCAGCCGGAACTTCGCCGCATGCTCGCCGAATTAGGCAATCTTAACTTGTTTACCACAGCCCACGAGCAGCGCGAAAATATTGAGGTTATCGTTCAAACTGTCGAGCGTCTGGCCGACGTCCGCATCGGCGCTCTTATCGCCATCGAGCAATCGATCCAGCTTCAGGAGGCCATTGAATCCGGGATTATTATCGATTGCCAGGCCAGCCCTGAAATGTTGGAAACGATCTTTTTTCCCAATAACGCCATCCACGATGGAGGTGTCGTGATTAAGGGAGACCGCATCGCATTGGCTGCGTGTATTTTCCCTCTCACACAACGTCAGGATCTTAATAAATCGTTGGGCACACGGCATCGCGCCGCAATTGGCATGAGCGAGGAAACCGACGCCGTGGTTGTAGTAGTCTCGGAGGAAACCGGGGCAATTTCCCATGCTTATAAGGGTCAGTTGGTGCGCGGAGTAACTTCCGAAGAATTGCGCGCATTTCTTACCTCGGTGCTGGTCACTCCGGCGCGTTCGCGCAATTGGCTAGGTTGGGTCAAATCGTGGACGCGGAACCGTGTTAAGCCTGGTCCGGCAGCGGTGGCCAGCACGGATGATCCCAACCGGAACTCCACAAGCACCAGTCTTGCCAAATGATCGTCTTCTTGCGCGAGCTCTTTTTTCATGACTTCTGGCTCAAGCTCTTCTCGCTGGCTTTGGCAGTCTTGATCTGGCTTACGGTCGCCTTCGCCATCAAGAAGGAAGGCTCACCGGTGGTTGCGCTGACGGTGCCTCTTCAAGAGATGGCTTTTTCCAATTTGCCGGTAGTGGTAATGTCTTCCGCTCAAGACGTGCGTAGTATCAGGGTCAGTCCCAGTCAGGTGGAGGTCACCGTACAAGGCGAGGGAAAAACTCTCCGAGGGGTTCAGGCAAAAGACATCCGCGTTATCGTTGATTTGACGGATATCGAAGAAGCCCAGGGCTTGAAGAAGCGGATCGAGGTCTCCACACCGCCGGGAATCTCTCTTGTCCGTGTATTCCCCTCGGAGGTCCAGATTGTCTTCCCTCCTCGGCAATGACTGCCCCCAGGAAAATTTTTGGGACCGACGGCGTGCGCGGGACGGCTAATATCGAGCCAGTCACCGCTGAAACCGCTCTGAAGCTGGGTCGCGCGGCGGCTCATGTTTTCAAGAATCTGGAAACCCATGCGCGCGGCCAGGCACGGCATAAAATCGTTCTCGGCAAAGATACCCGCCTCTCCGGCTACATGCTCGAAAACGCGATTTCTTCCGGTATCCTTTCCATGGGGGTGGACGTGCTCTTTATCGGTCCACTGCCGACTCCCGGAGTCGCTTACGTCACCCGCAGCCTGCGAGCCGACGCCGGGATTGTCATTACGGCATCCCACAACGCTTATGATGATAATGGGATTAAATTCTTCCGAGCGGATGGATATAAGCTCGACGACAAAATCGAATATGAAATCGAAAGCCTCGTGTTCAGCGGTGAGATAGAGAATATCCGGCCCACGGCTGACGAAGTGGGCAAGGCGGTCCGCATCGATGATGCCCTCGGCCGTTATATTGAGCAGGCCAAGGCTTCTTTCCCACGCGGCATGACACTGGAAGGGCTGCGGATCGTTGTCGATTGCGCGCACGGAGCGGCTTACAAATCCACGCCTTGCGTGCTGCGAGAACTGGGCGCAGAGGTCGTCGTATATGGCAACCATCCCGACGGCAAAAACATCAACAAAGAATGCGGCTCCATGCACCCAACGCTCATGTGCCAGAAAGTGTGGGAGCACCGCGCAGATGTGGGTTTAGCCCATGACGGGGATGCCGATCGGGTATTGTTATGCGACGAAGGTGGCGCACTGATCGACGGCGATGATCTCATGGCCATCGCCAGCCTTGATATGTTGGCGCAAGAGAAACTCGCCGAAAAGACCCTGGTCAGCACGGTGATGAGCAACGCCGGTCTGGACGTCGCCATTTCGGCAGCGGGCGGGCACGTAGTACGCACTGCCGTGGGCGATAGGAATGTCATTGATGAAATGCTCCGCAACGGCTTCAACTTCGGTGGAGAACAGAGCGGGCACATAATCTTTCGCGATTATACCACGACAGGTGATGGGCTGATCGCTGCCCTGCAAATCCTGCGGATCATGAAGACCAGGCAAGTGTCGCTGTCAAAACTGGCGCAATGCTGGACGCGTTTCCCGCAAATTCTGACTAACATCATCGTGCGCGAGAAAAGGCCATTCGAAGAGCTGGACGGCGTTTCGAGATTGGTCGCCGATGCCGAAACCGAATTGAAAGGCCAGGGTGGCCGCGTTTTCTTGCGCTACTCCGGTACCGAACCCAAAGCGCGCCTTCTAGTTGAGGGCCGGGATGCCCCTACGCTCGAGAAATGGACAAAGAAAATTTCCGAGGCGATCCAGAAACAGGTGGGGGCATGATCCTCTACTCTGCTACCTCAGGATCAAAATCTCCGGCCTCAGTCTTCCGACAAATTGGCTCGGCATTCTCGAATCCGTTGAACCCGGGACGCATTTTTCCTGCCCGACATGGCCATCGCAGAAAACCACGTTTGCCCGCTGACGGTGTCTGAAATGGCCGTTAGGTTGGTTGGTACTGTCATCGACATAATACCATTCCTCCAGCATGGGATTTTCAGGTGAGGCAGGAGCTTGCCATGTGTTGATCTGCGCCGAATCGGCAAACAAAGAGGTTTCCGAAGGTCGCTTGACTTGGTTCAGGTTGATCGTCGGCTCCCGCGCGGCGGCAGAGAGGTACAGGTTGTAACCGTAGCCATAGGTTGCGCCTGTGGCCTTCAATTTTAATTGTGACATGAAAAAATTGAAAGCAGGGCACAACTCCACTCCGCGCCCTCGCAAGTTTGGATAGAGCGCCCCCTGACCTGGCTCGAACGCGCGTTGGCCCTCGGCGCCCGGACCGATCCAGCCAAACCAGTAAAGCTGTCCGCCATTAGTCAAAGAGCCGCCATAGCGGAAACAATTGCCATTGTTATCGTCCCAATACATGTGCGCCGCCAGGCCCAGCTGGCGTAGATTGCTGACACACTTTATGCGATAGGCCGACGCTTTACTGCGCGACAGCGTTGGTAACAGCAACGCCGCCAGCACGGCTATAACGGCGATGACAACCAGCATTTGCACCAACGTAAACCCATCGGTTGCGGGTATATCACCTTCGGGTTTCGGAATTCTGGTTTCGGATTTCCTGTTCATGGCCTCTCCGCTCGCACGCGATAATACGCTCTGGCCGGGGGCGGATTCGTGTCTGGAAGGACCACGGCGGTCCCGTTCCCGGGTGTCGTCTCGGAAACTGCCGTCCAGATTTGAAAATCGACGGTCCGTTCCAACGTGTAAACCCAGTTCGTGCGGCTGGTGAACGTGGCTTCCCATTGCTGATGGGCGAACTTGCCGATCAGATTCCCTACCGGAGGTGGAGGAAACGTCAGAACGATATTGCCCACGCTTCCATGCGCCAGCAGCGAACCGACATCATAACGCGGGTCCTGGCCGGCATCGCTATAACTTTCCACCGCAAACGCGGTGACCCGGAAGTCCGTGAATGAAGCGCTTAAGCTGACGTCGTGGATGGCGCCGATCGAAATGCCATTGGTAGTGATTGAGGTGACCAAAGTGCGATTCGACGCCGTATAATCCATTGTCATTCGCATCACCAATCCCGTCGGCAGAGCCATGATGGTGGAATCATCCGAGCCGTTGTAATTGAGCGAACTGTTGGTGGACCAAATACTCGGCCAAACCGTCGGCACGAATTCGCATTCGGGAAAGTAATCGAACTCGACCAGGTTCGGCGAATCAAAGCCGCTTCCGCGAAAGAAATTTGTTTTGGTCGCCTGGGTGATATTCAGAAACCCGAGCGCCAATTCGAATGTCGAAGGCTTGCTGGAGCTGACTCCCGCAGCGACGTCGGTGAGTTCCAAATCCAGGGCGAGACTGAAATCATCATATCGATTAAGAATCGTCCCGAGCGGTAGATAAAAATAGCTGTTCGGCCGGGAAGAATCCCATGTCACGTTCAAGCTGTGATTAGTTGTGTTCCAGACAAATAGATTCGTGTCGCCAAAAATGCGCCAGCCATGCGTCACGGGATCTTTGGTAAAATCTTCCGTGATCATGGCGGCGCGAGAGAAAAGGGCTGATGCCACCCAAGCCGCTGCGAAGAGAGCCGCTTTCAACACCTGGCGGTGCATGGTTTCGCGCTTTCAATGCCAGGGGTTAATGTCCCACTCCCGGCGGTAGAAACACCGCCGCAAATCCGTCCACCTCCGCTTTCCCGCTCAAAATTTCCACCCGCACGTAGTTGATTTCCGAGAGCATTACTCTCTGGCCTTCCGCGTCTTGCGCCGATGAGATATCATAACCGGCGCCTCCGGCGGACCCGTAATAGAGTGCTCGGAT
>Ga0137403_10004323_pt1 | contig 16749 bp, 15 predicted proteins | sample CZOMad2_1_16fung_FD_122057 | JGI IMG/M metagenome (GOLD analysis project Ga0137403, IMG submission 122057) | Vadose zone soil fungal communities from Angelo Coast Range Reserve, California, USA - CZOMad2_1_16fungal (Hybrid Assembly) | ecosystem: Environmental > Terrestrial > Soil > Vadose zone...
AAGGACAATGCCCGGCGCGAGGCCCAGCTCGTGATCAAGGAAGCCGAGATGCAGGGCGAGAAGACCATCGAGGCCGCCCGCACCGCAGAGGGCGCTATCCAGGCGCAGATCAGCCAGCTCAAGCGTACCCGGCGGCAGCTCGCCGAGTCCCTGCGGGCCACCGTGGACATGTACCAGCGCCTGCTGGACCAGGACCTGGAGGCCGATGCGAACCAGAACGAATGAGCTCGGAGGGGGGATGTCTCTCGGAGGGGGGCTCCGCCCCCCTGCCGAGCCTCCCCCCAAGAAGCAAAACGGGTTGCGCGGGCGAAGCCCGCGCTCGAACGGGAACAGCAAATCGGGGGAGATGGTGGAGGTGCGGGTGCAGCCGCGGGCGCGGCGGAACGAGGTCGCGGAGCAGGCGGGCGCGGGGCTCCGGGTGCGCGTGACCGCAACGCCGGCGGACGGCGAGGCGAATCGGGCGGTGATCGCGCTCTTGGCGAAGGCATTCGGCGTCGCGCCGTCCCGCGTCACGCTGGTGCGCGGGGCCACGTCGCGCGACAAGCTGTTCCGGATCGAGCCCCCCGTAAGTCGGAGATGATCACGCCGGTTCGCTGGGAAGACGGCGGGCTGGTACTGCTCGATCAGACAAAGCTGCCCACCGAGGAGGTGGAACGCGCCTACACCGCCTGGCCGGACGTGGCCGAGGCCATCCGCACGCTCGTGGTCCGCGGGGCGCCCGCCATCGGGGTGGCCGCCGCCTTCGGTGTGGTCCTCGCCGCGCGGGCGAGCCGCGCCACGAACCACGCCGCCTTGCTCGCCGATCTCGAAGAGGCGATCAAGGGGCTCGCCGCGACGCGCCCCACCGCGGTCAACCTGTTCTGGGCGCTCGACCGGATGCGGCGGGTCGTGGTGGCCGGCGCCGACGTGCCGCCCGCCCGGCTGCCTGATCGGCTCCTGGAAGAAGCCCAGGCCATCCTGGCCGAGGATCTGGCCGCGAACCGCGCCATGGGCGCGCACGGGGCCGCCCTGGTGCCCGACGGGGGGCGTCTCCTCACCCACTGCAACGCGGGCGCGCTGGCGACCGCGGGCTACGGCACCGCGCTCGGGGTGATCCGCGCCGCGCACGAGCAGGGCAAGCTCGCGATGGTCTGGGTGGACGAGACCCGCCCGGTCATGCAGGGCTCGCGGCTCACCGCGTGGGAGCTCGTCAAGGAAGGCATCCCGCACCGGCTGATCTCCGATGTGGCGGCCGGCTTCGTGATGAAGCGCGGCGAGGTGGACCTGGTCGTGACCGGCGCGGACCGCATCGCGGCCAACGGCGACACCGCCAACAAGATCGGCACCTACTCGGTGGCGGTGCTGGCCCGCCACCACGGCATTCCGTTCTACGTCGCCGCGCCGTCCTCCACCGTCGATCCCTCGATCCCGAGCGGCGACAGCATCGTGATCGAGGAGCGCGACGGGGCCGAGGTACGCGGCGTGGCCGGACGCCAGACCGCTCCGGCGGCATCACCCGTGTTCAACCCGGCCTTCGACGTCACGCCCGCCGCGCTGATCAGCGCCATCATCACCGAGCGCGGCGTGTTCCGCCCGCCGTACCACTTCAGCTAGATCCCCTCGCCGGGGGGCTCGCATCTCCGCCAACCGCGACACCACCAGCGCCCGCCAGTACCACGACCGGACCGCCCACTCGCCCGAGTCGGTGCGGCGGGGTGGCCACGTGCTCGAGTGGGAGACCAAGCCGCTGCCCTTCAAGGTGTACCCCGCGCTCGAGCAGATCCGGCTGCCGACCGATCTCCCCGCGCTGGCGATGGACACCTTCGCCGCGCTTGCGCCCGGCGATCCAACCACGCGCCCGGCCCTGCTCGATCTCGAGCGCCTGGCCGCGCTGCTCTTCTTCTCCGCGGGCGTCACGCGGGTGAAGACCTATCCGGGGGGCGCCCAGGTCCACTTCCGCGCCGCCGCCTCCACCGGTGCGCTCTACCAGACCGAAGCCTACGTGGTGGCGGGCGCGGTCGCCGGGATCGACCCGGGCGTCTACCACTTCGGCCCGGGCGACTTCAGCTTGCGGCGGCTGCGCTCGGGCGATTTTCGGGGCGCGCTGGCGCTGGCCGCAGCCGACGACGCGCTGGCCACTCGGCCGGCCTCGCTGATCCTCTCGGCCATCTACTGGCGCAATACCTGGAAGTACCAGGCGCGGGGCTATCGCCACCTCTTCTGGGATTCGGGCACGCTGCTGGGCCAGCTCCTGGCCGTGGCGCGCGCGATCGGCGTGCCGGCGCGCCTGGTTACCGGCTTCGTGGACGCCCAGCTCAACGGGCTGCTCGGTCTCGACGCCGAGAGGGAAGGCGCGCTCTTCGCCGTGCCGCTTGGCGCCGCCGGTCCGGTCGCCGCCGCGTTTCCGGTCATCACGACGCTCGCGCCCGAGGTCATCCCGCTCTCCTCGCGCGAGGTCGACTACCCCGTCCTCCGCGACGCCTACGACAATTCCAGCCTCGACTCCGAAGCCGAGGTCACCGACTGGCGCGAAGCCGAATCGCCCTCGCGCTCGCCCTGGCACTCGCCGTGGCATTCGAATGTCGCAATTCAAGACCTGACCCCGCTGCCGGCACCGCTCGGTGCGGCGGGGCGGTCGCTGGCGGAGACGATCGCGAAGCGCGGGTCGACGCGCGAGTTCTCGGGCGAGGCGATCGGCGCGGAGGCGCTGTCGAGCGCGCTCTATCACGCCACGCGCGGGTTCCCCGGCGACGTGCCCGCGGGGCTGGTGGACCTCTATGTCAATGTCCACGCGGTCGAGGGGATCGAGCCGGGCGCCTATGCGTATGACCGCGGCGCGCATGCGCTCGTCCCGCTCCGGGGAGGAGATGTGCGCGAGGCGTCCGCCTTTCTCTGTCTCGAGCAAGCGCTGGGCGGGACGTCGAGCGCGACCGTCTTCTTCCTCGCCGACCTGGCGCGCGCGCTCGAGCGCTGGGGCAATCGCGGCTACCGGCTGGTGAATCTGGAGGCCGGCCTGATCGGGGGGCGGCTCTACCTGGGCGCCTATGGCCAGCGCTTCGGCGCCAGTGGCCTCACGTTCTACGACCGTGCGGTGGTGGAGTTCTTCTCGCCCCACGCCGCGGGCAAGGACGCGATCTTCGTCACCGCCCTCGGCCGCTCGGTCGAGTCCCCGCACCCTTCCGGTGAGAGGATCCGCGTGAAGGGCCCGTCCTAGAAGTACGCCAGCAGGCGCCCGCAGGTGATCGCGCCGATCCAGCCGGCGAGGGACACCACCGCCGCCAGCCTCGCCCAGGCCGGGGTGCCGGCCGAGATGTTCCAGCGCGCCACCGACCGGAACGGCCACCGGTGGAACGCGGCCGCATTGAGCAGGGCCGCCCCGATCAGGATCAGCTTGAGCCGGAAGGCGGGGTTGACCGCGAACTCGGTGGCGTGCGCCGTGAACATCATGAAGCCGGTCGGCACCACGAGGGCGAAGCCCGCGCGCGACCAGGTCAGCAGATGCATGGAGAGTGCGCTCACCGGAAGCGATCGACTTCGACCGAGCAGTCGCAGGTCGAAGAAGAACGCGCCGCCGACGACGAGCACGAATCCCAGGATGTGCAGGATCTCGACGATGGGGTAGAGCCACTGCCACTGCCGCATCGCCAACGCCAGAGCGGACGTCTCGAGCCAGACGAGCCAGGCGGCCCCCTCGGGCGGATGCACGGCCTAGCGGAGTTCCGTCGTCTTCCCGGCGACCGTGATCCGCTCGGCGCGCAGCTCATCGGGATCGGTGCGGTTCGGGTAGCCCACCACGGTGGCGCTCGCCCCGGGCCGGAGCTCGGCGCGCGGCAGGCCGCGATTTTCCATCCGCGTGGGCGGGGCCAGCACCACGACCCAGATCTTGCCGCCGGCCTCGAGCCGGACGTACCCGTGGGGGTGCTCGTAGCCGGCCTCGCGGATGGTCCCGGTGAGCGTCATCTCCTTGCTGCTGTCGTAGCCGCTCCAGCCGTGGTGGGCCGCGGCAGGGACGGCCAGGGCAAGGAGCATTGCCGTGATCAGCACGAGTCGAAGCATCGCACGCTCCCGTCTCGTCACGGGGCGGGGAGGCGCCCGGCGACAGTGAAGTTCCCGTTGCCCTCCGGCGCCACGATCACCATCTCGGCCATGGCCGGGCTCACGCCGACGAAGGCCACGATATTCGCGCCGTGAGTCACCAGGATCGTGTTGCCGCCCGCGCGTTTCTCCGCCGCGAGGCCCCGGAAGGCCCGGGTCTGCTCCGTTTGCCGCGTCCGGTCGGCGAACAGCGAGCTCAAGGGCTCCCACGCCTCGGCCGACCCGAAGGCCAGGCGCGCGGTCTCGAGGCAGCGGCACCACCGGCTCGATAGCACCCGCTCGACCGGGACCGCGCGGGCCTTGAAGGCGGCGCCGATCCGTCGCGCCTCCTCGCGGCCGGCTTCGGTCAGGTTGCGCTGAGTGACACAGTCGTCGAGGCGAAAGCCGGTTGGGTCACCGACCCCGGGGGGAGTCGTGCCATGGCGGAGGAGCACGACCTGGCCGCCCCCCGCGAGCCGGCGCCAGAGGCCGTCGTCCGCGTGTGCGTGGCCGGCCAGCGCCGGGACCGCGAGCAGGCACAGCGCCGTGGCCCAGGCGATCCCTTTCGCCGGCGATAGTTGGGGCACGGCGCACATGGTACACGGCTTCACAAGCCGGGGCGCTCGTTGCAAGATATCGCGCGGTTCTGATACCGTGGTCGGGTCAACCTGACCCCCAAGGAGCTCGTAATGAAGAAGTACTACCTGATGGCGCCGGGGCCCACGCCCGTGCCGTCGAACGTGTTGCTGGCGATGGCCCAGCCGATGCTCCACCACCGGACCCCGGAGTACGAGGCGCTCTTCCTGGAGGTCCGGGCCGGCCTCAAGCGGCTCTTTCAGACCAGCCAGGACGTGATCCCATTCACGTCGTCGGGCACCGGGGCGCTGGAGGCCGCGGTGTGCAATACCCTGTCGGCGGGTGACACCGTGCTGGTGCTGCGCGCGGGCAAGTTCGGCGAGCGCTGGGAGGAGATCTGCCGCACGTACGGTGTCACCGTGATCCCGATGGACGCGCCCTTCGGCCAGACGGTGCCGGCCCCCGCCTTCGCGGAGGCGCTCCGCCGGCACCCGGAGGCGAAGGCGGTGCTGATGCAGCACAGCGAGTCGTCCACCGGGGTACTCCACGACGTCAAGGGCGTCGCGGCGATCACCCGCGCGACCGGCGCGATCCTGATCGTGGACGCGGTCTCGAGCCTCGGCATTGCCGACCTGCGCATGGACGAGTGGGGCGTGGACGTGGTGGTGGCGGGCTCCCAGAAGGGACTCATGCTCCCGCCCGGCCTGTCCTTCTGCGCGCTCTCGGAGAAGGCGTGGGGCCACGTGAAAGCCTCCCGGCTGCCGAAGTACTACTTCGACATCGCGACGGAGCGGAAATTCGTGGCGAAGAACGAATGCCGGTTCACCCCGGCCGTCTCCATCTTTGTAGGGCTGCGCGAGGTACTGAAGATGATCGAGACCGAGGGCCTGCCGAACGTGTTCCGGCGCCACGAGCGGCTGGCGCGCGCCACCCGCTCCGGCGTGGAGGCCCTGGGGCTCGCGCTGTTCGCCAAGTCCGGGCCGAGCCCGGCCCTGACCGCGGTGGTCGCCCCGCGCGGGCTCGATAGCGAGGCGGTGCTGTCCACCTACTCGACCTCGCACAACATCACGATCGCGGGCGGGCAGGGCGAGATGAAGGGGCAGGTCTTCCGGCTCGGCCACATGGGCTACGTCGGCGACTTCGACGTGATCACCGCGCTCGCCGCGCTCGAGCAGGTGCTGCACGAGCTCGGTCACCCCGTCGACTTCGGCGCCGCGGTCCGCGCGGCCCAGAAGGTCCTGGCCGAGCGCTGAGCGCGATGCGCGTGCTGCTGCTCCGTCACGCGGAGACCGACTGGAACCGGGAGCGCCGCTTCCAGGGCTGGCGCGACAGCCCGCTCTCCGCCATCGGCCGGGGGCAGGCCGAGTCCGCGGCGCGGCTCCTGGCCGGCTCGCCGGTGGCCGCGGTCTGGTCGAGCCCGCTCGGGCGTGCGCGGGAGACCGCCGCCATCATCGCGGCCCCGCACAAGCTCGCGGTGCGCGAGGCGGAGGCTTTCAAGGAAATGGGCTTCGGGGAGTGGGAGGGGCTCACGCGGGACGAGGTGGCGGCGCGCTTCCCCGGACCGCTCCGCGCCTGGGCCGAGACGCCGCACGAGGCCGCGTGGCCCGGGGCGGAGACGCTCGCCGCGGTGCGCGCGCGGGCGCTGGCGGGGCTCGAGGCGATGCGGCGCGCCCACCCGGAGCAGACGGTCTGCCTCGTCTCCCATGGGATCACGTGCCGGGTGCTGATCCTGGAGGCCCTCGGGCTCGGCCTCGACCGGCTCTGGTCGCTCCAGCTCGCCTCCACCGGGATCTCGGAGCTCGAGTTCCGTGACGACTGGACCACGCTGCACCGGATGAACTCGCTCGTCCACCTGACCGACGCCGCGATCGCCTGAGGCCGCCGTGAGCGTGCCGCGCAAGAGCCAGCCGACTCAACTGCCCTCAAGACAGCTTCCAAAGGGCGCCAAGATTTACCTGCCCGATGAGGCGGCCCGCAAGCGGGCGGTCGAGGAGCGCCTCTTCGAGGTCTTCCGGCGCTGGGGCTATCGCGAGGTGGTGACGAGCGCGTACGAGTACTTCGACGTGCTCTCCCACGGGACGGATCAGGAGCTGCAGGAGCGCATGTTCAAGATGGTGGACCGGGAGAGCGGGCGGCTCCTCGCCCTGCGCGCCGACGTCACACCCCAGATCGCGCGAATCGTCGCCACCCGCATGCGCGACGAGCCCAAGCCGCTGCGCCTGGCCTACGTCACCGACGTGTTCCGCTACGACGAGCCGCAGGTGGGCCGCTACCGCGAGTTCTACCAGGCCGGGGTGGAGCTGATCGGGCTGCCCAATCCCGAGGGCGACGCCGAGATGATCGCGATGACCGTCGAGGGCCTTCGCGCCCTGGGTCTCGAGCGCTTCCAGATCGACGTGGGGCAGACCGAGTTCTTCCGCGGCATCCTGGAGGACGTGGCCGCCGATCCCGCCACCGGGCGGGAGCTGCGGTCGGCGCTGGGCCACAAGGACCTCTCGGCCCTCGAGCGCCTGGTAGGGGATCTGGCCGCGCCCGCGGCGGTCACCGAGCTGCTGCTGGCCCTGCCGACCCTCTACGGGCGCGGCGATGTGCTCGACCGCGCCGAGCGCCTGGTCAAGAACCCGCGGTCGGAGGCCGCCCTCGCCAACCTGGCCGAGATCTACCGGCTGCTGCGCGCCTACGGCCTCGCCGACTCGGTCCTGCTCGACCTGGGCGAAGTGCGTGGCTTCGACTACTACTCGGGCGTACACTTCGAAGCTTACGTGACGGGCCTGGGCGCCCCGCTGGTGGGGGGCGGGCGCTACGACCAGATGCTGGCCCGGTTCGGCTACGACTGCCCGGCCACCGGCTTCGCCTTCGAGACGGGCCGGGCGCTCCTGGCGATGGCGACGCAGGGGGCGGAGCCGCAGCTGCCCGGGCCCGATTTCTTCGTGATCGACTTCACGGCGGACAAGACCCGCGCGCTCGCGCTCTCGCGGCGACTGCGGGACGCGGGGGCGGCAGTGGCGCGCGACATCATCAGCCGGCCGCTGGCCGAGTCGCTGGCCTACGCCCGGGGGCAACACGCCGGCTGGGCGCTGATCATCGGGACCGACGGGACCGATCCGGAGCAGGTGCGGATCCTGGACCTGCGGGCGGGCGCGGAGCCGGCGGCAGAGCGGATGGTGACGTGTGGTGAGCTGCTCGCGGACCCGCGGCCGCACTTCCCGGGACTTGGAGACGGAGATGCCTAACATCGTGGTGGTGGGCGCGCAGTGGGGTGACGAGGGCAAGGGCAAGATCGTGGACGTGCTCGCGCCCCACGTGGGGGTGGTCGTTCGCTACCAGGGCGGGAACAATGCCGGCCACACCGTGGTGGTGGGCCGGGAGAAGTTCGTGCTCCAGTCCATCCCCTCGGGCATCCTGCATCCCGGCGTTCGCTGCGTGATCGGCTGCGGGGTGGTCATCGACCCGGCGTCCCTGATCGAGGAGATGGAGTCGCTGGTGCAGCGGGGTGTCTCGCTCGACGGCAACCTCTATATATCCAAGAACGCGCACCTGATCATGCCGTATCACCCGGCGCTCGACCGGGCCTCCGAGTCGCAGGCGGGGAAGCGTCGGATCGGCACCACCGGCAAGGGGGTGGGGCCCGCGTACGCCGACAAGACGGCGCGCATCGGCATCCGCATGGCCGACCTGCTCGACGAGGAGCTCTTCCGGGAGAAGCTCGAGTTCAACATTCGACAAAAGAATCGGTTGCTCCGCGAGATCTACGACGAGCAGACGTTCACGGTGGACAGCATCCTCGGCACCTACCTCCGCTACGCGGGCTGGCTCGCCCCGTACGTGACCGACACCGCGCTGCTCCTGCACCGGTGGATCGAGGCCGGGCACTCGATCCTGTTCGAGGGCGCGCAGGGGACCATGCTGGACATCGATCACGGGACGTATCCCTTCATCACCTCGTCCAGCACCACCTCGGGCGGCGCGTCAACCGGTACCGGGGTGCCGCCCACCAAGATCAACGGGGTGCTCGGCATCTCCAAGGCGTACTGTACCCGCGTGGGGGGCGGTCCGTTCCCCACCGAGGTGTCGGGGGAGATGGCCGAGCTGCTCCGCGCGCGCGGCAACGAGTACGGGGCGGTGACGGGTCGGCCCCGCCGCTGCGGCTGGGCGGACGCGGTCGCGCTGCGCTACGCGGCGCGCATCAATGGGCTCGACACCATCGCGCTGACCAAGCTCGACGTGCTCGACAGCTGCGAGACGGTCCGCATCTGCGTGGGCTACCGGTACCGGGGCGAGGTGCTCACCGATTTTCCGGAGGAGGAGCGCATCTGGAGCACCGCGGAGCCGGTCTACGAGGAGCTCTCGGGCTGGCAGAGCTCCACCCACGGCCTGCGCGACTACGCGGCGCTGCCGTCCAAGGCGCGCGAGTACGTCGAGCGGCTGGCGGACCTGATCGGGGTGCCGTTCTCGCTCGTCTCCACCGGCCCGGTCCGCGACGAGACCATCCTGGTGAGCGACTCGGCGCTCACGCGCTGGTTCCCCGCCCTCCGGAGCGCGCTTCCGGCGCACTGAGGCGGCCCGAAAACATGGCGCTCAAGATCCTGATCGTCGACGACGAGGAACCGGCCCGCCAGGGCCTGACCGCGCTCCTCGCGCGCTGGGGCTATGACGTGGACGAGGCGGGCGATGGCCAGGAGGCGCTCGCCAAGGCCGCCGCGGGCCTGCCCTCGGTCGTGGTCTCCGACCTCGTCATGCCCAAGATGGACGGCCTCGAGCTGCTCCGCGCGCTCAAGACCGACGTGCCCTTCGCCTCGGTGATCCTGCTCACCGGGCAGGGGTCCATCGACACCGCGGTGACCGCGATGAAGGAGGGCGCCTACGACTACCTGACCAAGCCGGTGGACGTGGCGCGCCTGCGGCTGCTCATCCCCAAGGCGTCCGAGCGGGGGGAAGCGCTGCGCGAGGTCGCGCTGCTGCGGCGCAAGCTGAGCCAGGTCTGGGGCATGGGGCGCCTCGTGGGCACCAGCGCGGGCATGCAGGAGGTGTATCGCCTGATCGAGGTGGCCGCGCCCACCACCGCGCCGGTGCTGATCAGCGGCGAGAGCGGCACCGGCAAGGAGCTGGTGGCCCGCACGCTGCACGACCTCTCCCCGCGGTCCAAGGGCCCGTTCGTGGCGGTGAACTGCGCGGCCATCCCGGAGACCCTGCTGGAGAGCGAGATCTTCGGCCACGAGAAGGGCGCCTTCACCGGCGCGCTCGAGCGGCGGCCCGGCTGCTTCGAGCTGGCGCACGAGGGCACCATCTTCCTCGACGAGATCGCGGAGATGAACCCGGGCACCCAGGCCAAGTTCCTCCGCATCCTGCAGGACGGCGCGGTGCGCCGGCTGGGGGGCCGGACCGAGATCCGGGTGGACGTGCGGGTGCTCGCCGCGACCAACAAGGATCCGGTCAAGGCCATCCAGGAGGGGACGTTCCGGGAAGACCTCTATTACCGCTTGAATGTGGTGAGCCTCGCGCTGCCGCCGCTGCGCGAGCGCCGGGACGATATCCCGGCCCTGGTGCAGGCCTTCATCGAGGAGTTCAACGCCCGTTACGACAAGCACATCCGCGCGCTGGACGAGGCGGTGCTGAGCGGGCTGGTCGCCCAGGGCTGGCCCGGCAACGTCCGCGAGCTTCGCAACACGCTCGAGCGCGCGATCATCGTCTGCGAGACCGATACCATTCTGCCCAAGCACATTCCCCCGTCGCCGACCCTGCGCGTGGCCGATCCCGGCGACGGGCCCGACTCGGTGAGCTTCCGGGTGGGGACGAGCCTGGAGGACGCGGAGAAGGCGCTGATCCTGAAGACGCTCGCGGCCAACGGCAACAACAAGACGCGCGCCGCCGACGTGCTCGGCATCAGCCTCAAGACCCTGCACAACAAGCTCAAGACCTACGGCAGCTAGCATGGGACTGCGCCTTGGAGTGCGCGGCCGGGAGGCGCTGGTCGTCAGCCTGCTCACCCTGCTCGTGGTCTCCACCGCCACCGCCATCCATCTCTCCCAGCTCAGCCGCGTGGTGGTGCAGGAGGCGGTCAAGCAGGCCGAGCTCATCGCCAAGCAGATCTACGCCCAGACCAGCCGCGCGCTGCAGCGCACGCCCGGCGCCGATCCGCTCGTCGCGCTGCGGGAAGATCCGGAGCTGCGCAGCTTCCTCGACGCGAGCGTCGGCTACTCGCCGCACCTGGTCTACGCCCTCGTCACCGACCACACCGGCACCGTGTTGCTCCACACCGAGCGTCAGAAGGAAGGCAAGCCGGAGCCGGAGCGGCCGAACCTCGACGGGCTCCTGAAGGTGGACACGCTCAGCCGCTTCTCCGCGCTCTACACCGCGGGCCGCACCTACGAGACGGTGCTGCCGATGACGCTCAACGACCGGCTCTTCGGCTCCATTCGTCTCGGCGTGTCCACCACGCTGCTGCGACGCGAGGTCACCGGGTCGCTCCAGCAGAGCCTGGCGGTGGCCGCCGTCGCGCTGCCCCTGGCCTGGCTCGCCGCGATGGTGCTGGCGCAGCTCACGGTGCGCCCGATCCGCGCCATCGTGGGCCAGGTCGACCGGATCCGCCGGGGCGAGCCCCTGGAGGCGACTCCGGAGGCGCTGGGCGGCGACGAATTCCAGGAGCTCTCCTCCCAGCTCACCCGCCTCGGGCGCGAGCTGCAGGCGGATCGGCTGTCGACGCTCAGCGAGAAGGCTCACCTGCAGGGAGTGGTGGATCAGCTGGAGGACGGCGTCATCTTCCTCAACCCGGAGCGGCATATCCTCTTCTTCAACCGGGCTGCGGAGGCCGTGGTGGGCCTCCCGCTCGAGCGGGCGGTCGGCCTGCCCATCCACGAGGTGCTGGATCCCGCGCACCCGCTGCTGCCCTTCGTGGACCACGTGCTGGTCGGCTCCGCGGGCATCCGCAACGCCACCGTGGTGCTGCCCCACGAGGGCCGCGACAAGGAGTTCCTGATCTCCGCCTTCCACATGGAGGATGCGCAGCGGGTGATGGGCGTGGCGGTGCTGCTGAAGGATCTCGAGTCCGTCAAGACGGTGCAGTCGCTGGTGAGCTACTCGGCCAAGCTGGCCGCCCTCGGCCGGCTCACCTCCGGGGTGGCTCACGAGGTCAAGAACCCGCTCAACGCGATGATGATCCACGTCGAGCTGCTCAAGGAGCGGCTCGAGGACTCGGGGGCGGACGTCAAGCAGAGTCTCGAGGTCATCGGCAGCGAGATCCGGCGGCTGGACCGCGTGGTGCAAGGCTTCCTCAAGTTCATGCGCCCGCAGGAGCTGATGCTGAAGCCGGTGGATCTCAACGCGATGCTCCAGAGCGTCTGCGCGCTCCTGGAAGCGGAGAGCCAGAACCACGGCGTACGCTTCGTCCTCGAGCTGGACCCGGACTTGACCACGGTGAGCGCCGACGAGGAGCTGCTCCGCCAGGCTTTCATCAATATCGTGCAGAATGCGGTGCAGGCGATGCCGAGCGGCGGCGCGGTGCGCATCCGCACTCGTCCCGAGGCCCTCGAGTGGGCGCGGGTGACGGTGACGGACCAGGGCGTGGGCATCGCGCCGGAGGACCTGGACAAGATCTTCAAGCTCTACTACACGAGCAAGGTGGGGGGCAGCGGCATCGGGCTCTCGGTGGTGTACCGCATCGTGCAGCTCCACGACGGCACGATCGAGGCGAAGTCCGAGAAGGGGCGGGGGACGGCCATGATCGTCCGCCTGCCGGTGCGGTGACGCGCGTGCGCGGACCGATCTGGATGCTGCTCGCCGCCACGACGCTGGGCGGCTGCGCGGGGACCAGCGATTTCCTGGTCCCCGCGCCATCCATGGCGCCGCCGCGGGCCGCGACCCCCGGCGACGAGGAGCTGGCGGCCAGGTCGGCGCCGCCGGTACGGGAGCCCGTGCCCCCCCCGGCTCCGCCCCGGCCCACGCCGCCGCCGCTGGCGACGCCGTCCCCCGTGCCGGCCCCGCCGCCCCCCCGGAGCGCGGCGATTCCCCGCGAGCCGCCGGTGCTGGCCCCGCAGGCCAGCGCGGAAGAAGAGCAGCGCCTCAAGACGCAGGCCGAGCGTCGCATCGAAGGTACCGAGAAGCTCGTGCAGAAGATCGATCCCGCCCGCCTGCCTCGCGAGCAGCAGGAGAACTACCGGACCATCCAGAGCTTTCTCGTGAAAGCTCGCGAGGCGCTCTCGACCCGCGACGTGCAGCGCGCGTTCACGCTGGCCGACAAGGCCTACTTCCTGGCCGACGAGATGTCGAAAGTACCCCGCTGACGGGCCTGTAAAACCTTACCGTCGACGGTAAATATTACCGGCTGGTGTCCGGGCCCGTCCCGGCCGGGCCCTGCCAAAGCCCCAGACCGTAAGGCTTCGCCGCCCCTTGCCCCTCGTGGCATGGGGGTTGCCGCATCAGTCTAGATTTGTCACGACTCGCCGGAGGGGAGACCATCATGCGCAGCGTATTCCTGGGACTCACGCTGGCTCTGGGGGCGCTCACCGTGGCCTGCACCATCGACCCGCCGGCGGGAACGCCGGCACCTCCGATGGCCGGCGCACTCGAACCGGGGCCGCGGGAGGCCACGTTCGGTCGCACCGGGGACGAGGTCATCAACAACCCGCAGCTCCGCGACAAGATCCGCAATCTCTTCGGCGCCGACTGGACCCCAGCCGGGGACGGCCGCGGCAAGATCGCGAAGGGCGCCGCCGCCTACTTTGCGCGCACCGAGGCGCCGCGCGGGGTGCGCGTCGGCGACGCGAACTACGTGGCGGTGACCGGCTGTGTGCCCGCGGCCTGCCGCAGCGAGCGCGTGCTGCTGCTGATCCAGGAAGGGGGCGAAGGGCTCCTGGCCCGCCTGGACGAGGGCGGGTTCTCCCACTACTACGCGTACGGCGGTAACTGGGGGCTCGCCGGCACGACGGCGCAGATCCTGGACAGCGGGCTGCGGGCGCTCGCGCGTACGGGAGACCCGTACCCGCGGACCTGAGGGCCCAACCCTTGACCGGTTCCCGATCGACCGATATGCTGAGGCTTGCCTACGTGGTCCCGTCGTCCTCGCAGGGTGCGTGTGCCATGTCGATACTGAGCGCGCGAGAGGTCTCCGTGGTACCGGCGACGCGCCGCAGCCCGGAGCGCGGCGCGTGAGCGACCTCGCCCGTCTGCTCACCTGGGCGGAGAAGTCCCTGGCCGGGCCCGGCGGCATTCTTCTCATGACCGACTACGACGGCACGCTGACCCCCATCGTGGACGATCCGGCCGACGCGGTCCTGGCCGAGCAGACCCGCGAGGATCTCGCGCGGCTCGCCCGCTCCCCCCGGGCCAGCGTGGCCGTGATTTCCGGGCGCGGTATTGTGGACCTGCGGGCCCACGTGGCGCTGGAGGGCCTCATCTACGCGGGCTGCCACGGCCTCGAGATCGAAGGGCCGAACCTGCTGTTCCGCCATCCAGACGCGCTGGCCCAGCAGGGGATGCTGGGAGCGGTGGGGGACGTCCTGATTCGCCGCGCTCCCTCGGTGAGCGGGATGCGCGTGGAGACGAAGGGGCTGGCGGTGGCGGTGCACTACCGGCACGTCGCCGCCGACGAGATCCGCCGGGTGGAGATCGAGCTGGCCCGCGCGATCCAGGAGCAGCAGGGGAGCCTCCTCAAGATCTTCCACGGGAGCAAGGTGATCGAGGTGCTGCCGCAGGTGGCCTGGACCAAGGGCGAGTGCGCGCAGTGGATCCAGGAGCGGCTGCGGGCGAGCCTGCCCGAGCCGGCGTTCTGGCTCTACCTGGGGGACGACTGGACCGACGAGCACGCCTTCGAGGTGCTGAGCGGCCAGGCGCTCACGATCCGGGTCGGCGACGTGGTGCCCGCGTCCAAGGCGGCGTACCGGCTGAACGACGTCTCCGAGGTCCACCAGCTGCTGGCCCTGCTCGCCGACGGCGTCGCCGCGGAGAGCCGCGCATGAGGTTCCAGCTCCGGCTCGTCGCGGCGCTCTGGGTCGCCTCCCTGGTGGTCATCGGGGTCTTCGCCTACCTGCAGATCGCCGAGGAGCGCCAGCGGCTGATCAACGAGCTCGACCGGCGCGCCGCCCTCGTGAGCGAGAGCCTCAAGGAGGTCCTGGAGCCGGCGCTGGCCCGCGGTGGCAACAAGGCCCAGATCGACCGGCTGATCAAGAAGTTCAGCAAGCCGGACCTGGACCTGGCGGTCTACGACCGGGTCGCCTCGATGATCTCGGTGACGCCGAGCGTGGGCAAGCAGACCGAGAGCCCGCCTCCCGAGGTGACATGGGCGCTCACGTCGGGGGCGGTGCAGACCGGCTTCCGCAAGGTCGACGGCAAGACCCTCTACGTCTATGCGGATCCGATCCTGCGCGACGACAAGGCCGCCGGGGCGGTCGTGGTCTTCCTCGACGCCTCCGACCTCAAGGTCGCCGAATGGGAGCGCTGGCGCTTCAACGCGGTCCGCTTCCTGGTGCTGGCCGCGGTGCTGGCCCTGATCGCGCTGCTGGTGGTCCGCATGAGCCTGACCCAGCCGCTGGCCAAGATGGCGCGCTGGACCAAGGCGGTGCGGCGAGGCCACGCGATCGACCCGCCCGAGATGCCGGACGAGAGCCTCTTCGGCCCGATCGCGCGCGAGGTCTCGGTGCTGGCCAAGAATCTCCAGCGGGCGCGGGCCGCCGCCGAGGAAGAGGCCGCCCTGCGTCTCATCGGCCAGACCCTGTGGACGGAAGAGCGCCTCAAGCAGTTCGCCAAGATGCGGCTCGGCGAGCGGCCGCTGGTGGTGGTCTCCAACCGCGAGCCGATCAGCCACGTCTGGAAGGACGGCCGCATCCAGGTGATCACGCCGGCCAGCGGCCTCGTCACCGCGATGGACCCGGTGATGCGCGCCTGCGGCGGCATCTGGGTCGCGCAGGCGAGCGGCGACGCGGACCGGGAGACCGCGGACGCGCGGGGCCGCCTTCGCGTGCCTCCCGACGACCCGCGGTTCACGCTCAAGCGCGTCTGGCTCACGAAGGAGGAAGAGGCGGGGTACTACTACGGCTTCTCCAACGAGGGGTTGTGGCCGCTCTGCCACATCGTGCACAACCGGCCCCTGTTCCGCCCGGAGGACTGGGCGCACTACAAGGCGGTCAACGAGAAGTTCGCGGCCGCGGTCCTGGAGGAGATCGCGGGCACCGAGTCGCCGATGGTGCTGATCCAGGACTACCACTTCGCGCTCCTGCCCGGGCTGATCAAACGCGAGCGCCCGGACGCGCGCACCGCGATCTTCTGGCACATCCCGTGGCCGAACTTCGAGGCCTTCTCGATCTGCCCGTGGCAGGACGAGCTGCTCCTGGGCATGCTGGGCGCCGACCTGATCGGCTTCCACACCCAGTACTACTGCAACAACTTCCTGGACACGGTGGAGCGCGCGATCGAGGCACGCATCGACTGGGAGCGCTTCTCGGTCACTCGCGGGCAGCACGTGACCTCGGTGAAGCCGTTCCCGATCAGCGTGGCCCCGGGCTTCGTGGACAACCCGCCCACGACGTCTCGACAAGCGCTCCTCGCGAGCCTGGATACCACCGCCGAGTTCCTCGGGGTCGGTGTCGAGCGCCTCGACTACACCAAGGGCCTGCCCGAGCGCTTCCGGGCGCTGGGCCGCTTCTTCGAGCGCTTCCCCGAGTACCGCGAGCGCGTGGTCTTCGTCCAGCTCGCCGCGCCGAGCCGCAGCACCATCCCGCGCTACCAGGCGCTGGAGGCCGAGGTGGACGCGGCGGTGCAGGAGGTGAACGGGACCTACCAGACCAAGCGCTGGAAGCCCATCCTCTACCTGAAGCGCCACCACGAGCACCGCGACATCTGGCCGTTCTACCGCCACGCCGACTTCTGCATGGTGACCTCGCTGCACGACGGCATGAACCTGGTCGCCAAGGAGTTCATCTCGGTGCGCGAGGACGAGGAGGGGGCGCTCATCCTGAGCCAGTTCACCGGTGCGTCGTCGGAGCTGCGGGATGCCATCCTGGTGAACCCGTATGACGTGGACGGCATGGCCGACGCCATCCGCACTGCGGTCGCGATGCCGAGCGATGAGCGACGGGCGCGCATGGGGCGCATGCGCGAGGGCGTGCGCGAGCACAACATCTATCGCTG
>Ga0137403_10004325_pt1 | contig 16746 bp, 15 predicted proteins | sample CZOMad2_1_16fung_FD_122057 | JGI IMG/M metagenome (GOLD analysis project Ga0137403, IMG submission 122057) | Vadose zone soil fungal communities from Angelo Coast Range Reserve, California, USA - CZOMad2_1_16fungal (Hybrid Assembly) | ecosystem: Environmental > Terrestrial > Soil > Vadose zone...
GGGGAGTTTCAAACCTATCAGATCCGTTGTTCCCTCCGGCACGTTTCCCCCAGGAATTTTTTTGGCCGGTTGGCTTCTCGAATTCGTTTCGGTTTGGGCTAAGGTGAGTGGAGTATGGATGTACTCTGGTTTGTCACCCATTGAATGAATGACTTAGGATGCAACCCCATTCACCCTAGGTGTTTACTAAGGTGACAAGGAGACGGATGAGCCCGGAATTTCGACAACGCATGCAGATATCGCTGGTTGTGCTTTTGTTGCTGGCGACCGCCCGCGTGGCCTACATCTTCTATGAGCGAAAGGCGGCATCCACCGCTCGCTACCGCGACGACGGCAGCCGGGCACTTACGTCCGACGAATACGTCTACCCCAAGAAGTTCTATGCCTACGACCTTGCGTCCGCGAAAGCTTTGGTTGGCAAGTCAGTATGGGTGAAGCAGGGATATGGGATTCTGGTGTATCCAGCGGCGAGCAGCGCCGCCGATCTCTCTCGCGGAAAGGCCTCGCTGTTTCCTATCGAGAAGCTGAAGATCTCCGGTGTCGTCCGCCAAGCGCCCCCGTCGAACTGGAGTGCGCCGCGCGGAGAGACTGAACTGCTCGCGATTGCCGAGCGCGGTGATTCTTCCAAAGTAGCGGTGCCGATCGGCGCTTTCTCTGCGGATGGGACGCTGAAACTGATCGCCAGCGATGTCTTTTACATCGAAGATCCGCATCAGCTTTACCAGCATTGGCCAGCAGAGATGTGGAAGGCCGTTGATGAGCATGAGGCAAAGCTCGGAATGAACGAACTCCAAGTCAACTTCGCGCTCGGCGTCCCACAGAAGGCCGGCGGCGGCGACTATGGCGAGCGCACGCTGGAATATTCCAACGGCGGAAATCCCATTCGCGTCTCGTTCTCCGGCAATAAAGCGGTCGAGATCGCCCCGGTCAAGTAGAATGCATCCCCATGCGAAAACTTCTCGCCACGGCAATCCTGCTGACCACCACCGCCTTCGCCCAAGCACCGCAATTTGACGTTCTCATTCGCAACGGACGCGTCTTCGACGGCAGCGGAAATCCCTGGTTCCGCGCCGATATTGGCATCGTTGGCGACCGCATCACCTTCATCGGTCCGGCTGACGAAAAGGCGACCGCCAAGCAAACAATCGATGCGAAGGGTCTCGTCGTCGCTCCCGGATTCATCGACATGCTCGGGCAGTCCGAGACCACGCTGCTGATCGACAAGAAAGCGGTCAGCAAACTGACCCAAGGCATCACCACCGAGATCACCGGCGAGGGCGATTCTGTCGCACCGACCAATGCGGCAGTGCTGGCGGAGAGCAAAGAATATTTCGACCACTTCGGTCTCAAGCCCGATTGGCGCTCACTCGACCAATACTTCAATCGTCTGGAGAAATTGCAGCCCGGCATCAATCTTGCGACCTACGTCGGCGCCACCCAGGTGCGCAGGATGGTGATCGGCAACGAGAATCGTCCGCCGACCGCCGACGAACTGAAGAAGATGACGGAGATCGTCGACGATGCAATGTCGGACGGTGCTATGGGGGTCTCATCCGCGCTCATCTACGCGCCGGCGAGTTACGCGAAAACCGACGAACTCATCGCCCTGGCAAAAGTCGCAGCGAAATACGGCGGTATCTATGCCACTCACATGCGCAATGAGGGTGACACCGAGATCGACGCGCTGAACGAGACCTTTCAGATCGCGCGCGAAGCTAACATCCCCGCCGAGATCTTCCACTTGAAGGTTTCAGGGAAACAAAACTGGGGGAAGATGCCGCAGGTGATTGCCGCCATCGAGAAGGCGCGTGCCGAAGGACTCGACATCACAGCCGACCAGTATCCGTACACCGCCGCTGCGACTTCGCTGGATGCCATCGTGCCCCCGGAATTCAAAGCCGGTGGCCGCGATGCGTTCGTCAAACGCCTGCAAGACCCGAAGCAGCGCGTTGCCATTCGTCACGCGGTCGAAGGAAAAGACAACTTCGAAAATTGGGTGCGCGGAACCGGCGGTCCGCAAGGCATCCTGATCACGGGAGTCCTGCAGAACGAGCTGAAGAAATATGAAGGTAAGACGGTAGCCGATCTGGGCAAGATGATGAACAAGGACCCGCTCGAGGCAGCCTTCGATCTGATCGTGCAATCGCGCGATAACACCGACGCTGTCTATTTCAGCATGAACGAGAGCGACGTAAAGCTCGCGATGCGTCAGCCCTGGGTGAGCGTGAACAATGATGCCAGCGGAGTGAACCCGGAGGGGCCGCTGGGCGAATCGAAGACCCATCCCCGCGCTTATGGAACCTTTCCGCGCATCCTTGGCAAGTACGTCCGCGACGAAAAGAACCTCACCCTCGCCGACGCCATCCGCAAATTCACCTCACTCCCGGCACAACGCGTGAAGCTGCGCGATCGCGGACTGATCAAACAGAATTATTTTGCGGACATCACCATCTTTAATCCTGATACGGTGAAAGATATCGCCACCTACGAAGATTCCAATCGCCCATCGCAAGGTATCGAGTATGTGATTGTGAACGGCGTAGTCTCGCTCGACCATGGCAAGCTCACGGGACAGACAGGCGGGCGTCCGCTGCGTGGTCCGGGCTATGCTGCCGCTGCGGTTTCGGAGAATGGTCTTGAGCCAAAAGGCAAGCTTCGTGGGTACGTGACTGACGAAGAAGGCTGGCCGTTACTTCGTTCCACGCTCACATTGCTGGACGCGACCGGGAAGACTCTAACGACGGTCGGCAGTAAGCGCGAAGGGAAGTATGAGATCCCGCTGGACGCTCCCTGCAAGGGGTGCAAGCTCCGCGCCGAGCGCGCCGGGTTCGTCACTCAGGAACGCGCTGTAGAGTACAACGGCACCAACACCCTGACTTTCACGTTTGCCCTGCCTCGCGAGAAGTAGAGGCTTCATGTCAGGTGCAGCCGCCACAGTGTATAGCTTAGGACTTCTTTCATCTGGATGCGCATCTGTTGCCACCGGCTCAGAGGTTTGAGTTCCGGTCGGGGAGCTCCGTAAACGGTGACTCCCTGGCGCTCCATCATCCGCTTGATGCGGAACAAGTGATAGCCGTCGCTGACCGCGACGCAACTATGCATGTTGTTTCGCCGCATGATCACCGCCACGCGCTCGGCGGATTCGCTGGTGTCGTCACTCTGCGTCTCCGCGATCAAGCCCTTGTCCGGCACGCCATGGTCGAGTAGATACTCTCTGCCCACCTCTCCTTCGCTGTGGACGGGATCGCCGCCAGCGCCTCCGGTCGTGATCACAACCGCAGCGATTCCTCGCGTATACAAAGTTGCTGCGTGGTCGAGCCGTGCGCGGTACACCGGCGAAGGCTTGCCCGCGTACTCCGCGGCTCCAAAGACGACGATCGCGTCCGCGGGACGCGTCTCATCCGCATGCGCCTGATGCGCCACCCGCCAGTACTGCACCAAGAAATACACCGCAACCAGAGTCAGGACGTACCAGATCCAGCGATGGCGGGTCTTGCAAGGGGCCGCAGTGGCGGAGGTCAGTTGCATCCCTGAGAGGCCAGATATTCCACAATATCTTGCAGCTTGATGGCGCCTTCGCGCTGCAGGTGCCACTCGCCGTTCTCGTCGGAGAGATCGATGATGGTGGAAGGAATATCGCGCGGCGAGGTGCCACCGTCCACGATGATGGGGATCGCCTCTCCCAATTGTTGCCGCACGCCTTCCGCCGTGGTGCATTCGCTGGCTCCGCTCACGTTGGCTGAAGTTGCGGTGATGGGGATACCTGCGGCCTTCATGACCGCCATCGGAATACTGGCAGCCGGCACGCGCAGGGCTACGTTGCCGGAATTTGCGGTGACCTTGAGTGGCAAGCGAGAAGCGGCGCGCACGATGATGGTCAGCGGCCCCGGCCAGAACTTCCGCGCCAGCAGATAAAAAATCTCAGGCAGTGGGCGGGTCAGATCTTCCGCGTGGTCCACGCTTTCGATCAATAGCGAGAGAGGTTTATTGCGCTGACGCGACTTCACGTCGTAGATCCGCTTTACCGCGCGCAGATTGAAGGGGTCGGCGGCCAATCCGTAGAAGGTATCGGTCGGCATTCCCAGCACCTGGCCGGATTTGAGTTGCTCGGCCACGTAGGTAACGAGTGAGGCTTCGGGTTGTTCTTTGCTGATGCGGACGATCTCGGCGGACAAGAGTCTTCCTTGGGAACAGTTTAGGACGGCAGAAACTTACTCCAATTCTACAGAGGTGGCAAGGTGAACTAAAAGCGTGTGCCCGAAAATGTATGATGACTGCTCGGCTATGCCTACCCAAGCGCACTCTCGCCTTCGGCCCGTCAGCAGCCCTCAGAACCAGCAGGTCAAGGACCTGCGCAAAGCCTTCTCTAAGGGCGATCTTACCGAGGACGGCCACGCCGCCATCGAAAGCGTGCGCATCATCGAAGAAGCCATCCGCAGCGGACTGAGGTTCCGCACAGTCTTCTTCAGCGAGTCCGGCAAGGCACGCGCCGACCGGCTACTGCCGCAGCTGGGCTCGTACGTCGAGACGCTCTTGCTCCCTGATGAAGTCTTTTCCAGCGCGGTCGATACCGAAACGCCGCAGGGCGTGGCAGCTCTGGTCAAGCTGAAGTCCCACGAGATAGAAGATCTGTTTCGCGGTGCTGAGCCGCTGGTGGTCGTGGTCTCTGCCGTGCAGGACCCTGGGAATCTCGGCACCATCCTTCGCTCCGCCGAAGCGTTTGAAGCTGTCGGCGTAGTCTTAACTGAAGGCACCGTGAGCCCGCTGAATCCGAAATGCGTGCGCGCCTCGGCTGGGTCGATCTTTCGACTACCAGTTATCCAAACCAAGACGCGAGAACTTCTGCCCATACTCGCCAGCAAGGGCCTGCGAATTCTCGGAACCACATCTTATAAAGGGACGCCGCTGCCACAAGCCGACTGCAAGGGAGCCATCGCAATCTGCATCGGAAACGAAGGAGCGGGCTTGCCAAAGGAGCTGCTGGCCAAAGTGAACGCGAATATCGTGATTCCACATTCGAGCAAAGTGGAATCTCTGAATGCCGGAGTGGCGGCGTCGATCGTTCTCTATGAAGCCGCGAGGCAGCGAGCCGCGAAATGAGTCTCTTCAATTCCATCCCTGCGACGCAAGCAGCAAATGCCCAGCGTCCGCTCGCGGAACGCATGCGTCCGCGGACCCTCGACGAGTTTGTCGGACAAGAACAGATTCTCGGACTAGGGAAGCCGCTGCGAACACAGATTGAACGCGACGATCCCGGTTCGATGATCTTCTGGGGCCCGCCTGGCGTTGGCAAGACCACCCTCGCGAAGATCATCGCGAACATCACAAAAGCTGAGTTCATCGAATTCTCCGCCGTGCTCGCCGGCATCAAGGAGATCAAGGCGGTAATGGCTGACGCGGAGAAGGCGCAGCAGTTCGGCACTCGCACCATCGTCTTCATCGACGAGATTCATCGCTTCAACAAGGCGCAGCAGGATGCGTTTCTTCCGCACGTGGAGAAGGGAAGCATTCGGCTGATCGGCGCGACTACCGAGAATCCTTCCTTTGAGATCATCTCGGCTTTGCTCTCGCGTACCCGTGTCTACATTCTCAAGGAATTGACGGAAGTACAGATCGTCACACTCTTGCGTCGTGCTCTCGAAGATAATGAACGCGGACTCGGAAACTTAAATCTGTCGGTGGCTGACGATGTTTTGCAGCGGATCGCCAGCTTCTCCGGCGGCGATGCACGCAGTGCCTATAACGTGCTCGAAGTCGCCGCGCAGACCGCGGTGGCTCGCGCCGGCAAATCGCCGCCGACCATCACGGTCGAGCTCGTTCAAGACGCAGTGCAGCGCAAACTGTTGCGCTACGACAAGCAAGGCGAAGAGCACTTCAACATCATCTCGGCGCTGCACAAGTCGGTGCGCAACAGCGACACCGACGCTTCGCTCTATTGGCTTGGTCGAATGCTCGAGGCCGGCGAGGATCCGCTCTACGTCGCCCGTCGCATTGTCCGCATGGCGGTGGAAGATATCGGGATGGCCGATCCGCAGGCGCTGGCAGTGACCATTGCCGCACGTGATGCCATTGATTTCCTGGGCATGCCGGAAGGTGGATTAGCGCTGGCTGAAGCTGTGGTTTATCTCGCGCTCGCGCCCAAGTCGAATGCTCTCTACGCCGCGTACAACCAGGTGCGCGACGATATCGAGAACACCGCGGCCGAGCCTGTCCCGTTGCACCTGCGGAATGCGCCGACCGGGCTGATGAAGTCGGTTGGGTACGGTAAAGGCTATCAGTACGCGCACGACCTGGAGTCGAAGGTGGCGGACATGCAGTGCTTGCCTGACAATCTGCGCGATCGCGTCTATTACCGGCCCACCGCCGAAGGGTCGGAGCGCGAGTTTGCTGAACGACTTAAGCAGATCCGCGAGCGGCGCAAGCAAGCGTCGCACGAAGAAAAGAAAGGGAAAGACAAATCTTGAAGCAGAAGCTGAATATTTGGATCGCGATGCTCGCGGTCGCGATCCTCGTTGGCTGCAATGGCCAGTGGGCACCGAATAGTGGTGGCGGCGGAGGCGGACAAGGACGCAATAAACCTCGCGCGACCGAAGATGAGGTCCGTCAGCAGTTCGAAAAGCTGATGAGTGCCTTCGCGCACAGGGACATCGCCGCGATCGAAGGCATGATGTCATCGAATGCCGCGTTCATTGACGCGCAAGCCGGCGCCGGTGTTTTTGCTTGGGCCGATGCGCGGCCGCTCCTGGAGCAGGCATTTGCCCGCGGCGCTTACCAGCTTTCGAACGATGCTTCCTATCGTATCGGCGTCAATCGCGACATGGGATGGATTGCAACTGTCTACCACGTCCGTATTCCTACCAAGAATGGCTTAGAGCAGAGCGATGGCGCGGTCTCGGTGCTCTTCCAGAAGACTCCGGATGGATACAAGGTGCAGATGTTCCACATTTCCCGATTCGCTCCGCCAGGTGCCGCGACCACGGAAACGAAGCCAGCTTCGAAACCTGCGAAGAAATGATCAGCGGGCCCGAGCGCGATGCTCTTTGAGGATGCAGCGGTCCTGGATCACGAGGATGCCCGCCTTGCGCGCCTTTTCGGCGGCTGCTTCGTGGCTGACGCCCTCCTGCATCCAGATGGCGGCGGGTTTCAGCTTGATAGCCTGCTCAACGACGGCTGGGACAAATTCCGGACGCCGGAAAATGTTCACAATGTCGATCTTCTCGGGGGACTCCGCGAGCGACGGGTAGGCCTTTTCGCCTAGAGCCCCTTTGATCTCAGGATTGATGGGGATGATCTTGTAGCCCTGCGTCTGCATATACGCGGAGACTCCGTAGCTGGGGCGCATCGGGCTCGACGAGAGGCCGACCACGGCGATGTTCTTGGAGCTCTTCAACAGCTCGGTGATCTGTTCCTTCTCGTTCATGGACATGCCTTAGAGATGCAAACACGCGGCCAGCGGATTGTAAAGTTTAGTAGTCCTTTTTTGATCCGGGAGGCGCCGATTTTTCCTTGAAGCGTTTGTGCGCGATCTTGCGCAGCGTTTCGGGCACGTTCTTGTTCATGGAAAGGTTCTTCAGGTCCATGACCATCAGGTGGTTCATCAGCGGCAACGAAAGATCCAGCGGCGTTCGCGGGTTGTTGGCTAGATTGCGGATGATCGTGTATTTCTTCTTATACTTGGGATTGCGAGCGATGTCGCGCAACACCTGCTCCTGCACATTTTTCAACCCGGCGAAGCTTTCGATCTCGGATTCGCTCACCTTGGGCGATACCAGCACGGCGGCGGACACTAGCTTCGATCCGTCACGGATCAATATCGAGCGCTCTTCCTTGTTTCCGCGCATCGCCAGCTGCACCCGCTGGCCCACCGTCAGGCGCTTTATCTTCTGCAACACGGAGACGCGCTCCGTCAGCAGCTCTTTGTCTACTTCCGGTAGACTTTCAGGGCTCTCCGCGCCTGCCGCAGCAGGGATCGCCTCCAGAGCCGGAGCGGCTGCAGCCGCCGCTACCTCCGCTGCAGGCAAAGCAGCGGCGATGGTGGCTTGTGCTTCGGCGGGCGTAATGACTTCGGGAACTTCCGCCGCCGGCCCGGCGGTATCCTCTTCCAGCGGCCCCATCAGCTCGAATTGTTTCCCCGCCGCCTCTTCCGCCGCAATCGCAACAGCGTTCTCGATCTCGTAGGCGGTTGGCGCGTCTTCCCCTGCAGCTTCCTCCACCGGTTCGAGTACGGCATGGATCTGCACCGTGTCGAGCCCCACGTTGCGCAAAGCCATCTCGATATCCGCTTTCTCCTTCTCGGTGATCTGCGGATTGGTCCCGAGCGCGTGCAGGATGTCGGTGGACTGGCGCACGCGTCTGCTCGCGAGCATCATCTCCACGATCTCACGCGACTGGGTCTGTGCGAGTTCGATCAGTGCGGCCTCGCGCACTGCGGGATTCTCCAGAAGGGCAGGCAAAAGCTTGGGGCGGCGGTTCTTAGGGTCAAGAAAATAGTTGGTGACTTCGTAGGGAGTCTGCGGATCGGCCAGCGCCTGCAGGCAGCTCTTCTCGTCCCAGCCGGCCAATGTCATGGCGGCGTCTTTCGAGAAGACGGGATTATTGGTCAACAAAACGAGAATCTCGATGATCTCGCCGACCGGCAGGGTGAGAGCACCCTTCGACGCCGAGCGCATCACGTTCGACGGCACCGCCGACTGGCGGATGAGATCTATCATTCTGGCCATGTGAGCAGTGTTTTTATCACAGCTAGCGGCTGGCGGCTACCCATAGGGACTAACGCTTCTCGTCGCGGCGAGCCAGCAGGTAGGAACGGATGAATGGCGCCAAGTCGCCGTCGAGAACGCGATCCACGTCCCCAACCTCGAACTTGGTGCGATGGTCCTTAATGAGGCGGTAAGGATGAAGCACGTAGGAGCGGATCTGCGAACCGAAATCGATGTCGAGCTTCGAGTCTTCCAGCTTCTTCGTAGCAGCTTGCTTCTTTTCCAATTCGAATTCGTAGATCTTCGATTTCAGCATCTTCATCGCCCGCTCTTTGTTCTTGTGCTGCGAGCGTTCATTCTGGCAACTGGCGACGATGCCAGTGGGGATATGGGTGATGCGTACCGCGGAGTCGGTAGTATTGACGTGCTGGCCGCCCTTGCCGCCCGAGCGATAGGTGTCGATGCGGATGTCGTCAGGCTTGATGTCGATCTGGATGGAGTCATCAATCTCTGGCGCGACGAAAACACTGGCGAACGAAGTATGCCGACGTTTCGCTTGGTCAAAGGGTGAGATGCGGACCAGACGGTGCACGCCGACTTCGCTGGAGAGCATTCCAAACGCGTATCGTCCTGCAACGGTAAACGTTGCTGATTTGAGCCCGGCCTCTTCGCCCGGCTGATATTCGTTGACCTCAGCCTGGAATCCCTGGCGCTCAGCCCAGCGCAAGTACATGCGCAGCAGCATCTCGGCCCAATCCTGCGATTCGGTGCCGCCGGCTCCGGGGTGAATGGTAACGATGGCGTTGCGTTCGTCGTTTGGTCCGGAAAGCAGCATCTCGGTCTCAAGGCGCTCGGTCAGCTCGCGGAGGGAATCGAGATCGCGCTTCAGGTCGGCGGAGACGTCCTCGCCCTCTCGCCCCAGATCGAAATACGCGGAGATGTCGCTGAGACGCCGCTCCAAGTCAGCCTCGGTGGCGAGCGAATCCTCAAGCCGCTTGCGCTCCCGCATCACACTCTGCGATTGCTGCGGATCGGACCACAGGTTCGGGTCAGCTACTTTCTTTTCTACTTCTGCAAGCAGGGCGCGCAGTTTGGGCGGGTCAAAGATAGCTCCGCAGGTCGGCGATCTTCTGCCGCACCGGAGCGTATTCGCGTTCGAGTTCTTCGATGGAGACGGTGGTCATTGCAGGATCAGTTTAACAAAGCAGCTCAGGTTCGGCACTCACTCGTTCCTGGATCGCAAGAATCCAGCTCTTACGTTGAACCTGAAAAATAGAGCTATAGCAGCGACAATCACGCATAGATAAGCGAAAACATCGCCGTGGCGCGAATAGAACGTCGTCCCGGGGATGAAGCGATAACGCGCCTCCAACCCCCGACGAACGTTACGCGGGGCCTCATCTACCAGTCGCCCGAAGGGATCGATGGAGGCGGTGATGCCGCTGTTGGTGGCGCGCAGCACCCAGCGATTGTTCTCGATGGCACGCATGCGAGCCATGTTCAGATGCTGACCGGGCGCGCCGCTCTCGCCATACCAACCGTCATTGGAGATGTTGACTAAGACTTCGGCGCCGCGCTGCGGAAACAGTCGGATCTCGTCAGGAAAAACGGATTCGTAGCAGATGAAGACGCCTACTTTGTGGCCATCGAGTTCGAAGATCGTCCGCTCGCGGCCGGGGGTGAAATCTCCAACGTCCTTAGTGATCTTGCCGGCAAAGCTAAAGAGGCGCTTGAAGGGTACGTATTCGCCGAAAGGCACTAGATGGATCTTGTCGTAGCGCAGGCCGAAGCTGCCATCGGGCTTCACCATGATGGCGGAATTGAGCAGCGCCGAGGCTGCATCTTTACCCTCTGCGCGATCCACTCCCAGACTACCCGCCAGTACGTAGGCATTTTGATTTGTGGCAACTTCCGTAAGCGCGTGGTGGAATTTCGGGTCAGGAATGTAGAAGGGCGCCGGCGACTCCGGCCACACGATCAGGCGCGGCGCGGGGTGGGGCTCGTTGTCCACGAAGGCGCTCGCGGCTTGTAGGTCTTTAATAGTCTTATCGAAGTACTCGACCGTCCATCCTTCGTTGAGAACCGGAATGTTGGCTTGCACCAGCATTGCTTTGTGAGTCCAAGTGGATGGCCGCGGGCGGATGAGTGCACCGGCCTGAAAAATAACTGCCGCAACCAACGCGATCCCAAGCAATTCGTGACGGCGACGCGCGTGCGCGAGAAGCGCGGCAGCGAACGCGGTGTTGACCAGCGCGATCGCGAACGAGACGCCATACACCCCCGTCCAGCGCGAGACGAATGCAAGAGGAATGTTTCCCACCTGGCTGGTGCCAAGCAGGTCCCAGGGAAATCCGGTGATGTGCGCGCGCGCGAGTTCGACTGCGACCCACAGAAATGGAATGGAATAAAGCGCGCGCCGCATTGCTTTTTGGCGCGTACGCGCATCGCTTTGGTCACCCCGAGGCTTTGCGATCCTAGCGAGCAGCGCGGCAAAGAGTCCGTGGTAAAGGGCAAGGTAGAGCGCGAACAGGATCAGGATGGCGATGGAGAGCGCCGGGGACAGGCCTCCATAGATGTGCATCGTGTTGTAGATCCAGTAGCAACTTCCCAGATACCACACGATTCCGCACACGTATCCCAGCCAGAACGCTTGTCCTGCGGTGATCAGGCTCAGGCTTTGGCCGGATGCATCGAGCACCTCTCCATCGACCGAACCGTTCCTGAGGATGGCTACGAGCAAGGGCGCCAATGCTATCCAAGCCAGGAACGCCAGCGCTGGAGTGGGGAAGATTAAAACCTGAAGAACGCCGGAGAGTACCGCGAGCATCCATGCTTGAGGAGGGATTCGGCGCACCGAGTGAGTGTAGCAAAACGGAATCATGGCCTCCGTTGACGCTCCCGAATGCCAAGCGTAGACTCGTCATTTGGCAAGCAAGAGCGCGCAAATCACCGCTGGCCTGAATCTTCTCTAAATGTCCGCCGGCTCACAAGCCATTCCGCCCAGTTCTCCCAACCGAGTACGAATCGTCGTAGCCAGTTCGGTGATGCTGACTTTCATCTCCTTCTGGCGCGCGGCGGCCATTGTGCTCAACGATCTGGGCTCCTCCGCTTTTTATGCCGTCGGCATCGCCGAAGAGGCAGTCGGCAAGGCCGCGCCCTGGTTCATTCTCGGCGTGATGTGTTTTGCGGTGACGGTCCGCATGGTGTACGTGGAGAGCTGCTCCATGTTCACCCGCGGCGGCGTCTACCGCAACGTGAAGGAGGCACTCGGCCCCACCTTCGCCAAGATCAGCGTCTCGGCGCTGATGTTCGACTACATCCTCACCGGACCGATCTCGGGCGTCTCCGCTGGACACTATGTTTCAGGGCTGGTCAACGAACTCATTGACGCGGCACACAAGCACTCGATCGCAACCGGCCTCGGACACATTCCCGATAATTTCGTCGCCATGCTGTTCGCTCTCGCCGTGACCCTGTTCTACTGGTGGGAGAACACCAAGGGGATCGAGGAATCCAGTGACAAAGCTCTGAAGGTGATGAAGATCACCTCGGTCATGGTGGTGGTCCTGCTGCTCTGGTCGGTGTACACGCTGTTGCACGGGCATTATTCTTTGCCTCCCTCGCCGTGGCCGCCGCAAGAAAATCTGCATTTCAGTAACGACGCACTTGGCTGGTTGAAGGGTAGCGACCTGCCGACGAAGTTTGGTCTGCTCGGGATCATGATCGCCTTCGGACACTCAGTGCTCGCCATGAGTGGCGAGGAATCACTGGCGCAGGTGAACCGCGAGATCGAACACCCCAAGCTGCCCAACCTGAAGAAGGCAGCGGTGGTGATCGGCATCTTCAGCTTCATCTTCACCGGGATCTGCTCGCTGCTGGCGGTGATGATCATCCCCGACGAAGTCCGCGGCAATTACAAAGACAACATGATCAGCGGCATGGCGCTGTATTTCGCCGGCCCTTACGCGCTCAAGTTGATCTTCAAAGTCTTCGTCGTCTTCGTTGGATTCCTCATGCTTTCTGGCGCGGTGAATACCGCGATCATTGGCTCCAATGGCGTATTGAACCGAGTCTCAGAAGACGGAGTTCTAACCGACTGGTTCCGCAAGCCGCATCGCCGCTTCGGCACCAGCTACCGGATCATCAATCTGGTTGTCGGTCTGCAACTGTTCACCATCCTTGCCAGCCGCGGCAACGTTTACACCTTGGGCGAGGCGTACGCCTTCGGCGTCATCTGGAGCTTTACCTTCAATAGCCTGGCCGTGCTGGTGCTCCGCTTCAAGTTCAAAGGCGAGCGCGGCTGGAAGATGCCGCCCAACTTCAAGATCGGCAACACCGAGATTCCGCTCGGCCTCGCATCGGTGCATCTTGTTTTGCTTTCGACCGCCATCGTGAACCTGTTCACAAAAAGCGTGGCGACCGTTGCCGGGATCGTCTTCACCATCGCGTTCTTCTTTGTCTTCTATGTCTCCGAACGCATCAACAAGCGCAAGCACGCGCAAGCCGAGCACCAGATGCAGGAACACTTCCAGCTCCTGCATCAGGAGACCATTGACGGTGAGTCCGTAGGAATCCGACCAGGGAACGTTCTTGTCACCGTGCGCGACTACAACACGCTCGGACAGCTGCGCTGGGCGCTGGAGCGCAACGACACTGACGACACCGATGTGGTCGTGCTCGCTGCCCGGATGCAAGGCCCCGGCGTTGCAGAGACTGACGTCAAGATGGAGCAGATCTTCAGCGAGTTCGAGCAGACGCTGTTCACCAAAGCGGTCGCCATCGCGGAGAGTTTTGGCAAGACCATCGAGCTTCTGGTCGTCCCGGCGCGCGACGTGTGGTCGGCGATCGTGCAGACGGCGAATTCACTGCGAACGTCAGCCGTGGTCGCAGGTCTGTCCAGCAAGATGACCGAGCAGGAGCAGGCCTTCTATCTCGGTCGCGCTTGGGAGGCAATGCCTGAGCCGAAGCAACAGTTCGTATTCCACGTGGTGCGCCCCGACAATACGGTTTACACGGTGCGCATCGGCCCGCACACCCCCGAGATGCGGGCGGAAGATATTGCGCTCATCCATCGTCTGTGGCTTGACGCCACCAAGCACATCGACGGCGAGCAGCTCCACCATAGCGACGTACTATCCGTAGCGTTGACGCAGTTCGCGCAGCTCTACGCACGCGATCCGCAGGAGGCCCGCAAGTTATTGCGTCGTGGAGGCCGCTCGGACAAACGTTTCGGCAGTGGGGAGCCGCCGCCGGACGAACAGGGTGGGACAGTGATCATGGAGCGACCTGAAATTCCTTCCAAGCCTCCCGGCAAGAAGGAGCCGCCAATCCTGGGGCCATCGTGAACGACGACTGTGTGAAGTAGGATTGTGTGAAGTATTACTTCGTCCTTCACACAATCACCCGATCGTACTTTCTGTTGCCTGCATCTCACTAAGGGGCTAAGCTGGAACTATGCCGCACGCTCTGCGCAGTTCGGTGGAAGATTTTGTCGAAGGGTTGAAGTCTATCGAACAAGGACTGATCACGCGCGACTTGGTCTGCGATTACGTGAACGCCATGCGGCTCACTCCTGAGGCTCTCAAGCCGTACATCTTCTTCAATAAAGACAATTACACTCGCAATCTCATTCATCGCGACGACCGCTTCGAGGTCATGACTGTCTGCTGGCTCCCCGGCCAGCGCACCGTTGTCCATACTCACAACGGCTCGCTGGGATGGATGTCGATGGCGCAAGGCGAAGTTGACGTTCACAATTACCACTACTTGAAATGTAACAAGCCGGAGAACCAGAACGTCGTCGGGCTGGACTGCCTGGCTGGCGCCACACAGATCGATATGGAACGAATCGGGACCATGCACTGCGTCCCGGGCGGCGATGTGAATACCGTCGACAAGCTGCAGACCATCCACCAGATCGAGAATGCTGACCCGGCACGCGCGGGCTGCATCAGCCTGCACGTTTATTCTCCGCCCATCGATTCCTGCGTCGCCTTTGACCTCGAGCACCAGCGCTGCTTTCGTCGCAACCTGCGTTACACCAGCGAGTACGGCGTGATGAGTACCTAGCAGATCGCTCCGACATTTCCCTTACCACTGGCGGCTGCCTTATGGCATCGAATCTTGTATGCCGGAGAAAAGAGCTAAGCTGAAGCTGGTGCGTGAGCGCGAGGCCGCGGGGCGTACGCGGGAGATTTTTGACGACCTGAAGCAGGCACTCGGAGTGCCTGGAATTCCCCTTCTCTATCAAGCTTATGCCGCTCTTCCAGAATTTCTGGATATGCACTGGCGTGCCTTCAAGCCGCTGCTGGCAACCGGTCACTTCTGGCAATTGGCTGACCGGCTTCGTGGTGAGGCCTACACCCGCACTCACAACTACTTTCAGATCGGGGATCTGTGCGAGCCGCTAAGCCATATGAGCTTCAGCTCGGGGGCGAAACACCAGCTCGAGGAAGTGATCGAGCTATTTAATTACAAAGATGCCCCGGTGCTTCTGATCGCTTCAGCGCAATTACTCGCATTCGATCAGGCGATCGCCAAAGATGAGCAATCCTTGGTTCCCCTGGTCGAACACCCGAGATTCAACGAAAAACCGGTGCTGGTGGATGAAGAGGTCGCCACGCCGATGGTGAAGCGGACGTACGAGGAAATCAAGCGTGCGCTGGGCTTGCCGGCATTGAATGGCGACTACAAAGCTTTCGCGCGCTGGCCCGATTTCCTGGCCGAATACTGGAAGGCGCTGAAACCGATCGTGCAATCAGCGGCATACCGCGAACAGCAACGTGCACTGTGCGAGTCCTCTGAGACCATGGCCAAAGATCTCGCCATCCGCGATGTTGATTTCGGTTTCGACGCCTTGGAGAGCAACGGTTTCAACGGCAAGCAGATCGAAGCCATTGTGCGCACTACGCGCATCCTGCAAAACGTATTTTCGGGGCTTGTACTGAACGTTGCAGCCGCCAAGATCGGATTCGAAGGCGGCACCACCAAGACTACCGCGGACCGGGAGTTTGCGGCATGAGTTCCAGATTCCGTTCGCGCAGATAGAGCAAGAGAGGCAGACCCAGCGAGACCCCCACAGTAAGCACTGCCAGCAGTGTGACCCACCGAGCTCGCGATCCCAACCGTGCGCTTTCAGCGCGCGCAAAGACCAATAAAGTGACTGCAGAGACGAAGACATCCATGCCGAAGAAAGCGCCGATCCGATTGGCAAAAAGCTGCTGGAAGAAGATCGACATGTGCAGACCATTCGCTGCTACCCATGGAATGAGCTGCCAGTATGGAAGAGCTACTCCAACGACGCACAAGACGAGATAGATCGCTTTCCGGTTCATGGTGCTCACCTGAGAGAGACTGTGCGGCGAGTATACGCGGCCTACGGAGTCACCTTGTGAAGCGCAGATCGGCGCACGAAATCTACCAAGTCGGCCGTGACGTATTCCGGAGGGGTGACGGGAAAGACTTTCTTTCCTTGCAGTAGCTTCAGTGAAACGTCTTTCCACGCTGGTACCGCGTCTGGATTTTTCGCTTCATGCAAGATGACCGCGTCGGCACGGTCGAGGAACTCACGCGCAGATCCCTTGAAATCTGCGGTATTGAAGTCGAGGACTGGGATGTAAAGATCGGGGCGCAAGAACTTCATCACACTATTGGACTCGATGATGACGTTTTTAGCATCGCCCAGGCGCGCTCGAACGTCGGGCATCGCCTCCGCAAGCCATCCCTGTTTTGTTCTCACCCACAGCGAACGCGCAGCTCCAGCAACAAGAAAACGGGAAGTATCGGAATCGCCTGCACGGCTCTTCTCTTCGCTGATAGCTTGCGTATGTTCGTCAGTCGCGCAGTCGCAAGATTCGCCATTGACCGAGCAGACGCCGTGCCCAAACTGCGTGATCTTCACCGCCGTCCATTGATATTCCCGGAGCGCAGCGATCAGTCCGGCGACCACGCTGGTCTTGCCCAGGTTGCGCGAGTGTCCGCCGATAACGACCACTGCCATGATGACTACTTCTTCTTCGCGAGACGCGCGAGTGTCGCCAACTCTTTC
>Ga0137403_10004326_pt1 | contig 16737 bp, 19 predicted proteins | sample CZOMad2_1_16fung_FD_122057 | JGI IMG/M metagenome (GOLD analysis project Ga0137403, IMG submission 122057) | Vadose zone soil fungal communities from Angelo Coast Range Reserve, California, USA - CZOMad2_1_16fungal (Hybrid Assembly) | ecosystem: Environmental > Terrestrial > Soil > Vadose zone...
ATCGTCGTCCTGCACTATCGCTTGAGAAGCCCTATAAGGCAAGTACTTCTTCTTGTATGCCATCATTTGCCAGCGATGCTGCCCGGGAGCCAGATTCTGGATGGAAATTCGTACTGACAAAAATACTCTGTTTGCAGCAGAAAGCATGAAACATTTTGACTCCCGCAACGTCTTTATCTATGTGAGCAGAACTTGCTGCCCGGCGGAAAAAGACCATGATTATGACCCTACAAAAACAGCCGCCCATCCTGGAAGATCTGAGAAACCACTCTCCCGAGGAACTCGCCGAGTTGCGCATTCTGCTGAGCGTAAACGCCGAAATGCGTCCGGACCCACGCCGGCCGGGCTTCTTTGAAGTCCCAGGAATCGACCGTGTCTATTACATCTTCAAATATCCCAACGGCAGCAAAATTTTGCTGGTCGGCGTATGGGACCGCGATCGCGTTGCAGAGATGGCCGCTTTGTCATGCACAGCGGCCTGACGCTGTCGCAATTTGTCCATCACACTTGGAACCACCGAAAATAAACCTGACCTAATCTTTATCTTTGTCTAGGTTTAACGACACGGAATTGATGCAGTAACGTAGTCCGGTAGGTTGCGGCCCATCCTCGAATACATGGCCCAGGTGCGCATCGCAGCGGCTACATTTCACTTCGGTTCGCCGCATCCCATGGCTGCCGTCTTCTTCCTCTTCGACCAATTCGCTTTTTGCCGGTGCATAGAAACTGGGCCACCCGCAGCCGGAATCGAATTTCGTCTCTGACCGGAACAGCGGTTGCCCGCAACACACGCATCTATAGGTGCCCGCGATGTCCGTGCCTTCGTATTCGCCGGTGTAGGGCGGCTCGGTTCCCTTCTGCCGTGTCACATAGTATTGATTTTCGGTGAGTTCTTTTCTCCACTCAGTGTCCGGTTTAGTGATCTTGTCATCAGCCATTACTTTATCCTCGCTCAATCGATGCACTTTCCCTCCCGTTATCCGATTCGCGGCGTACCATTGACGTTACAGAGCATCACCCGCAAAGTAGGATGAATGGACGATTCCACTTCAAATCCCACCGATTTACCGGCGATAGCACCCGCTGTCTCCGAGCTTCGCCGTGGTCGCCGCGCGAAGCTCGCTCGGCCCATGCGGGTTCGGCCATCTGAACCCCGTGACGACCACTTTGAAGACCTGCCGAACAGCGTTAACGCCTCAAAACACGGGATTTACTTCATCACCAAACGCTTAACCTATTACAAAGGAATGCGCGTGTTTATTACTTTTCCTTACGCAGCAAACGATCCCATGTCCTCAGAATATGTCGCCGAAGTCGTGCGCATTGACGCTCTTCCCAACAACAAATTCGGCATTGCCGTGGACCTGAAAATGACGGTTAATATGTCCTCAACCTCCAGGCCCGGCCCCCGCGCCTGAGAAATCGCGTCATCAAATAACTTCGATAGACAGGATTTCAGTTGATGCAGCCAACCTCTGTTTCTTCAATCCTTTTTTTGATCCTGATTGTAGTTCTCGTTGGATTTGGTTATTCCGTAATTCACGGTCTTTTGCTTCGCTTTCGAATTCGCCGATGGATCCAGAGTTTCTCTGCTGCCCGTGAAGCGCGCCAGCACAAGCATCTGACTGAAGCACACCAGTTCCTTCGAGAAGCACTTAACCTGTGCAATCAACTGCCGAGACATTGGAAAGTGAGAGCGGTCACCTGCTCGGAGCTGGCGGCGCTATACGCTGTGGAAGGCAACTATCGCCAGGCGGAAAAGTTTCGCCGCGATGAACTTTCCCTTCGCCAGAAATTCGATGGCCCTCGCGCACCGGAAACCGTCGTCGCTACCTCGAACCTCGCCACGCTGCTCGACGATGCCGGCAAATCGTCCGAGGCCGAGCCGCTGCATCAGCAGGCCGTGGAGTTTCTTCAACAGATCCCTGGGCTTGCGAGCCAAGCCTCCGACTGCATGAACAATTACGCTCGCTGCCTGCACAAATTGGGGCGCGTGGACGAATCCGCCAGCCTTTATCAACAATCCATGGCCCTGGCAAAGCAGGCGGGAACGGACCGACCGGTACAATCCGCCAACGGCCTCAACAACCTGGCGGTCGCTATGAGTGACACTGCGCGCTACGCCGAGGCGGAAGCGCTGCACCGCGAAGTTTTGGCCACTCGTCAAAAGGAAGCCGGACCCGAAAGTTTGTCGGCTGCCGCTTCGCTCACTAACCTTGGCTCGGTCAAAATGCGCCAGGGCGAATACGCCGAAGCGGAAGAGTTGCTGGTTAAGGCCAAGGAGATTCGCGACAAAGAGTTACCCGCTGACCATCCTCAGCGGCTCTCGGCACTCAACAACCAGGCGATCCTTCTCTCCAAGCAGGGCTGCTACGCGGAGGCTGCCGCCCTGCATGCCGACGTGCTCTCAGGCCGGGAGCGGGTACTGGGGCCCGACCATCCCGAAGTTTCGGCAAGCCTGATGAATCTCGCAATGGTCCAGTCCACCTTGGGACAAAACCGCGACGCTGAAGCGAATCTGGATCGCTCCCTGGCGATTACTCGCCGCGCTTTTGGCGAACAACACGCTAGCGTTGCCGACATACTCAACAACCTGGCGGTCGTTTTCACCAGAGAAGACCGTCTCTCCGAAGCCGCCGAAATCCACCGCCACGCGTTGCGAATTCGCGAAACCGTTCAAGGCGCTGATCATCCATCGGCAGCGCAAAGCCTCGGCAATGTCGGTGCTCTCGAGTTGCGCCTGGGAAAATACACTGAAGCCGCAGCGTCCTTTACTCGCGCATATGCCATCGCGGAAAAAACTCTGGGCACGGATCATCCCGAGCAAGCGCGGCGTCTGTCGAACCTCGCCGTCGCCCATTTGAACTTGGGACATTACAACACCGCGGCACAGCATTCCGATCAGGCTTTACGCATTCGTGCAGTTAAACTGAAACCGGGACACCTGGAATTCGCATTCAGCTGGATGAACCTCGCCAACATTCGCATCGAGCAACAGCTTTATTCGGACGCCGCCGGACTCCTGGAAAAAGCGCTGTCGGTGTTTCGCGCCTCGGTGGGCGAAGAACATGAGCACACCGCTATCTGCCTTTCAAATTTTGGCAAGCTTCATCTTGCGCAGCTACGCTTGCCCGAAGCGGATTCTTGTTTGACGCAATCCATGTTGATTCACGACAAACTCAGCGGCGGCACCAGCTTGAATGCGGTGTTCGCCGCAAACCATCTGGCCGATGTTCGAACTGAACAGTCGCAATTCGAAGAAGCGGACACCTTGCTGACTAAGTCATTGCAGGTCCGCGAATCCAAACTTCCCCCTGGACATCCGCACGTGGCGCTCAGCTTGCATAGCCTGGGGCGTCTTCGCGCTCGCCAGGGTTTGCATGCGGATACCGCGGAATATTACAAACGGGCTCTCGCCATCAGAGAAGCTGCGCTTCCCCTGCAGCATCCTCACCGCGCTAAGCTCCTGGAGGACTTTGCGGCGCTCCTTACCGCTAGCGGCCGCTGCGCCGAAGCCGCCGACTACGCCGCACAAGCGCATGCAGCTCGCGCAAGACACGCCGCCGACGAAGCCTCCGCGGTCTGAGGCCGCATTCCCAGGCAAATCTCGCGATCACTGGGCGGTTGCGCGTTTTCATTGACAGACCCTGTGTTCTTCCTCTATTCTGCTTTCCCATGAACTTTACGGCTCACACCCATCGCAACCATCATCATCACGGCCATTCGCCGCGCGCGCTGGGGTGTCGTTAGTAAATCGCTCATCAAGACACTTTTAGCCCGCTGGCGCTGCAAGCCCCAGCGGGTTTTTTGTTTTTCCAGCAAATTTTTTGCGTGCAGGAGCCAATGTGGAGATCGCTTTCGAGAAGTCAGGCGGCTTGGTCCCCGCCATTATTCAAGATGAAGCCACCGGGGACGTCTTGATGCTCGGCTTTATGAATGCCGAATCGTTCGAACTGACCCGTCGTACCGGCGAAGTGGTCTTCTTTTCCCGTTCCCGCAACAAACTTTGGAAAAAGGGCGAGTCCAGCGGGCATGTCTTGAAAGTTGCCGACGTTTGCGTCGATTGCGATGCCGACGCTCTGCTCATCCGCGTCCATCCCGTCGGACCGGGCGTCTGCCACGAAGGCTACCGCAGCTGCTTCTTTCGCAGCTTGAATGACAAGGGAGCGCCTCGCGTTATCGCCGAGCGCACTTTTTCTCCGGGCGCCGTTTATGCTCGAGCAAAATTTCCCTCCGCAAACGAGGCCAAGTGAACGTGCCGCCAGCTCGATTGAAACTGGGCATTCCCAAGGGCAGCCTCCAAGACGCCACCATCGATCTTTTCTCCCGCGCCGGATGGAAAATCAGTCTGAGCTCGCGTAACTATGTTCCGTCCATCGACGATCTGGAAATTGAGTGCTTGCTGGTCAGGGCCCAGGAAATGGCTCGTTACGTAAAATCCGGCGCGCTCGACGCAGGAATCACCGGACACGATTGGGTGGTCGAAACCTCAGCTGACGTCGAGGAACTAGCCGAATTGGTTTATGCCAAGCAGCGCCTGGCACGCGTCCGCTGGGTTCTTGCGGTGCCAGAAGATTCTCTGATCCGCGAGCCGCGCGACCTGGAAGGGAAAGTCATCGCCACGGAAGTCGTGCACCTCACGGAAAAATATCTGCAGCGATTCGGTGTAAAAGCTCGCGTCGAATTTTCCTGGGGAGCCACGGAAGTAAAAGTGCCGCAACTCGCCGACGCCATCGTCGAAGTCACCGAAACTGGTTCGTCGCTTCGCGCCAACCGTCTGCGCATCGTGGACACCGTAATTGAATCCGCCACCGTTTTTATCATGAATCGCGCCGCCGCCGCGGACGCGTGGAAGCGCGAAAAGGCGGAAAATCTCATCCTCATGCTCAAAGGTGCGATCGATGCCGCCAGCAAAGTCGGTCTGCTGCTCAACGTCCGCCACGAGGATCTCCCCGCGGTACTTGCTGTTCTGCCCGCGCTGAAAAACCCTACCATCTCGAATCTCAGCGATCCTGACTGGGTTGCCGTCAATACCATCATTGAAGAAGCGGTCGTTCGCCAGCTTCTGCCGAAGCTCAAAGCTGCCAAAGCACAGGGTATCGTCGAATATCCTTTGAACAAGATCATTCTCTGATGCGCATCCTCAAGCTCACTCCGGGCGTCGAAAGAAAGTTGCTCGCGGCACGTGTCTCGCATGACCAGGAGGCACAAGCGGTCGCCGCGCGCATCATTGCAGACGTTCGCAAGCGTGGAGATGCGGCGCTTCTTGCTTGGACGAAGGAACTGGGCCAGGCTGACCTCACTGCGAATGATCTCTGGATTTCGCAAAAGGAAATTCGCGCCGCGGCGCTCCAGGTCAGCCCCGATTTTCTGCGCGCCGTGCGGCAAGCCGCCGGTAACATCCGCCGCGTCGCAGAGAAGCAACTTCCTCGCTCCTGGTCGCTCGAAGTTCAAGCCGGTGTTCGAATCAGCCAGCGCGTTCTCCCGATTGAATCCATAGGCGCGTACATTCCGGGAGGAAGCGCCTTGCTCATCTCAACTCTTCTAATGACCGCCATTCCCGCTCAAGTTGCGGGAGTTCAACGGATCGTTGCGGTGTGCCCGCGAGCCAACAACGAACTGCTCGCCGTCGCGAATTTTCTGCGACTTACGGAAGTCGCCAGGATCGGCGGAGCACAGGCCATTGCCGCGCTCGCCTACGGCACAAAATCGATTCCGCGCGTCGAAAAGATCTTCGGTCCGGGGAATAGGTACGTTACCGCCGCCAAACAACTGGTCAGTTCGGATTGTGCTATCGATCTCCCCGCCGGGCCCACCGAAGCGATGGTTCTGGCCGAACGCGGCAAGGCCCGCTGGATTGCAGCTGATCTCCTGGCTCAAGCAGAGCACGCCATGGATGCTGCGAGCTTCCTGGTTACAACATCATCCGCTCTCGCCCGTGCGGTGCAACGCGAAGTGAAATGGCAACTCTCCGAATCGCCCTTCGGGTTCGCGAATTTGTCTACCAGGCTGGTTGGCGCAATTCTTGTTGCGAAATCACTCGAAGACGCTTGTAAATTCATCAATCGCTTCGCGCCAGAGCATCTCAGCCTGCCTTCCGGCGAAACCGAACTTCTGAAGCAGATTCGCGCTGCCGGCACGATTTTTCTAGGTCCATGGGCGGCGCAACCGCTCGGCGATTACGTTTCCGGAAGCAATCACGTATTGCCTACCGCGGGATGGGCGCACCGACGCGGCGGTCTTTCGTCCGCGGATTTTGTAAAATGCGTCACCGTGCAAAACATTTCGCGAAAAGGTTTTCTGCGCCTGGCAAAATCGGCCGAAACTTTGGCCGAGGCCGAAGGTTTGCTCGCTCACCGCAACGCCATAAGGATTCGCCGATGAAATGCCGCTTGCCCGTGCGCGCCGCTATTTTGAAACGCAAGACCTACGAAGCTCCGGCGGAAGGGCGCGCCGGAAAAATCCGTCTGGACTTCAACGAAAATACGGCGGGTTGTGGTCCGGCTGTTCTCGAGGCTCTCGCGAAAATCACACCGCAGCAATTCGCGATGTATCCTGAATACCAAAAATCCACCGCGCGCATTGCTCGCTATCTCGGCGTTCGCCCCGAGGAACTCCTCCTTACCAATGGCGGGGACGACGCTCTGCGCGTTTTCTTTGACACCTTCGTCGAACCGCGCACGCACATCCTTATCTGCGAACCCACATTCCCCATGTACCGCTACTACGCCGAAATTGCCGGCGCTCGCATCGAAACGTGCCGCTACGACGCGCAGCAGCGCTTTCCTCTCAACGATGTCCTCGCCGCGCTCCGCAAAACTCCGCGCGTCTTCTTCCTCGCGAATCCAAACAATCCTACCGGCACGCTGGTCGAACCTGCCGCGCTCCGCAAAATTCTTAACGCCGCTCGCAACACGGTGGTCGTCTTCGACGAGGCCTACGCCGAATTTTCCGGCTTCTCCACCATCCCGTGGATTCGCCGCCATCCGAATCTCTTTATCGCGCGCACGTTTTCGAAAGCCGCGGGCCTCGCCGCTCTTCGCCTTGGTGCTGTGATCGCCAAAAGAGATTCACTGGCCTTCGTTCGTCGCGCCATGCCACCGTTCCCCGTAAATCTCGCCGCGCTGGTCGCCGCCGAAGCCGCTCTTCGCGATCGTAAAACAATCCGCAGTTACGTGAATGGGATCCAGCGCGCTCGCGACTCCTTCGCCAACGCACTGTGTCACCTTGGCGTCCATACTTTTCCGAGCGGCGGAAATTTTCTCCTCGCCAACTTCGGCCCCACGGGCCCCACTCTCTTCGCCAAGCTCGAACGCAAAGGCATCCTCCTTCGCGATCGTTCAAAAGACATGGGCCCCGGCTTCGTCCGCATCACCATCGGCACTCCCGCCGAAATGAAAACTCTCCTCCGCGAAATCCGACGCATCTGGAAAAAGGACGTATGAGTCGCTCTGCCTCCATCCATCGCAAAACGAAGGAAACCGACATCCGCCTCCGCCTCTTGATCGATGGCCGCGGCAAATCCAAAATCTCCACCGGCATCCGTTTTTTCGATCACATGCTCGATCTCGTTGCGCGTCACGGCGCGTTCGACCTCTCCGTCGCGGCCACGGGCGATCTCGACGTCGACCAGCACCACACTGTCGAAGACGTAGGCATCGCGCTCGGCGAAGCTGTGCAGAAGGCGCTCGGCTCTAAAAAAGGTATCCTGCGCGCCGGATACTTCTTGATGCCGATGGACGAAACCCTGGCGGCCGCCGCAGTCGACCTCAGTGGCCGTTCGCACTGCGTCATCCACGCAAAAGTCAAAGCCGCACGCGTCGGCGATTTCAACGTTGAACTCGTCGAAGATTTTTTCCAGGGGTTCGCGCAGGCCTCCCGCGCCAATGTTCACTTGCGCTGCCTCTATGGCCGCTCTTCGCATCACCAGATTGAAGCGCTGTTCAAGGCCTTCGCCCGCGCGCTCCGTTTCGCCGTCAGCCGCGATCGCCGCTTGAAAAATGTCCTCCCCAGCACCAAGGAGCTTTTGTGAACGCCACCCTTCCAATTGCCCTCATCGATTACGGCGCGGGAAACGTTCCTTCGGTCGAACGCGCGCTTCAAAAACTCGGCGTAACATCACGCCGCGTCACTCAATCGAGCGAACTGACAGGCGCAAGAGCGATCATTCTCCCCGGAGTCGGCCACTACGCCGCCATCATTCGCGCGCTCGATGAACGCAATCTCCGCTCCGCGCTCCTTGAACAGATCGCGCACGGCACTCCATTTCTCGGCATCTGTCTCGGCCTCCAGGCACTTTATGTCTCAAGCGCAGAAGCTCCCGCGCTGCGCGGCCTCAACTTATTCGAAGGCTCCGTCCGTTCTCTTCCCACGTCTGTCAAACTCCCGCACATGGGCTGGAATCGTCTCCGCATCCAACGCTCGTCGCCCTTGCTCGCAGGACTAACCGAATCCGATTATTTTTATTTTGCACACACTTTCGCCGCCTCAACTTCTTCCAGTGAAGTCGTCGCCACCTGCGATCACGGCACAAACTTTACCGCGGTCATCGAACAACAGAATATTTTCGCTACACAATTTCACCCGGAAAAAAGCGGCGCCGCCGGCGCCCGCCTGCTGCAAAACTTTGTGAGCCTCGCCGTATGACCCTCTTTCGATGAGCCCATTCGCATGACTCTCGCCCACCGCATCATTCCCTGCCTCGATACCGACGGCGCGCGCGTCGTTAAAGGCGTCAACTTCGTCGACCTTCGCGACGCAGGCGATCCCGCCCTACTCGCTGCCCGCTACAATGCCGAAGGCGCCGACGAACTGGTCGTGCTCGACATCGCCGCCTCCCGCGATCGCCGTCCAACTTTTCTCGAAACCATTCGCCGTGTCGCCGACGAACTCTCCATTCCGCTCACCGCCGGCGGCGGCATCCGCTCTCTTGAAGACGCGCGCTTCGTTGTCCGCGCCGGCGCTGACAAAGTCACCGTCAACACTGCCGCCGTCGAACGGCCTGAACTCATCACTGAACTCTCGGGCGAATTCGGCGCGCAGGCCGTAGTCCTCGCCATCGACGCCCAACTTGAATCGTCGCGGCCTACGCATTCTTCGCTTGAATCCTCTCCGGGAGCCCCACCTTCGATTTTCGAGAGTGGGTTTTCTCGTCCTCGCTGGGACGTCCGCATCCGCGGTGGCCGCGATTCTGCTCGCCTCGACGCACTCACCTGGGCGCAACGCGCCGTCGAACTCGGCGCCGGTGAAATCCTTCTCACCAGCATGGACCGCGACGGCACACAGTCCGGTTTCGACGTAGCTCTCACCTCGGCCATCTCCCGCGCCGTCTCCATTCCCGTCATCGCATCGGGCGGTGCAAAGACTCCTGATCACTTCGCCAAAATCTTCGCCGAAGGCGCTGCCGACGCCGCACTTGCCGCCTCCATCTTCCACGACAATGTGCAATCCATCCGCGCACTCAAACAATTTCTCGCGTCCCAAAACATCGAGGTCCGCTTCCCTTGCTAATCCCCTGCATCGATCTTCAGTCCGGCCAGGCCGTCCAACTGGTCCACGGGCGCCGCCGTGAGCTCGCTGTCCCCGATGTCGCAAACCAGCTCAGAAAATTCCGCCGTTACCGCTGGCTGCACATCATCGATCTCGACGCCGCCATGAACAAAGGAAACAACAACGCTGTCGTCGAATCTCTCTGCAAACGCGCGCGCCGCAAATACAAAATGAAAGTTCGGGTGGGCGGCGGCGTTCGCACGATCGCGCGCGCAAAAGAACTGGCCCACATAGGCGCAACGCAGATCATCATCGGAACCGCCGTATTCCGTCGCGGCAAAATAAATTTTCGTTTGCTTCGTTCACTGACCCGCGCGGTCAACCGCAAACGCGTCGTCATTGCTCTAGATTCCTATCAAGGAAAAATCAGCACGCACGGCTGGCGCAAATCCGTCGCACTCCACGTTCAAGACGTGATGCACGCTCTCGAACCCTTCTGTGCTGCGTTTCTCTGCACCGACGTCGACCGCGAAGGCACGCTCTCCGGCGTCAATCTCGACTACTTCGCATCGCTCCGAGCGGCCACGACTCACCCCATCATCGCCGCCGGCGGCATCAAAACCCGCCGCGAAATCGCCGCCCTTGCAAAACTTAAAATGGACGCCGCCGTCGGAATGGCCCTCTACAAAAATCTTCTGCACTAATTCGCAGGGGTATCGCGCACTTCTATTGATGGCCGATCTGATTGGGCGTTAGCGGCAGTTTTTGCAGCGAGTCTTTTCGCCGTGTCCCGTGCGGCTTGCAGAAACGCTTTATGTGCGTCGTTGCGGTTAAGTTTCAGATAAGCGTTCAGATCTCGAACCTGAGCTTGATAATCGCCCCTTGCGGCAGCAACGTCAGCAAGCACCAGGTAGCCTTTCGCAGCGTGAGGATCGTTCAATCGAAGAGCTTCATGAGCGCTTTTCTCGGCTTCATCACTGCGGTTGAGTTTTATCAGCACAAACCCTAGCACAACATGCCCGTCTGCAATGGTCGCGTCCGTTTCCAGTCCTTGGCGAACGATGCGTTCCGCCTCTTCTGGTTTGTCTTTCCTGCATAAAATCAGGCCGTAGCCAAACTGTGCCCGGGCGTAACGCCCGCCGCTAAAGTCGATGGCCTTTTGGAATGACTGCAAAGCCTCGTCGCTCTTACCCAGCTGCATTTCGGCTACGCCTCGGTGGTAATACACTTCGTAATAATCCCCGGAAATCTGAATTGCCGCATCAAAGTGCTTCAGGCTCCCTGCGGGATCGCGCTTTTCCAATCGTCGCAATCCTCTCTCATATTCGTCCCGCGCTTTGGATGGTCTTTGCAACTCTCGCACTGACACCGTCGGAATTTTTCTCGTCGGCGCGAAATTGGAAATCTGCGCATTGGCGCTTGGAGCAAAAACCGCTGTCCATGCGCAATTCGCAAACACTAAGGCGATGCAGGTCAGATTTCGCCTCCACACCACTCTTCGTTGTTCGTCGCACATATCGGCCTTTCAACGCGCGAGTGAAAAGTACTCTCCTCGAGTTGCCGGTGCTGAATACGGACAAAGACCTTGCCAGCCTTAGACGAGAAGCTTCAGAGCAGCTTGGGAATTTCTCCGTTGGCAAAAACAAATCGCCAATTAGCTTTCGAGGGTTGATCGGGGTGGCCGTTTGAGTTACCAAGGGATTCTCGTCCCAGGTAACTCTTCTTCAGCATCGCGCTTAGGATGAGTTTGGTAGGCAAGAGTTCGGCGGGTTTGAAATTTCCCGCATCGCCGTTGCACCGTTTCTCCATCTTCCAACCTGCTCGAGCGCGGACAAATCGGGGGTTGCACGAGACATACCAAAGTAGTCATGGCTAAACAATGTGAGACGAAAGGCATGCGAGAACCCACCCGCATAGGCAGGGCTCAGCCATGTAATATTTCCAGAAGCTGGTTCGTTCCTTCCACTTGCACACATTTCACGTCGAGCACACTCGAATGGCGCACCCCGACGTGATTAGGATCTAACGATCGACATCCAGTATTTGCCTGCTTTAAACTCCGCAGTTTGTAGTATGCGATCGCAACGAGTGTCAGCATGCTGACGGCAATTTCTGCCTGCTGACACCCAATATCTGCCTGCGAGAGATACGACCTTGACGGAGACGTACCGCGTCGCCACGCGCTTCCCCCCGCTCCACGTTCTTCACGCCATTTCCGAAATCATGACTTTCCCACCGTCCCCGCCTCGATATACTCTGATCTACTGATCTTTTTTGCTGGTCGCCCGGGCCGGTCACTGATCTCTCATGCCAGTGCTCATCTCCATGCTTCGCGCCGTCAACGTCGGCGGCCACAGCCAGATTAAAATGGAGGCGTTGCGTGCTCTCTATTCCTCGCTCAAATTCGAAAATCCGCAAACCTACGTGCAGAGCGGGAATGTCATTTTCAAAACGAATGAACGCGACCTCGCTCTGATCGCGAAACGGATCCAGCAATCTATCGAAAAGAAATTCGCCTGCCGTCCCGAAGTGATTCTTCGCACCGCGGCAGAACTTCGCAGCGTCGTCGCGAAAAATCCATTCGCCGAACGTGCCAACATCGAGCCCAACAAACTTCTTGTCACGTTTCTCGCTTCCGATCCCGGCAAGGAAGCCCGCGAAAATCTCCGCAAACAAACATTTGCTCCCGAGGAACTCCACGTCGCCGATCGTGAACTGTACATCTACTTCCCCAACGGCATCGGCAAATCTAAACTTCCCTGGTCACGCCTCGACAAAATTCTGCAAACGCCAGGCACCGGCCGCAACTGGAACTCCGTCACTAAAATGCTCGAAATCGCGGAAAAATTGGAAACCTGATTGGACTGAAAGGTTCCAACTCGAGATTTCTTCAAAATGGGCGACTTCCTCCTGGAACTGTTGTTCTTATTTGCTGAGGTGATATTGGAAGCGCTCTTCGAGTTCGCGCTGGTAGCAGCCTTTGATCTCATCTTTCGCGCAATTGCAGTAGTCTTTGAAATCTCAGAACTCACGAATCCCCTGCTTGCCTGTGTAGGCTACGTTCTTCTCGGCGGCGCAACCGGTGGTCTAAGTCTTCTTCTGTACCCGCATCCGCTTTTCCACCCCTCTCGCATTCACGGAATCAGCCTCGTAGTCAGCCCGATTCTCACGGGCTTGGCAATGTGGCAAGTCGGTTCGTTCTTGCGGACGAAAAACAAGAAGGTCATTCGAATTGAGAGTTTTTGGTACGGATTCGCCTTTGCAGCGGGCATGGCTCTGGCTCGGTTCTCGTTCACAAAGTGACAAACTTGCCGGAGCTAGGGTGCCCCCTCTTGCGAAGCTTCCGGCCCGCTGTAAAACTGTATTTGTATTTCGGTCAGAGCGCACAAATTTGGGGGAGGCCATGCGGCAGGAAACCACATCGCCAATCGTGCTGGCGCAGGCAAGGACCACCGACGGCGTCGCCTTCCAATTACGGAGGGATTCCAAGGGCGTGCTGGAGGTGCCCGGGCTTGCGAACGTACTCATCAGCATTCACGTGGGCGCTCCGGCCAAACTTGCATGCCGGCGAGACGGCAAGCGGCATACCGGCACGGCCGTGCACGGAGACATTGACATCATTCCCGCGAACACGCCGAGCCGTTGGGAGATGCAAGATGAAAATGACACAGCCTTGCTTCTGAGTCTGCCACAAGATCTGCTGCGTAGCGTCGCGAATGGCTCCGGCCTGGACCCGGCACAGCTCGAGATCCGCAACCGGTTCCAAATACGCGACAACGAGCTGGAAGCGCTCAGCTGGGCCATGAAGCGCGAGATGGAGTCGGCCTATCCGTCCGGGCGTCTTTATCTGGACGGCCTCGCCTTGGCCGTCGCTTCGCGCCTCGTGGCGCGACACAGCTCTGTCGCGAGGCAAATAGAAGAACAGAACCAGGGTCTCGGTGGCCGCAGACTCAAACAGGTGTTGTCCTTCATCGAAGATCAGCTTGCAGAGGATCTTTCGCTGGAGCAGATTGCGGCAGTTGCGGGGATAAGCGCTTCGCATCTGAATGCCCTCTTCCGAATATCCATGGGAACGCCGGTGCATCAATATGTAATCCAACGCCGCGTGGATCGCGCAAAGACTCTGCTGATGCGCAACGGGCTTTCGATGGCAGAAATAGCGCTGGCCGCAGGCTTCGCACACCAAAGCCACATGGCGCGGCATATGCGGCGTGTGCTGGGCTTGACGCCGCGGGCACTGAAGCGCCTGCTTGTCCAGCCTTCATCCTCCCGCTGATTTTTTTCCGCCGATTGTGCTCAAAGCGTCGGAACGTGCGCGCAATTCGCACCGCCGGGAATTATCCTGCCCCCATGAGACGCAGAGACTTTCTAGCAATTTCTTCGGGAATCATGGCAACTGTGGCGTTGGATCGGCCCGGACTTGCAAACGAGCCAGCGAAAATCGACGCCGCGTGGTATCACCGCTCGCGACGCTTCATTGAATTGCCTGTGAGTCGTGTCGCCTATGTGGAGCGCGGTCGCGGGCCGGCAGCGCTGTTTGTGCACGGCTACCCGTTGAACGGATTCCAGTGGCGCGGAGCGCTCGAAAGGCTGCACAAACACCGCAGATGCATCGCCCCGGACGTTATGGGCATGGGCTTCACGCAGACTCCTGAAACGCAGGCAATTTCACCAGCCACGCAGGCGACGATGCTGGCAATGCTCTTGGACGCGCTGCATATCGATTCCGTGGACCTGGTCGCAAACGACAGCGGAGGTTTGGTCTCGCAACTCTTTGTGGCCAAATATCCCCAGCGCGTGCGTACGTTGCTGCTGACCAACTGCGACGTGGACGAAAACAGCCCGCCTCCCCAATTCCTGCCCTTCATCGCTGAAGCGAAAAAAGGAACGTTCGTGGATCGCTTCCTCCTTCCACAGCTGAATGACAAACAACTGGCGCGATCCGCTAAGGGAATAGGCGGTTTAGCCTACACGAATCCGGAGAAGCTTGAGGACGAGACCATCGAAACCTATTTCCGGCCGCTCACGGAAACTCCTCTTAAGAAGGCGCAAGTAAGCCAATACGCGGTTTCCATGGAAACAAATTTGTTGGTCCCGATCCGCGACGAGTTGCATCGATACAAAGGTCCCGCGCGAATGGTGTGGGGACTGAAAGATACACTGTTCGGCGTCGAGTGGGCGGAATGGTTGGATCGAACACTTCCGGGTTCGCGCGGCGTGCGACGCCTGGAAGAAGCGAATCTGTTTTTTCCGGAAGAGATGCCGGATCTGATCGCCGAAGAGGCAGAGGTGCTTTGGAATCTTCGGCGGTAGGCAAGCACTGCGACCACCTGGCACGTATCTTGAGCAGTTGAAAGCCCTGAGAAGCAGAAGCAGACGCACAGGTCCAGTCCATCCCGCGTCGCGCTGCTGCGAGTGATACTTGTTCCTCATGTCCTGTGGCCAATTTCGGGTTTCTTGGGCTACGATAACCCTCCATGCGAACTCTGATCCTTCTTTTGACTGTACTTGTCTGCAGCAAGTCGCCGGCTCTGCATGGGCAGGTGGCTCCTGCGCCTAAGCCCGACGCGGCTCTTCCGTTCACACTTAAGCCTCTCGGCCATGGTATCTATGCCGCCATCGACAACCCCAAAGGGGAAGCCGGCGCCAACGCTGGCTTCGTGGTCGGCGACGACGGCGTCGCGGTAATCGATACTTTCGAAAACGCTCCCGCTGCGCAGGCACTGCTCGGCGAGATCCGCATGGTCACGAAGCTTCCCATTAGATTCGTCGTGAACACGCACTACCATCTCGATCATGTCGCAGGCAATGCTGTCTTTGCGAAAGAAGGTGCGGTAATCGTCGCGCACCGCAACGTGCCCGCATGGATTCACACCGAAAATCTGAAATTTTTCGGCAAAAATATTACGCCGGAACAAAAATCCCAGGTCGAAAATCTCGCCACTCCGAATATGCTTTTCGATTCGAGCACCGAGCTTCGCCTCGGCTCCGTCGCGCTTCGCGTCGAATTCTTTCCCGGCCACACCGGCGGCGACTCAATCGTAGTTGTGCAGCAGGACAAATCCGCCGTAGTCTTCTGCGGCGATCTTTTCTGGCGGCAAACGCTACCCAATCTGATTGACGCGTCCACGCTTCCCTGGATGGAAACGCTTTCCACCTTCACAAAATTTTCTGCGGAGTCGCCAATCGTATTCATACCCGGCCACGGCGATCCGGGCAATGCCTCTGACGTCGCGGCCTTTCGTGGATACCTTTCCGATTTGCGTGAATGGGTTTCTGGTGCCAAAAAGGATGGCAAAACCGGCGCAGCGCTCGTCGATGCCGTGCTTCCTCAGCTCAAACAAAAATACGGCACATGGCAATTATTTGAATATTTCGCGAAACGAAACATTGCCGACATCGAAGCCGAACTGAACGGCACCAAGCGCATTCCCTCCGCCCAGCCCTAGCCCGTCTCTTCCGAGAGTAGCCCGTGCCGTTTAGAGGTCCCGGGGCCTGCTCATAAAAAGGAACGATACCTCTTTTTGCTGTGAGTCTAATGTTTTCAACAGCCTCTGCTCGGCCGGCCTACCGGATATACGCATCCGTAATGTACTGCTGCACCATGCGCTGCGTATTGAAAAACGATCCATTGATCGCAATTGCGTGCTGCATCACGCTCAAATATTTGTGCTGCTCGTTGTAATACATCGGCAAAATCACATGCTCGAGTTTGTCATAGAGCGATTCCGCATCCTCGTGATTGTTCAGCGTCTCGTCACCACTGTGACGCAACGGTCCGATGGCCCATCCGGTCACGCCCTCGATGTGACCTTCCACCCACCAGCCATCCAAAATGCTCAGGCTCGGCACTCCGTTCAGCGCCGCTTTCATTCCGCTGGTGCCGGATGCCTCCAGCGGAAATTGCGGCGTGTTCAGCCACAAATCAACCCCGGCCGTAATCTTTCCGCCGACTTCCATGTTGTAGTTGTCCAGGAACACCACCTGCACGGCTTTCTTCAGCGCTTTCTTTGCGCGAAAAATTTTCCGGATCAACTCCTTTCCGCCCCCGTCTTTTGGGTGCGCTTTTCCTGCGAATACAATTTGAAATTTCCCAGCGTTCTTCGCAATCTCGCGCAAACGGTCAAGGTCGGACAAAATCAGATCGGCGCGCTTGTATCCCGTCGCGCGGCGCGCAAATCCAATCGTGAACACGTCACTGTCCAGCCGCAATCCAGTCTTCTGCTGCACCACGCCAAACAATTCATG
>Ga0137403_10004327_pt1 | contig 16737 bp, 17 predicted proteins | sample CZOMad2_1_16fung_FD_122057 | JGI IMG/M metagenome (GOLD analysis project Ga0137403, IMG submission 122057) | Vadose zone soil fungal communities from Angelo Coast Range Reserve, California, USA - CZOMad2_1_16fungal (Hybrid Assembly) | ecosystem: Environmental > Terrestrial > Soil > Vadose zone...
GACCGGTAGCTCAATGGTAGAGCAGTTGACTCTTAATCAACGGGTTGGAGGTTCGAGTCCTCCCCGGTTCACCAAACTTCTTTCGCAGTCCCTTTCCTTCCGCTGCTCAACCAAGATTGTTGCCCTTATGGTGTCCACACCGCTGAGGGCCGGTTGGTCTGCCTACCCCCAAGACCTAAGAAATATCTCGTCACCCCCTCAACTGCCCCGAATTCCAGACTGTTACGAAACTCAAAGTCGTGTCCACAAATCGTGTAGGGTAGAATTCTCATTCACTACATATTGTGGTCACGACCTGCAAAAACTGAGTTTTGCACAGTCTGAATTCCACAGACCCTCTCCAAGCCCAGGTCCGAAAACACCTTATCCGCTCCGCTGTCTGCTCCCTGCTTAACAGCCAAGCCTAGACTAGGGTGTTTACCTACGTCAGTTTACAGGCTTCACCTCCTTGTCGTTTCTCTTATGAAGTTTATTGTGACTATGGGCTGGGCACCGCTCCCCGGTCCAGTGGGTAGATTTTCCCGATCGGGACAATCGGGATCGGGGTGCGGTGAACATAGTGTTCTAGGAGAGGTTAAATTGTCCATCAGGCTTCAGACCGGGGGTCCGAAAAACGAGGGCGTCGCAAGAGCCGACCAGCAATCGCTGCTTGCACCAGCCAAGGATTGGCAGAATTCTCCCGGCAGTTCTGTTGAACAAGACGCGTACCGTCCAGCGGAAGTGCTCAATGACGGTTCAATCTTCGTTTCTTCAAGCCCCGCGATGCTCGCCATCCGCCAACAAATTCAGAAAATTGCGCAGTACGACATTCCCATCCTGATCTTGGGTGAGAGCGGCAGCGGCAAAGAGGTAGTCGCGCGATTCCTACACTCCCTTTCCGGCAGGGCGCGCCGCCTTTTCCTGAAAGTGAATTGCGCCGCGCTTCCGGATCCTTTGTTGGAAAGCGAACTCTTCGGCTACGAGCGAGGCGCTTTCACGGGAGCGGTTCGCAGCAACCCCGGCAAATTCGAAATTTGCAACTCCGGAACCATCCTTTTGGACGAAATCGGAGAAATGTCCCCGGCGTTGCAGGCAAAACTCCTGCACGTCCTGCAGGATAATACCGTCTGCCGGTTGGGCGGCAGCACTCCCATTAAGGTCGGAGCCCGCGTCATCGCCGCCACCAACGTGGACATCGGCGAGGCGCTGGAATCCGGCGCTCTGCGCCAGGATCTCTATTACCGGCTGAGTACCTTCGTTCTTCGGATTCCGCCGCTGCGCAACCGCCTGGAGGAAATTCCTGTCCTGCTCGAACATTTCATCGAGCGATTTGCCCGCCTCTATGGCAGTCCTGTAGTTTCCCTGTCCCAGAGGCTTGTCGCCGCTTGTCTGGAATATCCATGGCCCGGAAATGTTCGCGAACTGCAAAGCTTCACGCAACGTTTCCTGATCCAGAGAGACGAGGAACGCTCCCTTCAGGAATTGCAGAAATCGGGAAAGGTAATGACCGGGAATTCCGCCGCAGGCACTCCGCCCGGGGAAACTTCCTTGACGAATTTGAAAAAAATCGGCCGGCAGGTAAAATGCAGCGCCGAAAAACCAGCTATCGAGAAAATACTCCAGGAAACACGTTTCAATCGCAAAGCTGCTGCCCGCCGGTTGCAGATCAGCTACAAGGGGTTGCTGAGAAAACTCCGGGAATACGACCTGGACGGAAAAACAGCGCGGTTGTCTAGCGGCGGAAACATAGAAATGCACGGGTAACCCCGTTAAGGGAGAGGGCTATGAACGCCAAGCCGCTGAAACTTTTGTTGCTTGAGGACCGCCGCAAAGATGCGCGTTTCTTGCAGAAAGCCATTAAAGACGGAGGCTCCTTCGATTGTAAATTGGTCAAAATGGATAAGCTGGAGAAAACACTTTCCGCGGGAAAGAAAGAGCCGCCACTCCTTCTCCTGCGTTCCGGTGATTCCAACGCGAAACTCTCTGCAAATTTGAAAAGGGTCCGGGAAATCGCCTCCGACATGCCCGTGTTGGTGCTGCCCGACATGCAGCGCAGCCTGAACCTGCCCGGTGCCGTCTCGGGCGAGAGCGCAAAAACGAACAAGAATCTCCGCCTGAATCTGAAAAAGCTGGCGCGTATCCTTCGCCGCGGGCTTCCGCAAAATCAAATGGAGTTGGAACTTTCGCACCTCGCGATTTCCGATGAGCTCACCGGCTTGTACAACCGCCGCGGGTTTCTGGTGCTCGGCAGCGAGCGGATGAAGTTGGCCCACGGCATGAAAAAGAACGTCCTCCTCTTTTTCGCCGACCTGGATAATTTGAAACAGATCAACGATCAGTTTGGCCATAAGGAAGGCGACCAGGCGCTCCTGAAGACCGCGGAAATTTTCAGAAACACCTTTCGCAATTCCGATATTATCGGGCGCTTTGGCGGCGACGAGTTCACCGCCCTGGTGATCGAGGAGTACGGACAAACGGCCGACACGATCTGCCGGCGCTTGCAGGACAACATGGCGGAACTCGCCGGCAACAACACCCAGTACCCGTTGTCTCTCAGCGTAGGCATGACGCGCTACGCCGCGGAAATGCGTTCCTCTCTCCACAAACTCCTTGCTCAAGCGGATCGGGCCCTCCACAAGCAGAAGCAGGCGAGCCACGCGCCAACCGGGGGGAATTCCACGGTAATGTTTCCGGGATCCCGCCGGGGTCTCGCCCAGTACGGATTTCGTGCGCCCGCCATTTCCGCGTCCCAAGGATTGCACCGAAGAGTTCGGAAATCTTCCAGTGTGGCTATTTGAGTTAATGAGAGCTGCCCGCGCTTTTGCAAGCGCGCAGGCAATCCAATGAACGATTTTTGTGCCAATCTACGACAGGGGGAGGTTAAACAAGTGATGAGAATCGCTCGTATGGAAGACAGGACTCAAGTCGGGGGCCTGGGGCAACTTGAACTTTTGGGCAAACCTCGCGATTCGGAATGCGCGTGGATTGAAAATGTCAGCGATCACGGCGCGCGTGTAATCAGCAGGCGCCGGTGGCGGGCGGGTGAGCGCCTGCTTATTACTTCCCGATTCCCGCCGTTTCATTCCACTCCGACGACCGTCGTATATTGCCAAACACTCTTGGAGGGGCTGTATGCGATCGGATGCGAGTCCACCATGGGAGGCATTCTTCAATTGCTTGAGAGAACGGTGGACTCGAACCCCACGGACGCCCCGGCATTAGAAGATTCGGCCGCTTGCGGTGGTGGGCTTTCCCACGCCGCGCCCGCGAAATCGTAATCGCGCGCATTACCAAGAAGACTTTGAGCAACGATCCAGCGAATTATCGCGGCGCCGTGCTCGGAATAGTTTCCCGCGCCGGCACCAGCACCGCTGTCCACCCAGCTGGAACCAACCCAAAATGACTTACGCAGTCGACTCCCCCAGGGAATGTTCCATATAATCCCGAAGGCATCCGCAACCTCTCGGGTTTTGAGCGGACAGGAATTGGGGAGCAGACCGTATGAAACCAAACGCCGCCGTGATTGGCTTGGGATTCGTTGGCAGGGCGCACGTGGAATCTCTGCGGCGGTTGGGAATCCCGGTTCGCGGCGCTCTCGGAAGCTCCACGGAGACGACGGCAGCCGCGTGCGAATCCCTCAATCTGGAGCGGGCTTACACATCGCTCGACGAACTCGCCGCGGACGCCACCGTTGACGTCGTCCACCTCTGCACTCCGAATTATCTGCACTTCGACCAGGCCAGCCGCCTGTTGCGCGCCGGGAAACACGTCCTGTGCGAAAAGCCTTTGACGATGGATTCGGCCGAGTCGGAGCTCCTCGTCGCGCTCGTCCGCGAAACCGGAAAAGTTGGCGGCGTTGCCTACAACCTGCGCTACTACCCCCTTTGCCAGGAGGCTCGCGCGCTAGTTGAAAAAGGCGCTATCGGTCAGCCCAAACTCGTGCATGGCAGTTTCTTGCAGGACTGGTTGCTCTATCCAGGCGATTGGAACTGGCGGCTCGATCCGAAACTTGGCGGCCAGCTCCGTGCCGTTTCCGATATCGGCACTCACTGGCTGGACCTGGTTACGTGGATTACCGGCCGCAAGGTAACCGAGCTTTGCGCCGATCTTGTGACCGTGGTGCCCATCCGGCAGAAACCCCGCGGCCGCGTCGAAACGTTCCAGAAAGCCGATCCGGCGAATGCGGATCCCGTGCCCATCGAGACCGACGATTACGCCTCCGTTTTATTCCATCTGGAAGGCGACTTAAGCGGCGTAATGACCGTGTCCCAGGTTAGCGCCGGCCGCCGAGCCCGCTTATGGTTTGAAATTGACGGCACCGAAGGATCGCTCGCGTGGAACTCGGAAGAGCCGGGCACGCTGTGGATCGGCCGCCGCAACCGTGCCAATGAGGAACTGCCGAAGGATCCCGCGCTTTTGAGCCCGCAAGCGCGCCGCTACGCCGCCTATCCGGGCGGCCATGCGGAGGGCTACCCGGACACGTTTGTTCAACTCTTCCGCGATTTTTATGGATACATCGAAGCAGGCGATCTGAAACTCCCGCGAACGTTTCCAACCTTTGAAACCGGAAACGACGAAATGGTTCTCTGCGAAGCGATCGAACAAAGTTCCCGAACGCGGGCCTGGGTCACCGTGGTCAGCAGTTGAGCCGAAAAAATTCGGAGTCCCTCAGGGAGTCCCGGAATCCTTTACTGAGGGCAAAGGAACATTCGATTCCAATTTGCCAATCGATTTGGCCTCAAAGAATTTCTTCAGACTGAGAATTGGTTTTTCCAGAAAATTCCACGAAGCGATGGCCAGCAGATAGGAAGCTGCTACGGCCAGCCAGAACGCCGCAATCGGGTGAGCTTCCTTCCAATGAAGCCGTTTAAAGACGTCATCCGGAATCTTGTGCAGCAGGTAGAGCGCGTAGCTGATCGTGCCCGTGAACATCAAGAAGCGATTCGTAAGTATTGCCCGGAACCACGTGTTTGTCGCGAACAACGCGAGATAAAGGAAGGAAGCGGAAGCTAGCACCGTCATCGAAAAAGCCAGCCACATCACACCGTACGCGGCCGTCGTGATTGCCAGTGGCACCGCAATCAGGAATAAAACCCACGCCGCCTTTAAAAGCCGGCCCGGGGCAAATCCGGATTTTCGAACAAGGATCGCCAGCAGCGCTCCCGCCATCATTCCGTCCAACCGGCAGAACGGATTGGAATAAATGATCCAATGCCGGGCTATAAACTGCAGTCGAAGCATTGGCGAGGCCAGGAGCACTGCCCAGGCAATCCACTGCAGGCTCTCCCTCGATACAAACCTGACGACGAACGGCCACACCAGATAGAAAAGCTCTTCGACCGCAAGCGACCACGACACTCCGAGTGGCCCGGCAGCCAGTGCCGGTGCTGCCACCAGAAAATTCTGCAAAAAGAACGGATACGACCACCAGGGCGTGGATCGTTGAAAAACTTCGTGTGCATCTTGCGGCCGCACCAGCGGGAGAATTACAAACATCAGGATCAGCATGGAATAATACAGCGGCCAGATTCGAAGAGAACGCCGGGCATAAAAGTTCCGGAAGTAGTTCTCCGACGATTTCAAATCCAGCAGAATGCCCGTGATCAGGAAACCCGACAGCACGAAGAAGAGGTCCACCCCCATCCAGCCGTAATTTGTAACAAGCGAGAATGGCGGGGATGAGAACCCGTGAAGGTTGTGTGCAAGGACAACCAGGATGGCGATGCCGCGGACGGCATCGAGTTGCGGAATTTTTTGTCGCATGGGCGGTGCCGGCCGCTCAACGCGGGACGCAAATCCGACGCTAAGCTGCAGGCCTACGGTTCTATCGTGCGCGAAGCAAAAGGTCAAATCCGGAGGAAAGAGGCGCGGCTGTGGAGGCAGGGCCCCTAACCAATTTGCGGGTACAAAAACTAGTAAGTTAATTGCAGAATTTCATTCCCTTGCAGATGGTAGAAAACGCCCAATTCCCGCCGGCGCAGAAGCTCATCCGCAAGAACGTCGGCTATGAACTCGATTCTCCGGAATATTTTTTCTCTGGAACCCGCGCGGGACTCAAAAAGCACCACCGTGCTTTTTGTCGCACCCTCCTCCCCGTACACATACCAGAAGCAAACCGAAGTCAATGGCCTGGGATCCTCGCCGCGCTCCATCGGGTAGGCAAGCGGCCGATCGGCAAGAAGAAGATGGAAATTCCTGCCGTCAGAGCGCGAGATCATCGGCATCCCCTCGGACAATCGGGAGAGCAATGCCTCTTCGCCATTCCGTTCGCAGTGTGGACAGACATTGAAATTTCGAAATTCTGTTTGGCAGGGTTCCAATACGTAGTCCAGCAAGACACACCTCGAATGCGAGCGTCAAACTAACTGCGGGCGCTCATGGGCGGAGTGCACACAAGGACTGGTGGGCGGAGTGTATTATTGATGCAGTAATGACGTCAAGAGTAAAATCTATCAATTAGTACAGGGCTGGAATCACGATCCGGGCCGGCACGCTTCCTTCAGGGCCGCCGCTGCTTCGCTGTCGGAGTACCCCAGCTCTTGAAGGATGTTCCTGCTGTGCTCTCCAAGCAGGGGCGGTGGCAACCGGTACACGATCGGTTGCTCGCTCAACCGGATTGGGTTAGCGATGCTCCGCGCGGTTTGCAGCGTGGGATGTTCCAACTCGACCACCAGCCCGCGCGCCAGCGTTTGCGAATCCCCGAGCGCTTCACCCACGGTCTGGATCGGGGCAACCGGAATATCAGCGCTCCTTAGTCTGGACAACCAGGTGTCACTCGCTGAAGCGTCGAAATGGCTCTGAAGAATCGGGATCAGTTGCTCGCGATTCTGATTGCGTGTGGCGTTGTTGGCGAATCGCGCATCCTTGCCAAGCTCTTCGGCGCCTAGAATCCCCACCAGCCGGCACCACTGCTCCTGTGTGCCCACCCCTACGACAAAATAACGCCCCTCGTTTCCTCGAAACAGCTGGTACGGCACAATATTCGGGTGAGCATTTCCCCACCGCTGCGGCGACACACCCGCATTCAGATAGCTGCTGCCGACGTTTGCCAGCCACGTTAACTGCGAATCAAACAGCGCCATATCCAGATAATCGCCCTTCCCACTGCGTTCGCGTGCGAAAAGTGCTCCCAGGATCCCCATCGCGGAGTACATTCCTGTGGTCATATCAGCGATGGCGATCGGAAATCGCAATGGGCCGCCTCCCGGCTCACCAGTAAAACTCATCACCCCTGCTTCGGCTTGAGCGAGAATGTCGTAACCAGGCTGTTCCGCTTTGGGACCAGTGAACCCATATCCCGAGATACTGCAGTAAATCAGTCGTGGATATTTCGCCCGCAGCGTTTCCGGATCAAGCCCGCGGCGTTGCAGCGAAATCATGGATGGTTGATTGCAAATAAAAACGTCGGCGGTGGAGAGTAAACGCTGTAAAATTTCTCCACCCATAGGATGGTCGTAATTCAGAGCGATGGACCGTTTGTTGCGATTGGTAGCGAGATAATAAGCAGACTCCGTGCCGACAAAGGGAGGCCCCCAGCCACGCGATTGGTCGCCACACCCAATGCGCTCGACCTTGATCACGTCGGCGCCAAGATCCCCAAGCAGCATCGCGCAATAGGGGCCAGCCAAGGCTTCCGCGAGTTCAACGACTCGGATCCCATCGAGGACCATGCTCATGGAAATGAATTATAGCGGACAACGCGCCACTTCGCCGTCAAGCAAAAGCTTGGAACGCATAGCGATGTCCTTCCTTGCTTGAGAGGAGCCCTTCCCGGACAATATGGCTACCGAAGAAAATACGGAACATGTGGCGGCGCAACTGAACGCGCCGGCTGGAGATCCCCGAACGATGGCGAATGCGATGCACGCCCCAAGGCGATTTGTCGCCTATTTTTCGATGGAAATTGCCCTTGAAAATCAGATACCCACTTACAGCGGAGGGCTCGGCGTTCTTGCCGGAGACACCATCCGCGCCGCGGCCGACATCCGTCTGCCGATGGTGGCGGTCTCTCTACTCTACCGAAAAGGATATTTTCGCCAGCGTCTCTCGGAAGAGGGTGCTCAAACCGAGGAACCTGTCGAATGGGCGGTTGAGAAACATCTGCAGGAAGAAAAGCCGCGCATCTCCGTCACGCTCGAAGGCCGCAAAGTCGAGTTGCGCGCCTGGCGTTACACCGTCAAGGGCGTTCGCGGATACGAAGTGCCAGTCTATTTTCTCGATGCCGACCTGCCCTCCAATGACCAGCGGGATCGCGAATTAACCGGGCAGCTCTATGGCGGCGATCCCTACTACCGTCTCTCGCAGGAAGTTCTGCTCGGAATCGGCGGCGTGCGCATTTTGCGCGCTCTCGGGCACACGGATCTGATGCGCTATCACATGAACGAAGGCCATGCTGCGCTTCTGACCCTGGAATTGCTGGAAGAAGAAGCCAGCCGTGCGGGCCGTACGTCCGTCAAGGGAGAAGACATCGAAAAGGTTCGCGCCAAGTGTGTTTTCACCACGCACACCCCCGTGCCAGCCGGTCACGACAAATTTCCGGTGGAGTACATGACCCGCTTGTTTCCCGACCAGAACCGCTTTTTCGATGTGAAAGATGCATCCTCTGCCGATCTCGTTCGCAGCGTTTTGCAGGTCGAGCAGAATTATCCGGACCTCGAGGAAGCTGCTCGGCGCGGCGCCTCCGTTAACATGACCTATCTCGCGCTAAGTCTCAGCAATTACGTGAATGGCGTCGCCAAGCTCCACGGCGAAGTCTCTCGCAAAATGTTCCCGAACGTGCCCATCGAAGCGATCACCAATGGAGTCCACGCGGCCACGTGGACCTCTCCCTCGTTCAAGGATCTCTTTGACCGTATGATTCCGTCCTGGCGCGAAGACAACTACAGCCTTCGCGGCGCCCTGGGCTTGCCCCCGGAAGAAGTCTGGGCCGCACATCTGTTGGCGAAACACGATCTTCTCGAAACAGTGCGGAAAAAAACCGGCCTCAAGCTGGACCCCGACGCGTTCACCATCGGCTTCGCCCGCCGCGCCACTGGATACAAGCGCGCCGATCTGATCCTCAGCGACCTGGATCGCCTTCGCCAGATCGCGAAAAACGCGGGACCCTTTCAGATCGTCTACGCCGGTAAAGCCCACCCGCGCGATGGCGGCGGCAAAGAAATCATCAAAAAGATTTTTAAAGCGAAGAAAGCCCTGAAGAAAGCAATCACCATTGTTTTTCTGGACGACTACGACCTGAACCTCGGCGGCATGCTCACCGCCGGCGGAGATTTGTGGTTGAACACGCCGCAATATCCTCTCGAAGCCTCAGGCACAAGCGGCATGAAAGCAGCGCTGAACGGCGTGCCAAGCCTCAGCATTCTCGACGGCTGGTGGGTCGAAGGCAACATCGAGGGCGTCACCGGCTGGGCGATCGGCGAAGCGCATCGCGGCGATCCCGGCCCGGAAACTCCGGTGGACAACGCTTACGACGCGGAAAGCCTCTACTCAAAACTCGAAGGTGTGATTCTTCCTTTGTATTACGGCAGCCGGGATCGTTACCTGGACATCATGCGCCACGCCATCGCCATCAACGGCTCTTTCTTCAACACCCAGCGCATGGTGCAGCAGTACATCACCGACGCTTACTTGCGCTAATCCGTCGCGCCTGCACAACCTCTTCCGGCCGGACCTCCAGCATCATCACTCGTCGCGGCAACTCACGAAAGCCTGCTTTGCGGTAAAAGATTGCCGCCGCTTTGTTGCGCGTGGGAAGCTGCAGTTGGAACGCCCGCATCCCCCGTTCCCGGCAATAATCTTCAATCTCGTAAAGCGCCAGCGACCCGATCCCCTGGTTGCGAAAAGGTCTCTCGACAAATAAATCGCGCAACACGCCCTCAGCCCCGCCATATTCCAATTCAAAGTTGTACGTCAGCAGCGCGTACCCCACCGGCTTTTTATGATTCTCCATCAGCCACATTTTTCCTTGCGACGGATTCCTCAGCAGCACGTCCAACCCCTGGCTCAGCCGTTTGCGATGCACGGGGTTCTTCTCGAAATGGTTGTAGGCGATCACCAGTTTAAAAGTGCACCGTGATCCTTGGGGCCGCAGGAACGGAAAGAGACCAGCATAATGCCTCACTTTTTCTGGGCGACTGGAATGCGCTTGGTGCCTTCCAGTTCCGCGCCCTCATCCAGAATATTCGAGCGCGAAAAATCCTTGAAAAATTCCCAACTGCCGTATTTTTCGGTCAGTTCCGGCATCACCGCGGCCACCAGCGCGTCGCCCTTCTTATTCGCATCCACGCCCTTCTTCACCGCGGCCCGCAGCCAGGCCAGATACGCCTGAAATTCCTGCACGTCTTCCGCATTACCCACGTCGCCATGTCCCGGAACAAAAATCACCGCGCGCGGTAAGGCAGAGTTGGGCAAAGTATCCGCTTTTTCTTCCGTGAACTCCGAAAGCGTGGAAATCCAGGCTGAGGTCGTCGCGTCAATCAGATTCGGCAGCGTGCGTCGCCAAAAAAGATCGCCGCAAAAAACGATACCGGCATCGGGAATTGATACCACGGAGTCGCCGCCCGTGTGCCCCTTCATGTAAGTCACTTCAATGCGGCGTGTGCCTAGGAAAAGCGTGACGCCCGTGTCGTAGGTAACTTCCGGAGCGAGAAGATTCTGAACCATTGCTTTCTCTTCCGGCTTGATTTTCTCCCCGAAGAATTTCAAGTTTTCCGTGTGAATCCACGCCCGCACACTGTGATGCCCCACGATAGCCGCCCCATGCTCGGCGAACACGCGGTTTCCCGCCACATGATCCAGGTGATAGTGGGTGTTGATCACGAACTTGATCGGAAGATGCGTGAAGCTGTGGATTTGGCCAAGCAGTGCCTTCGCTGCGGCTTCATTTTCAAAAGAATCAATCACGGCCACGCCGTCGTCGCCGACCACAAATCCAGCGTTGGCCCCCGCATCGCCTTTTGCGTCGTCAATCGCCGCCCAGATGTTCGGGCCGATAAGTTTCAGTTGAAAGGGAAGCGGCGCGTCCGGCGATTGGCCCAGGAGAACCGCGGCGGAAAAACAGAAAAGAAAAGACAATCGGAAGAGAAATCGCATTACAAGTATCGTACTGCAAGCGGGATGGTACGGATAGTGCCGCGGCTTTTCGCGACGATCAGCGCACGCGATTTTTGTACAACGCCATTCCGACAGCCGCGTCCATGCCCAGTTTTTCCAGCGCCCGAATTTCCCGCCGCGACGAAATTCCCCCCGCCGCAACAATCGGAAGCTTCGTCGCCGCTCGCAAATCGCGGAACCATTCCAGATTCACCCCGCTCATCGTCCCCTCTCGGTCCACATCCGTGCACAGAAAGCCCCCGCAGAATGGCTCCAGTGCGGCCATCACCTCGCGCGGAGAAACCCGCAGGGAAGTACGCCATCCGTGAACCACGATTTTTCCCTTCGCCGTGTCCAATGCAATCAGCACCTGCTTCTTTTTTACGCGCTCCCGAAGCCTTTTGAGAAAGGCAAGATTGGGGCGCCCTTTTCGGAATGCCGCACTGCCGATGATGATTTGCGCCACTCCCAGTCCAACGAGCTGTTCCGCCACCTGAACCGTACGGATTCCGCCCCCAACGCGCACCTTCATTCCGTGCTCGCGTTTTGCCCGCACGCAGAGTTCTTCAACCAGCCGCCGGTTGTGGCCCTTGCCCATTGCTGCGTCCAGGTCAATTACATGCAGCCACTCATGATGGCCGAATTTCTTCAGCAACCCGAATACGTCGGAAACGGCAAGCTCGCGCCGCCGCCCGTGAACAAGTTGCACCGCCTGCCCGCCTTGCAGATCAATGCACGGAATCAGCACGGCAGCCGGACCTCAACGCCGCTCCTCCTCAAAAATTCCTTCAACGCCCGAATCGACTGCACCTGGTCGTGAAAGATCGACGCTGCCAGTGCCGCATCCGCCGCACCGCGCGTGAACACCTCCAGAAAATGCGCCGGCACCTTCGCCCCGCCGGAAGCAATCACCGGCACGGAAACGGCATTGCTGATCGCCGCGGTCAGTTCCGTATCGAACCCCGACTGCGTGCCGTCACGATCCACCGACGTGAGCAAAATCTCTCCCGCTCCCAATTCCACCCCACGCTGTGCCCATTCCCTGGCGTTGAGCGATGTAGCTTGGCGTCCTCCACGAATTCTCACCTGCCATCCGCCGCCTTCGCGCTTCGCGTCAATCGCCAGCACCACCGCCTGCGCCCCGAATTCCGCGGAAAGCTCGCTCAGCAGTTCCGGCCGTTCGACGGCAGCAGTGTTCACCGTGATTTTGTCCGCCCCAGCCCGCACCACCGCACGAGCCGCCTCAAGCGAACGAATCCCGCCGCCAGCAGTCAATGGGATGGCCAACTGTTCCGCGACGCCGCGAATCGTTTCAAGAAACGTTGGCCGATTATCTCGCGCTGCGGCAATGTCGAGCACCACCAGCTCATCCGCGCCCTCCGCGTCGTAGCGCGCCGCAAGCTCCGTCGGGTCGCCCGCGTCGCGCAAGCCCTCAAAATGCACGCCTTTGACGACGCGCGCTCCGTCCGTATCGAGGCAAGGAATGATGCGCCGCGCCAGGCTCATGCTGCCGCTCGCAGAAAATTCCGCAGCACCAGCGCGCCGGCCGCTCCGCTCTTCTCCGGATGAAACTGCACGGCCCGGATATTTCCCTTTTCAAGCACTGCGATGAATTCGCGCCCATGCTCCGAAACCGCGGCGCTTTCTCCCCCCACGGCAGGCGCCGCAAACGAATGCGCAAAATAAAAATAAGCGCCGGAAGGAACAGAATCGAGCAAGCGTGTTGCGCGAATACTTTTCAGTGTGTTCCATCCCATGTGCGGAAGTTTCACGTCTTCGGGAAGTCGCGTGACGCGCCCAGGCAGAAGTCCAAGCCCCGGCAGAGTTGGAGCCTCTTCGCTCGATTCATACAGCGCCTGCAAGCCCAGGCAGATGCCCAGAAATGCGGCGCCCCGTCCAACGGCATCAATCAAAGGCTGTCGCAAACAGTGTGCATCAAGCGCCGCAATCAGCGCCGCACAATGGCCCACACCCGGAAGCACCAGGCACCGCGCAGCCGAGATTTTCTCCGCCACATTCGTGGTCTCCACTTGCGCCCCCAGACGCCGCAACGCCCGCTCCACCGAAGGTACGTTGCCTGCCCCGTAATCAATCAGCGTGACGTTCACAGAAGTTCCTTTGTACTCGGCAGGACTTTGCGCAATCGGCGATCCCGCGAAACCGCATATCGCAATGCTCGAGCGAATGCCTTAAATAGAGCTTCCACCTGGTGGTGCGTCGAGCGTCCATACAGCACACGCAGGTGAACATTCGCGCGCGCAGCCTGAACAAACCCCTGAAAAAAATCCTCCACAAGCTCCGTCTGAAAATCGCCAACCCGCGCCGCGGAAAACCGCGCCTTCACCACGCAGTGCGGCCGCCCGCCAAAATCAATCGCCGCCACAGCCAGCGTTTCATCCATCGGCATCAGAAAGTATCCCGCCCGATTGATCCCACGCTTGTTGCCGAGGGCCGACGTGACGGCTTCCCCAAGCGCAATGCCCACATCCTCGACCGTGTGGTGCTGATCCACGTCCAGGTCGCCTGTTGCGTTGAGTTTCAAATCGAACCCGCCGTGGCGTGTCACAAGGTCCAGCATGTGATCGAAAAAGGGAATCCCCGTCGAAATCTCCGATTTGCCGCGACCGTCAAGATTCAAGCGCAGCGCAATCTGCGTTTCCTTGGTGTTACGCCGAATTAATGCGATGCGAGCCATAATCTCACCGGCCCCCGCGGTCCAGAATCCGCAGAAATTCTTGCAACTCTTTCTGCGTGCCGACGGTGATGCGCGCAAACCCCGGTCCCAAATCCTTGCTGCGCTCCCGAATCAGAATCCCATTGCGCGTCAAACGGCCAAAGAGAGCGGGGCCGCTACTGCCAAAATCGGCGAGCAGAAAGTTGCATGCGCTGGGAAACACGCGAACATTGCGCCGCTGCAGTTCCGCGGCGAACCACTCGCGCAGCCGTTTCGTTTCGCGAATGTAGCGCTCAATCGTCCGGCGCTCCTGCACGGCAGCCACGCCAGCCGTCAGGGCCGCCGCGTTTACAGGGAAGGGAGGCAACGCGCGTCGCACCAGGGCGAGAGACTCGCGCTGCGCGATCACCGCTCCCAGTCGAAGTCCCGCCAGACCCGCGGCCTTCGAAAACGTCTTCGCGATGAAAAGATTCGGATGCCGGCGAATCCACGGAACGCCCGTGACGCCCGAAAAATCGGCGTACGCTTCATCGAGAACAACAGCCGTCTGCTGAGCGGCCTTCAGAATTTTTTCGACCGCCGCTTTGTCCACTAGTGTGCCGGTTGGATTGTTCGGATTGGCCAGGAAGAAAACGCGCGGATTTTCTCGGAGCGCCTTGAGTACTGCGGCCAACGGAAAAGCCATCTCCCGCGAGTAGTGCAAAGTCTTCACGCGCGCGCCGGCAATCTCCCCGTAATACCGGTACATCGGAAAAGTCGGCTCGCAGATCAAAATGTGGCTTCCCGGCTCAACGAAGGTGTCGAAGAAAACACGCAAAGCATCGTCACCACCGTTGGTGAGCAGCAACTCCTCGGGCTTCACGCCGAAATACCTTGCCAGAATCTTCGTCGGTGCCTGGTATTCCGGATACATCGCCAACTCTTTGCCGCTGAGCCGTCGCAACGCGGCCAGTGCGGCGTCGCCGCATCCAGTGGTGTTCTCGTTGAAATCGAGCCGGATTTTTCCCCACCGCCCCTCGGCGGGCGCTTCGTACGTGTGTCGTTCAAGGATCGCTTTGCGGACAGGCAAACGCACCTTCATCGGCGCACCTCAACGCCTCGCGCGTGCGCCAGCAGCCCTTCGGCATTCGCGAGGCGCCCCACGTCATTCGACAAGCTTCGTAACCCGGCTGCGGCAATCTTCTGCACGCTGATGCATTTCACGAAGTCCGCCGCGGAAACTGCTGGGTGGTCGCCGGAAAAGATCGCACAGTTCGTGTTGGGACACGGAGAATCGATAGGTGCTCCACACAGGCCGGTTGGACCAGGTCGATTTGCCTTCCTCCCGCTCCCGAGTATCGAAGCGCGCGGCGGTAGTAACCGCGTCGTCGGCAGCGTGCGAAGGGTCATCGTATCGTCGTTCGGAGACGGCGCTGAGGGCGAAGTCAGCTGGGCCGCACGAACACTCACAGGTCATAGTCTCGTCGATGCTCGCACGCATGAGGTTGCCGCGTTGTTGTCATCGGCGCCGATCGACGCCGTAGTTCGTCAGTATACCGATAAGGCAAGCGCCTGGACGACGGTGACGCCGGTCGTTCTACCCGGCTACGATGATCCAGCTCATCTACGTCGCAAGGTGAATCAGGCCAGCTCCGATGCAGCTCAGAAACGAAACATGCTTCGTCGCCTAGGAGACCGCATCGACGGACTCCTGCGGAAGGCCATCGAGCAATGTGGCCTTTCGAAGACTCTCGCTGATCACGCTGTGATCGAATGGAGTAATGTTGGATTTCTGGCAGGCGTCCGCCGCGCGGACCAATACGGTGTTCCCGATCACCTGAGGCGCTTCTCCAAATATCACGTGCGTGTCGAGTTTCGAGATTCGGCCGGTGAGATCGTAGAGGTACCAGGTCCGTTGTGCATCGGTGGAGGTCGATACTATGGCTTAGGTCTCTTGGTCCGCACAGAAATTGAACGCCGAGTTCTGAACGGAGCAAGCTCGTGAGGCGGCGTGACCCAACTGCCAACGCTTTGGAACCGCGAACGCCTTCCCGAGCAATCCGCCCACAGCGCCCACAACCCCCCAAGCTTCACCTCCACCGCTTCGAACGGCGGTACCCGCACCGCGACCTCGCCGCGCCAAGCGCCGAGCAGGCGATAGCCGTCGCCGCTGATCGCGAAGTCTTCGGCGCCCAGTTACCTGTGTCCCCACAGGTTTCTCAAGTTCACTTCTGCGGCCTCGAAGGGGACGGCTCGGATTGTCTCGTCGCCGCCGTGAGTGGCAAGCAGAACCCAGTAGCCGGTGTCGAGGCGGTAGATCTCGATTGTTTGTGCAAGGGGGTCTACGAGCCAGAGATAGGGGACGCCGACTCGGGCATAGATGGGCAGTTTCTTGGTACGATCGTGGCGGCTGGTCGACGGCGAGAGAATTTCACATACCCAGTCAGGCGGCAGCGTGATGAAAGCGTCTGTTGGTGGGGTAGGCATGCGTTCTCGGCGCCAGCCTGCGAGATCCGGAACCAATACGTCCTCGTTCAGGTGGAGCTCGGGCTCATCGAGGATCCACCAACCGCCGGGTCCACCGCTGTCGCCGAACTGAAATGGCGGGAGCAGCGTCCCGCCGAGCGCGGAGGCGCTGACGGCGTGAGGAGTAGCCGGTCGCGGACTGACTACCAACTCACCGCCGACGATCTCACCGACGACATGCTCGGGGAGTGCGAGCAAGTCCTCATAGGTTGCCGGTCGGCGGGCTGCCAACGTCATCGCTCGAGGGTAGCACAGGATCCGGGAACTTTGTCTTTCAGGCAGTGGAGGCTCCAGTGACCACAGACGACTCTGAAGCGCGCGATCAGGCAGCTCCGGCCGAAGTCGACGATTCGACCGATACGCCGAGCGCGCGCGCCAAGCCGCTGCCGCTCCGTCTACCACTCGCTCCACCGCCGCCGTCCGAGTTGTCGCCACCGACGTTGGCACCGGCGCGCATGATCAACGAGGTGCTGTATTGCGAGCGCTTG
>Ga0137403_10004329_pt1 | contig 16729 bp, 15 predicted proteins | sample CZOMad2_1_16fung_FD_122057 | JGI IMG/M metagenome (GOLD analysis project Ga0137403, IMG submission 122057) | Vadose zone soil fungal communities from Angelo Coast Range Reserve, California, USA - CZOMad2_1_16fungal (Hybrid Assembly) | ecosystem: Environmental > Terrestrial > Soil > Vadose zone...
ACGGATGCGCGGGTCGATGACCGTGTAGAGCAGGTCGACGACCAGGTTGATGACGACGAAGATCGTCGCCGACAGGATCAGGATCGTCTGCACCACGGGGAAGTCGCGGAAGAAGATCGCGTCGACCACCAGCTTGCCCATGCCCGGCCACGCGAAGATCGATTCGGTGATGACGGCGCCGCCGAGCAGCGTGCCGATCTGAAGCCCGAGCACCGTGAGCAGCGGGATAGTGGCGTTCTTGAGTGCGTGGCGCAGGACGACGCGCGGCTCGCCGAGACCCTTGGCGCGCCCGGTCCGGATGTACTCCTGGCCGAGGATCTCGAGCAGGCTCGAGCGTGTGAGCCGCGCCACGAGCGCCGTGGGAAACGCGGCCAAGGTCACGCTGGGCAGCACGAGGGACTGCCAGCCGTGAAACCCGGAGGTCGGCAGCCAGCGCAGGGTGACGCCGAAGAGCAGCATCAGCATGATCCCCAGCCAGAAGTTCGGCAGCGACTGGCCGAGCACCGCGAGCACGGTGCCGGCATAGTCATAGGCGGTGCCCTGCCGGACAGCGGCCACGATGCCGAGGGAGACGCCGACCAGCACCGTCAGCGCCATGGCGCACAGGGCGAGCTGGATCGTGGCCGGCACGCGCTCGACGACCACGCGCAGCGCCGGCGACCGGTACTGGAAGGACTGGCCGAAATCGCCGCGCACCACGGATCTCAGGAAGATCCCGTACTGCACCCACAGCGGCTCGCGCAGGCCGAGGTGGCGATTCAGCGCCTCGACCGCCGACTCGGGCGCGCCCTCGGGCAACAGCATCTTGGCCGGATCGCCGGGGATGACGCGCAGGATGACGAAGACCAGGATCGAGACGCCGACCAGCGTGACCGCCGACTGCCAGATGCGCCGCAGGACGTAGGCGTGCATCGACGGTGCGCGACGTCAGGCGATACCGACCTCGTACAGCAGCACGTAGTAGTCGCGCCGCGCCTCGAAGCTGCGCAGCTTGTCGCTGATCGCGTAGATGGCGACGCTGTAGTACGGCCAGATCTCCGGCTCCTCCTCCCAGAGGATCTTCTCGATCTCCTCGTACTTCTGCTGGCGCACTTTGGGATCGGGCACGCGGCCCTCGGCGATGAGCTGCTCGACCCGCGGATCGGAAAAGCGCGTGAGCTTCTCCGCCCCCGCCTTGGTGAACCACTGGCCGAAGTACCAGTCGGGGTCGTGCGGCATGTGGGCCCAGCCCGAGAAGAAGAGGTCGTAATTGCCCGCCGAGCGCTGCTCGCGCGCGGTGGCGATCTCGAGATTGCGGATGTTCACCTTGATTCCGACGTCGGAGAGCATCGCCGCCACCGCCTGCGCGATCTCGAGCTGCTTGGGGTAGAGGTCCTTCATGAGGACGAAATCGAGCGTGAGGTTCTGGTAGCCGGCCTGCTTGAGGATCGCGCGCGCCTTCTCGGGGTCGTAGGGCTTCTGCCCGAGGTTGGTGTGGCCGATGAGCCCCGGGGGAATCGGGCTCACCACGGGGCGCGCGTAGCCGAGCAGCAGCTCCTTGATGATGGTGTTGCGGTCGATGGCGAGCGAGACCGCCTTCCGGATGCGTGGGTCCTTCCCGGCCTCGCGCGCGAGCTGGAAGTGCCAGCGCTGGGCCTCGACCGCCGGCGTGTCGAGCACCTTGATGCCCGGCGTCGCCTTGAGCGTCGACACCATGTCCGGCCAGACGCGGTCGATGACGTGGATCTCGCCCGCGCGCAGGGCGGCGGCGCGGGTCGAGAGCTCGGGAATGAAGCGCACGGTCAGCTTCTCGACCTTCGGGAGCGCGGGCTTCCAGTACTTCGCGTTCGCCTCGAGGTCGACGTGATCGCCGTGCATCCAGGAGACGAAGCGGAACGGGCCGGTGCCCACGGGCTTGCCGAAGAACGCGTCCTCGTTGCCGGCGGCGCCGGGCGGCAGCATGCCCAGCATGGTGAGGTGCGCGGGCAGCGAGCCGAACGGCCGCTTGGTCGTCACCGTGACCGTGTAGTCGTCGTCCTTTCGGACGTCCTCGATGTCCTGATAGACGAACGATTTGATCAGCTTGGTGTTGTCGCGCGCGCGCTTGAGCGTGAAGAGCACGCTGTCCGCCGTGAAGGGCGTGCCGTCGTGGAAGCGGACGCCCTTGCGCAGCGTGAAGCGCCAGGTCGTGTTGTTGATGGACTTCCACGACTCGGCCAGTGCGGGGACGAACTTGTCGTCATTCGTCACGTCGAGCAGCGGGTCGTAGACGTGTCGCAGCACCGACGTGCTCGAGATCGAGTAGTGGTTGGCGGGGTCGAGCGTCAGCATGCGCTCGGAGAGGCCCGCGATGAGGTGACCCCGACGGGCCTGGGCACGGGCGGCGCGGGGGCCGGCCGCGACGCCGAGAGCGGCGCCGCTGCCGAGGAGGAACCGGCGGCGACTCAGGCGTGGGTTTTCCATGGCGGGATGCTACACCTCCCGCGCCCGGAGAGCGTCGAGAGCCTTCCAGTCGAACTCGATGCCGTGACCGGGGCGATCAGGCGCCAGCGCCGCGCCCGCCTCCAGGCGCAGCGGCTCGGCGATGAACCGATCGAGCCCGAAGCCGTGCGCCTCGAGGTAGGAGCGATTCGGCGCCGCCGCCAGCAGGTGCACGGTGACGTCGTGCGCGCCGTGCGACGTCACCGGGAGGTTGAAGGACTCGGCCAGGTGGCAGACTTTCATGAACGTGGTGACGCCGCCGCAGTTGGTGACGTCGGGCTCGGGAAACGTCACGCCGCCGGCGGCGATGAGCTGCCGGAACTCGTGGAGGGTGTGGAGATTCTCGCCGGCGGCGATCGGCACACCGCCGTCGCGCACGACGCGCACGTGGCCCGGCACGTCGTCGGGGCTGGTCGGCTCTTCGAGCCACACCGGGTCGAACTCGCGCAGCGCCCGCGCGGCGCGGATCGCCTCGTCGACACTCCAGCGCATGTTGGCGTCCACCATCAGCGGGAACTCGGCGCCCAGATGCGCCCGCATCGCTCGCACGCGCTCGACGTCCTCACGCAGGGAGGCGCGGCCGACCTTCATCTTGACGGCGCGAAACCCGCGCGCGAGGTTCTCGTCGGTCTGTCGCAGGAGCGCGTCCACGGACAGGTCCAGGTCGATCCCGCCCGCGTAACACGGCACCCGCGGATCGAAGCCGCCCAGCGAGCGCCAGAGCGGCGTGCCCTGGCGGCGCCCGCGGAGATCCCACAGCGCGATGTCGATGGCCGAGATGGCGAGCATCTGCGCGCCGCCGCGGCCGCCGTAATGGAGCGCCCACCACATGGCCCGCCAGATCTCCTCGATGCGCTCGGCCTCGCGGCCGGCCAGCAGCGGGGCCAGGTCGCGCGCGACGAGGGCGTGCACGGCCGCGCCGCCCGTCCCGACCGTGTAGGTGTAGCCGACGCCCACCGCGCCCTCCGCGTCGTGCACGCGCACCGTGACCAGCTCGAAGGCTCTGATGATCCCGTGGGTGCTGTCGGACAGCACGGTCGGCAGCGGGATGAGGTAGTGGTCGGCCTGCACGTGGCGAATCCGCATGGCCCCGGTATTTTAGTGGATAATCCAGCGATGCCACCGATTCGACTCTCCAGGCTGAACCGGGGCCGCCTCCGCGGCGAGGGGTTCTCGGTCATGCGCGCGCTCGGCGGAGCCGCCGCGCTCGCCTTCGTGCTCGTCGTGGCCACCGGCGAGGCTTCCGCGCAGGCCCCGGACGCGACCCGCGTCCCCGAGGTCTACCGCATCGGTCCCGAGGACACCCTCCTCATCACCGTGTGGAAGAACGACGCGATCACGAAGACCGTCCCGGTGCGGCCCGATGGCATGATCTCGCTGCCGCTCGTGCAGGACGTGCAGGCGGCCGGCCTGACGCCCATGGAGCTCCGGGACGCGTTGACGAAGAAGCTGTCAGAGTTCATGCCCTCACCCGAGGTGTCGGTCATCCTCATCGAGGTGCGGAGCTTCAAGGTCTCGGTGATCGGCGAGGTCGTGAAACCGGCACGATATGAGCTGAAGAGCCGGGCGACGGTCCTCGACGTCCTGGCCATCGCCGGGGGCTTCAACGAGTTCGCCAAGCGGAATCGCGTCGTGATTCTCCGGCCCGACGGCAACGTGATGAAGCGCATCCCCTTCGACTACAGCAAAGTCATCGCGCCCGGGGGTGAGCATCTCAACTTCTACCTGTCGCCCGGCGACATCGTCCTGGTGCCATGAACGGCGAGGGACGTCCCGCGTCCCGAGGTATGCTATCTTCATGACGACATCACCGTTCGACGCCCTGCTCTCCACCCGCGCCCGCTACGCGGTGCCGCTCACCACGCCGCGCCAGTCCATGAGCCCGCTGTTCGAATTCGGCGGCGGCTATCCGGACCCGGTGTCGTTCCCCTACGAGGGAATGATCGAGGCGACGGCGAAGATGATGGCGGCCGAGGGCGCCCAGGCGATGACCTACGGCGACCCGCAGGGCTACATCGGGCTGCGCGAGCTGATCTGCCACAAGTATCAGCTCTTCGAGATGATGAAGACGACGCCGGAGAACATCGTGGTCGCCAACGGCTCGGGCCAGGCGTTGTCGCTGGCCTTCAGCGCGTTCGTCGACCCGGGCGACGCGATCATCATCGAGGCGCCCACCTTCTCGGGCTCGCTCAACACGATCCGGCGCCACGGGCCACGCATCCTCGACGTGCCGGTGGACGACGAGGGCATCGTCACCGCCGCCGTGCGCGAGCGGCTCGAGAGCCTCGAGCGGGCCGGGCATCGCTGCAAGCTCATCTATACGATCGTGAACTTCCAGAACCCCGCGGGGCCGAGCCAGTCGCTGCGGCGCCGCCAGGAGCTGATCGCGCTGGCCCACGAGTACGACACGCTCATCCTGGAAGACGACGCCTACGGCGAGCTGCGCTTCGAGGGCGAGACGCTGCCGCCGCTCTACGCGCTGGATCGGGGCGGCCGCGTGATCCGCGCCGGCACGCTCTCCAAGATCCTGGGCGCGGGCGTGCGGCTGGGCTGGCTCTGCGCGCCCAAGGAGATGGTCCCCGCCCTGCAATCGTTCTTGTTCGGCGGCGGCACCAACCCGTTCATGTCGCGGGTGGCGACGTACTACATGAAGGAGAACATGGCGGCGCACGTCCAGCGCCTGATCGGCGTCTACCGCGCCAAGCGCGACGCCATGCTGAAAGGCCTCGACGAGGTGCTCAAGGGCACCGACGCCACGATCAGCCGCCCCGAGGGCGGCTTCTTCCTCTGGATCAAGCTGCCGAGCGGGACCGACAAGAAGCGGCTGGCCGAGCGCGCGGTCGAGGCGCGCGTCCAGTACACGCCGGGCCCCGTGTTCTACGCCAACGGCGGCGGCGAGGACTACATCCGGCTGGCCTTCAGCTACGAGCAGCCGGACAAGTGCTACGAGGGCGCGCGGCTGCTCGCGAAGGCTATGCTGAGCGCCTGAGCGGCTCCGCCTCCTCGCCGGCGGGATGCTTGAAAAAGGTCCCGGTGACGACGATGCGCCCGGTGGGGCGTGGAGGCTCGCCGGCGAGCTCGCGCAGCCGGATCCGCACGAAGCCGATCTCCACGACCTCGCCGTACACGTACGCGAACGGCCCCTGCAGGCTCACCCGGTCGCCGACGCGGATGCCGTTGGGCGACAGTATCGCGAAATAACCCGCCAGCGCCAGGATCACGTTCTGGAGCGCGAAGGCGATGCCCGCGGCCGCGAAGCCGAGCGCGGTCACCAGCGCCGTGAGCTCGCTCGCGAAGTGGAAGACGATCACGAGGGCGATGGCGATCGTCACCACGAAGGTCCGGGCCGTCATCAGCAGACGCCGGCGATACGCGTCGGCGATGTAGCGCAACGCCAGGAAGCGCCAGATCACGGCGCCGGCGAGCACGATGGCGATGACGACGGCCAGCCGGAGCAGCTCGAGGCCGAGGCTCTTGAGCACCTCGAGCGTCTCCGCGTCCACCGCCCGCGCCCAGCCCCGCAGATCGTCGCTGTAGCGGCGCAGGAGTGAGGCCTGTTCGCGCAGCGGGATCAGCGTCGCCGTCAGGGCTTTGGCGCGCCCGAGGCCGGTGTGGAATTCGCGCTCGGCGTCGGCCACCGAGGCCGTGTCGGCGTTTTCCGCCAGCGCCGAGAGCCGGGCGCCGAGCGGGCGCAGCTGCTCCGCGGTCGCGCGCAGGTCGCTGCTCACGGAGCGTGAGAGTGAAACCGTAGCGGCCGTCAGGTCGTCCACGCTTGCGCGGCTCCGGTGCAGGCCAATGAGACGGCTGACGAGCGTCCAGCCCCCCGGCCCGCCCGCAGCCGGCACGAGCGTCGCCGCCGGCTCGGCCGCGGCGGCCGAGCCGCGCAGCTCCGGCGCCGATTGCTCGAGCGCGTCGATCTGCTGGGACAAATCCGCTTGCGCGCCTCCCGCCATCGACGCGTTGAAGCCCTGCAGCTGCGTCATGACCTGCAGGCGCGCGCGGTCCAGCGCCAGCCGGCGGCGGGCGGCGGCGCGCTCGCGCTCGGGGCCCCGCGACGCGCGCTGTTCCTCGGTCTTGATGGATGCCTCGAGTCCCGCCCGGGCACCGGCCAGCCGCTGTTGGGCCTGCGGCCTGGACGTCGCGTCGGGAGGCTGCTTGAGGAGCGCGGCGCGGGCACGCGCCACGGCGAATGCGCGCTGCAGCGCCTGGCGTGCCGTCTCCTGATCTTCTTGCGCGAACAGCGCACCCACCGAGCGGTTCACCTCGCGCATCGTCACGCGCGCCTGGCGATACCACTCGATCGACGCGTTGAGCGACGCCAGCACGGTCTCCGGCGTCGGGGCGGGCGACGACGACGTGCCAGGAGTCGGATCGGCGGCGACGCCGGCCGTGACACCGACGAGGAGCACGACCGCCAGCAGCATCGGGGTCCGCGTGCGCATAAGGGCCTGGAGGTCAGGAGGCAAGCCCCGTGCCGCCGGGCACGGCTGAACAGGAGTAGGATGGCAGCATGACGGCGGCGGTCCGGGCGGCGGCGGTCGGTGGAGCCCTGGTCTTCCTGGGCCTCCTGCCGGCGACCGCGGACGCGCAGCAGCGCAGCCACGGCCATCATCGCTTCCACCACCGTCCGGTCGGCTCGCGTCTGATCGTCGTCGCGCCGTTCGTCCCGTTCGGCTTTTACTCGGCGCCGCCCGTCGTGTACTCCGCGCCCGTGGTGTATTACGCGCCACCGCCCGTGTACTACTCCCCGCCGCCGAGCTACTACGGCCCGCCGCCCGGGTACGCGGCGCCGCCACCCGCGCCCGCGTATGCGCCCCCGATGCAGCAGGACGTGCAGCCGATCCAGCGCGAGGTCGTCTTCCCGACCGGCCGCTACGTGCTACGCGGCGATGGCGTGACCGTGCCGTACACGTGGGTGTGGATCCCGAATCCGCCGACCGCGCCGCCCGGCGGCGCGCCGGCGAACTCGATGGACGTCGAGCGGACGGTCTACGCATGGACCGACGCCAACGGCGTGACGACCTGGACCGATCGCGCGTCGAGGGTGCCGCCGGAGCATCGCGCCAACGCGCGGCGCGAGCGCTGATCCCGTCCCTGCCAGGAGGAGCCCAATGACCCGCCGCGTTCTCGTGATGGTGCTGGGACTGGTGTGCCTGGTCGCCGGCGTGGCGAGCGCCGAGGTGCAGCGCCTCTACGTGCTCGACTGCGGGCGCAACATCGGCAAGGACCAGGCGCGCTGGTCGCCGGGCGTCAACGAGGGCAAGCCGATCGAGTTCTCGGACAACTGCTACCTGATCCGGCATGACCGGGGTCTGCTGCTGTGGGACACCGGCGTGCCGGACGCGGTGGCGGCGATGCCCGACGGCATGGTGGTGGCCAACGGCGCGATCACGTATCGGCGGGCCAAGACCCTCGCGGGCCAGCTAGCCGAGCTGGGCGTCAAGCCGGCCGACGTCACCTACCTCGCCGTGTCGCACACGCACGGCGATCACGTCGGCAACGTCGCGCTCTTCGGGTCCTCGACCGTGCTGATCCAGGGCGCGGAATACGACTGGGCGATGGCGGGGCCCAACAAGCCGGCGTTCGCGCCCTCGGCGACGCTCAACAAGCTCGCCGGCGACCACGACGTCTTCGGTGACGGCAGCGTGACCATCCTGTCGACGCCGGGTCACACGCCCGGGCACCAGTCGCTGCTCGTCCGCCTGCCGAAGACCGGCTACGTCGTGCTCTCGGGCGACGCCGTGCACTTCCGGGACAACTGGGACAGTAAGCGCGTGCCCGCGATGAACGTCAACCGCGAGCAGACGCTGGCCTCGCTGCAGCGCCTCCAGGGCGTGCTCGACGAGCGCCGGGCCCAGCTGTGGATCAACCACGACAAGCCACAGAGCGACGGCCTGCGCTACGCGCCCGCGTACTACGAGTAGTCGCTAGCGCAGCGCCTGGCGCAGTGCGCCGGCGATCAGCGTGACGCCGCGGAACGCCGTGTCGATGAGCCGGCCCATCGGCACGAAGCCGTGGATCATCCCGCCGAAGCAGACCGCGTCCACGCTCACGCCGGCCTCGCGCAGCCGACAAGCGTAGGCCTCGCCCTCGTCGCGCAGCGGATCGAAGCCTGCGGTGATCACCAGCGCCGGCGCGACGCCGGCCAGCGAGGCCACGCGGATCGGTGAGACGCGCCAATCGAGCGCGTCCTCCTCCTTGGCGAGGTACTGCGCCCTGAACCAGCGCATGCTGTCCCGCGTGAGCATGTAGCCGTCCGCGAGATCGGCGTACGACTTCGTCTCGGCGCCCAGATCGGTGACCGGGTACGTGAGCACCTGCAGCGCGATCTTCGGCCCGCCCGCGTCGCGCGCCAGCAGCGCCACGACGGCGGCGAGGTTGCCGCCGGCGCTGTCGCCGCCGACCGCGAGACGTCGGCCGTCCACACCCAGCTCATCGGCGTGGGCGACGATCCAGCGCGTGGCTGCCCACGCGTCGTCGACCGGCGCCGGGAACTTGTGCTCAGGCGCCAGTCGGTAATCGACGGAGATGACGCTGATCCCCGCCTCCGCCGTCACCTGCCGGCAGGCCACATCGTGGCTCTCGATGTTGCCGATCACCCAGCCGCCGCCGTGAAAGAACACCAGCACCGGCAGCCGCGTCGAGTCCGGCACGCCAACCGGTCGGTAGACGCGCAGCGGAATGGCGCCGAGCGGGCCCTCCGCGCTGACGTCGCGCACGGCGCCGATCTGCGGCGCCGGCGGCGTCGAGGCCGGCCGGGTCTCGAGAAAGAGCCGGCGCGCTTCCTTGGGCGACAGCGTGTGATACGCGGGGCGGCCCGACTTGACGATCAGGTCGATGACGTTCGCGGCCTGGGGATCAAGCGCCATTGCGCAGCACCTCTTTGGCCTGGTTTTCGACCACCGTGCCGCGGAAGAAATCGGGGTTCACCTCGCCCCAGAAGCGCACGGCGTTGGTGAACATGAAGTCCTTGAAGTCGCCGTCGTCGATGAGACCGTGCTCGACCAGCTCGTACGCCTCCGGCACCACGTCGGCCATGTCGGGCACGTCGAAGTGGCCGATGTCCGAGGAGAAGATCGCGTTCAGCCGTGCGCCCATCGGGTTGGCTTTCTTGTTGAAGGCCCAGGCGTTGACCGGATCGTCCGCCTCGCAGCCGAAGTAGAAACGAGGCACGAACAGCGACTTCAGATCTTGCTTCTTCTCGATCTTGCAGCGGAAGTAGTCGTCGACGTCCTCGACGCCGCCGGTCATGGCCTTCGTCTCGTCCAGCCCTTCGCCGCGGCCGACCGCCTCCGCGACCTCCTCGCGCCCGTACTTGCGCGCGAACTCGAGCAGCCGCGCGCGGTCGAGCTTGGAGGGATGCGTGGACTTGATCGCCTCACCGTTGCGCTTCTCCCAGTGGCCGACGAGGTCCGCGTAGAGCATGCACGCCCAGCCCACCCCGCCCTCCAGGAACGCGAAGTTGAGGTCGGGGAAGCGCCGCGTCACGCCCCCGAAGAAGAGTCCCTTGCAGACGGCGTGGCCGGCGGAGGCGAAGTGGCCGATGTGGTTGAAGCAGAAGTTCGAGGGCGAGTTCCTCAACAGGATCGAGCGGGCGCCGTTGTGGAACGACGGCGCGAGCTTCAGCTCGCGGCACTTCTGCCACACGGGATCGTAGTCGTGGTCGCTGTCGATCCCGATGACGTCGAACCACTCGGCGAGCTTCGCGGCCTCCGGCTGCTCCTCGACGACGGCGGGCACCGGCCGGCGCATGAGACCGCCGACCATGATGACCTTGAAGCCGAGCTGCTTGGACGCGAACTCCAGCTCCTCGATCGCCTCCTCCGGCGTGTACATCGGGATGATCGCGGCCGGGATGATGCGATCAGCGTACGGCTTGAACTGCTCGGCCGTGAACACGTTGTACGCGCGGCAGATCGCGCGGCGCATCTTCGTGTCTTGCAGGCGATGGAACGAAAGCCCGGCCGTCGGGTAGACGACCGAGAAGTCGATGCCCAGGTCGTCGAGGCGCTCGTAGAAGAGGCGGGGGAACATCGCGGTCGCCCGGTCCAGCACGTTCTCGCTCGGCGAGGACCAGAAGCCTTCCATGCCCACGCGCTTGCGGCGCCGATCGGCCAGCGACATCTTGAGCGCGTTGGGAATGCGTGAGCTGGCCAGCGCCAGCCCCTCGACCGCCGCCTCGCCGGCGATCTTCCGGAACTGCTCGCGCATCACCGGCAGGTACTCCAGCCAGTGTCCGTCGGCGTCGACGACGGGGTGGCTCAGGCGCGAGCGGAGCTTACGGGCCTCGGTCTGACCGTTGAGGGCCATGGTGACCTCCAGGCGTTCGGGGCTCACGGGACTGGGTTCAGCGTGGCCGGATTCTACCTGACCTATCCAGCGCCACGCCACTTCAGCGCGCCTCCAGAAACGCGTCCTCCGGCAGGCGCGCGTACACCCGGTCCCCGGTCGACACCGCCGGGCGGCCACGCACGCTGGCCAGAAGCCGCGTGCCGCCCTCCAGCTCGAGCCGGACCTCCGAGTGGTCGCCGAGGTACATGACACCGGCGACCTGTGCGGGCACCGTGTTGGGGCCGGCAGGACCGAGCGCGACGTGCTCGGGACGGATCACCAGCCGCACCATCTCCCCGGCCCGCAGCGGCCGGTCCAGCCGGACGGCGATAAGCGCGCCGCAGATCTCGACCAGGTGGCCGCCCGCCGCGCGTCCCGTGAGCACGCTCGAGGCCCCGACGAAGTCGGCGACGAACGCGGTGACCGGCCGCTCGTAGACCTCCTCGGGCGTGCCGAGCTGCTCGATGCGGCCGTGGTTCATGACGGCCACGCGGTCGGAGAGGCCGAGAGCCTCATGCTGGTCGTGGGTGACGAAGACCGTCGTGGTGCCGACGGCGCGCTGGATCTCCTTCAGCTCGGCGCGCATCTCCTGGCGCAGCTTGCGGTCCAGCGCCGCCAGCGGCTCGTCGAGCAGCAGCACGCGCGGGCGGATCACGAGCGCGCGCGCCAGCGCCACGCGCTGCTGCTGGCCGCCCGAGAGCTGGGCGGGCCGCCGGTCGGCGACGCCGGCCAGGCGAACGAGCGTGAGGGCATCGCGCACGCGCGCGGCGGCCTCCGTGCGGCCGACGTGGCGCTCGCGCAGCCCGAAGGCGATGTTGTCGGCCACGCTCATGTGCGGAAACAGCGCGTAGGACTGGAACACGACCCCGAGACCACGCTGCCACGCCGGCGTGCCGCTCACGTCGGTTCCGTCGATGAGCACGCGGCCGGCGTCGGGGGCGACGAAGCCGGCGATGACGTTCAGTGTCGTCGTCTTGCCGCAGCCCGAGGGCCCGAGCAGCGTCAGCAGCTCGCCCTCGTCGACGGCGAGGTCGACGCCGTCCATGGCCACGGTCTCGCCGTAGGCCTTGCGCACGCCCTGCAGCGCCACGACCGTCTTGCCGGCGCCCTTCATAGGCTCGCCTCGGACGGCGCGGCCCCACGACGTCCTACGGCTCGCACAGCCATCAGCGGCTGGGCCCTGCGTGGGAGTGACCCTCCAGCCCGAACACGCGCGAGAGCCCGAGCAGCCGCTCGGCCACGAACACGGCGACGAACGTCGCCACGATGAAGAGCGTCGAGAGCGCGGCCATCGTCGGGTCGGTGTAGTTCACGACGTAGGTGAACATCGCCACGGGGAGGATCTCGGTCACGCGCGTGGAGACGAAGAGCGAGACCACGAACTCGTTGAACGACACGATCACCGCGAACAGCGCCGCCGCCGCCAGCCCCGGCCGCAGCAGGGGCAGCGTGACGCGCCGGAAGACCCGGGAGGGCCGCGCGCCGAGGCTGGCCGCCGCGCGCTCGAGGGCGGGATCGAGGTTGGCGACCGACACCGCGACCGAGCGGATGACGAACGGCAGCACGAGGATCGCGTGGACGGCTATCAGCACCCAGCGGCTGGCCAGCAGGCCGAGGCCGGCGGCCAGGATCAGGAAGCCGAGACCCGCGGCGACGCCCGGCACGACCACCGGCGACAGCAGCGCGGCCGCCCACACGGCGCGCGCCGCCACACCGTGCCGGACCAGCGCCAGCGCCGCGGCCGTGCCGATCGGCAGCGCCAGCAGCGTGCCCGCCGCCGTGACGATCAGGCTGTTGACCGCCGCGCGCTGGAACTGCGGATAGGTCAGCGCGTTCTCGTACCAGCGGAGCGAGAGCCCGTGGGGCGGGAACGCCATGATCGCGGTCGGGTTGAAGGACATCACGATCACGACGAGGCTCGGGACGGTGAGGAACGCCAGCAACAGCACGACCAGCGCGATTCCGGCCGCGCGCGCGGTCACGAGGCCTCGCGCGGGGCGAGCAGGCGACCGAGGCCCGCCACGAGGGCCAGCGTCACCGCGAGGGCGACGATCGCGAAGGCCGCGCTGCCCGGCCAATTGAACGAGTCGAGCGCCAGGTCCTTCACCACGTTGGCGATCATCTTCACGCGCCCGCCGCCGAGCAGCTCGGGCGTGGCGAAGGCGCTGAACGTCCACGCGAAGACGATGAGGCTGCCGGACACTACGCCGGGCATGGAGAGCGGCAGGGTGACGCGCCAGAAGACGCGCGCGGGCCGCGCGCCGAGGCTGGCCGCCGCGCGCTCGAGGGCGGGCTCGACGTGGGCCAGCGCGGCGGCGAGGATCAGGATCATCGTCGGCATCGAGAAGTGCACCAGCCCGACGAGGACACCGGAGGGCTCGAAGAGCAGGCGGACGGGCCAGGTCACGAACGAGTTGCCGAGCACGAGCATCCAGGCGTAGGTGCGGACGATCGCCCCCGTGAAGAACGGCGCCAGCGTGAGGCCGAGCAGCAGCGAGCGCACGCGGCCCGAGCGCGCCCGCGCCAGCGCGTAGGCGACAGGATAGGAGGCGAGCAGCGTCAGGATGGTGGTCGCCGCGCTCAGCAGCGCGGTCTCGCCGATGGCGCGCAGGTACTGGGGCGCCAGCACCGCGCGGAAGTTGGCGGCGGTGGCGCCGCCCGTGCGGAGCGAGCCGGGCACGAACTCGAGGACGCTCAGTCGAAACAGCGCGCCGAGCGCCGTCGCGAAGAGCACGATCGCGACGAGGCCCGGCGCCAGCAGCAGGTAGCCGCGCAGGCTAGCGCGCCACGATGTTGGCGTTGAACCACTCCTTCCACTTGGGGAGCAGCGTCGCGCGCGTCTCGTCGTCGATGATGTAGCCGCGCTCCTTCCACTCGGCGGGGCTCGAGAAGACGCCGGGCTGGCCCTTGAGCGAGGCCGGCACGACGGCCTTCGTGTTGGTCGGCCCCGCCTTGAAGCCGGCCGCGAGCTGCTCCTGCACGTCCTTGGAGAGCAGCAGGTTGACGAACTCGTAGGCGTTCTTCGTTTTCTGGCCGCCGGCCATGACCGCTGCCACGTCGATGCCGAGGATGCCGGGCTTGTCCTTGGGCTCCACGATCGTGATGCTCAGGCCCTGGTCCCGCAGGTGGAAGGCGTTGATCGAGAGCATCACCTCCACCGGCGCCTCCCCCGTCTTCATCAGATCCTGGCTGCGCGCGTCGGTGGAGAAGAACGCCGCGATGCTGGGCTTGAGCTGTCGAAGCCGCTCCTGGCCCTTCTCCCACGTCTTCTCGTTGCCGCCCTCGAGCAGCGCGGAGATCGTGATGATGTGCGAGGGGTCGAAGTCGGGCATCGCGATCTTCCCCTTGAGGTCGGGGCGCCAGAGGTCCGCCCACTTGGTGATCGGCGTCTTCACGAGATCCGGGCGGTACGCGATCGTGTAGACGTACGCCCAGCCGCCGATGGCGTGGTCGCTGCGGAAGGCCTCCTTCGCGAGGTCGTTCGACGACGGCAGCTTGGCGAGGTCGAGCTTCTCGAAGAGGCCGTCGGAGGCGTAGAGCCGCGCGACGTGCGAGGTCGTGAACGTCACGTCCACGAGGGGCGCGCCCTTGGCCACGCGCGCCTTGGCGAGCCGGTCGAGCGTACCGCCGACCTCGAACTCCACGGGGATGCCGGTCTTCGCGGTGTACGGCTTGGCCACCACCCGCTCGATGGTGTTCTTCCAGTTACCGCCCCACACGCTGACCACGAGCGGGGCCCCCGCGAGCGACGGGCCGAGGGGAGCGAGCGTGAGGGCGAGCAGGAGCGAGGCGATCAGGAATCGGTGGAGCATCTCCGGCCTCCGAGACTCAGGGTTCGTGACGCAAGCGAGACATGATAGCGCCTCAGAGAGCGATCTTCCGGCGTTGGGTCGCGCGCTCCCACTTGCTCGCCGCGTCGTCGTCGAAGATCAGCGCTTCTTCCGCGCTGACCACGATCCAGAAGCCGCCCTGGATCTCGGCCTCGAGCTGGCCCGGCGCCCAGCCCGCGTAGCCGGCCGCGAACAGCGCGCGGCGCGGCCCGGTGCCGCGGGCGATGGCCTCGAAGATCGCCGGATCGCTGGTGACCGCCACGCCCCCGTGCACGACGCGGCTGTCGCCGCCCGCCCACTCGGGCGTGTGCAGCACGAAGCCGCGCCCGGGCTCCACCGGGCCGCCGTAATGGAGGCGGATGTCGCCGCTCGCGCCGTCGGGCTCGCGGCCGAGCGACTCCAGCACGCGAGCGAGCGGCACCGCGCCGACGGGTCGATTCACGACGAGACCGAGGGCGCCGGCAGCGTCGTGACGGAGCATGTAGACGACGGAGCGCGCGAAGCGCGGGTCGCGGAGATCGTCGGTGGCGACCAGGAGCTGGCCGGCCGTGCTGCGCGCGGGGAAGGGCTCGGCCGGCCGCGCCGGCTGGCCGCCTCCCGTGGATGCCGCCAGGAGGATCAGCAGCGCGGCGGGCGACGGCCACGTCACGGGGCTACTTCTTGGATCCCAGCCAGTACTTCGGGTCGCTCGGGAACACGGTCTTGCACCGCGTCGGCTGCGACGGGCCTTCCAGCGTGTCGGCCGCCGCGCGCCATTTCGCGTAGTGCGGCGCCGCCCGGTGCGCCTCCAGCGCCGCCTCGTCCTTGTAGACCTCGTAGAAGTAGTACGTGTTCGGGTCGGCGTCGTCCTGCAGCACGTCGAAGCGGCAGCAGCCGGGCTCGTCGCGCTCGGAGCCGAGCGCATCCTGCTCGATGGCGGCCAGGAACCGCGCGCGCTCCGCGGGCTTGATGCGGACCTTCACCCAGATCGCGAGCACGGCTCACCCTCGGCGCGCGAGCGGACCGCGGAGGAGCTGGCCGGGATACGCGCCGGTGGGCTTGCCGTCGCGCAGGATCGTCTCGCCGTTGACCACCGTGGCCGCGACGCCGCGGCAGCGCTGCACGAGCCGCTTGGCGCCGGCCGGGAGGTCCGCCACCAGCTCCGGCATCTCGGCCCCGATGGTGTCGGGATCGAAGACGACGAAGTCGGCGGCCATGCCCTCGCGGACGAGGCCGCGGTCGGCGAAGCCCCAGAGCGTGGCGGGCACGAGCGTGAGCATCCGCACGGCCTGCGGGAGCGTGAACGCCTGCTTCTTGCGCACCCAGTGAGCGAGCAGGTGCGTCTGGAGCGAGGAGTCCATGAGCTGCGTGACGTGCGCGCCGGAGTCCGAGAACGTCACGCACGCGCGCGGGTGCTTCATGATCTCGAGCGCGTCGTCCTGGTCCTCGTTGGCCACCGGCATCAGGAAGAAGAGGTCGAGGTCCTTTTCGAGGGCGAGGTCGATCATCGCCTGCGCCGGGTGCACGCCGCGCTCGGCCGCGACCTCGGCCACCGAGCGGTGCGGGCCCTCGACGGTGTCGAACACGAAGAGCCACTCGTACGGCTGCGGCCGCGCCTCGGTGCCGAGCGCCTTCTTGTCCGGCGTCTCGTTGGTGGCCTCGACGAGCTTCTTCTTGAACTCGGGGTCGCGCAGCTTGGCGATCTTCTCGGCCAGCGGCAGCTTGCGCAGCTCCTTCCACAACGGCAGGCGGTCGAACGGCATCTGCGTCTTGAACGACAGCAGCGCGGAGAGCGAGCGGCTGTGCGCCTGCGCGAACATGCGTCCGCCCTCGGCCGCCGTCTCGTCGAGCAGCGCCATGTACTTGCGCCAGACGTTCGGGACGCCGCGGCGCCCGAAGACGCCGAAGGTGATCGGGCGGCCGCTCTCGACGGCCAGCGCCTTGAGCCGGCGGTGATAGTCGGGCAGGCCCGGATGGTCGGCCTCGCGATCCACGTTCTCGCCCGCAATCTCGAAGATGCCCGCGTTGAGCTCCCCCATCGTGTTGACGAGCCGCCGCACTTCCGCCCAGTCCGCGACGCGGCTGGCCACCGGGCGGTGGTCGGGCGTCTCGTGGCTCGGCGAGCGCGA
>Ga0137403_10004330_pt1 | contig 16727 bp, 12 predicted proteins | sample CZOMad2_1_16fung_FD_122057 | JGI IMG/M metagenome (GOLD analysis project Ga0137403, IMG submission 122057) | Vadose zone soil fungal communities from Angelo Coast Range Reserve, California, USA - CZOMad2_1_16fungal (Hybrid Assembly) | ecosystem: Environmental > Terrestrial > Soil > Vadose zone...
TTCAGCCGTCAGATTGGGATCGATTCGGTAACGGGGAACCAGGTGCCCATCAATGGCGGAGGCAGGCTGACCGGCACTCTAGGTCGTTTGCAATTCGGAGTCATGGATGTAGACACGCGCTCCAGCGGCCCAAATCCATACGCAAATTATGCAGTTGTTCGCCTAAAGGAATCGTTGTGGGGTGGTTCGTACATCGGTGTGATGGGTATCGATAAGCGCTCCGGCAATGTACAAGACAGCTTCAATCAAACCGGTGGCGTTGATACCCGTCTCGTTTTCTTCAAGGACTGGTTTGTGGACGCTCACACGGCGGCAACTCAATCGCCTGGCTACTCGAGCGGGAATAGCGATGTCGGCGCTTCTTTATCCTATCGTTCGAATTGGGTGGACGGGAAGTTGGAGCGCAGAAAAATCGGACCGAATTTCAATCCAGAGGTGGGATTCATTGAACGGATCGATTCCAATGAAACCTATGGAGATCTGACTTTCAAGGTGAGGCCCAGGATCACCGGCGTCCGGGAATTGCAATTCGAGGGGTTTATTCTCCACGCGCCAGACACTCAGGGTGTCGTGCAAACCCAGGAGTGGCAGGGAACCTTTCGGGCCGATTTCAACAACGGCGCATACACCGACGATGATATCGCCGATGTGTTCACACAGCGAATCACAACACCTCTTCACATTTACAAGAATGTCTTCATTCCGAACGGCCTGTATCACTTCGCCCGCCATCAGATCACGTACGGGTCCGGCAAAGACCGGCGGTTTACCTACAATTTCTTCGAACGCTTTGGCGGTTACTACGGAGGAGCTCTGAATGAATTTCGCGTGCGGATAAACTATCGTCCGACTGCGAAGTTCTCGATCTCCGCCTCGGAGACCTGGGATCGATTTCGATTGCCGTTGCCCAATGGTAATTTTTCGGTGGTGCTGGCGAGCTTGCAGGGGAATTATTCCTTTACTCGTTTCTTGACGTTCACGAGTCTAATTCAGGTGGACACGTCGAACACACAGGCGGTCAGTGCCAATGTTCGCCTGAGGTATAACTACCGACCTGACAGCGACCTTTACATCATCTACAACGTCGGGACGCAATTCGCCAGCATTGCCCCGGCAAACCCCCCACAAGTTCGTGAGACCCGCTTCGCCGTGAAATGGACTTATTCTTTCGCTCCGTAGAACTACTCGTTTCAATCGACCAATGGACGCGGAGTGTCGCTGCGACACATCGACGTCCAGTTTCATGGTGATTGGAGTTTACCTGGCATCAATGCTTCGCCAAATAGGTTCCTGTTACATATCCCAAAGTTGCACCTATGAGGACGTCCGAGGGGTAATGCCTCTTTGCCGGATAGCGCGAGAGACTGACTCCCGTTGCAAGGGCATATGCTCCCCACTTCACCCATTTATTTTTGGGATATCGGTGAGCGATCACAGCCGCAAATGCGAAACTCGTAGCTGCGTGTCCGGACGGAAAGGCCCTTCCGCCGCCCCAGAACTTGCCTGTACTCCCTGGTTTGAAAGGAAACTGACGGTCAAAAGCGAGCTTCAGAGCCAAGTCTACCGTGCCAGCCGCTCCCATCGCAGCGAGTGATTTAAATCCAGTATCGCGTAAATAGGGATGGTGTTTCCCACACCCAATGCCATACACGAGAGCGGCCGATCCAATCTCCAAGCCGAGGCCAATGTTTGACCACTGCCCTGCCGTCTGTTGTAAGGACTTGGATTGAATGCGATTGTCGGCGGGCCGGTCTACCCTTGCAATCATTACTCCGGTGGCTGCCAAGATTGGCAGCTCCCATTTCAAATTGGTGGGACGAACAGCGCTTCGGGGAACAGATTTGAGTCCATGACCGAATTGCAAAGTTTCAGCCCAGGTCTCGTGGAAAAACCCGTGGATACTGCACCCCGCATCTGGGGCCACCTCTTGCACGCATGATGGTTGTTGATTTTCCCGGGCCTGCCCCGAGGATCGGGGCGTGCTGGAGCGCGGTTCCGCTTCTTGCGTCAGTTCTCCGGATGAGTCGGTCGTCTGAGCGAACGCGGGCCTTGGGTCATAGACTACAGCGGTACAGATGAGCAGAGCACACGCAAGGAACCGGAAACTGCTTGGGATTCGGGGAATCGCCATGATTTTGAGAGCTCCTATCGAACTCAGATGCATTCTCTTCACCTCGCTGCCTATCGGACCTGCCCGTCGTAACTCTCCGGTTCGGGTTCATCGTTTCAGGTCCTTGGGCGGCCCGATTAGGGCTGGTGACTCGGGGGTGATGGTAAACATCCCGCCGGGATCGAGAGGGCGCTGGACGGCACCTTCCAGTTCGCCGAGCGCCCTCTGAGCGCGAAGCAGTGCGTCAAGCTGCGCTCGGGCTAAAACCCAACTTTGGATTTCGATGGTATCGAGACTCAGTCGGTTGTCGGTGCCGGCGCGGATTGTCTGCTGCATGATTTGCAGCTGAGTCTCTTGAAGTTTGCGCAGGGATTCGGACTCGGCCAGTTCCTTCAGCGCTGCTGTGTAAACGGCGAGCGCCCGCTCACTTTTTGCGATGACTTGCGCCTGTCGTTCGAGGAACGCGGATGCGGCTTCCTTGCGACGAGCCTCAGCCTCAGCGATGGGTCCTTGGTTTCGATTGAAGAGAGGGACAACGGTCGAGAAGCCGACGGTAAAGAAACTATGTTTTTCCTCATACGTGTACCCCGGCCCGATATTTATATCGGGATATTGCTTGGCGATCTCTAGCTCTAAGCCTGCTTCGGCAGCCGCGTATTGCTCAAGAGAGCGCCGAAGGTCCAGCCGATTCAGGACCGCGTCGCGCTGGATCCCTCCTGGCGAAAGGGACTCTGCACTTGGTGGCGTGTCGATGTTAGGCCACGAGAAATCCGCAGACACAAGAGCTGCCACTGGAAGGCCAACAGCGGCCGCCAGAGCTGCTTTGGTCTCCCTGACTTGGCCCTCAGCCATATCGATACCCAGGTGTGTCTTTGAGAGCTCGATTCGCGCTAAGTCGACGCTTTGTCTTGGTATCTCCCCGGCAGAGAATATTTGTTCGAGAATATTTACTTGGTCCTCGCGAACCTTTTCTTCGGAGCGAAACAATTCCAAACTTCGAGAGGCGAGAAGGTAATTCAGCAGTGCGGCACGAACTCCGCTGTGGATCGTCCAGGCTGAATCCGCAAGATCGAATCGCGCAGCTTGATCGAGACTACGCGCGACTTGGATGCGATGCCCACGCTTGCCCGCAGTCTCTATTGGAAAGGCAAAATCCAAAGTCAACAAATAAGGAGTCGGGATTCCTGGTGCGATACTCAGAGAAGGATTGGGGCGAGCGCCCGCCGTGACCAGAGCTGCTTCCGTTGCCGCAACGCGCGCCCGAGCCGAGTCGAGTGCGGGATTGAAATACAAAGCCGCCAGCGACAGGGTTTGTAAATCCCAAGTCCTGAGCGGCCATGGAGACACTGGGTGACCTAGGTTCTGTTCCTCGAAAGACTGGAGGCCGGGATCGACAAGACTCCGCGATTCAAACTCTGAAGCTGTGGCGCTGGCAACGATAGGAGCTGGCCGGTATCGCTGTACAGCACAGCCCGCCAACAAGAAAACACCGAAGAGAGGACCGATTCCTTTTCGTATCGCATTCATGGATGTTCTCCAATTAAAGAAACAAGAAATGCAGCCCCCAGGAAACTCATTCGTGCCAGAGGTCTAGCGCCCCGCGAAGACCACGCCGGGCTCCAGCTTGAGCACCGGCCGGGCGCTGATCGCCGCGGCTACGACGCTCACCAGCAGGACCATCACGACCGCCGCCACTGGAGTGAACCACATCATGCGGAATGGATAGTCCGCCTCCGTCACCGCAATCTGGCCAACGATTCCGCACAAGCCCAGCCCTAGGCCTGTTCCTAGAAGCGCGCAAAGCCCCGTCTGCACCAAGATCATGGCCAGCAGCAGTTTAGAGGTCGCGCCCATCGCCTTGAGCACCGCGTATTGTTTCAGGCTCTCAGTTGTAAACATGTAGAGCATCACGCCCGTTACCCCGAAACCTACGGACATGGCCAGCGAGAGCATCGCGGCGATATCGCCAACATCTTCCGAGTTGATTAGAAACCAGCGGACTGTATCGGCCTTAAAGTCATCCGAGGAACGTGCCTTAAGGCCGGTCCGGGCATGGACACGGGTGGCTAGTTCGCGTGGAGAGACACCCGGCGCAGCAGTCGCAAGCACGAACGTCAGGAGGTGCCGCTCCGGCAGCAGGATGCGACTGCAGTTGGAGTACGTTGTATAAAGCAGCGGTCGCGGCGGAAACCGCGGGGGAGCGTCCGACCGGGCCCTGACCACAACGCGGTGATCATTAATCAGCAGCTCGTCGCCTACGGTCAGTTCCCGCGTTGGTGCACTAAGGTGCGGCTCTCCATAGGGCCATTGATCGGCCTTCAGCATCGGTGTTTCGAGCTTGCCTTTGGTGCCACCCGGATCGACAATCACCGCGTCCGGAGCGTGAAGCACCGTCGGTGACGCATCATTCTTCAGCGCGGGCACGCCGAACAGCGTGGCGTCGTCCGCGCATATTACTTGGAACGGCTGAAACCGCCCGTTTGGAAAGCGTGCTTCCGACGTGGCCAAGGCCAGCGGCACTGCTGACAGTACGCCCTCAATACTGCGGACCCGGACTAGAGCCGAATCAGGCAGGTTCGTCGTCTGTTCAGCGGACTCAACCGCAGGGTCCATGACCCACACGTCCGCCAACGGATTCTCAGCGATGAGAGCAAATCCGCGTGTCATGAAGCCGCAGAAGTAAGAAAAGGCGAACGTGACCAGGAACGAAGTGAACGTGATGCCGAAGAGCAGCCCCGTGTACTTAGTGCGGTCGCCCACCAGCATCTTCAAAGCCAGCCGAAGCATCTAGCGTTTCCTCCGCTGGAGCGTGCGGCCATCAGCATTCTTGAGCGCGTCATCACCGCATGGTTTTGATGGAGACTTCGCCTGAGTTGTTGTCCCCCCAACCGGAGGCGCCTCGACGAACACGTCCATCTGCTGGCCAACATACACGGGCAGAGAGGCTCGGTTAAAGCTGTAGATAACCTGCAGCACCCGGGTGTCAGTCCGTTGTGTGCTATCACCGGTAAGCAACACCCTCGGGACGACATCCGGATCGGTGCGCTCGTACCGCACCGGAACTTTCAGATCTGGATTGCCACGCACGAATGCCACTGCTGACGCACAGGGTTGGAATCTCCAGGCGTCATTCTCATCAATGTCGACGCGCACGTGGAACAGGGTGTCGTCGCCGAGTAACATCAACGGCGTGCTGAGCGAGCCACTCTGTGCGTACTCGCCCAGCCGCGTCTTCATCTGCAGGATGCGCCCTGGGAATGGAGCACGGACCGTGCGCCGCCCGATCTCGGTCTTGATTTGCTCGACCTGGGATTCAGCGGATGCGAGGGCCGCCTCGTCAATCGCCACATCAAAGCGTCTGTTGTCCATCTCCTCGACACTGATGGAGACCCCCGGGCTCAAGCCCTCGCCGACCCTGAGTCGGTTCTTTACTTTTGCCAGGTTTGCTTCGGCCTCCTTGACCTTGGCGAGCGCTGGAAGTACCTGGGCTTGTAGATCACTGCTGTCGATCTTGAACAGCGGGTCTCCGGTCTGCACCTGGTCGCCCCACTTCACGTAGATCGCCGTTACGATGCCGGAAACTGGTGTGCCAATGGCAATGTTCTCGGTCTTGGCCTCCACGATGCCTGGACCGAAGATATACGAGGTAAATGACGCCTTGACTGACTGGACCACTGGCGGGGCAACTGGCTGGGTTCGGTTACCCCGAATGACCATAACCACTGCGACGCCGACACCGATAATCGCCAGAAGGGGAAGGATGTATTTGCGAATCATTGCGGGCGCTCCTTATTCTTGCCATCGACGACCTCGATGATCTTGCCGTCATCCATGTGTGCAATACGATCCGCAAACTCGAAGATGCGTGGATCGTGGGTGACCACAATCAGTGCCCGGTCGGGGCTCTTCGCTACGCCGCGCAGAATATTCATCACGCTGCGCCCGGTCTCATGATCCAGGTTGCTTGTCGGTTCGTCGCATACAATCAGCTTTGGGTCGTGCACCAACGCGCGGGCGATGGCCATGCGTTGCTGCTGGCCACCGCTGAGCTGCGTCGGCAGCGCACTCAGGCGCGTGCCAAGATCTACTTCGACCAGAGTTTCCCTTGCTCGAGTCTCCGCGCTCTTCCGGGATACGCCATTGATCAGCAGCGGTACGGAGACATTCTCAACCGCGTTGAGCGCCGGCAGCAGGTTGAAAAACTGAAATACGAAGCCGATCGACACCCCGCGAAAGCGTGTACGCTCCTTTTGGTCCATGCTCTTCAAGTCCCGGCCAAGCACCTCGCAATTGCCGGAATCTTGATCCAGGATTGCGGCAATGACAGAGATCAAGGTGGTTTTCCCGCACCCTGACGGGCCGACCAGCATGAGTAGCTCCCCGCGGCGCACGTCAAGGTCAACGCCCCGCAGCGCCATTACTCTTGCCTCGCCTGTTCCGTATGTTTTCGTCAGGCCGCGGCAATGGACCGCAGACTGTTCGTTCGGCGCCGCCGTATCGATTGCGTATTCCATTGTTTGTCCTTCGGCTCTCTTAGAAGAGCGAACGTATTTGAGCGAGGCGAGGCAGCAAGTTGCAGCCCGGAATGGTCGCTTCGGTTGCCTGCCTGTTGGCCTGTGTGGTGCACTTCCTCAGAGCATCGCGCTCAACGACTTCAGCAAGAACAACATGCAAAGACGAGAGAAGATTCGCGCCAGAGGTCTACCCACAAGGCTTCGTTCGCCTTCAAATGGAAACAACAACTGAAGGAAGGCAGTCTCGGGTCGGACGGATTTTGAGCGCAGTGCTAGATGCGGAGGTTAAGTGGACGACTTCCTGAGGCGGAATCCAACGCGATGGGAGGGATCAAGAAAAGTAGCGAGCCCTGAATGCGTGGCGAGTTAGGTCCGAAACTGATGGATGACAATCCCGAACTGAGTCTGACGATCAATCGCGCAAGGGCGTAAACCGCACCGACACACAATGCAAGAAGGACCAGAGTGTATTCGGTATCCTGCCCCGTTTGAATCGTGTGATCCCAATCGTCAAACGTCTCCAACACAGGGCAGACCACGCAGGTCAGCAGAACAATCATCACTGCCGCGCGCGACATTCTTGTGCGCATGAGTTGAATTATGTCAGACCAAAGTTTCAAGAGCAACACGAACCGAACCTGAATCGCGGCAGGGTCGGCGCGCAAAGTTACAAGCTTGGGAGATGCATTAAGAAGGACAAATAGTTTCTGTTCGTCCTCTCCTTAGCTGCCCGCAAACCTCGATAGTCGAGTTGAAGTGACGCCTCGCACTGCCAGAATCGGTATAACCTGCTCTACGGGATGTTGAGTTTCTGAGTTGAGTACAGCGATCAGCTAGAAAGACTGAGAACGACAATGCGAAATCTCATCCGAGCACGCAAGACGCCCAGCATTCGCGACCTCTGGAGTGGCCCGCTTCTCGATCGGAGCTTTCGCGTTAGCATCTCGCTCAAAGGACTACACGCGTTGCTGGAGACGATCAGCGCGATTGCGCTTCTCAAGATTGATCCGCAGACGATGAATCGGTTCGTGTTGGCCGTTCTGCATCAGGAGCTCTCCGAAGACCCGCAGGATTTCGTCGCCACGCACCTAGTCCGTGCCTCTCAGTATTTTGCGGGCAGCGGAAAGTACTTCGCCTCTTTGTATCTTCTTTCGCACGGCGCCGTCAAACTCGTGCTCGTTATAGCCCTGCTAAGGAACAAACTTTGGGCATATCCATTGATGATTGTCATGTTAGCGGCGTTTGTTTGCTATCAGCTCTATAGGTTCGCTCTCTCCCATTCCGTTTTGATGATTCTGTTGACGTTATTCGACATCGTCGTCATTTTTCTCACCTCGCTCGAATACGGAAAGCAGAGGTCGAAGCGTCAACCAGAATCGCCCAGGACAATGCAATCCTAGAAGTTGTCCCCGTGCAAGAATCGGGTGGAGAGTCGGAGCGCGAACGGGCTTCTTGGCTCTATCGCGTACAGCGTCGCCCGTAACAGGCGTTAGCACGCAATCTAACAGGCGCCCACTTTGCGGTAATTTCCAATCAGTTGGCGAATTGCGATTTGGTCTGCGTAATAACTCCAATGCGCGACATAGGTATGCAGGTGTGCATAAAGGGACACGCAACCGCCTTCGCGGCCTCTAGGATGCTACCGTGGTGAAGCTGGAGGATTGGCGTGCAAGCCGGTCCACCAAGCCGGCGTACCACTACCTGGGAACGCGGAGCACGCGATGACATCCGGACAAGGAAAAGTACAACTGCTGTCGACGATCGGCTTGGTAATGTGCCTGTTCTTCGCCGGAAACCCGGCGAATGTTTCTTTCGCTCAAGAGACATCCGTGGCCCCGCTCACTGCAGATGAGATCGTGCAAAGAATGGTGGAAAGGAACGAACAACGCGCCCAGACCCTAGAGAGCTACCGTGGGACCCGCATTTATAATCTCGAATATCACGGATTGACGAGTAAGAGCGCCACACTGGTGGTGGCGATGACCTACCGGCGGCCTGGCGAAAAGAAATTCTGCATACTTTCGGAGAGTGGCTCAGAACTCTTGCAGGGGCGAGTCTTGAAGCGACTTCTCGAAGCAGAGGTAGAGGCCTTGCAGGAGGAACAACGCCGGCAGACGGCGATGGGTCCGAAAAACTACGAATTCCGCCTGGTAACCAGTGAGCGGACAGGTGATCAGGGCTTCTACATCCTGGAAGTTACGCCGCGAATCAAGAATAAATTCCTGTTCCGTGGCCGGATTTGGGTAGACGGCCAGGACTTCGCGGTGACGCGCATGGAAGGCGAGCCAGCCAAAAACCCCTCCTGGTGGACGAAGCGAAATGCCATCCACGTCACCTATGAAAAGATTGGCGAATTCTGGCTACCTGCGCGAAATGAAACCAATACGCAAGTGCGCATTGTGGGGAGTTCTTTGCTGACAATCGTTTATCGGGACTACGAGATTCTGAACGCGGGCGCCATGCAGGTCACCGCAACTTCGGGAAGCATGCTCGGCTGCCCTGGGGAGTCGGCAAAGGTGTCCCAGGCTCAACCCTAACGCCGATGTTGTTTTCAACAGCGGTCGCCCCCCAAGTTTGGCCAGTTCACTCGCAAAAAGCGGATGCCTAGCATGGACCACTTGGCCGCGCCGCCGTTCCAGCTTCCTGCGTCGGAGAGCTCTGCGGGTTCGGAACTTGATATGGCGTTGTGCCGGCTAGACTGGCTGCACACTCCGAAAGGACCTGCGGAATTGCTGGGAGCGTGGACGGCAGAACGGGAACCGACTGATCGGGTTTTCTGAAGTTAAACGCACTCGTGAGATCGCCAACCGTGGCACGTCGCCATGCGCTCAGGTTGGGCACTTCGGTGCCAAAACGTGTCTCGAGGAATCGCAGCACTGACGTGTGATCGAAGAGAGCCGATGATACAAACCCACCCCTGCTGAACGGAGAGATCACAAGCATCGGCACACGAAAACCCAAGCCGATTGGGCCGAGAATGGGAGGATTGCCAACCACTGTGGGGTCCGGGACTGCGGGCGCAGTGACGTACTCGCCGGGGGTGCCGGGGGGCGCGGTCACCGGCGCGACGTGGTCAAAGAAGCCGCCATTCTCGTCGTAAGTGGCGAAGAGGACCGTCTTCGCCCATAGCGCTGAATTCCCAGTCAAAGCACTGATAATCGCGGACAGGGTGTTCTCCCCAAAGAGTGAGGGCGCTGGGGGATGATCGGAGTCAACGATCGAGGCGAGAACCCAGGAGACTTGTGGCAGGTTTCCCGATAACGCATCCGCCAGAAAATCAACGGGAAACTGGGGCCCGAATGCGTTTTGGTAGAGCGGCGATGTGGGGTCCTGGAAATTCTTGAAGTACGAGAGAACATTGTCGGAGAAAATGGTGTTCAGAATATTCTGGTCAGGTGACGAGTAAACCTTCCACGAAATTCCGCGAGCCTGAAGTTGTTCGGGCATCGTCGTATAGGTGAGTTTGCCGAAGAACGACGACCGATTTGCGACTAGCGATTGAAGTAAGGGTCCGCCGTTCTGTCCAGCCGGGTCAATGGAAGCCGCCATGGTGTAGAGGCGGTTGGGATCCGTGGGGCCGATCACCGAGCAGAAATAGTTGTCGCATATAGTGAAGGCGTCAGCCACTGCATAGTAAAAAGGAAGGTCTGCGCGAGTGAGGTAGCCCATGGTGAGTACGGCATCATTGGAATTGGTCGCGAGGCGAGAGGTCACAAAGCCATCCATTGCGCCGCTGTCCCAGCTCAGATGCTGCGGCACCCAGTCATGGGTGATGTCGTGGGTGCACGCTGCGTTCGTCTTGGACGTATCGAGATGGAATGGCAGCAATACGCCAGCCGGCGGGTTGGTGGTATTTGCAGGGTCGGGTTGCTGGAACGCCGGACTCTGGTCGGAGAATCCACGCACGCCGCGGTAGCTTCCGAAATAATGGTCGAAGGAACGATTTTCCTGGATGAAGATGACGACGTGCTCGATGTCAGTCAATTTAGAGCAAATGGAGGGAGCGGGGCCGGGGGAAGTACTTCCTCCGCCGCATCCAGACAGAAGAACGGCCGCGAGCTCTGCTGTAGCCGTGGCGGCGCCTATTTTCAATAATTCTCGACGGGTAACATTCCTGGAAGGCATGGGAAGTCTTATCCTCTCCTTTCACTGCGTTGGATGCGCGAAGCTGACCCGCCACCCGTCAACTCCCGTGTCAGGCCGGTCCTGTGATTGAATTCTCGCCATTGAAGGAACGCCGCGGCCTGCAAAATTCCTGCGCGAAGCTAAATAAAGCTGATTGCGCAAGGATGGGCAGGAAGAGAAGGGGAAATCGAAATACCGATACGCTTAATCATGGGACTTCTCCCCGGCTGGGACGACCGTTACATTTCCAGATTCCTCGAATCCAGGAACAGTTGCTTGCCAGAGAATGATGTCGCCCGGCCGCGGTCGTGTCAATAAGGACAGACAGGGCGGTTGTGCGCGCGTATCATTGTGGGTCACTTCGTCGTCGCCGTTCTTGGATAGGTCGTAATCAAGTCACGCTATTGGAAACGGAGATCTGTGAAACTGACCAACCCCCATCGACGATCATCATGAAATACGACAACGTAGTACAGACGTAGTACCAGTTGTGGCGAATGTCGGCAAAAAGCGAATAAAGGGTGAACGAAGACTGAGGGAGTGACGCTCCGGATTTCACCGCAATTCGTTAGCCTTCCTAGGTTTAGCTTAGCTCCGGCGAATTGTGATTAAAATACTCTGCTGGCTGTTAACCGAAGGGTTGATTCCACCTGCTTATTTTTCACTGGACGATTAAGACCCCAATTGAGAGACACTGTGAAGCGCGGGCTGAGCCCAGTGCGTGACCACCGATTTGCATTTCCGAAGATTAATGAGACGAGAAATGCGCAGGGTCCCCTGAATTTTTCCCATACTTGCCAGATGGCGCGCGCTTAACTTGCCTCCGTTCAATAGTTTCTGAATAGCACTCCTGCCTCCCAGTGTTTTTGCAAATTCGTCATGTGGCAAACTCTCAGAAACTAAACGACTTGCGAATCCAGACCTCCTGTCTGGCGGAATTCCACAGATGAGGTTTGAGTGAAGAAAGCTTTCAATAAGCTAAAGAAAACACGCGAGATGTTTTGGTCGGGGCGCCGAGATTTGAACTCGGGACCTCCTGCGCCCAAGTCAGGCGGGCCACCGAAGCCCCGCAGTCTCCTGCTCGGAAACAATCACGCACTCGCGGACCAACGATACAAGACCTGAAAGGAATCCTGAACCCGTTCGCGGTTCAAGAACAAAGGGTGCCAACCCGCTGACCGCGTGGGACCAACTGTAGGACCATTAAGCGTTTCTGACCGCTCTAAATGCTACTTAGTGCTCCTGAAAGTGCCTCGTAAGTTGTTGACACTCCGTTCCCTGCAGACTTGCCAAGGTTCAGGTGTCGGTTCGATTCCGATAGGCCGCTCCAGAAATTCAACTCCTTACAGCGAGAGTTTCTTTGCCGCGGGAACGCAGAGTGTCAGCCGCGGCCTCCTTCCCCCGACGGATTCCGACCAATTTCAGATGTGCCGGCCGATTTGCCGGGCGCAAGGCTTGTGCGTGCACATAATGGAAGGCGGTGCGTGGAAGAATAAGGCCGTAGCCCGTTGGACATCAGGCGGGAAACACAGCTTGACCGGATGCAAGGCTGGTATACCATTAAATCCCCTTCCAAATAACCGGCGCGCGGCTATGGCTGTCCTCTTCAGCCTTATGGGTTGTGCCCGGAATAGACCTTCCCTTACTAATCTGGTGTGAGATGAAGACGAAGTCTCTGCTGAGTCGCACGGTGCAGCTTGCGTTCGGGTCCGACATTTTGACCTTACTCGTCGTGGGTACGATCTCCTATCGCGGCATGGTCGCGTCCAGTGGAGGCGGCCGATGCGTACGGCACTCCCAAGTTCGCGAGTTACGGGATGAAGCGTTGAAAGACTCGTGGTGATGGCAGTGATCCGCGACATCAACGTGCATAAGGATGCGGAAAAGCATCTGGCGCAAATGGAGGGCAGGTACCGTGGCCTGCTGGAGGCGGCACCGGATGCCATGGTGGTGGTGAACCAGGGCGGGGAGATCGTCCTGCTGAACGTTCAGGCGGAGAAACAGTTCGGATACCGCCGCGACGAACTCGTAGGGCAGAAGGTGAAGAACATCATTCCGGAGGGCTTCGCGGAACGGCTGGTCGCAGACGCTCTTCGATCCGCGGAAGACGCGCTGGCGCAGCAGATCGGCGCGGGGATTGAGCTCACTGGACGTCGGAAGAATGGAAGCGACTTTCCCATCGAGATCATGCTGAGCCCCCTGGAAAGCGCCGAAGGAATCCTGGTGACGGCAGCCATCCGCGACATCACCAAGCGCAAAAAGGCCGAAGCGCACCTTCTGCAGAAGGTGGAGGAATTAAACCGCTCGAATGAGGAATTGGAGCAATTTGCCTACGTTGCCTCTCACGATTTGCAGGAGCCGCTACGGATGGTGGCCAGTTACACGCAGCTTCTATCCAGACGGTACAAGGGAAAGCTGGACTCCGACGCCGATGAGTTCATTGCCTTCGCAGTGGATGGGGCCAGCCGCATGGAGCGGCTGATCCAGGATCTGCTGGCCTATTCGCGTGTCGGGACAAAAGGAAAGGATCTGCTCGATACCTCCAGTGAAGAAGCATTGCAACAGGCGCTCCTAAATTTGCGTGGCGCCATCGAAGAAAGCGGTGCACTGGTGACGCACGATCCCCTGCCCACCGTCCTGGCGGACGAGATGCAACTGATTCAGTTATTTCAGAACCTTGTCGGGAATGCCATCAAGTACCAAAGCCCCGGAATCCCCCGGGTACACATCTCCGCCGCCAAGAATGGCGGCAAGAAATGGATATTTTCGGTGCAAGACAACGGGCTGGGAATTGACTCGCAATACTTCGAAAAGATCTTTGGCGTGTTCCAGCGGCTGCATAAACGGGAAGAGTTCGCCGGCACCGGCATAGGTTTGGCCATCTGCAGGAAGATTGTCGAGCGCCACGGCGGCAGTATCTCCGTCGAGTCACAACCCGGACAGGGTTCCACCTTTCGTTTTGCCTTTGCAGGAAGTGAGAGGAAATCATGAAAGCCATCAGGGGAGGAGGCAGACCTGTAGAGGTTCTCTTGGTCGAAGACAGTCCCGGTGATGTCCGGCTGACGCAGGAAGCCTTCCGCGATGCCAATGCGTTCATCCATCTGCACGTGGCTTCCGACGGTGTGGAGGCCATGGCCTTTCTGAGGCGCGAGGGGGCGCATGTCCATGCCCCTCGCCCGGGTCTTATCTTGCTGGATTTAAACCTCCCTAAGATGGATGGCCGCGAGGTTCTGACGCACATCAAGGAAGATGCCGGCCTGAGAGCGATCCCTACAGTGATCCTGACCACCTCCGAGGCGGAAGCGGATATTGTGAAAAGCTATCAACTCCAGGCGAACTGCTACCTCAGCAAGCCCGCGCAATTGGACGCGTTCGAGAGCCTCGTGAAGAGCATCAATGATTTCTGGCTGACAAAGGTCAAGTTGCCGCAGCAGAGGCAAAGCGGATGAACAAGAAATCGATCAAAATACTTCTCCTGGTTGAAGATAACCCCGGAGACGCCCGTTTGCTCCGCGAGATGTTCAACGAGGAGGGCTCGCACAACGCCGAATTGACGCACGTCGAGTGCATGAGTGAGGCCGAGAAGCATCTTGCGGGGGCCGCGTATGACATTATCGTGCTCGACCTGGGGTTGCCCGATGCACAAGGGCTGGAAGCTGTACGGCGGGCCCACGCCGCCGCGCCCCGCGTCCCCTTGGTGGTGCTCACGGGCCTGGACGATGAGTCGTTGGCCTCTCAAGCTTTGCGTGAAGGGGCGCAAGACTATCTGATCAAAGGCCAAATTGACACGCGCGGGCTTCAGCGAGCCCTGCGCTATGCCATCGAGCGCAAGAGCATGGAGGAGGCGTTATTCGTTGAAAAGGAACGCGCCCAAGTCACGCTCAACTGCATCGGCGACGCCGTTGCTTGCACGGACATCTCGGGGAATATCACTTTCCTTAATCTCGTCGCGGAAAGAACGACAGGCTGGTCGTGGCAAGAAGCGGCAGGCAAACCCATGGCCGAAGTTTTCCGAATCCTGGATGCCACCAGCCGCGAGACCACCGCGAATCCGATGGACATGGCTGTTAGGCAAAACCGAACACTACACCTGCCCTCGAACTGCATCCTCATCCGGCGTGACGGATTTGAGACTCCGATCGAAGATTCCGCTGCCCCGATCCACGACCGTGAAGGGCTGGCTACCGGAGCGGTAATCGTCTTCCGCGACGTGAGTGCGGCACGGGCGATGGCCGTGCAGATGGCACATTCGGCCCAGCACGACTTTCTGACCGGTTTGCCCAATCGCATGCTCCTGAGCGACCGGGTTAACCAGGCGATCTTCTTGGCATGGCGTCACATGAAAAAAGTCGCGGTGCTGTTTTTGGATTTGGATGGCTTCAAGCACATCAACGATTCCCTGGGACATCCGATCGGCGACAAACTTCTCAAATCCATTGCGAAACGTTTGGTGGATTGCGTACGCGCCCCGGACACCGTAAGCCGGCAGGGAGGCGATGAATTCGTCGTGATGCTTTCAGAAATGGGACAACCGGAAGATGCTGCCATTGCGGCGAGAAGAATTCTGCAGGCGGTGGCGGAGGCTCATTCCATCGACCAGCACGATCTTCACGTCACCACAAGCATTGGCGTGAGCGTCTATCCCGACGATGGACTGGATGCGGAGACGCTCATCCAGAACGCGGACACCGCGATGTACCAGGCAAAGGAAAATGGGCATCAAAGCTATCAGTTTTTCAAGCCGGCCATGAACGTCCGAGCGGTCGAGCGTCAATCCATCGAAGAGAGTCTACGGCGAGCCCTGGAACGGAACGAATTCACGCTGCACTACCAGCCGAAGGTCAATCTCAAGACAGGAGAGATTACCGGCGCGGAAGCATTGATACGTTGGACGCATCCCACTCGAGGGCCTGTGCCTCCGGGACACTTCATTCCCGTTGCGGAAGACTGCGGCCTTATTCTCCCGATCGGCAACTGGGTCCTTCGTGAAGCGTGCAAGCAGGCCCGGGCCTGGCAGGACGCAGGCCTGCCCCTGGGTACTATGGCAGTAAACATCTCCGCGATGGAGTTCCGAGACGAGAGCTTTCTTGAAGGGGTATTCGCAATCCTCAAGGATACGGGCTTGGATCCGAGAGCTCTTGAGCTGGAGCTGACCGAAAGCGTTCTGATGAAGCGCGCCGAATCCACGGAATCCATCCTCAAGACACTGAGAGCGAGAGGGGTGCGGCTGGCGGTCGATGACTTCGGCACGGGGTATTCCAGCTTGAGCTATCTGAGGAAGTTCCCGATCGATGCCCTCAAGATCGACCAATCGTTTGTCCGTCAGATCACCTCCGCTCCTGACGAGACGACCATCGTAGCTGCCGTGATCAGCATGGGCCGAAGCCTGAAGCTGCGGGTCGTTGCTGAGGGCGTGGAAACGCAGGAAGAGTTGAAATTTCTCCAGGCTCACGAATGTGACGAGGCGCAGGGATACTATTTTAGCCAGCCGGTGCTACCCGAGCAGTTCGCCACGCTGCTCAAGACCGGCGTCTCTGAAGCGGCCGTATTCGTTCACCGGTGAGTATTTCTCTCGCAACCGGGGGCCCGCACCTTGAGAGTGTGCCCCGCAAGTTTTCCTCAGCCTTGCAAATTCCCAGTGAAATTTCATTCGAACTACCGTTAGAATCGGCGCGTCAGTCCGCGCTCAGATGAACAAACTCACTCTCGCCGTCGGAAGCAAACGAGGCCCGAAGCTCAGTGCCGTCACCGAAGCCCTTAAGGCATTTTCGAGCGCCCTCGCTCCCAATACTCAATTCGAAGTTGTCGGCATAGAGGTCGAAAGCGGCGTCAGCCATACGCCGGCTTCACGTGAGGAATTGATGCGCGGCGCCCGCCAGCGCGCCGAAGCTTTGGTGCAGTTGGCGCACGAGAATGGCGCTGCGTGGCAATACTTCATCGGGCTGGAAGGCGGCCTCGACGTCGTTCATGAGGGTGCG
>Ga0137403_10004331_pt1 | contig 16726 bp, 14 predicted proteins | sample CZOMad2_1_16fung_FD_122057 | JGI IMG/M metagenome (GOLD analysis project Ga0137403, IMG submission 122057) | Vadose zone soil fungal communities from Angelo Coast Range Reserve, California, USA - CZOMad2_1_16fungal (Hybrid Assembly) | ecosystem: Environmental > Terrestrial > Soil > Vadose zone...
ACATTGACGGCGAGCACCGTCTGCGGCCACTCTTCAACCAGTGGGATGACGTAGCGCATGCCGAAGAAGGTGACCTCATGGCCCGAGACCATCCGCTCCGCCGGTAACTCGGCGACCGGGATATTCACGTAGCTGCCCAGGAGCGACAGCAGCAGCACGGCGAAGACATACCGCCGCTGGACTCCCACCTTCTCATAGGCGTACCCGATGAGGCCGATCTCGATCAACGCGATCAGCAGGCCGAGGATGAAGAGGAGCCCGAGGAAAAAGGGCTGCGCCAGCGGGAAAAAATGCGGACTTGAGGGTGTCATGATCTCCTCCCGACTCTTCCTACCATGGTGCGCGTCTCAGGGGCCAGCGCATCATAGAGACCCCGGCCAGTGGTGAACCGACCACCCCACCCGCTGCCGCAGCTCACGCCGAAGATTCAAGCAGATAGGCCGAGGCTCCTGACGTCCCCCTGTCAGTCGAGCTTCTCCTCAGCCCTCGCAGGACGGGGGCCGAGGATGCGCACGAGCGCCTCCTGTCCAATGGTTTCTTCTTGCAACAACGCCTGCGCCAGATGGTCGAGCGCCTCGCGCGCGGCCGTCAACAGTCGACCGGCATACGCGTGGCGCTCCCCTAGCAGACGCTGGACCTCCTGGTCAATGCGCGCGGCCGTGGCCTCGCTATAGTCGTGCCCCTGGGCTAGCTCGTAGCCCAAGAACGGATGCTCCGCATCGGCCTGGAACGCCACCAGGCCAAGCTCGCCCATGCCCCAGCGCGTCACCATGCGCCGGGCCAACCGTGTGGCCTCGGTCAAATCGCTCTCAGCGCCGGTGGTCACGTCGCCAAACACGATCTCCTCGGCAGTGCGACCCGCGAGCATCACCGCTAACCGCGCCAGCAACTCGCTGCGGCTGTAATTGGAGTGATCCTCTCCCGGCAGCTGTTGCGTGACGCCTAACGCCCGCCCATGGGGCATTACGGTAACCTTGTGCACCGCCTCCGCCGCCGGGGTGAGCCAGGCCACCACCGTATGCCCCGACTCGTGGTAGGCGACCACACGCCGCTCCTGCGGATCCTGCAATGGGGGCCGGGCTCCCCCGAGCACGACTTTATCCTGCGCCTCCTCAAAATCCGCCATGGTGACCTGGTTCCGGTTGTGGCGGGCCGCCGCGAGCGCCGCCTCATTGCAGAGGTTCGCCAGATCCGCGCCGTTGAAGCCGGTGGTGGTGCGGGCCAGAAGCGCCAGGTCGACATCCGGGGCCAGGTGCAACTGACGGGTGTGGATGCGCAAGATGCCTTCGCGCCCCTGACGATCGGGGAGCGCAACCAGCACCTGGCGGTCGAAACGCCCCGGGCGCAGTAGGGCCGGATCCAGGACATCGGGCCGGTTGGTGGCCGCCAGGACGATGACCTCCTGCCGGTCGTCGAAGCCGTCCATCTCCACCAACAACTGGTTGAGGGTTTGCTCGCGTTCATCGTTGGTGCCGCCGAGGCCCGCCCCCCGACGCCGGCCCACGGCATCCAGTTCGTCGATGAAGAGGATGCTCGGCGCCTCGGCCTTGGCCCGCGCGAATAAATCACGCACGCGGCTGGCGCCCACGCCGACGAACATCTGTACGAACTCCGAGGCGCTGAGGCTGAAGAAGGCCACGCCCGCCTCGCCGGCCACGGCGCGGGCCAGCAAGGTCTTACCTGTCCCCGGTGGCCCCACCAGCAGCACACCACGGGGGATGCGTGCCCCCGCATCGTGGTACTTCTCGGAGTGGCGCAGGAACTCTACTTCCTCCTGCAATGCCGCCTTGGCTTCGTCGGCGCCCGCGACGTCGGCAAAGCTGACCTCGGGGTGGTCACTGGTATAGCGCCGCGCTGTGCTGCGCCCAAACCCAAAGAGGCTGCTCTGTCCTTGGGCGGCCTTGCGCCCCATCAGCACGAAAAAGCCGAGGAGGAACAGGAACGGCAGCCCCTCGGTCAGTATATAAGCCAACCAATGCGTCGGGGGTGGGGCCACCTCGACGAGCACGCGCTGGGCCTCTAGCAGCGGCAGCAGGGTGGGATCCCCGATCGCCTGCGGAAACGTCGTGGTAAAGGCGGTATACGTCGCCGGCAGTGCGGCGGTTGGTTGGCTAGGCGGTTGAGGCGCGGGCGACCCCGATGCTGGCGATGGCGTGGTGTCCGGTGTCGGTTGGGGCCACTGCAGGGGCTTGACAAACGAGCCGCTGATCGCATCGCCGACAATCCGAACCTTGGCGACATTGCCGCCACGCACCTGAGCGAGCAGAGTGGTATAGGGAATGTTGACCTCGGGACGAGGTGCAGGTAAAAAAGTCACGGCATTCCACACCAGTAAGGCCAGAAGGACCAACCACCAGCCCCAGAGGGCGCGCGGTGTCTGTGGCATGCCTCGCTGCGGCTGTTGTGGCGGTGATGCCATCATATACCTCCTTTTGGTCTATTCAACCCCACTTCGGCCCCCATCGCTGACGGTCACGTAGCCATTGACGCGCCTTTCACTCTGAAGATTTTGCGCCACGATGGAGACCTGCTTGGTGGGGAATCCACCCCGATCGAGCTTGTACACAGCCTCTTCCGCCTTCGACATGGCATCATAAATCCCGATTACACCTTGATCAGACACGCGTGACCTCCCTTTCGGGGCATGTCTCATACTCATCCGCCATGCCATGTGCCCAGACTAGGGGCCAGAGGCCCACGCCGAAGGGACACCTGCCAACCGCCCTCTCTCTAAAGCATTTCCCGTTCCAATTTGGCACCTAGACTGAAGATGCAAAAATGTCTTTCGTAATGCGGCAGTTAGGAAATGTTAGGGGTACGAGGTGCGCTTTTGGAAAGGCTGAGAGCTGGGACCGTGACAACGTAATTTCGACAGGCGTCGGTATACCGTCACTGCAGCCTGCGTGCGATGCCCAAGCAACTTCGCGGTCGAGCCGGGAACGGCGTGGGGACAGCGCCCCTGAGGCCGCACAGGTGCATGACGTCTCAGTGCAGGGCTGCGGGGTGCGTCTGTGGGCGTTGTCAACTTGTTGATCAGCCTATACAGGCTCTGCACGCTGTGGCATACTCGCCGCATGAAAACGGTAATGCCAGCCCACCCTCCCAAGAAGCATCGCTGCCCTGCAGAAAGTATCCGCCACGCTGGCTGGCTGTACTTCCGTGTCTGCCTCAGCTATCGCGATGGTGAAGAGCTGCTGTTTGCACGTGGGATCATCGTCACCTACGAATCCATACGCCAATGGGGCCAGAAGTTCGGGCAGCAGTATGCGAACCACTGACATGACCTCCCCAAGGAGGGATGTCGTGGCGATAGTATAAGCCAACTTGAACATTACCACCCTGGGCCCCAATGCCCCACGTCTATCGCCGCCTCTCGCTGTGCGTCGGCGATGTCTTTCTGCACGGCCAAGCGCTGGTACGCCGAATACTCCGTCGGCCCGCCCACGTACAGACATTGGCAGTAGTCGGGGTCGGCATAGGAATACACAAACTTCCCGTCCTTCGACTGCGAGACCAGCTGGCGCGGCGGCATGGTCCTGAGGTTGGCGAGCTTCTTCGGTGTATCAGCGGGCTTGGCCTGGAAGCCCGACGCCGCCAGTAACTGCTCCGTGTCCTTCGCCTCGCTGCGTTGGATCGCCGCGCAGCCGGCGAGCGGCAGTGCCACGATGAGCGCGAGCATCACGACTTTCCTATAGCCCTTCATCTCCTTCCTCCTTTCTCTGACATGCCGAGCACTGTTCGGCTGGCACATCGGCCTCAATGTCCTCAGCTGGAAAGATACGACATGCTGGGTCGCGCCCACGAGCGGCTGGCCTCGCGCCATCTCAAGGACAGAAGCGGGTTGCGCCTGAATTCTTCTCCTCGCTCAGCAACTCCAGCTCGCCGGCGTCGGCCTTTTTTGGACGCCTAGGGTGGAGTCGCTTGGGCATTGATCGTCAACTTGACCTCTTCACCGTGACGCACACACATCGCGTGCAGGTTCGGAACGATGCATATAGGTATAGGCCGATTTGCCGCGACGGCGTCCGCGTCCAGCCGCTCAGTGTTCAAGAACACTGCGCAGACGGCGAGGGGAGGCCGCACGTCGCAGCTTCTCCAGGGCATGGGCCTCGAGCTGGCGCACCCGCTCGCGACTGAGCTGCATCGTCTGGCCGATCTCTTCTAGCGTGCGTCCCGTGCCCGTGTCCAGCCCGAAGCGCGCCCGCACAATATACGCCTCCCGCGGCGTCAGCGCCTGGAGGACGCTCCTCACCTGATCGCTCCGCTCCGTCTCGATGGCCGTGTCCAGAGGGTTGCGGCAGGTACGCTCGGCGATCACGTCTCTGAGCTGGCTCTGGCCATCGGCGATGGGCGTATCGAGGGAGACCTCCAGTGTGGTGCGTGTCTGCATGGCGCGCACCTGCTCGACCGACAGGTGCAAGGTCTCGGCCAGCTCCGGCGCCGTGGGCTCACGCGTCAGCGCCTGGCGCAGGCGCTGGGCCGTGCGGTTGAGCTGTCCCAACCGCTCGCTCACGTGCACCGGCAGGCGCACCGTGCGCGTCTGTTCCATAATCGCGCGGCCGATGCCCTGGCGAATCCACCAACTGGCATAGGTGCTGAGCCGACAGCCCCGTCGCGGATCGAATTTCTCCACCGCTCGTATCAGCCCCAAATTGCCCTCCTGGATCAGGTCGAGCAACGGGAGGCCGTGATTGACAAAGCGTTTCGCGATGGCCACCACCAGGCGGAGGTTGGCGGTGACCATCGCAGTTTTGGCGGCCTCCAGCCTCTCTTGCCAGGGTTGTAGCATGGCCCAGAGGTACCGCACGGCGGCTGGCGGCAGGCCACTGTCGGCTTCGACGGCGGCCGCCTGCCCCTGGTCGAGGCAAGCGACCCAGCGTTGCACCTGGCGCAGCTGGTCTGCCAACCAGGCCTCGGGCGTCAGCTCTGGGGGAATGGCGGCGGACGGCCGCGCCTCCCGGAGCGTCTCCAGGAGGTGGGCTTTGGCAGTGCGCAGCTGCTCCGCCAGGTGCACCTCATCGCCTGCCGTCAACAGCGGCACGGTCCCAGCCTCCTGCAAGTACAGTCGGATCAACCGCTCGGTTCCGGGGGTGCCTGCATCATCCACACCCGCTGTCGGCTCTGGTCGGCTGGGCTCCTCCGTAACCAGCACTTCCACAACGGTCTCTGAAACATCAGCGCTCTGCCACGGCAGATCGCGGCCGACCTCCTCGCCCAGGCCTGCATCCATGCCGTCTGCGTCTAGACACGCTTCATCGGGGAGCTGCTGCCACGCCCCCGCCGGTCGTGTAGCCACCGTTTTGAGGCTCCGGCAAGCAGTCGCTCGCCGCCGCACCGCTGGCGCTCGCCGCTGGCTCATGGGTCTTCCCATCCTTTCTGGGCTGCGCTCGAAAGAGCACTGCACGTGTGTGGTTGACCGGACATCGACCGCTGCGCGTTTTGGTAGACATCTGCCAAGTGTCACCAGAGCCCTGACAGATCTCCCTGTCACATACGTCTTCGCATGGTACGCCACAGTAGGAAGCTGGAGGAGTCTCGATGAGAATGCGAGAACTCGCGAGGGAAAAAAGGCCGCACATCTCGGTGCACGGGCTCAGAATATTGGACAACTATCGCAGCGTGAAGCCGACACGCGTCCGCGCGGATGATGCTGGGAGGTCTCCAGCCCGCGCGGACGGGGTCCGCCTATCGTAGCTACTGGATGAGGCTGTATGGCTGCGTTGCCATCGAGAGGGCGCCCTGCGCGATGGCCATCTCGATGGCTGCCTCGGCGCGCAGAGGCTTGTATACTTCACGGTCAGCATTCCAGCAGGCATTGAATGATGCAAGTTTGGCCTCCTGGCGTGCAGCCTTGTGAGCTATCCACCAATCGCGGAGCTGCTGGTACCAGCCGGCGCCATCTCGGGTGCGGCCGACACCAATGTGAGTTCCCCATACGGTTGCATGTCCGTGTGATCGCCTGATCATCTCCTTCATGCCCTTCTTGAGTGCTGCCATCTTTTATTGTGTACGGTCTGATCAACCAACCGCTTGGACTGCAGGGCAATTCGCGTTCCAACCCGGAAGCACTCCGGCGCCGAATTGAAAATCTCTTGAAATGTCAATTGGTTACACGAACGATGGGAGGTCTGCAGTCCCCATGACGAACCGATGAGCAGTGAGACGGTGACGAAAATAGTCGACAGGTGTCGGCATCCTGTCACTATGGCTGGCGTGGAACGTCGAGCTTCCTCAGGCCGTAGAGCACGGCGGTACGTAGGGAAGAGAGGTGACGCGGGAGCGGACCGCCTCCATGGGTATGGAGGCCGTGCACCCCAGCGTTCCTCACGGCAGCGCCCTGTGCGCGATTCCTGGGAAGGTCTTGATCACCCGTTCAAGGCCAATACGCGTCAACGTATCGCTGGTTTGCCACACGCCCCCTCCCTGGAGAAATCGACCCACGAGCAGCAGGTTATCGAACAGTGGTTTTTGGGTCTCATCGAACCGGGCCTGCCAGAGCATTGCACCATCGCGTGCACTGATCAGATAGGCTTCATAGGCCACCGAGGCGGGCCGATCGACCGACAACGCATGACCATCGCGATCCTCATAGCGGAGGATCACCCCGGTGATGACCGCATCCAGCGGAGATGGAGGCTGATGCGTCGATCCGGGCCGGGCTGGTGCTTGGCCCTGGCTCGTCTCCGATGGTTTAGCAGTCGATGGCCACATTTGTTCAATCCACTCGCGGACAAACCGCCGCAGCCGATCCGGGCGTTCCTCTTCTGGCCCCGCCTGGGCCGTGCGGGTGAAGGCTAATTCCGTCGCCCCATCCAGCAGGAGGGGAGGAGTGAGTTCGAAGCGATGGTAGGTGTCGAGTTCATGAAAGAAGAAATTGGCGACCCGGACTCCGGCGTCCGGCGTGCCACTCTGATTGACGAAGGAGATGAGGCCGATCCGCCGCAGTTCGTACTTGGGCAGGTCTGGGCTCACCTCCGCCACCACGTTGCTGGGAGGGCCAAATCCCCAGGCGGGCGCCGACGTTGCTCCATAGAAGCCCACCATCAGACTGCTGATGAGCAGAATCGTACGACCGACGGTCGCGAAGCTGCGATGCCTGTGTCTGCGATACATGAATGTATCCTCTCGTTTCACGGGTGGCCTTGGTTGATTGAGGCATGAGAGCTCATAACAACCAGAGAAACATGATGATGCCCATCACTGCCAAGGCCGTGACCAGTTCGGCCCATGATGTACTCATGTGCTCATGAGACATGGCTCTTATGCCTCCCTTCCTCTATCGCAACCTCGTTCATCGCATACGCCACTATTCATTAGCTTTCACTCATCTTCGATATCGCTGAGGGGAAAAAGATGCGGGCAATCACACATGACCATGAGGCAGCTAGCGCAAGACGGATGGAGGATCCCTCGCACGATTCATCGTGGAATCCGCTTGTGCCCCTCACGGCTTCAGACGCCAACGCAGAAACACATTCGGGCGGCCCGTGCATCCGCCTGGGCGTGAATCCCATCCCGCGGGGTGCGGTGCCGCCACAGCCTACTTAAGCAATTCACGTACCAATGGGGGAAGCGCCCCGTGGTATATTGATATGCACATTCCAATCAACGGTTTACGTGAAGGAGGCGGGGGTGACGGGACAGCAGGGGCAGCGAGGCGCGGGGGGCCGGTGTCGAAAATAGTCGACAGGCGTCAGCAGGCGGTCATGATGGCCGGCGCGAAATGGCACGCTCCTCCATGCAATAGAGCAACCTTGCGTCTGAGGCCGAAGCGCGCCGTGCTGGGTCCATTGCACCTGCTCGTCGTCTCTCAGAACGTATACTCAATCGCCGTATAGAAGAAGTCGCTGTCCTTGGACGGCCCGCTCTTCCGGATGAACTCGCCGGTGAAGAAGTGGCTGTAGCCCGCATAGCCGAGCAGGTGACGCGTCATATTGTAGGTGGCGAGGAGATCGACCTCCGCGCCGATGTAGCGAGCAGTGGTCTCGGTCCCCGGCCGGAGCACGACCCCGGCCGAGTTGTATAGTGCGTCGCGATCGGACGCACGCCAGAAGAAGTACTGCTGGAGGGAGAGGGAGAGGTCGGGGATCGGGTTCATTCTGATGCCGGCGCTCGGACTGATGATATTCTGCCAGCCGACGTAGTCGATGTACCCGAGGTATCCGTGAGACGTCTGATAGAGTTGGTTAAAGGTGCCGACGTTCCCGCCGGGTTTGCTATCTCCGCTCGCGTAGTCGAATTCGAGATAGACGCGGGGAGACAGGCGTGGGGCCGGCAGGGTGTAACCGAGGATGCCCGTGATCATCCAAGCGGCAATATCCTCGTCACCGACCGTCCCGAACTGGGCCGCTCCCTCCACCTCAAAGTCCAGGCCGGTCTCACCAATCTTGCCCCACACGCGTCCCCCCAGGGTCTGTCGCTGCTCCCGCCCGGAGGTGCCGTTGAAGGTGACTCCTGCGTTGTCGACACCCAGCCAGTACAGGTCCAGGTTCACGGGCAGGAGGGGCGCAGGCCCGGTGCTATAGATGCCGTACAGCTTCTGGTCCGCGGTGGACTCGTTGAAGCGGTACTTCTGGACGGCTACAAACTCCACCCAGAGGGGGGTAATGGTCCAATCGCCGACCTGGACGATGCCTGTACCGCCGTCGAAGGTGCGACGCACGTTGGTCCAGTCGCTCACCCCCACCAGGCGCTGCGCACCGAATATCAACTCCTGTCGGCCGCCGCGCAGCGTCACGCTTGCCTGGTCGCCGAGGGGAATCATGATGTCCGCGAAGCCATTCTGAAGGTCGATCGTATCGACGAACGTGTTACTGTTGCCCCCCAGGAGATCGCGGTCCGTCGTGAGTGCGCTCTTCCCCTCGGCGAAGATGCGGAAGTAGCGGCTGACGTGGAAGTCGACGCTCAGCCGGAACCGGGACAGGAGGTAGGCATCGGACCGCTCGGGTTCCGAGGAGCCGCACTGGAATTGATTGAAGTACTCCAAGCGCTCACGGGCCTGCCCACCGAGGGTCAGCCACACGGACCCGTCCTTCGTCAGCGGGATGAACTTAAACCGGTCCCAGAAGTCATCCGTCTTGCTCAGATCCCACCCCCTCAGGACCGACCAGTCTTCGTCGTACCGTACGGCATTTCCGATCTGAAGCGCGGGCCGCTGCGGTTCGCTCATAGGCGGACCAGCCTGGGCCCATGCTGGAAGCACGCCGTAGACGCAGGACAGCGACTGCAGCGCCAGCCCCATGATGACAGCGACGCCCCGGCATCGCGCCATTTGCGTGCGGGTCCGCCCGGCGAGATGTCGAGGCGGCACACCACCAGACACGCGCGCGCTTGGCTGCAATATCGCAAGGATAATGGAGTTCGTGCAGGCGCTCTGCCGCACACGCCTGGGAGAGCACGGCTCCCCCGATGTTCCTTGGCGGTCCGCTCGAGGTCGAGTACGCATAGCCGAGAACCTCCATGAGTTGATGGACATGTCAAGAGTGACTCGCCGGCCCAGCGAACCAGAGGGTGGCGAGGAGAAACCCATGCAAGCCTCCAGGGGTCAAGTAATTACATGCACGGCGTGAGGTCTACAGTCTCCTGGAGGAACCGCTGAGTGGTGGCCCGCTGTCGAAAATGGTCGACAGGTGTCGGCATCCTGTCACGGCGGCTGGCTATGTTAGACGTCCACCTCCTGCGATTGTCCCTAACCTTTTATCAGGTGGGGCTGCCAGCGGTATTCCGACACAGCGTCCATCTCCCGACTTTCAAAACAGGCCACCTGTTTTATACCGGACAAAGGTAACCCAGTCCGCAATCACAACACAAGGTACTTCTCGCATAGTTGAATGAGTCGCCGGCGCTTCCTTGCCATGTAAGTCGAGTCGAACCTCTACGTTTTCTGTGTGGCATGAATTTCGCCCTGTCCGGAGCGATACCGGAATAGTGCGTTGGTTCTTCAGACCCGCGCACTGATGTGCATATACTTTTGGAGGTGAGAGACATGTCTGTTCGGATGATGACGATCCTCGCGCGCTTAGTGCGGAGGCAAAGCCCCCCCTTGATTTTGTTGATATGCATGATCCTGTTGGGTGGGTGTGCGACCTTTGGAGTGGAACAATCCACGCCGCCGGTCACGGTCAGTGAAGTGATCCAAATGAGTAAGGCAGGTGTGCCGGCCGACACCATCCTCGACCACATGCGCGAATCGCAGACCGTCTATCGCCTGACGGCATCGCAATTGGCACAACTGCGCGATCAGGGCGTCGCCAATCAGGTGATAGACTACATGCAGCAGACCTATCTGAACGCGGTGCGTTACGACCAAAGCCTTGAAAACTGGGATTATTGGAGCGTGGGGGCGGATGGTTTTTGGTACGGGGGGCCATACTACGGTTGGGCGCCCAATTGGTGGATCCGAGACTATGGATATAGCGCATGGGGAGACGGAGGGGAATGGGGGGACGGAGACGGAGGGCATGAAGGTGAACGCCATGGCGAGCATGGAGAGCACGAGGGTGGAGGCCATGGCGAGCACGGAGGCCATGAAGGTGGAGAGCATGGAGAGGGTGGAGGCCACGGCGGCGGTGGAGGGCATGGCGGCGGTGGGGGTGGAGGTGGAGGGCATGGCGGAAGGTAAAATTTAGAAAGCACTGGGGAATGCCCTATATCGACACCTTCCTAACTGCTTGATCAATGGGGAGCACGACCCTGAAACGGCGGCCCCATCCAGGCTTAACGGGCATTCAGCCTCCGGGCCTAGAGTAGGTACATTTTTCTTGACAGGCCTGAGATCCAGGTGTATCTAGAGCCATCCGCTATTTCCATGTGCTTGCGCTGGCCGTCGCTGACGTGGCACTCACCCCTGTGCTGCAATGCACAAGGAGCCCTCTCGATGCACTATGGATCTTTCGGTCTGCTCTCAATGCTGACACCGAACTCCTGTCCCCCCATAAACTCCCGATTTCTGACGAGACCCCAGCTCCTCACGCACATGTAAGGCCCTCTCCTTCGAGGGGGCATACATCCGTTCCATCACGATCTGAACCGGCAGCGTATCCGGCCATAATTGGTGGGCCGTGGGATAATGAAGGCATCTGTACTCTGTGCAGAAATGCTCGGATAAGCTCCAGCCAGGGCACTGAACAGTCCTGCTGGCAGGGAGAGGGTGCCATGGATCTTTCGCGACGCGACTTTCTCCACGCTTCCACCAGTGCCGCGGCGGGGACGGCGATCGGCGGCCTCGTCGGGCTGGGTGCCACGTTAGGTCCAGCGACGGCACGGGCACAGGAGCTGCGCATCAAGGACGCCAAGACCGTTCCCAGCGTGTGCCCATACTGCTCCGTTGGGTGCGCCACGCTCGTGTACACGGTGAACGGTCACATCATTAATATCGAGGGGGATCCCCGCAGTCCCCATAGTGAGGGGACTCTCTGTCCCAAGGGGGCGGCGATCTATCAACTGCACATCAACCCCAATCGTCCCACGCAGGTCTTGCACCGCGCCCCCGGTGCCACGGCGTGGGAGGTTTGGGACCTCGAGCGCGCCATGGATCGCGTCGCCGAACTGGTCAAAAAGACGCGCGATGAGACGTTCATTGAACGCCTCCCCAACGGCACGCTGGTCAACAGCACGACCGCCCTCTTCTCGCTGGGTGGCGCCACGCTGGACAACGAGTGGAACCATGTTCAGCAGAAGCTGATGCGGGGCTTGGGGATCGTGCCCATCGAGAATCAGGCCCGTATCTGACACAGCTCTAGCGTCCCCGGTCTGGGGACACGCCTTGGTCGCGGCGCTGCGACCATGTACCCGCGCAACATGGTCTTCTCCGACTGCATTGTGATTCAAGGCTCCAACATGGCCGAATGTCATCCGGTCGCCTTCCGGTGGCCGATGCAGGCCAAGCTGAATGGCGCCAAGATCATCCATGTGGACCCGCGCTTCACCCGCACCACCGCGATGGCCGATATCCATGCCCCAGTTCGGGCCGGAACAGACATCGCCTTCCTGGGCGGGCTGATCAATTACGTTCTCAATAATGAGGGCTGGAACAGCGATCCCTTCTTCAAAGAGTATGTCGTCAACTACACCAATGCGGCGACGATCATCAGCGAGGCCTTCAAGGATGCGGAAGAGCTCGACGGCGTCTTCTCGGGCTTGATGGAATATACGCCGAGCGGGGATGCCTGGCCTTATGACGGCTTTGTCGGCAGATACGACAACGCATCCTGGCGATATCAGCTCGGTGGACCACCTCCAGAACCTCGCGCCCGAACGGAGCAACCATCCGGTAGCGAACAGCAGACTGAGCAACGCCCGCCGGGGCCGCCCTTTGATGACTTGATCCGGTCGCTCCGCAAGCCCTCGCCCGAGCGTGACGAGACGCTGCAGCACCCGATGAGCGTGTTCCAAATTGTCAAACGCCACTACAGCCGCTACACGCCAGAGATGGTCGAAGAGGTGACCGGCTGCCCGAAGAGCACCTTCATGCAGGTGGCCGAGACGGTTCTGGCGAATTCCGGGCGAGAGCGCACCACGGCCTGGAGCTACGCGGTGGGCTGGACCCAGCATACCTGCGGTCCGCAGATGATCGGCTGCTGCGCCCTGCTGCAGCTCCTCCTGGGGAACATTGGCCGACCTGGTGGCGGGGTCATGGCCCTCCGCGGGCACGCCTCGATCCAGGGCTCGACGGATGTTCCGACACTCTACCATAGTATCCACGGTTACATGCCACACCCCTCGGCGCTGAAAAAGCACGACACCTTGCACGATTACTTGATGATTGAGGCGAGTCCCACCGGCTATTGGGCCAACATGCCGAAGTTTCTGGTCTCCTATCTCAAGTCGATGTACGGCGATGCCGCCACCGCCGAGAACCAGTTCGGCTATGATTGGCACCCGAAGATCATCGGCGATCACTCCCACCTGCCGATGTTTGTGGCCATGGCGGATGGCCGGGTGAAGGGCATGCTCTGCATCGGCCAGAACCCCGCCACCTCGCTCAATGCCAACGTGGAGCGCAAGGGGTTGCGCAAACTCGAGTGGCTGGTGGTCAAGGATAACTGGATCACCGAGACCGCGGCGTCCTGGTATAACGCACCGGAGGTCAAAAACGGCGAGGTCAAGCCGCAGGACATTCAAACCGAGGTGTTCTTCTTCCCCTCGGCGCAGGTGGCCGAATATGAAGGGAGCTTCACGAACACCCAGCGCATGCTGCAGTGGCATTTCAAGGCCGCCGATCCGCCGGGGGACTGCCGCTCCGATATCTGGTTCACCTATCAGCTCGGCAAGCGGCTGAAGAAGCTCTATGCCGATAGCGCCCTGCCGCGCGACCAGGGGTTTAAGAACCTGATCTGGGACTACGAGCCGAACGAGCCGTCGAGCATCCCGGGCGAGCCGGTCGCTCAGCGGATTCTCAAGGAGATCAATGGCTACGAGACCGTCACAGGGCGACACCTCGGCGGCTTCGGCGAGCTGAAGGACGACGGCTCCACCACCTGCGCCTCGTGGATCTATTGCGGCGTGTTCCCTGCCCCCGACAAAAACCTCGCCGCCAGCAAGGAGCCAGATCCGCCGGGCGTCGTGAGCGCCGAGCTCAATTGGGGCTGGGCCTGGCCAGCGAATCGGCGCGTCATGTACAACCGCGCGTCGGCCGACCCGGCGGGCAATCCCTGGAGCGAGCGCAAGAAGTGGATCTGGTGGGATGGGCAGCAGTGGACGGGCCATGATGTCCCGGACTTCACGACGAACAAGCCGCCGGATGCCCTGGCACAGCCCGACGGGATCGGCTTGGACGCGCATTCTGGCAAAAACCCCTTCATCATGAAGGCCGATGGTGTCGGGTGGCTGTTCGATCCCGTCGGGCTGCTGGACGGTCCGCTCCCCACGCATTACGAGCCCGCCGAATCGCCAGTGCATAACCAGATGTACAAGCAGCAGAGCAGTCCAGTGCTCAAGTACTGGAAACGGGACGACAACCAGCTCGCCGCGGTCGGCGACCCACGCTACCCCTACGTGATCACTACCTACCGGCTGACCGAGCACTACCTGGCAGGGGCGATGAGTCGGTGGAACCCGTGGCTCACCGAGCTCCAGCCCGAGCTCTTCATCGAGCTTGGCCCAGAGCTGGCGCAGGAGAAGGGCATTCAAAACCTTGACTGGGTGCGCATCAGCACGCCGCGCGCTACGATCAAGGCGAAGGCGCTGGTGACCCGGCGGCTGCGGCCGTTCAAGGTGGGCGGCAAGCTTGTCCATCACGTCGGCATGCCCTGGCACTGGGGCTACCAGGGGATCGTCACCGGCGATGCGGTGAACGAGCTGACGTCATTGGTCGGGGACCCGAATGTGTCCATCCACGAGGGCAAGGCCTTCGTGTGCAACGTGGAGAAGGCGTGATGGCGGAGCCCATGGGATTCTACACCGATACCACGGTGTGCATCGGCTGCAAAGCCTGCGAGGTCGCCTGCAAGGAATGGAATCAACTTCCCGCCGCCAATGGGGGTATACGCCAGCTCAGCGGCGATAGTTATGATAATACGCAACGCCTGGATGGCATCCACTGGCGCCATGTCAAGTTCATCGAGCAGTTTAGTGAAGATCGTGCCGTCGGCCGCTGGCTGATGATGAGTGACGTGTGCAAGCATTGCGTCCAGGCGGGGTGCCTCGAAGTCTGTCCGACCGGCGCCATCATCCGTACCGAATTCGACACCGTGGTCATCCAATCCGATGTCTGCAATGGCTGCCGAGATTGCATCGGGGCGTGCCCGTTTGGCGTCATCGACATCAATCCCGCATCGAACACTGCCCAAAAGTGTACGCTCTGCTACGACCGCCTGCAGAGTGGCCTGGAGCCCGCATGCTCCAAGGCGTGTCCGACCAGCTCCATCCAGTTCGGGACGATCAGAGAGTTGCACCAGCGCGCCGAGCGCCGCGTGCAGCAACTCCATGACCAGGGCGAGAAGCGCGCCTATCTCTACGGCGCCGATGACAACATCCTGGGCGGGCTCAATTCTTTTTACCTCCTGGTTGATCAACCCGAGGTCTACGGCCTACCCCGCGACCCGAAGCTCCCGTCCCGCAACCTCTTCGTCAGCTCGATATTCTCGACGTTGGGGGCGATCGTGTTCGGGCTCTTCGGCCTGGTGAGCTTGCGCAAGCGGCGGATGGACGAGATCGCCGAGGGCACGCGGGTCCAGACGCCAAGCCAGGGGAGCAGCGATGTCTGATACCTTCTTCACCAAACCACCGCACTGGGAATGGTTCGTGATTATCTATTTCTTCGTCGGAGGCATCGCCGCTGGGAGCTACGTCATCGCCGCGCTCCTCGACCTTTTTGGCGACACCCGGGATCGTCCAGTGGTGCGACTCGGCTATTATGTGGCGCTGATCGGGATCGTGGTGAGCGGCGCCCTGCTGAGCATGGATTTGGGGCGACCCGAACGCTTCTGGCATATGCTCATCGAATCGAAACGCGGTTGGCCCATGCTGAAATGGTGGTCGCCGATGTCGTTGGGTTCCTGGGGGATCAGCGCGTTCGGCCTCTTCGCCTTGCTCTCGGCGCTGATGGCCCTTGAGGAAGGAGGGACGCTGCGCTGGGCGAGGCTGCGCACGCTGCGGGCGGGATTCCTTGGCAAGCTCATCATAGTGCTTGGCGCTGTGTTCGGTTTCTTCGTTGCCGGCTATACGGGGATTCTCTTATCGGTGACCAATCGCCCGATGTGGGCGGACACGCACTTTCTCGGTATCCTGTTCCTCTTCTCGGCCACTTCTACCGCGGCGGCGGCGCTGATCCTGCTCGGTCTCTGGCGTGGCGCCAATGACACCGTACGGTGGCTGTCGCGGTTGGACAGAGGGGCCCTGGTGCTGGAGTTCCTGGCCCTGATCGCGCTGGTGATCTCGCTCGGGTCCGTGGCACGCGTGTGGCTAAGCGGCTGGGGGGCTCTGCTAGCGGCAGTGGTCCTTGCCGGCATTCTCTTTCCGCTCGCCCTGCATACGCGTGCGCATCTCCTGGGTCGGCTGAGCGTCCCGGCGGGGGCAGTGCTGGTCCTGCTTGGCGGTTTTCTGATGCGCATGGTGATCGTGCTGTCTTCAGAGGGGGTGTGAGGTGCCTGTCCGCCTCACCCTACTCGTGGGGCTTTTGGCCCTGGGGCTCGCCGCTTGCGAAAGTCCAGAGGCCACGCGCAGGCGCGGCGGTGGCCCAGGTGCTGATGTCGGCAACCGCAGCCCGGTGGTCGAGATGCACCAGGGGGCACGTCCCTATTTTCAAACGCCCTGCGTCACCACACTGGACACATGTACAGGTCCTCTCCCGATATTTGGCACACCGAGATCCGACCGCGGCTAGACGCGGCCGCCCAGCGGCATCCTGATGGGCGAGCCTGGCTGACACTGCTCGCGGAGACCCTCCGCGAGCTGCAGGCGCCAGCATGGGCAGCGGTAGTGCCGCAACCTGAGCCCGAACGGCCCGTGGCGGCACCCCTCCTGGCTGGAGTCACAGTGGCCGTAGACCCACACATGGCGCGCCGCTGGGTGCGCCGCCTGCTGCAGCAGGCCGCAAAGGTCACTAACCCGAGCACCGCTCCCCTGGCCACCATCGATACTCGGCGCTTCGATCCATTGCCGCTACTTGAGGCGGCCATGTGCCTGGACGAAACTCGGCTGGCGGATCTGGCCCAGGCGGACGGGGCAGACCCAGGTGCCCTCGGGGCCCTCATGCAGCTGGCCACGATGCCCTTACTGCACGCGT
>Ga0137403_10004332_pt1 | contig 16722 bp, 14 predicted proteins | sample CZOMad2_1_16fung_FD_122057 | JGI IMG/M metagenome (GOLD analysis project Ga0137403, IMG submission 122057) | Vadose zone soil fungal communities from Angelo Coast Range Reserve, California, USA - CZOMad2_1_16fungal (Hybrid Assembly) | ecosystem: Environmental > Terrestrial > Soil > Vadose zone...
GAGTTCGGCGATTCTTTTCGAGATGAGCTCCGATGCCGACTGGCCTTGGCTCGCGCCCGACTTTTTCATGTTCTCATTCCTGTCCCATTAATAGCTCTACTAAGTCTTTCCAGTTTGGCGAGGATGGAGTCGGCGGTGGCGGTCCACATGAATGGCTGAGGCCGTGCGTTTCGTCCTCTCTCTAAGCGGTCTTCAGTCGCACCGGCAACGAGCGGATCCGCGTGCCGGTGGCAGCGAAGATCGCATTGGTCAACGCTGGAATGACCGGAGGCAATGCCGGCTCACCCAGTCCGGTCGGCGGCTTGTCGGATTTGACCCAGGCGATTTCTATCTCCGGTGTCATGGGAATTCGCGCGAGCGGGAAGTCATGAAAGTTACTCTGCTGCACCGCCCCATCGATGAACTCGATTGCCTGACCAGTCAATGCCTGTGCCAAACCGTCGATTACTGCTCCGCGCACCTGATTCTCCGCGCCCATGGGATTTACGATCTGGCTGCCAACGTCTCCCGCGACCCATACCTTGTGCACGGTGACATCCCCGCGTGAGACGCTGGCTTCGACGACTTCCGCAAAATACCCCCGATGCGAAAAATAGAAAGCGAATCCCTTGGCCCTGCCGCGCTCAGTTGGCTTCTGCGTCCACCCCGAAGTTTGGACGACTTTCTCGACCACATCCCGGGCGCGTCCGGTGTCAAACGATGGTGAACGGTTGTCCGGCGCCGCAGTCTCGCGGCGCTCGCCGAGCAGGCTCAACATGAGCTTCGGAAGATCCGTTCCAGCTGCAAGCGCGACCTCATCGAGGAACGATTGCGATGCGAAGCAGAGCGCGTTCGAGCCGGGCGCGCGCAACGCGCCGGTAGTCACGACGGTCGGCAGCATCGATTGGCTGTAATGAAGGTGCTGGATGAGTCCGGCCGGAGGCATCGTAACGTTGAAGCCCGCGGCCCTGGCGGGAGTCTTGCCATCACCAAAGGTCACGAAGTGATCGCTGAATGCGACGAGCTCACCGTTCGCGCCGATGCCGGCCTCGAAACTGTGCCACCCTCCGGGACGGAAGTAATCCCGGCGGATATCGTCCTCGCGCGACCAGATGAGCTGAATCGGTACGCCCGGAACCGCCTTCGCAATCGCTGCAACCTGTACCATGTAGTCGTTCATGAGCCTGCGGCCGAAGCCGCCCCCGGCACGTGTCAAATGCAGGGTAACAGCGTCAGGTGCGATGCCGAGGGCGTTGTGGAGCGTCTCCAGTCCCCGTTGCGGTGTCTGGCTGGGCGCCCAGATCTCGAGTCTGCCTTCTATGTAGCGCGCCGTGCAGTTTTGCGGTTCCATGGGCGCATGCGCAATGAACGGATAGTCGTAGCGTGCCGAGATTCGCTTTGCGGATGAGGCGAGCTTCGCGGCCGGATCACCGTCGAGGCGCAGGTCAGCGCCGGTGCCTGCCGCTATAGCGGCATCGGCTTTGGCTCGATACACCGACGAGCTATGACCTTTGGCAGCGCTCAGATCCCAGTCGACTGCGAGCTTTGATCGCGCCTGATTGGCGAGCCACCAGTTGGAGGCCACAATCGCAACACCGTCAGCCAAGCCTGTCTCGGCATCGCCATTGCCGACGATCGGCACAACATGTTTGACGCCCAGCGAGAGTTTCGCCGCCTCGATGTCGGTCTTAACAAGTCGGCCGCCGTGCGCCGGCGCGACCTCGTAGACCGCGTACAGCATGCCGGGCAATCGCGTGTCAACGCCGAAGATCGGCTGACCCTCCACAATCCTGGCACTGTCGATGCCAACCAGCGACCTGCCGATGATCGTGAATTGTCCGGGTTCCTTGAGTGGTACGGTCTCCAGGTCCGGAGGAGCCAATGTGGCCGCGACGGAAGCGACCTCGCCGTAGCTGACAGATCGTCCCGTTGCGCGATGGAAGATGCGTCCTTTGGCGGTGCTCAATTCGCCAGCGTCCACGCGCCACTTCATCGCAGCAGCCTGCACCAGCATGGCGCGCGCCGCGGCACCGGTTTGACGCATCGGCAGCCAGTTCTTGGGCGTTGCAGTGCTGCCGCCGGCGGACTGCTCCCCGTAGCGCTGGTGATCGACGTCCGCCTGCGCGATGCGTACTTGGCTCCAGTCGCAGTCCAGTTCGTCGGCCACCATCATCGGCAGCGACGTCTTTATGCCTTGTCCGATTTCGGGATTCTTGGACACGATGGTGACAGTCCCGTCAGGTGCGATGGAGACGAAGGCGGAAAGCTGCGCCGGTACGACGGTCCTTCCCTCCATCGCGTCCAAAACTCCAGCGGGGAGTGGGATCAGCGCGTCAAGCGCCAAGCCGCCGCCAGCCAGCAGTGACGCCTTGAGTACTGTCCGCCGACTGAGGCCGGCGGCTGTCTGTTCATGCGACACGACCGGTCTCCTCTTCCATACCCGCAGCGATCCGGATCGCACTTCGAATCCGGTGGTAGCAGCCGCAGCGGCAGATGTTGCCGGCCATTGCAGCGTCAATCTGATCAGTATTGGGCTGGGGTGTCCGACCGAGCAGCGCGCACGCGGACATGATCTGCCCGGCCTGACAGTAGCCGCACTGCATCACATCAATTTTCAGCCACGCTTGCTGCAATCGGGCGCCGATCGCTGTTCCGCCGATATGCTCGATCGTGTGGATCTTCGCGTGGCCGACACTGCTCACCGGAAGTTGGCAGGAGAGTCGCGCTGCCCCATCCGCGTGGACGGTGCAGGCGCCGCAGAGTCCCTTTCCGCATCCAAACTTGGTGCCGACCAGTCCCAGCTCGTCGCGCAGCACCCACAGCAGCGGCATGTCCGGCGGAACGTCGACTTGGCGAATCATGCCATTGATATTGAGTCGATACGGCATACGCGCACCCTGTGACCCAGCGTGAGCCGCGAATATATCCCTTCCCCGCGAAGGGAAAAAAGGGCGCCTTCGTTACGAAGCTGTGCCGTGAGCGCAGCCCCCGCGGCCTGATGCGCGAGAGGACGTTCGGTTCGCCTTGAAGAAACCGGGTCAACAAGGCGCGTAGTGGCAATTCCTCGGCCGTTCGCCGGCGTCGTGGATGATGCCCCACGGGCAAGCTGCTCAGAATGAATTCTTCGGCTCCTTCAGAAACGCAATCTCGTCCGCTGTCGAAAGCCGGTTCAGTACTGCGTTACGGTGCGGAAACCGCCCAAATTGATCGATGATTGCCTTGTGTTCCACGGCAGAGCGAGTCCAGTCCTCCCTGCCCAGCTGCTTGACCAGATTAAGGGAATACGCCTGATCCGCGCGATCCTCGCTGTGTTCGAAGGGAAGGTAAAGAAAAAGCCGCTCCGGTCTTATCATGGCGATGTCGAAGCCCTGTTCTATGGCAGTTCTGGCGAGTCGGCGCGCGATGGAATCGGCTGAATAGGCGCGTGGGCTGTCCCTGAAAAGGTTTCGCGAAAATTGATCCAGAACGATCACGACGGCGAGGATTGGGTGTGGCTCGGTCACGCCGAGGCCATCATGTGTCACGAGCCGTTCGTGTAGCATGAGAAAGCGTTCGCGGATTCGCATGTCAACGGAGTCGCTTTTTGCGAACCAATCAGCTTCCGCCAGCTCCTCGAACCAGAAATGGATTACTTGGCCGACCCAAGGCGGCTCGACATTTGCATTTTTCGAATCGATGTCGGACGTCATTGTCGCGTCGCAGAGCGGACTAAAAACCGAGGGCCTCGGTCATCATTCCGGCAGGCCGGCCATACGCAACGATTCGGCCAGACTCGCTGCATCGCCTCGGTTCTTGAATGGGTGTTTCGCCATAAAGTGTGCAATCGAGAAGTCTGGCTTCATAGCCAGACACTCAGCCGCGCTGACCCTGGCGTGGTCCATGTCGGCCAGCCGGGCATGGCAACCGGCCACAAATGCGGCGACGCGATATGTGCGGCCGGGCGAATGGTCGAACGCCGCCAAGGCCTCCTGATACCGCTGCAAGACCATCTGAGCCTCACCAACCGATCGCCAGTACCAGGGCTCTTCGAAGTATGGATCGATCTCCTTGGCGCGCTTGAACCACGCTAACGCCTCTTCAGCTTGGCCGACATAAAGCAGAATGCCTCCCATGTCGGCTGCATTCCATTGGTTGTTCGGATTCATCTCGACCGCTCGCCGTACGTGTTGCAACGCCGGATCATATGACCGCCGCATCAATTCGACCCAACCCAACAGAGCGAAGCAGGTGCTCTCGTTTTGATCCAATTCGACTGCCCGCTTTGCCAGGGCAAACGCCTTCCGCAACGCACCATCCGAGCTGCTCGGGTCGTCCCGCCACTTCCCTTGCCATATCGAAGCAAGCAAAGCATGGGGAAAACCATAGCGCGGATCGATTTCGATGGCCTTCTCAAATAATCTCACGGCCTCCGCTGCGCCATCTGGATCGTCCCAGGGCAATGCATTGCCCTTCAGAACACACTCATAGGCGGCGAGACTCGCCGGCGGCTTCCGTCGAACTCGTTCGAAATCGGACGCCTGGACCCGGCCCACGAGCGTGCTGACGATCGTCTGCACAACCTGGTCCTGGACAGTAAAAAGTTCTGCCAAATCCCGATCAAATTTCTCGGCCCAGACATGGCTGCCACTGTCGCTATCGATCAACTGCGCATTGATACGGATGCGGGCGCCCATCCGGCGGACGCTGCCTTCGAGGATGAAGCGAACGTTCAATTCACGCGCGACCTGCCTCATGTCCACTGCAACGCCACGATACCGGAAAGAGGCCGAGCGAGACCGCACCGCAAGGAGGCGCCAACGCGAGAGCTCGGTAATGATGTCCTCGGTGATTCCGTCGCTGAAATAATCCTGTTGCTGATCACCGCTCATGTTGGCGAAGGGGAGCACGCAGATTGCAATGCGAGCCGGCTCGGTGGCACTAGCGGACGGTACCGGGTCGCAACTGGCGCCTGCAGGTTTGGGCGCGCGGTCGCGTTTGATAATTGCGCCGACCGCGCGCAGTACTTCCTGCACCTGCGGGCTGCGGGGATCCTCCCCCCAATTATCGAGATCGGTGGTATGAAGCGCGCGCGCATCGATCGGCAGGCTGGCGCCTTCAAAGCGCACAGGAACGAGGATGCCGCGATCCGCCCCCTCTCGCGCCTCGCCGCGCACCCAGCGCGACGTCACCGAATCCGGCGTCCAGACCACCAGGACGGCGGCGGCGGCCTTGAGTTCCGCCGCGATGAGGCGGTCAAACTCCTGGCCGGGGTCGATTTCCGGGTCCCACCACACGGACCAACCCTGCGCCTCGATCGCCGCCACCAGCGGCGCAACGCGCGCCTTGTCGCTGCGGGCGTAGGAAACGAAGACGTCGGCCATGCTTGTCTGACCTAGAGGCGGATTGGACGCCGCAACCGTGGTGTCGTGCGGTAGCTTAACCCGGCTCGTGCCGGCGTGGCAGAATGAGCGCCAGCGGCGACTTGCGCGCCATTTCCGGTTGCTCGGTGGGTCGGACTAACGCGGCATCCTCACCGCACTAGAAACCGAACTCCCCCGATCGTCGTCCCGCTGCACCGCCGCACCGAGCGAGCGATCTAGGAAGCCAGACGGCATGTATACGCTTTACTACAGCCCGGGAACCGCCAGCATGTGCGTGCACCAGGCGTTGATCGAGGCAAACGCGCAGTACCGCCTGGTGCTGGTGGATTTGCAGGCTGGCCAGCAGCGCGACCCGGCTTATCTGCGGCTCAATCCCGGAGGAGTCGTGCCCACGTTGCTGATCGACGATGCACCGTTCACCGAAACGGCTGCGCTGTTGATGACGGTAGCAACCCGACATCCTGAGACCCGGCTGGCGCCCGCGGAGAGTTCCGCGAGCCGCGCCGCGTGGTATCAGTCGATCGTGTATCTCGCCAATACGCTGCAGCCGGCGTTCCGCCTGTGGTTTTATCCGGCAGACGTCAGCGACGACCCCGACACGCAAGCGATACTGAACGCCGCGACGTGCCGCAAGATAGAGAGCGTTTGGGCGCGAATCGATGCGCATCTGCTGGCGCAGGGCCCGTATCTGCTCGGCGCAGAGTTCTCGGCAGCGGACCTCATGCTGATCATGCTGATGCGCTGGTCGCGGAACATGCCAAGGCCGGCGACCGAGTGGCCGGCGCTGCATCAGTATGCTGCGCGGATGAAAGCTCGCCCGAGCTGGAAGAAGCTCTACGCGCTCGAAGGACTGAGCGAGTGGAGTTGAAGATAGGCGGCGGTGCCACGGGTATAGGGATCAAGGCGGCCGCTGCTGCTTCGCCTCCTCCAAGACCTCCAATAGCTGCCGTTTGCCACCGACGGCTTCCGGGGTTGGACCGAGTTTGATCTGCAAGCCGTTGATCTACGGGGGTGTTCTGCCCAGAGATCTTTGCTGTTACCCCGGCGTACTCCCTTAAGTGCTGCCGCTGCGATGTGACACGTCGATACGCCTTGAGCCAATTGGCGGCCTCACCAGGCAAGCGGTCGAGGACTGTGGTAAAGTGATTGTTAAAAGTTACTTTACCAAGGAGCGGAGCATGAACGCGACGGTCAAACTCAGCAGCAAGTACCAGGTAGTCATTCCGCGCGCCGCGCGCGAGGCGCTCGGACTTGAGGCGGGCGATGAGCTGTTGGTCCTTTGCAAGGCCGATCGGGTAGTCATGATGCCCAAGCCGAAGAACTACAGCCAGCGCACCGCGGGTCTGCATCGCGAGATCTGGCGGGGAGCTCAGGCATACCTGAAAGACGAGCGCGACAGTTGGTAACCCCGAAGCCGCTGAGGGGCCACCGGAAGGTATTGATCGATAGCAGCGTATGGATTTACCACTTCGAGCAGCACGCTGAATTTGGCGTTGCCGCGGGCCGAGTTATCGAGCTTCTGGAAGAGGGCGCCTGTCGGGGTGTCATCTCGGAGCTGACTCTATTGGAGTTGTGCGTTCGGCCCCTGCAGCAGGGACGCCAAGATGTGGCCGATGAGTATGAGTTACTACTCAACTATTTTCCGAATTTAGAGCTGGCACCCGTGAGCAGGGACGTGTTGCTAGAGGCAGCGGCGCTGCGAGCGCATTACCGACTGCGGACACCGGATGCGATACTGCTGGCAACCGGAATCCACAGTGGCGCTACCGCGGCAATTACCAACGACGATGGTTGGCGTGTGTCTGCGCCCGCAGGAATTGAAACAGTTCTCCTTTCGGACCTGTCGATATAGCCGGCGTCTGGGGCTTCGCGCCGTGCCTTGCCGAGGAGCGCGACCGTAGGGGTGCGATTCGGATGAACCCGATTGATTCCGGGCTGGAGGCGGTGAGCTAAAGCGTGAGTGTCGTCATGGCGGCGATCGCCTGCTGGATGTTCTCGCGGGCGGCGCCCTCGTTCGCGAGACGCAGCCGCTTCACCGCGGCGAATGCCTCCCCGGTCTTCGCCGTGTATTCAGTCGCGATGTCCTTGGTCCACACCGTCGTACCCGACTGCGTATCGACGAGCGTGTAACTCACTTCCATTTTCACGGTGAGCGAAAAGCCTATGAGGGGCTGATCCACCTTGCCGATGAAGCCGGTGAGTTTGTAGCGTGCACCGGACGGCGACACCTTGGCGAAGAGGCCCGACTTCTCGATCGAGTCGCGCAGTGCCTGCGCGAAAGCCTGATCGGAAATCTGCGATGCACCCATCGAGGCGGTCTCCTTGCCGCCTGACACGGCAACCGAAACGTCACTGCCGATCTGGTGGACGGCTGTCGCGGAGGTGGCAGTCATCGCGACCGAGCTGGCTGGGGTCGCGCAACCCGCGGTAAGCGTTACCCCCGCGATCACGGAGGCGAGCGCCAGGCACCGATTGGCTGTTCTCACTTGAATATCACTCCCAACGTTTCTTCGACCATACCCTCGGGCGACTTGCGTTGCAGGGAGGGCCGCATCACCCCCCCCTTGGCCAGGATCGCACCGGAGGTCCCGTCGCGGATCTGAATATCGAGCTTGATCATGTACATCGTGATATCCCACATCCAGCGGTCCTGGTAAGTGACGATGCCATCGACCGGCGCGGCAGGCTTGGGCGCGTCGCCGGAAGCGCTCTGGTAGCCCATCGCCGTAAGGCGGGCGGCGATGAGTTTCTCGATGCCGCGCTCGTCCTCCGGAACCCGCACGACGTAGAAGGTCTTGAGCTTGCTGAGATTGGCGTCGGGAGCCCTGGTGGCATTGTTCGTGGCGCAGGCACTCAGCATGAGGATCGGCAACAACATGCCGATCCGCAACACGCGCTCCATGTTTGCCTCCCCCTCAACCGCCGCGGCGCGGCTTAGTTTACTGCGGATCCCAGCGATCGTGAACAGTAATTCCAAACGTGGCCGCCGCTACCCTTGCGACCTCGGGTTCCCGAGTCTCCGCGGAGGAAAGAAAGCGATGTTGGCGCTTCGAGCGCACGCCGAGTGCACGGTCGCACAGGTCGAGAATGTACCTCTCGTCTTCGCGCATCAAGCAGCCAATCAGATATACCGACGGCGCTGTAGCAACCCCGCGAGACGTGCGCTATGACGATCTCGCGCGAGGCCAAACGGTTGTAGTAGATCACGCGCACACCCGAGCTCTTGCGTTTGCCTTCACGCGACCATCGTACTTACGGCAACCGCCGGAACCCCGAATCACCTCGCCGGCATCCGGACGCACAGCGAGCCAAGCGTGTCGAGCGTGCCAGCAGTGAACGCGATTTGCTCGCGGTAGTGCCAGCAAGCCCAGTCGCAAACTTTTGCAAGGACGCGACAGCGCCGGCGATCTTCTGGATACGATCGACACGCCGGAAGCGAGACGGGTGACCGATCAACGCACCTTCTTCTGATCTCTCTATAATCTAGATGAGATATAGTGGCTATGCAATGGAAATTGCAATGAAATGGCTCCCCGGGTTGGAGCGCGGAGATCCACGTAAGCGATTGAGCGGACAGCACTTGCGCGGCCCAGACGCGATTCACTACCCCCGCGGAGTTCCTGCGAGACGCGGGCTGCGAGGATCCCGGGTAGTACGCCCTGTGATCTGCTGAGCTAAATCGCAGTTACGCCGAGGCCATACAGGAGCCCAACGCCGGCGAGCAGCAGGAAAAACGGTCCGGTGAAGTAGCAGTGAACGGGGCATGATCCGGAGCCTGTAGCGACTCGACGTCTACATTCAGCTTTTCGCGTGATGCGCTATCCAGTGCTCTGCGATGGCTGCCCGATTGCACAGCCAGACGCCTTCGTGACGCTGGATGTGCTCGAGCAGCCGCCCCAACGCGCCGATCCGGCCGGGGCGCCCGATGATCCGGCCGTGCAGACCGATGCTCATCATGCGCGGGCGCCCTTCGGCTCCCATGCGGTAGAGCCAGTCGAACGCATCCCGGCAGTAGGTGAAGAAGTCGTCGCCGGTGCTGAAATCGCCGCCGCGCTGCAAGCGGCTGTCATTCGTGTCAAAGCTATAGGGGACGATAAGGTGTCGGCAGCCTGAGACCTCGGTCCAGTAGGGGAGATCATCGTTGTAGGCGTCACTGTCATAGAGGAAGCCGCCTGTCTCCACGACCAAGCGCCGCGTGTTCGGGCTTGGGCGCCCGGTGTACCAGCCCACCGGTCTGCGGCCGATCAGGCGGGTAATGGTGTCGATGTTGCGCAGCATGTGCGCGCGCTCCACTTCCTCCGGAACGAACTGATAGTCGATCCAGCGCTGCCCGTGGCAGGCGACCTCGAAGCCACTGCGTGCGATCTCGGCAGCGACCTCAGGATTGCGCTCCAGTGCCATGCCAACCGCGTACACAGTGGCCGGTGCGCCCATGGTCTTCAGTAGTCGCATGATTTCCCAGAATCCCACGCGACTGCCGTACTCGAAATTGGACTCAACATTCAGATTGCGTGCGCCGGGCAGAGCCTCGACGGCACCGAGGTCGGTCAGCACCGACTCCGAGTGCGCGTCGCCGTGCAGCACGCAAGCCTCTGCGCCCTCTTCGCAGTTCAGCACCAGGGAGACGGCAATGCGGGCCTCGCCCGGCCAGTGGGGGTGGGGCGCGCGGGCACCGTAACCGACGAGGTCGCGGGGATACGGCTCACTGGGGTTCATCTTGGTTCCTGTGACGGGCTGGAGCCGCGCTCGGCCGCCATCCAGTCCATGTAGGCATGCAGTGCCGCGCGCATCGGCCGCGGCTTCCAGCCGGTCTCGCCGCTGAGTCGCGAAACATCGTAAGCACCCCACATGCCGTCCTTGAGGGTGGGGTCCTGCAGGATGTCGGCTTGCTCGGGGGGCACGATCTCGGCGCCAAACCCGGGCACTTTTTCCGCCGCCCATCCAACCATATCGCCGATGCTCGCGGTCGCACCGCAGGCGACGTTGTAGGTGCTGTAGCGAAGCCGCGGCGCCTGCAGCAGCGAGACAATCGCGCGCGCAACATCCTCAGCGTGAATGTAGTCGCCGACGGCATCGAGCGTATTGACGCGCACGCGCTTGACCCCGTCCAGGGCCATGCGGGCAATACGGTGAGGCACATGGTGCATGTTCCGGCTTGCCGTGACGCGGTCCATCGGTCCGTACACCGACGACGGCCGCACCGATGCGGTCGACAGGCCGAAGAGGTCGCCATAGCGCTCGCTGATCAGCTCCGATGTCAGCTTCGAGATGCCGTATAGCCGCCGCGGCATGACGTAGCCGTCTTCGGGGAGCGGCTCGCCCGGACGATCCGGTCCGTGGTGCTTGTAGACCGCGCCGGAGCTAACGTAGATGAATCTCTTCAGATCCGGCAGCGTGCGCGCCCACTCGAGCACCGCCACCGTCCCCATTACGTTGACATCGATGATCCGATCGGGGTTCTCAGCTTCGGGCTCCCGCTTCGCTGCGGTCGCAGTGCCGCGCGATATGGGCGTAATGGTCGCACCGTGGACGATGCGAGTGACGGCATGGCGGGCGAGAGCCGGACGCCAGGTCTCGGGTTCAGTCACATCGGCGACTACGACTGCGAGCCGGTCGCTGAACGGGGCGAAGTAGCGCTGGGCAGCGGCATCGAGAGGCGAAGCGTCCAGTACCAAGAGGCGCGCTCTCGGATCGGCTTCGAGCCAATGACGGCCGAGCACGCTCATGACGAATCCCGTCGCACCCGTCACCAACAGCGTCATAACAGGCCCCCTCGAAAACCGACTCAGAGAGGAAAATCCTCGAGCAGGCCCGTCAGGGCCCGCGTTCCTACCGCGAAGTCATCCAACGACATGGCCTCGTCCGGATTGTGACTGCCATTCTCATTGCGGACAAAGATCATGGCGCTCGGGATGCCGACCTTGGTGAACACGGCCGCGTCGTGACCCGCGCCGCTGGCCATTTCGAAGGGACGATCGAGCAGGGTCATGAGCCGCGCTCGCAGCCGGCTGTCCATCACCGCTGCAGGAGAATCGCTGGTCGCGCCGAGATCGATGCGGACGCGGTAGGCCGCACTGATCCGCTCCGCCGCCGCGCGTGCCTCGGCCGCAACTACCTCCATGGTCGTGTCGGACAGGCTGCGCAGGTCGAGCACGAAGCGTGTTTCACCGGCGACCTTGCTCGGCCCGTGCATGGCGGGGTCGGTGAACAGCTCCCCCGAGGTAAGAACCAGATCCTCGCCGGCCTCTTCTTGCTGCAGCCAGACGCTCTCCATGTGGTGAAGAAGGGCGACCGTGGCCGCGACGGCGTCGCGCCGGTAGGGACGCCCGACGGCGCCCGAATGGGCATACTCGCCGATGCAGCGCGCATTGCGAAACCGCTTGCAGCCGCGTATGCCGCTCACGACGGCGGCGGGAAGTCCCCGGGCGACCAGCGTCGGGCCCTGCTCGATGTGCAGCTCGAGGTATGCCCGGATGCCCGACGGATCGAGGAGGCGCCGCCGTGCCCGGATCGGCTGCGGATCAAAGCCGCGCTGTTTCAGAGTCGCCTCGAGGCTCTGACCATTGTCGGATCTTGGAATCGAGAGGCAGGCGGGATCGAGGAGTCCGAACGCGCCGCCGCTGCCCAGATAGGCGATGTCGAACCAGGCGGACTCCTCCGCGCGGATCGCCATCACGGACAGATCGTAATCGGGCACGAATCGCGCGCGCTTCATCGCCGACAGCACGGATACGCCGGCGACGACTCCCGCCGCGCCGTCGAAGTTGCCGCCCTGCGGCACGCTGTCGAGGTGCGAACCCATGACGACGCGCGGCGCGCTGCGGTCTCGTCCGGGCAGCGTCATCGACAGGTTACCGATTGGGTCGATGGAGACTTCGAGCCCTGCGGCGTCGGCCGCCGACCGGGTGATGTCGTGCGCCGCCTGCTCGCCGTCGCCGTAGCTGTCGCGCACGATGCCGCGGCCGCGGCGCGTGGCACGGCTCAAGGCTTCAAACAGCGACGCAGCCAGGTCGAGATCGGGTTGGATGGCGCCGGCCATGGGCATATCCTCGCGGGCAAGGTGCTCCAGTCCCGTGGACTCTATAATTCGAGTCTGAAGATGGAAGCGTGGGATCGAAGCCAATGTCGAGTCTACTCGGGGGAAAGATAGCTGTCGTCACAGGTGCGAGTTCGGGCATCGGTCGCGCGATTGCCAGCAGCTTCGCCAGCGAAGGGGCGAGTGTCGTCATTGCGGATATCACCGAGCAGCCCGTCGAAGGCGGGGACTCGACGCTCGATATCATTACCCGAGCGGGCGGCGCGGCGTTCTTTCAGAAGACCGACGTCGGGCGCTGGGACGACGTCGACGCGCTGATCGGCGCCACGGTCGAGCGTCACGGGAGGCTCGACGTCATGGTGAACAACGCCGCTACCTATTCCGGCACCGCGTTGCTGCAGACCGAACCCGCGCAATGGGAGCAGGTCATGCGGGTCAATCTGACGGGCATATTCAACGGCTGCAAGCGCGCGGTCCAGCAGATGATCACTCAGGAGCCGCGGCAGGAGGTCAGGGGTCGCCTGATCAACCTGGGATCCCAGCAAGGCATCGTTACCTCGCCCGGCGACCTGCCGTACGGCGTGAGCAAGGCGGGAGCGATCTACATCACGCGACAGATTGCCGTCGACTACGCCAAGCACCTGATCGTCTGCAACTGCATCTCGCCAGGCAAGATCGTCACCGGCGCAGGCGGACTGGCGAAGGACCCGGCGCGGCTGGAGTATCAGCGCCAACGCACGCCCTGGCCGCGCTTCGGGCGACCGCAGGATGTCGCCAACGCGGCGGTGTTCCTGGCGAGCGACCGCGCGAGCTTCATCACGGGTTCGAATCTCGTCATCGACGGCGGCTGGCTGGCGGGCTGACCGCGGCGCCGGCTTCAGCGCGCTCGACGCGTCAGCGGTTCGCGATCGCGTAGACCTTGCCACGGTAGGGCGACTTGTCGAGCTGATCGAGCGCCATCACGTACACGGTCTTCTCGTCCGGGCTGATGGCCAGATTCGGCACGCCCGGTGAAGGCAGCTTGAGCGTCCGCAGTAGCTTTCCTGCAGCGTCGACTACGAAGATTGTGCCGGCGAGCGCGGCGTGGACGTCACGCGGATTCTGGCCGATATAAAGGTGTCCACGCGAATCGATCTTCACGCCATCCGGGTAGATGTGGCCGACATTGTGCGTGAGCTCATCGAGATTCAGGAAAACCTGGCGGTCGGAGAGCGATGCGTCGGCCGCGATCTTGAACTGAATCAGCCGGTGCTCCTCGGTCTCGATCGCATAGAGCGTCTTGCCGTCATTGGAAACGACGATGCCGTTGGCGCTGTGCACAGCAGTGGCTTCCTGGCTGATCGTGCCGTCTGGGGCGAGGTAAAAGATCTTGCCGTCGATCTTCGGACCGGGTGCCGTGCCGGAGCAGGTGAAGTAGATGCCGCCGTGACGGTCCGGCGCAAAATCGTTGGGGCCAACGAAGGAATTTCCGTCCTTGTCGTGGCTGTAAGGGGGCAGATCCTTGCCGTCGGCCGAGATTCGGCCGATCGTGCCACTGTCGTAGCACGTCGTGAGGAATTCGCCGCGCGCCGTGGGAATGACCGCCGACGGGCCGCAGCCCTTCCTCGACCAGAACACGGTGTTCTTCGCGCCGTCCCAGGTCATGACGGCATTGCGATCGTATTCGACGTAGTAGAGCTTGCCGTGGTACCAGACCGGTCCCTCGGCGAAGTGCGCATCCTCATTGAGGACCTTCACGTCGTTCGCCCACGCGCTCGCTAGCGCGGCCACGATCGTGAGCAGGCCCAGCAGCGAGCGTCTGAGGTCAGTCTTGATTCCCACGCAGCCTTCGCGCGACTCAGGCGCTCGAGTAGCTGGCGGCGCGGGCCGTCTCCGGCACCACGGTGCGCGCGGCGGCAAAAAAGTGCCAGCTCGCCCAGAACCCCGTCGGAGCGAGCACCAGCAACGCCCAGCGCAGCGAGTGCGCATCCGCCCCGTGCGCCCCGCCGAACCAGTCGCTTAAGAACCCTACAACCTGCACCGCCACGATCAGATTGAAGACGTTGCCGACCAGCACCGACCAGGCGGTGAAGCTGGAACGCATGTGGCTGGGCGCGAGATTGAGCACCAGCGCCATGCACGGGCCGATGAAGAAATAGATCGCCGGCACATACGCCCAGAACATGAGCTTGGCGAGCCAAAGCGAGTGCGTCCAATACCCGATGATCGAGGGCACAGTGGCGCACCCGATGACCCAACCGAGCAGCCAGAGCACGCGTCGCGGGTCGAACATAAACGGGCGGGACATGAGCCAGGCCGCGCCGGCGGTGGCGAAAATGCCGCCCACGAGATGGATATGCCCGGTGACAGCGCCCGCCTGAGCGACGTTCAGCCCGTAGGCGCGCAGCAGGAAAGTAGGCGTCCACCACACGAGACCCCATCCCCACAGGCTGCAGACGCCGCTGCCCATGATGACGTGGAAAGCGGCCCGCTGGCGCCACAGGAACGACAGCGACTCCGAGAATGACGCCTTCGCGTCCGCCACGACCGAGTCAAGCCGTCCGCGCCTAGGCTCGCGAATGGTGAGGAAGACGAGAAGCCCAAGGAGGATGCCGGGCACACCCAGGGCAAAGAACGCACCGCGCCAGCCGTACACCTGCGCGACCGCACCGGCCAAGTCGGCGCCAAGCCAGGCACCGATGGGTGCGCCGAGCGCGTAGACGCTCAGCGCCATCGGCCGGCGCTCGGCGGGGAAGCAGTCAGATACGATCGATGTCGCGGTCGGGGTACCACCTGCCTCACCGACCCCGACACCAATGCGGCTCAGGAGGAGCTGCATGTAGGACTGCGACATTCCGCACAGCACGGTGAAGCCGGACCATAGGACCAAGGAGCCCGCCAAGATGTTGCGGCGATTGGAGCGGTCGGCGAGCCACGCGATGGGAATCCCACAGGAGACGTAGAAGAGGGCAAGGGGAACGCCGGTGAGGAACCCAGCGCCCAGGTCGGAAAGCTTCAGTTCGAGTCGGATTGGTTCAAATACAGTGGTGACGACGTAGCGCGCGGCGATATTGAGGGCGTAGACCAGGCACATCACGATCAGGACGTACCAGCGCTCGAGCGGTGCCACCGCCGCTTGAGGTGCGGCAATCACACTGCTGCTCAGACCGGGAACGGCGAGCGGATCAACGCTGGCGGGAGGGATTGCGGGATCAGGCACTCAGAATGTCGTGAACAGTGCGCGGCGCACCAGGACGAAACAATTGACCAAAAATCCATCGCTGTGTCTAATCGTAATGAGTATGCAATATGGAGTTTGCTGAAGCAACGCGATTCGGGCGCGACGGACTGCACTAGAGCCAACAGCGATGAACGCCGGCATCGCGTCGCTCGGCCTTGAACAAAGTCGGCGGCTGCATTTCGACGGGGGAGTCTGCCAGTGAAGATCAATCAGAAATGCGCTCGTGCGGTTGCCGCGATCCTCGGCACTCATGCCGCTGGAGCCGCGTACGCGGTATCCACGGCAGATCAGCCGGGGGCGTCGACTGGCGGCATCGAGGAAGTCGTCGTGACCGCCCAGCGGCGCAGTGAGAACGCCCAGGACGTGCCGATCGCAATCCAGGCGTTTACTGGCGATACCTTGCAGCAGCTGAATGTCACGAACTTCGACGATTTGCTCAAGTACCTGCCCAATGTGGTCGCGCCCTCCGCGGGGCCAGGCCAGGATCAGATCTTCATGAGGGGTCTCAGCGCCGGCAACGTCGCAACTCAATCCGGCGGCTCGATCAACGGCTTCCCGAACGTTGCCATCTATCTGGACGAGCAGTCCGGTCAGCTGCCCGGCCGCAACCTGGATGTGTACGCAGCCGATCTCGAGCGCATTGAGGTGCTTGAGGGGCCCCAGGGAACGCTGTTCGGCGCAGGAGCTCAGGCCGGCGTCATCCGCTATATCACGAACAAGCCGAAGCTCAACAAGACCGAGGCGAGCATTTCTGGAAGTTACGGCGTGACCGCGGGAGGTGATCCGAATACGGACATCACCGCTGTCCTCAATGTGCCGCTGATCGCGGACAAGCTGGCGGTGCGCGCTGTGGTCTACGACGACCGGCGCGGCGGTTACATCAACAATGTGCCGGCCACCTTCACACGCAACGCGGGGACCGACCTCGGCATCCACTATGCGAACTATCCGGCCGGCTGCTCACCGACGACGACGCCTTGTCAGGTTCCGCCCGGATCTCCGATCATCAACAACAATGCGATCGCGGCTAAGGCGATCAATCCGGTCACCTATCAGGGCGTTCGCGTCGCCGCCCGCTGGGACTTTGCAGATGACTGGAGCGCCCTCATCACCCAGAGTTACCAGGA
>Ga0137403_10004333_pt1 | contig 16719 bp, 14 predicted proteins | sample CZOMad2_1_16fung_FD_122057 | JGI IMG/M metagenome (GOLD analysis project Ga0137403, IMG submission 122057) | Vadose zone soil fungal communities from Angelo Coast Range Reserve, California, USA - CZOMad2_1_16fungal (Hybrid Assembly) | ecosystem: Environmental > Terrestrial > Soil > Vadose zone...
CCCGGAGACGTCGAAGATCGCCGCCGTCGGCCACGGGGCGCGCGCCGCCCGCCAAGGACAGCGTGGTGACGCGCTCGACGCCTTCACGCCGCGCGCGATCGATCACGCGCGCCTCGGTTCCCGCGCGGCAGCCGAGCGTCACCAGGTGGCCGCGGCGCTCGAGCTCTCGAGTGATTCGGGCCGCCCAGTAGGCATCGGACGACCAGCCGCGACAGGACATCAGCTGGAGAATCCTCACCAGAGGCCCTCGTAGACACGCTCGACCGTCTCGACCGAGCGCTCCGCGCTGAACCGCTCCTCCGCGCTGGCGCGCCCGGCGCTCCCCATCGCCCGGCGCCGCTCCGGATCGCCCAGAATGCTCTCGAGCGCGCGCGCCACGCTTTCCGGCTCGTCGTCGCCGATCAGAAGCCCCGTCTCGCCGTCCACCACCGTCTCGGGCAGCGCGCCGACCCGGCGCGCGATGACCGGACGCGCAGCCGCCATCGCCTCGAGCGCCGCGCGGCACGACTCGTCGGAGCCCGCGGCCATGAGCGCGAAGCAATCCGCGGCGGCTAGGACCGCGGGCAAGTCGGCGTCTCGATAGCCCGTGAAGATCACGTGACCGCCGAGCCCGAGATCGGCCACCAACTGCTCGAGTCGAGTTCGCGTCTCCCCTTTGCCGACGAGCAAGAGGCGCGCACGCGGCATCCGGTCGACCAGGCTCCGGAAGCCCGAGAGCAACAACTCGTGACCCCGGTTCGTCGCCAGACGCGCGACCGACACGACGACCGGCGCGTCGCCGAGCTTGAACTCCTCGCGGATCGGCGTGGGATCCGCGTTCGCCGCGAATCGCGTCAGGTCGACCGCTCCCGGAATCCAGAAGATGCGGTCGGGGGCGATGCCCACCTCGCGGCACCGAGACTCGATCACCCGGGACACCGCGAACACCGCCGCGGTGCGGCGATAGAGCGTGGCACCGAGCCGGTCGCGTCGGACGGATCGCAAGTTGTGGAAGGTTCTCACGACGGGAGTTCGGCCGCCCTGGACCCGCTTGGGCCGGGTGAGCACGGCGAGCCAGTGATCGTGCGAGTGATGCGTGTGCACGATGTCTACGCTCTCGTCACGAATGAGCGACCGCACCCTCAGCACGTCGCGCGCGAGCGCCCGCGGCCCGCGGCGCGCGTCCATGTGGAGCCCGTCGACCACCTCGAGCCCCGCGTGCTTCGCCTTGGCCTCGAACCGATCGCCCGGGATCAGCCCGAGCAGGACGCGGTGGCCGCGGGCGCGCAGGCCCGAGACGAGGTGGATGATCGGGTCGGCGCTGCCTGTCCACCAGCGGTTGGCGGCCAGGTGCAGGATCGTCAGCGGGGTCACGCGGTCTCCGACAGGAACGCCGCGACCCGCTCGCCGACGGCGGCGGCCGAGATCCCGCGCATGCAGGGATGCTCGATCGGACACGCGCGATAGAAGCACGGCGCGCACGGCACCGCGTGGCGCACGACGGCCACTCGCCCGAGCGGCGCGCTCAGCGCGGGGTCGGTCGGCCCGAAGAGAACGACGACCGGCGTACCGAGCGCGGCGGCCAGATGCGCGACACCCGTGTCGCCGGAGACAAGCACCGCCATCTCCGCGAGCACCGATGGCAGGAGATCCGGACCGTCGCGCCCGATCAGGCTCACCGCCGGAATCTGCTCCAGCACGTCGAGCGCCGCCGGCGCATCCGAGGGCGCCCCGAGGAGCACGGGCACGACGCCAAGCTCGGGTGCGAGTCGACAGAACTCGACGATCCGCTCGGCGACCCAGACCTTGGCGGGCCCGAACGCCGCGCCCAGGTGGACACCGATCATGGGCTTTCCTTCGGGCGCACCGCTCTGATGGAGGAGATCGCGCGCGCGCTGCCGACCGTCCGCATACGGCTCGGGCGGCGCCAGCCGCGGCTCGCGCTCGGTCGTGGCCGCTCCGAGCAGCTCGACCAGTCGCAGGTATTCGTCGACTTGATGCAGTCGGGGCTCGGGCAAGGACGGAGCCTCGGTGAGGAGCCAGCGCCGGCCATCGCCCGCGAAGCCGATCCGCCGCCGACCGCCCCAGTACATCGCGATCGCCGCGGCCTCGAACGAGTTCGGGAAGAGCACGACCGTGTCGCCGGCGAAGCTCCGGACTGTGTCGGCGGCGCGGAGTCTGGCGCTCCACCTTCGTGGGTACGCGACGAGCACGTCGCCGAGCCCCTGGCCCGCGAACAGCTCGACCCAGGGGCCGGCCAGTAGCACCCGGGCATCGGGGAACGTCGCGCGGAGCGAACGGATCGCCGGCACCGCCATCACGGTGTCGCCGAGCCAGTTCGGAAGGCGGACGGCGATCTTCACGGACACGCGCGCCGAAACGCCTGTCGCCACGCGGTCTCGCCCGTCTGGACGACGAGCCGGACGCTCAAGACGTAGAGAGGCCGGCGCGGCAGCCGCAGTCGTCGGAGTCGGACCCAGTCTTTCTCGGTCGTGATCAGCGCGTCGGCCCCGAGCTCGCCGGCTCGCGCGTCGAGCCCGGACAGGTCGTCGACCGAGTACCAGTGATGGTCCGCGAAGGGCGACATCTCCTTCACCTCGACGCCCGCGCCGCGAAGCGTTTCGGCGAACGCCGCCGGCGCGGCGATCCCCGCGAACGCGGCCAGGCGCTTTCCGGCGAGCTCGGCGATCCGGACGGAGCGCATGCGCCCCGCCTCCCAGCACTCGGCGGGGGCCAGCGTGGCCGTGATGACGGGGACTCTCGGCGCGTGCTCGTCGACGGCGTCCACGACCTCGCGCGCGTCGCCGAGGTCGAGCGCGCCGGTGGCGACGACCAGGTCGGCCCTCGCAAGCGCGCCGAGCGGCTCCCGCAGGGGGCCGGCCGGCAGCAGGCGCCCATTGCCCCAGGGCCGCCGCGCGCGCGCCATCACGATCTCGAGGTCCTTCTTGAGAGTCCGGTGCTGGAAGCCATCGTCGAGGACGATCGCGGTCACACCGAACCGCTCGATCGCGACCCGCGCGGCGTCGTGACGGTTCGAGCCGACCACGACGGGGATGCCCGGCAGTCGGCGCGCGAGCAGGAACGGCTCATCCCCGGATTCCTCCGGATCGAGCCGGATCGAGGCGACATCGGCGACGATCTGAACTCCGCGCGTGGTGCGCCCGTAGCCGCGACTGACGACCGCCGGGCGATGACCGAGCGCCGCGAGCGACTGCACGGCCACCTCGACGGCGGGCGTCTTGCCGGTGCCGCCGACGGTCAGGTTGCCGATGGACACAACGCGGCAGGGCAACGCGCGCGACTTCAGCACGCCTCGTCCGTAGAGCCATTCGCGCGCGCCCAGAAGACCGCGGTAGCCGCCGCCCGCGACCGAGAGCATCCGCGCCGGTCCCGTCGCGAAGCCCTCCTCCCAGCCTCGGACGAAGCGCTCTCGAGAATTCACGCGCGAGCCTCCGGATAGAGGTAGCGCCCGACCAGATCGAGCGTCTCGCGCACGGCGCCGTGGCGCGAGGCGACGGCTTCGAACCCGGCGTCGCCCAGCTTCAGTCGGAGGTCGGGATCGGCCAGGAGCCGCCGCAGCTCACGGGACAGATCGGTGGCGTCGCGAACGACGATCGCGGCCCCCGCCGCCTCGAGCAGGCCGGCCGACTCGCGAAAGTTCGTGGTGTGGGGGCCGATCAGCACGGGCTTGCGGCGCTGGGCGGCCTCGAGCACGTTGTGGCCACCCATCGGTACCAGGCTCCCTCCCACGAACACGACGTCGGCGATCGAGTACAGCATCGCGAGCTCGCCGATGGTGTCGAGGATGACGACCGGCGGCACCGGAGCGGCCATGCTCGTCACCGCCGCCGGAAGCTCGCTGCGCCGAACCGACGGCCAGCCGCGCCGCTCGAGGAGGGCGAGCACCTCGCGCGTTCGCTCCGGGTGCCTCGGCGCGATCACCAGCACCAGCTCCGGGATCTCGGCGAGCGCCGCGCGGTGGGCGTCGAGCACGGGCCCTTCCTCGCCCGGATGGGTGCTTCCCGCGACCCACACGCGCTGACCCGGAGCGAGGGCGAGGAGCCGGCGCCAGAGATCGCCCGCGCCCGCCGGATCGGCGACGGAGGCATCGGCCTTGATGTTGCCCGTGACGACGACCCGTTCGGGCTGGGCGCCGAGGGCGATGATTCGCCGTGCGTCCTCGTCGGACTGCATGGCGAAGACGCGGACGTCGGCGAGGACCGAGGCCATGAAGCGCCGCACCAGGCGATAGCGTCGATAGGACCGATCCGAGATCCGTCCGTTGGCGATCATCACGGGCACGCCGCGAGAGGCGAGCACGCGCAGCGTGTTCGGCCAGAGCTCGGTCTCCATGCAGATCAGGAACGCCGGGTTGATGGACGCCGCCGCGCGCCGCGACACCGAGGGGAAATCGAGTGGGAAGAACCGATGCGTCGCGAGCCCGGCGAACCGCTCGCGGACGATCTGCGCGCCCGTGCTCGTGACGGTCGTCATCACCAGCGGCAGCTCGGGATGCAGACGCCGGAGCCCCTCGACGAGCGGCGCCGCGGCGATCGCCTCGCCCACCGACACCGCGTGAACCCAGCCCGCAGGCCCGCGAGCATCGCGCGGCGCCTCCCGCCCGAGCCGCGCCCGCGCGTTGAGCGGCACACCGCGCGTGAGGCGTCGCACCAGCGCGACCGGCAGAAACAGCGCGACGAGGCCGACGAACGCGAGGGCCGTATAGAGCGCGTACATCAGGCGTCTACCAGCCGGTCGGCCGCGGCGGTGGCCTCGTCCAGGCTCCGCTCGATCTCCTTGCGGGCGCGCTCGCGATCGGCGTCGCGGGCGATCGACGCCATGGCGCCGAACACCAGGGCCGCGCGCGCGAACGGCGCGGGAATCTGGAACTCGTCCCACGTCGCCAGCCGCCACGACGGGCGCGCCGCGAAACCCAGGGGCACCACCGGCGCCCCGGTGATCGCCGCCAGCGCCACGATGCCGGAGCCAAGCTGGCCGCGGGGTCCGCGCGGCCCGTCGGGCGCGAGCGCGACGTCACGACCGGCGCGGACCGCCGCGACGAGAGCTCGCAGCGCTCCCGCGCCACCTCGCGACGACGAGCCGCGGACCACCTCGAGGCCGAAGCGATTCGCGTAGTCCGCGATGAGACCGCCGTCGCGCGAGCGGCTCGCCAGCACGCTGACCGCGCGCGCGCCGTGGCTTCGGCGCAGCCGGGCGTTGAGCCAGGGCACCATGAGGATTCGGCCGTGCCAGACGCAGTAGATGAGCGGGCGCGCGTCCCTCCAGCTCGGCGACAGCGCCTCGATGCCCTCCGCGCGAACGCGTAGCGTCGCGCCGAGGACCCGAACCAGCTCGGCGGCGACGGGCGGAGCGAGAGCGAGCAGCGGATTCATCGGCCGCTCCGGCGGTGCGACACGATCATGCGGCACCGGCCCGGGCGAGAACGAATCGTGCCGCGCGCGTCCCCACACCCGGCTCGCCCAGCTGACCGGCGAGCTCGCTGAACGCCGCGCGCTGCGTGTCGCGCGCGCCGGCGTCGGACAGGAGACTCAGCGCCTCACGGGCCAGGCGCGCGCTCGTCGTCTCTCGCCGATAGAGCTCGGGCACGACGGCGCGTCCGAGCGTGAGGTTGGCGAGACTTACCCAAGGAACACGGATCAGCAGGCGCACCATCAGCTCGCTCATGAGCGAAAGACGGTAGCAGACGACCATCGGTGTGCCGAGCAGCGCCGTCTCGAGCGTGACGGTGCCCGAGGTCACGAGCGCGAGATCGGCCGCGCGAATCACCGCGTGCGTCTGGCTCTCGACGATCTCGACGGGCGGGCCGCCGGCGAGGTGCTCAGCGATCAACGCTCGTTCGATCGTCGGCGCCAGGCCGAGCACGAAACGCGTCCCCGGCGCCGACCTCACGATCTCCGCGGCGGCGTCGCGCATCGCCGGCAGCACCCTGACGACCTCTTTGTGGCGGCTTCCCGGCAGGAGTCCGACCACCGCCGTCCGGTCGTCGATCCCGAGCCGGCGCCGCGCCACCTCGCGAGTCGGCGCCGACTGCAGCTGATCGAGCAGCGGATGGCCGACGAACTCCACCGGCACGCCCGCTCGGCGGTAGAGCGGCGCCTCGAACGGAAACACCGCGAGGACGAGCGAGACGAATCGCCGGATCGTCTTCACTCGACCACCGCGCCACGCCCACACCTGCGGCGGAATGAAGTAGACGACGGGCACGCGCGCTCGTCGAGCCGCGCGGGCCAGGCGCAGGTTGAACTCCGGAAAATCGATCAGCACGAGCACCGCCGGCCGCTCGGGGCCTTCGAGGATCGCCCGCAGCTCGCGATACGCGCGATAGAGGCGCGGCACCTGACCGAACGCTTCGCTACCTCCGGTGACGGCCTTCGCGGTCACGTCCACCAGCACCTTCATGCCTTCGGCGGCCATGCGCGCCCCGCCCATTCCAAAGAGCCGGCATCCCGGGTCGAGCGCGCGCAGCGCATGGCAGAGCGCCGCGCCGTGGAGGTCACCGGAGGCTTCCCCTGCGACGAGCATGACCGCCGGCGACCCGGGCGTCGTCACTCGACACCCACCAGCGCCATACCGGCCGCGTTCGCGACGCGAAGACACTCGTCTGGGTCCAGCACCAGTACCCGCTCAGCTTCGACCGCAACGACCTTGGCACCGCCGGCCGCCGCCGCCTCGATGGTCTCGGGGCCGACGCCCGGCGTGTCGAACCGGTAGTCGTGCTCGCGCGCCGCCGCTTTGACGACGACCGCGCCCGAGCCCGCCTGCGCCAGACCTCGGCGGATGGTCTCGGTCGTGCCCTCGGTCGCCTCGACGGCGGTGACGGCGCCCAGCTTGATCACGACGGTCTGGCCGACCGCGGCGTCGGCCACGAGCCGCGCGACCGTCAGGCCGCGGCGTACGTCGGTCCACTCGGCGTCGGTCGGCTCGCGGCGCGACCAGCAGCCGCGTCGACCGAGCCAGTCGCCGAGAAACGGTCGCTGATCGAGGAGCTCGATGCCCAGACCGCCGAGGGTCGACGCCACGACCTGGACGAGATTGGCGTCGACCAGCGACCCGGCCTTCGCCTTCATCTCGGCGAGCACGGCGTCGGGCTGGCGCTCCTGCAGAAGGTCCTTCATCCAGAACTTCCCCGAGAACACCACGGCACCGATGCGCTCGTGCTGGAGGGCGGCCAGCACGGCGCCCGCCTCGTTGAGTCGGGCCGGGATCGTGCGGTCGGCATGGTCAGTCACGCCGGGCGCCTCGCCGAAGGTGAACGCGACCACGCGCCACCCGTGGCGTCGCGCCTCGCCGGCCATGCGCGCCGGCAGCACGCCGGCGCCGCATATCAAGCCGAGTGAGCGCTCCACGGGGGGTCGGACGAGTACGCCGCTTCGCAGCGGCCGTCTCGGATCATTCGCTCGATCTCGAGAGCCATGGCGAGCGATCGCACGTCCTCGGTCTCGGCCAGGACGACCTTCTCACCGGCGCGTGAGCGCCGGACGGCCCGGACCAGATGGAGAACCTCGAGCTTGAGCGGGTTGTCCTTGTGAACCTGCACGTGCTCGACGAAGGACGCGCGCCGGTAGCGGATCGACTCCCGATTGAGCGTGTATTCCTGCGCGGCGCGCCGGTGGATCCGAATGTCCTGCTCGGAATAGTCGAGGACGACGTAGGCATCCGGCTGGGTGATCGAGAGCACCCGGATCTTCTCCTCGGTCGCCCGACTCGCGGTGATGAGCGCGATCGTGCCGGACTCGAAGCCGATCTGCACGTTGGCGATGTCCGTCACCGCGGAGTGGACCGAGGACCCCATCGCGGTGAGCCGCCGGGGTGTCGAGTCGACGAGCCCCAGCACGATGTCGAGGTCGTGGATCATCAGATCCATCACCACGCTGTCCTTCTGCACGCGCGGGGCGAAGGGCCCGAGACGGCGCGACTCGATGAGGATCGGACGCTCGACGATCTTCTTGAGCTCCTGCACCGCGCCGTTGAACCGCTCGACGTGACCGACGTGCAGGACGGCGCCGCTCTTGCGGGCGATGCCGAACAGCTCGCGCGCCTCCTCGAGCGTCGGCGCGATGGGCTTCTCGACGAGGACGCCCACACCCGCCTCCAGGAGATCGGACGCGACCTGGAAATGCTGCTCGGTCGGCACGGCCACGCTCGCGAGATCGACTTTCCCGATCAGCTCGCGGTGGTCGAAGAGCGCCTGCGTGTCGTAGTAGGCCGCGACCTGCTTGGCGCGGTCCCGATCGATGTCGACGACGCCGGCCAGGTCGATGTCCCACAGCTCGGCGTAGGCGAGCATGTGGTATTGGCCCATGTGGCCGGCGCCGACGACGCCGGCACGCAGCCGGCGCTCCTCCGCGGCTCGCGCGGCCATCACACCGTCTCGCTTTCGGGTTCCGGGAGCGCGTCGGGCGCCGAAGCCCCGGGCGGGGCGGCGCCGCAGATGCCGCGGCGCGAGCCGGCGATGAACTCGAGCAGGTGGGCCACGGGACCCGCGACCGGCAGCTCGGCTCGGATCCGCTCGACGGCCCGCTGGGGCGCGAGCCCGCTGCGGTAGAGCAATCGATATGCGTCCTGGAGAAGCCGGCGGTCCGCCAGATTCATACCGGCCCGTCTGAGCCCGATGACGTTGATCGCGTGGGCGCCGACCGGGTTGCCGTCGACCAGCACGTAGGGCGGGACATCGGCCGTGACCTTGGAACAGCCGCCGATGTAGGCGTAGGCGCCGATCCGCGTGAACGGCACGATGCCGACGTGGCCCCCGACGGTGACGCGGTCGCCGATCTCGCAGTGCCCCGTGATTCCGGCGTAGTTGATGACGATGACACCCGCACCGAGCCGACAATCGTGGGCGACGTGGCTCATCCCCATGACAAGACAGCCCGCGCCGATCTCGGTGAAGCCTCCGGCGCGTGTCGAGCGGTGGACCGTGACATACTCTCGGATCTCGGTATCGGCGCCGATCCGGACACCCGACGGTGTGCCGTCCTTGAACTTGAGGTCCTGGGGCCGCCCACCTAGGATCGCCCCGTGGCCGATCTTGGCGCGCTCGCCGATCTCGACGTGGCCCTCCAGCACGCAGTGGTGGCCGATCGCGGCGCCGGCGCCGATCGTCACCTCGGGGCCGATGACCGAGAACGCGCCGATCCGAACGCCCGCGGCGAGGGTCGCCTTGGGGTCGACCACCGACGTCGGATGGATGCCGTCAGGCTCGGTCATCCATCGCTCCCGACGCGCCGCTCTCCGGCGGCGCGATCCCGAGACGGCTCTCGAGCTTCTCGAGACGGCGCTCCGCGGCACGCAGACGGCGGGACATGTCCGGCAGGTGCTTCTGCGACGCGAAGAGCCGCTTGGCCTGGAGCATCGGCACCGCCGGCGTGCCCAGCCGCCTCTCGCCCGCCGGCACGTCTTCCGCGACGCCGGCCTGGGCCCCGAGCACGGCCCCGTCGCCGATGGTCAGATGGTCCGCGAAACCGACCTGGCCGGCGGCGATGACGCCGCGACCCAATCGGCACGAGCCCGAGATGCCGACCTGGGCCACGATGATCGAGTGCTCGCCGATCTCGACGTTGTGACCGACCTGGACGAGGTTGTCGATCTTGGTCCCGCGGCGGATGATCGTCCGGCCCAGCATGGCGCGATCGATCGTCGTGTTGGCGCCGATGTCCACGTCGTCCTCGATCATCACGGTGCCGACCTGAGGAATCTTCCTGTGGCCGCCGTTGTCGAAGACATAGCCGAATCCATCGCCGCCGATGACGGCGCCGGCCTGCACGACCACGCGGCTGCCAAGGCGCACCCCCTCGCACAGAACCACGCGCGCATGGAGCACCGATCCCTCACCCACCTCGACACCCGGTCCGACATAGACCAGCGGATGAACCCGGACGTGCGGCCCGATGACCGCGCCCGCGCCGATCACGGCCAGGGCGCCGATCGAGGCGCTGGGGTCGACATGCGCCTCGCGCGCCACGATCGCCGACGCATCGATGCCGCGCGGCGGTGCCGCCTCCGGATGAAACAGCGTGAGCAGCGCGATCATTGCCTGTTGCGGGGTGCGGGTGCGCAGGAGCGGCCCCGGGAGGCCCGACACCCCCTCCGACACGAGAAGCGCGCCGGCGCGCGATGTCTCGGCGGCCGGGCGGTACCGAGCGTCGATGAGGAAGGAGATCTGCTCCGGGCCGGCGGCGTCGAGCGACGCCACACCCGTGACCCGCCGGCCGGGATCGCCCTCGAGCGTCGCGCCGAGGGTCGCGGCGAGCTCACCGAGCGTGAACCCGGCGGGCGTGCCCATCAGGGCGTCTTCTTCGCCGGAGCCGCCTGGTCGTACGCGCGAATGACCTCGTCCGTCAGGTCCGCGTCGGTCGAAGCGTACAGGACCGAGGCGCCCCGCTTTTCCACGATCATGTAGTAGCCGCGTTCCTTGCCGACCCGTTCGATGACGCTCGACAGATCCTGGAGCACGCGCTGGAGCAGCACCTGCTCCTTCTTCTCGAGCTCCTTCTGAAAATCATCCATCATCCGCGCGGCGTCACGACGCTTTCGCTCGAACCCCTCCTGCTTCTCGCGCCGAGCGTCGGCCGTCATCAGGGGCCCCTTCTTCTCGAGCTCGTCGCGCAGCTTCTCGAGCTCCTGACGCTTGCCGTCCATCTCCTTCTGCATGACGGTCTTTTCGCGCTCGAGCTGCTCGCGCGCCGCCACACCGGCCGACGACCGGGCCAGCACCCGCTGCACGTCGATGTAGGCGATCCGGACCGATGACGCGGGGGCCGCCGGCGCCGCGGGTTGCTGGGCCCAGACCGGGCCCAGGACGACGACGAGCAGCCCCACAACCAGGGTGAGTACGCCACGCCAATGCTTCATCCAACCCTCCCTAAAACGGTGACCCTACAGAGAAGTGGAACGCCCCGGCCCCCTCGCCTGGTCGCCGGTCGATATTCAAACCATAGTCCACCCGGATGGGGCCGAACGGCGACTGCCATCGTATACCCCCACCCGGCCCATAGCGCAGATCCGTGGGATCGAACTTGGTGTCGAAGCCGTAGACGTTGCCGACGTCGAAGAACACGGCAACCCTCAGGCCAAAGGGCAACGGGACGACGTACTCGACGTTGCCCAGGATCTCGGTCGTCCCACCCTCCTTGAATCCAGCCGAGTCGACCGGCGAAATGCTGCGGAACTTGAAGGCGCGGATCGTGTTCGGACCGCCCAGGTAGAAGCGCTCGAACAGCGGGACGTCCTTGCCGCCCCAGCCGGCCTCGTAGCCGGCCTCGCCCCGCAGCCCCAGGATATGCCCGAGCCAGATCGGCCTGAAATAGGTCTGGAGGAAGGTCCCCTTGTAGAACTGCGAGTCGCCCCCGAGACCGGCGAAGTCGAAGGAGAGCGTGGTCTGCGCCCCCTTGGTCGGAGCGGCGATCACGTCCCGGCTGTCGCGGGTCAAGGACACGCCGATCGAGGAAGTGATCGTGGCGCCCCTCTGATCCACCAGATCGGGCGTCGCGTTGTCGCTGAGGTTGCTGATGACGTCCCGGGAGATGCGGTATCCGGTGTGCCAGCGCCAGTACTCGGCGAACGGGTGGCTCATCCGGAGATTCACGCCCGTCGTGTCATAGGTGTAGTCCTGATAGTTGCGAATGCTCTTGTAGACGTCGAACCCGCCCGAGAGCGGACGGTCGAACAGCCAGGGATCGGTGAAGCTGATCGTCCCCTGCTGCGTCGTCGCGCCGGCGCGGATCCTGATCGCGACCTCCCAGCCCCGGCCCAGGAAGTTGCGCTGGGCGAGGTCGATCGTACCGACCAGGGAGTCGACCGACGAGTAGCCGCCACCGATGCTGAAGATCCCGGTGGCCCGCTCGACCACGTCGATGTTCACGATGATCCGGGTCTTGTCGGAGCCGGGCTGCGTGGTGACGTTGACGGTCTCGAAGTAGCCCAGGTTCACGAGCCGCTGCCGGGCCTTTTCCTTGTTCTGGAGCGTGTAGAGATCGCCCTCGTGCAGCGGCAGCTCGCGACGCAGGATCTTGTCCTCGCTGCGGACGTTGCCGCTGATGTTGATGCGCTCCACGTAGACTTCGGGCCCCTCGGTGATCTCGAAGGTCAGGTTGATCTGGTTGAGCGCCGGCAGCTGATCGCGCTTGGGGTTGATGTCGGCCGAGGCGCGACCGATCGTGCTGTAGAGGTTCAGAATCGCGGTGGTGCTCTCGCGGACCCGACTCACCGAGAACACGTCGCCGGTCCTCAGCCTGAGCTGCCGTTCGACCTCGGGCTCCGGGAGCAGGGTGACCCCGGTCACCTTCACGTCGCCGACCCGGAACTGGGGGCCCTCGACGACGACGATCGTGATCGTCACCCGCGCCTTCTCGCGATCGACGGCCACGTCGTGCGACTCGACGCGAGCCTGGATGAAGCCGTTGTCGTTGTAGAGCGCGATGATGCGGTCGATATCCATCTCGAGGCGCTGGCGCTGCACCTTGCCGCGCAAGATGAAGTATTGCCGCTCCTTCGTCTCCATCGCGGCCTTGAGCTGGTCGTCCCGCAGCCCCTTGTTACCGCGGAACTTGATCGACTCGATCGTGATCTGGCGCCCCTCGACGATATTGAAGATCACCTTCACGTCCGAGTCGGCGAACTTCTCGACGGTCGGCGTGATCTGGACCTCGAAATAGCCCTCGTCCTCGTAGAAGTCGCGCAGCTTTTCAACGGCGCGCTGCACGTCGACCGGGTTGTAGACGCTCCCGAGCTTGAGGTCGATCTTCTCCTGCAGCGAGTCTCGGTCTTCCTTCTTGTTGCCGACGAAATCGACGTCGCGCACGAAGGGCCGCTCGGAGACCGCGAAGATGACCTTCACACCGCCCTCGAAGTCCTCGACCCGGAGCTGGACGTCATCGAAGAAGCCGAGGCTGAAGATGGAGCGGATGTCCTCGGCCAGGAGTGAAGGGTTGAAGGTCGAACCGACGGTACTCTTGACGCGGCCGAGGATCACGGCGTCCTGGACACGGCGATTGCCCTCGATGTGGACGTCCTTGATGAGGATGGGCGGCGGCTGGGACTGCTGCGCCCGCGCCGTCGAAGCGGTGAGGAGGCCTGCCGTGAGAACAATGACGACCGTGAGACACACCCGGCCGGCGGTCGTCACCAGGCTCTCAGGCGTGTCGGGACGGCGCGCTAGTGTTCAGCAAGCTCGAGCGGCGCGTCGGCGGCCTGGGCTTCGCGGAACGTGAAGTTCGCGCCCTCGATGTCCACCTCGATGCGGGCGCTCTCCGCGACCTGGCCTCGAACGATCGCCTCGGCCAGGGGATCCTCGATGTGCTTCTGGATCGTCCGCCGCAACTGCCGTGCGCCGTACGTCTGATCGTACCCTTTCTCCACCAGGGCCGCTTGGGCCGCCGGCGTGAGGACAAGTTCGATGCCCTTCTCGGTGAGCTGCTTGTTGATCCGCCCGATCATCAACCGGATGATTTCCTTGATGTGGTCGAGCGACAGGGCATGGAACACGATGATGTCGTCGATCCGGTTCAGGAACTCCGGCCGGAACGCCCGCTTCATCTCCTCCATGACACGCTCTTTCATCTTCTCGTAGGACTGCTCGTCCGACTCGGCCAGGAAGCCCGGCGACGTCCGCTTGCCGATCAGGCTCGTGCCGAGGTTGGACGTCATGATCAGGATGGCGTTCTTGAAGTCGACCACGTGGCCCAGCGAGTCCGACAGGCGGCCGTCGTCCAGGACCTGCAGCAGCATGTTGAAGACGTCAGGATGCGCCTTCTCGATCTCATCGAAGAGGACCACCGAGTACGGCCGCCGGCGGACCTTCTCGGTCAGGAATCCGCCTTCTTCGTAGCCGACGTAGCCGGGAGGGGCCCCGAGCAACCGCGACACCGAGAACTTCTCCATGTACTCCGACATGTCGACCCGGATGAGGGCGTTCTCGTCACCGAACAGGTACTCGGCCAGCGCCCGCGCCAGCTCCGTCTTGCCGACGCCCGTCGGACCGAGGAAGACGAACGAGCCGACCGGCCGCTTGGCGTCCTTGAGGCCGGCCCGGGAGCGGCGGATGGCCCGGGCGACCGCCTTGACGGCGTCGTCTTGACCGATGATTCGCCCGTGGAGCGCGTCCTCCATGCGGGCGAGCTTGGCCGACTCCTTCTCCTCGAGCTTGGCCAGGGGGATACCGGTCCACCGGGAGACGATGAACTCGATGTCGACCTCGCCGACCGACTGCACGCCCTTGCCCTTGGTGCGTTCCCACTCGCGCTTCATCTCCTCCTCGCGATGCTGGAGGACCTTTTCCTTCTCGCGGAGGGACGCGGCCTTCTCGAACTCCTGCGCCTCCAGGTACATGTCCTTCTCGCGGCGCACCCGCTCGAGCTCCTTCTCGATCTCCTTGAGCTCGGCCGGCGGCGTCAGGGCCATCAGCCGGGTGCGCGACGAAGCCTCGTCGATGACGTCGATCGCCTTGTCGGGGAGCTGGCGGTCGGTGATGTAGCGGTCGGCGAGCATGACGGCGGCGTTGATGGCCTGCTCGGTGATCTTCACCCGGTGATGCGCCTCGTACTTGTGACGCAGCCCCTTGATGATCTCGATGGCCTCGGGCACGCTCGGCGCCTTCACGATGACCGGCTGGAAGCGCCGCTCGAGCGCGCCGTCCTTCTCGATGTACTTGCGGTACTCGTCGAGCGTGGTGGCGCCGATGGTCTGGATCTCGCCGCGCGAGAGAGCGGGCTTCAGCATGTTGGAGGCGTCGATCGCCCCCTCGGCCGCGCCGGCCCCGATCAGGGTGTGCAGCTCGTCCAGGAACAGCACCACGTTCTCGGACTGCCGGATCTCCTTCATGACCGCCTTGAGGCGCTCCTCGAACTGGCCGCGATACTTGGTCCCGGCCACCAGCGCGCCCAGGTCGAGCTGCAGCAGGCGCTTCTGGGCCAGCACGTCCGGCACCTCGTGCCCCACGATTCGCTGGGCGAGCCCTTCGACGATGGCGGTCTTGCCCACGCCGGGCTCGCCGATCAGGACGGGATTGTTCTTCGTCCGGCGGGCCAGGATCTGGATCACCCGCTCGATCTCGGTCTCGCGGCCGATGACCGGGTCGAGCTTGCTCTCCCGGGCCAGCTGGGTGAGATCGCGGGCGAACTCGTCGAGCACGGGAGTCTGGGAGCGCTTCTTCGGGCGCGGGTAGTACTGGTCGCCGAGCAGGGCCAGCGTCTCCTGACGGACCTCGTCCAGGCGTGCGCCGAGGGACTCGAGGATCTTGGCCGCGATCGACTGGCCTTCCTTCATCAGGCCGAGGAGCAGGTGCTCCGTCCCGATGTAGTTGTGACCGAGCTGGCGGGCCTCCTCGATGGAGAGCTCGAGGACGCGCTTGGCCTGCGGGGTGAACGGCACTTCACCGAACGTGAGCGTCTTGGGGAAGCCGGCCAGCGCGCGCTCGACTTCCGCCTTCACCGTCTCGAGCCGCAGCCCGAGACGCTGCAGGACCGCCGTCGCAATGCCTTCGCCGTCACGGATGAGGCCGAGAAGGATGTGCTCGGTCCCAACGAAATCATGACGGAACCGCCCTGCCTCTTCCCTGGCCAGGATGATGACCCGACGCGCCCGCTCCGTGAATCGCTCGAACACTGTGGGTGACCTCGCGCCTTTCTGACTTCGGGTTATGGCTCGCCAAGGGTCCTACTGCACCCCGATGCTCCCTAAACCTGCGATGAGTATATGCCTTCCGGCGCCGCTGGCCTAGCCCTTTCTTGTGACGCTTGCTGTCATCTCCCCGTAACCCCTTGAAACTCGTGGGCTCACGGCCAGGCCACCGCTCGACCGTCCACCAGCCGGTAGCCCCGGTCCGCCCTCCGGGCCAGCTCATGGTTGTGGGTGGCAATCACGAACGCCAGATGGCGCTCCGCCTGGAGCCGAAGGAAGAGATCCCAGATGACCTCGCTCGTCTTCGGATCCAGGTTGCCGGTGGGCTCGTCGGCGAGGATCAGCCGTGGCCGGCCGACGAGCGCGCGGGCGATCGCGACACGCTGCTGCTCACCTCCGGACAGCTCCCCGGGCCGGTGCCCCTGCCGGTCGCCGAGCCCGACCTCGTGCAGCGCGGCGGCGGCACGCTCGCGAGCCTCCGGCACGCTGGCCCGCTGCAGGAGGGCCGGCAACATCGCGTTCTCGAGCGCGGTCATCTCACCGAGGAGGTTGTAGAACTGGAAGATGAAGCCGACTTCGGTGCGGCGCAGGCGCGCCAGGGCCGCGTCCGTACGAGTCGACACGTCCTCGCCGTCGAAGATCACCCGCCCGCCGGTCGGCCGGTCGAGCGTGCCCAGCAGGTGGAGCAGGGTGGACTTGCCCACCCCGGAGGCGCCGATGATCGCGACGCTCTCCCCCGCGTTGACGGTGAGGCTCACCCCGCGGAGGACCCGGACCGGCTCCGGCCCCATACGGTACTCGCGCTCCAGCTCCTCCGCGACGACCAGCGGCTCACTCATAGCGGAGCACGTCGATCGGATCCATGCGCGCGGCCCGGCGGGCCGGCGACAGGGTCGCGAGGAAGGAGATGACGAGCGTGGAGCCGACGATCATCGCAAAATCCGAGCCGGTCAGCTTCATCGGCAGGTAGCTGATCTGGTACACGTCCCCGGCGAGCCGGATGATCTTGTAGGTGTTCTGGACCCAGATCAGGAGCAGCCCGAAGGCGCTGCCCGCCAGGGTGCCCCCCACCCCGATCAGCATCCCGGCCACCAGGAACACGGT
>Ga0137403_10004334_pt1 | contig 16716 bp, 10 predicted proteins | sample CZOMad2_1_16fung_FD_122057 | JGI IMG/M metagenome (GOLD analysis project Ga0137403, IMG submission 122057) | Vadose zone soil fungal communities from Angelo Coast Range Reserve, California, USA - CZOMad2_1_16fungal (Hybrid Assembly) | ecosystem: Environmental > Terrestrial > Soil > Vadose zone...
CGTACAGCGGTCGCGATACGAGGGAACTGAAGATGTCCGATAGGGTCGAAGATGTCTGATAGGGTAAAAGACCAACTCGAAGTATTCACCGGAAATTCCAACCCCGCGCTCGCCCGCGAAGTCACCGAGCATCTCGGGGTGAAGATGGGTGAGGCCGAGGTCGGCCGCTTTCCCGACGGCGAAGTGTTGGTCGAGATTCGCGAGAACGTCCGCGGCGGCGATTGCTTCGTGATCCAGTCGATCTGCACGCCGCCGAACGAAAATCTCATGGAACTGCTGCTCATGATCGACGCGCTCCGGCGTGCGTCCGCGGGCAGGATTACCGCCGTGATCCCGTATTTCGGCTACGCGCGCCAGGATCGCAAAGTCGCGCCGCGAGTTCCTATCAGCGCCAAGGTCGTCGCCGATCTGATCACAACCGCCGGTGCGAATCGCGTGTTGACCGTCGATCTCCACGCGGGACAAATCCAGGGCTTCTTCAATATTCCAGTCGACAACCTGTTCGCGATGCCGGTCCTCGTGAATTATCTCCGCAAGCGGATCGAAGGAAAACAGATCTCGGTGGTCTCCCCCGATGCGGGCGGAGTCGAACGCGCGCGCGCTTTTGCGCGACGGCTCAACGCGAACCTCGCGATCATCGACAAGCGCCGCCGCCGCGCGAGCGAAGTCGCCGAACATCACAGCTTCTGGCCACACACAAGTGGCCTTTCGTGTCGCGCGGGAAGAAACCAGTATCTTCCCAGGCAACTGGGACGCATTGCGTGGGAAAACGGTCAAGATCTATACGGTGCAGCCAGTCTCTTCGCAGTCGAAGGAAACGCGCGCGACCGCCAAGCTCGATTTTGCGGCGTCACTCTTCCGCGGATTTTCCAACGCATCTACCCGCGCGACTGATTCGATCGAGGGCATCGTTGTCATCTTCGATTCGGCGGATGGCGGAATTGTCGCCAGCAATTTGTCCACAGCACGGGAGTTCGCAGGCGGCTCACTTTCCACAGAAGCCTTCTGGAACAAGTGTTATAAGGATCCTGCAGATGCATTCCGCTGATCGCTTCAGCCAACAGTTTGGGGCGATAAGACCCGGAGCGTGATATGCCCAAACGAGAAGCCAACCCCGTTGGCAGGTGTGCACGCAACGTTTAGTTTGACTGAATCCAACCTTTAGATTTTAGAATTTGACTTCCCTCGACAAGGCAAATACCTTCCCTGCAGCTATAGAAATATCCGCTGCGAACGATTAGGCGAAATGATAGTTCAGTTGAGTCGAACGCCAGCGGGCTTGGGGTGTGGCAACTTTTCCGGCTTTGCAAAAAAAAGATTCTGCACAGTTTCTACTGCGAGGTGGAATGATGGGCAGGGGTGAATATCGATCCAGGTTTTTCGGATTTTGTGTATTTTTCTGTTTAGCGTGCTGTGTTTTGGTGGTCTCAGCGTCAGCGCAGATTGGCAATGCCAGCTTAGGCGGAACGGTAAGTGATCCATCCGGCGGCGTTGTTGTCGGAGCGGACCTTACTCTCGTCAATACCGCAAACCAAATCGAGGCGAAATTTATCTCTAACGACCGGGGCGAGTACATGTTTCGGAATCTCACGCCCGGCAGCTACGAGTTGAGAGTATCCAAAGCCGGATTTGAAAATTACCGCCTCACCGGAATCGTCATAACGATTAATGATAGCTCACGCGCCGATGTGGTTCTGAAGGTTGGCGCGCCTGTGGAGACAGTGACGGTGGAAAGCGGCACCTCGCTGATCAATTACGACAATGGCACGCTCCAAGGCGGCGCTGATCCGGAGACCCTCAAGGATTTGCCTCTTGTTATTGAAGGGAAGCCTCGCTCTTCAGCTGCGCTGGCGCTTTTGTTGCCGGGCATCTCTTCCGGCGGCGGCGACCAGGCGTTCCAGGCGCGCATCAACGGCGGCCAGGAATCTGGCGATGAAGCTCTGTTGGACGGCGCAACCATGCAAGAAGGATTCATGAGTCAGAGCGGCATGGTTTCCATTCACCAAGACTTTCAGATGTCCCCGGACATGGTTCAGGAGGTAAAAGTTCTCACTTCCAGTTACGACGCGCAGTATGGGTCTTCGACCTCCGGGCAGATCACCATGGTGAGCAAAGGCGGTACGTCGGAATATCATGGTGCGGCCTTTGAATACGCGCGCAATGCGGCTTTGAATTCAAAGCAATGGGGCGCTACACAGGCCTCGCACGACAACGAGCACAATTTCGGTGCGAACATCGGCGGTCCCATCAAGATTCCGTTTCTCTACCATGGCACTTCAAAACATCACTCGTTCTTCTATTTCAATTGGGAGTCGTACCATCAGGCGGGCGGCTCGAACAGTCCGACGCTTTCTATCCCCTCGATTAAAGAGCGGGCCGGAGACTTTACGGATTGGGTGGATAAGACAGGGGGCTTGATTCCTATCTACGTGCCCGGGCAGATTACCACGACCTGCCAGGCTGCTCTGCCAGCGGGAGTGGGACCGGGAAGCCAATTTCCGGGAAATATAATTCCGCAGGGTTGTATCAGTCCCATTGCTGCCGCCTACATGGGACAACTGCCGCAGCCGACGAACTCGCAACCTACTAACAACTTTCGCTTACCGAAGCCGGTTCCGGACTCGCTGACCAGCAACTCCAATGTGTACATGACGCGCATCGACCATAACTGGGGCGACAAGGATCACTTCTATTTCTTCTGGTGGCGTCAGTTCACAGGTTTCAATACCGCCACGGCTCTGCCGGTATCGATCTCGACGGAATCACCAACGCGTCCTCAGAATTCACCGATCGTTCGTTTAAACTATGAACATACCTTCTCGCCGACATTGACCAACCACGCGACCTTTGGATACTTGAATCGCAATGAGGGTTATGGCTCGGAGAACCTGAGCTTTATCGGCAAGCTGCCGCAGATCGCAAATGCGGCGAGTACGAACGCATTGCCGGCATTTAATTTTTCCGATGGATACAACTCAATTTCTAATAGCAACGGGCCTCCGAACACAAACATTACAGTCCGGCCGACCTGGGTGTTCAATGACCTCATTAACAAGGTGCTGGGCCATCACACATTCACGTTTGGGATGGAATGGCGCTCGGTGCAGGGGAACATCCACCAGTCGAACAATGAATCGGGAACTTACAGTTTCGACCGTTCCACTACCAGCTTGTCTTCGGCTGCAAACAGCGGAAGCCCGGTTGCCGGCTTTCTGCTCGGCGCAGTCAGCGGTGGTTCGGTTGACCGTCGGGTGATCAGCGCCTGGTATCCGCGACAGACGGTGTGGGCATTACACGCCAACGACTCGTGGAAGATGACCAGCAAGTTCACGCTGAACTATGGTGTGCGCTGGGATTACTACACGCCATCGCGCGAAAAGTACAATCACTTTTCGTTTGTCGATCTCGTGGGCGCAAATCCCGACGGAATCCCTGGTCGGTTGGCGTTTGCGGGCAGTGGCGGCAGCTGCCAGCCGGCATGCTTCGGGGCACCTTATCCTGAGAAGCCTTGGCACAAAGGGTTTGCACCGAGGCTGGGCGCGGCCTATGCAGTTGACCAAAAGACCGTGGTCCGCGCGGGCTACGGTATTTTCTTTGGGCAAGCTTTCTACCCGGGTTGGGGCGGAGGAATGTCGCTCGATGGGTTCAACTTGCACCAGACATTCGGTACGAGCCCCAACGGCGCTTCTACCAATCCTGCGTTTTACCTGGACAATGGAGTGCCCGTTCCGGCGCAACTTCCGCCGTTCATAAACCCTGCCTTCGACAATGGCCAGTCTCCATCGCAAGCCAACGGAAACGGTTCCGCGTACCGTCCTGTAGATGGCAACCGCAGGCCGTACTCGCAACAATGGAACTTGACCATCGAGCGGCAGCTTCCACAAGGCATCGCGCTCAGCGCTGCTTACGTTGGAAATAAGGGTTCTCGGCTTACATCCAGCTTGAATCCGGTGAACGTCCTTGATCCGTTCGCCACAAACATCCAGGCTCTTGAGGCTCCGGTTACACCCATAAACGCTGGGTGTGCTACAACCGCGACCCCGCCATCGAGCATTAATTGCAACTACGTTCCAGAGTTAAACGCCAAGTTCACGCCGGGTGGGGCGACCACGTTATTTGGCGTATCTGTGCCGTACGCTGGATGGGCGCAGGAATTGACCAACGCTGGTGTTTGCGCACCGACGGTCGCCCAAGCGCTGTTACCGTTTCCGCAATACTGCGGCCCGCTTCAAGGGCTGAACGAAAGTCATGGCAACTCCATCTATCATTCATTCCAATTGAAGATAGAAAAGCGGTACAGCAAAGGTCTGTACATGCTGGTGGCCTATACCAACTCGAAACTCATTTCGGACGCCTCCGACAACACCCAGCAGTTGGGAGGATCCTGGAATGCCACGCAGGGCGTAATTTCGCCTTATGAGCAGCGTCGCGCGCGCACTGTCTCTTCGGATGACGTGCCTCAGATACTATCCGCAGCATTTGTTTACGATCTGCCGTTCGGCAAAGGGCAGCGTTACGCGAACCGAGGTGGCGCCGTCAATGCACTTGTGGGCGGGTGGCAACTCAGTCCACTGATTCACTTGCAGAGCGGCACGCCCATGTGGTTCCGTTCGACGAGTTGCCAGGTAGTGCCGCAGTTCCGGCAAAATTGCCTGGTTGGGCTTGTTCCGGGTGTCAACCCATTTCTGCAGGATATAAACGGTTACGATCCGGGGAAAGGGGCCCTGCTCAACAGCGCCGCCTTCCAACCGCTGGGATCTTTCTGCGTAGCCGGTACCGCGCCGGGGTGCACCGGAGCCTACGGGTTCACCGGAGATGGACCACGCATCGCAAACATTCGAGGTCCGCACGGGAAGAACGTGGATATCTCGCTTACCAAAAACACAAGGATCGGCGAGCGCGGGAATTTTCAACTTCGCTTTGCTTTCTTCAACGCGTTTAACCAGCATTACTTTTATCCGGCCGCTAACGTTAACAACCAGGGCTCGAGTTTCGCCTTTGTCAATGACATAGCGGCTGGTGGTAGCAATGGTTTTGGCACTTGGACCGGCGGCGTAAGTTCGCCGCGAACGATCCAGATTGGAGCCCGAGTCGAGTTCTAGGACTTTCCACCTACACACCCCAAACAGCGCCACCTTCCGATGTTCGGCAGGTGGCGCTGGTGTTTTCAGGCGCCTGAAGTGCGGGGCCGCTATCCAAATTAATTCAGCAGGGGAATTGGCGTTTGCGGCGAGGCTTGGTGAGCTTTCTTCAGTTGCTGAAACCGTGCGATTTCGCTGTCGGCCCTCTGGCGGTCCCCAAGGCGGTGATAGATCCGGCCTAGCGCGAGGTGCGGCTCTGGGTACTCGTGATCTAGTTCCGCTGCTTTGGTGAGGGCGTCCAGAGCGCCGTCGAAGTCTCCCTGCATCTCCAGGATTCGTCCAAGTTGGTATCGGGCCTGCGGAAGCTTCGCATCGTAGCGCAGCGCCTCATCCAGGTTTTTCTTGGCGTCCTCCAAGCGGTTCACGCCAATCAGCGATACGGCCAAATCGACGAGGGGCCACGGCGACGGCTTAAGCTGCAATCGATTGAGATCAACAGCTTGGTTGTAATTCTTCATCGCTTCCTCGGGCTTGTCCAAATATTCGTAGCAAAGGCCAAGCGTGTCGTAGGCACGCATCATTTTTGGATCCATCTCGATAACTTTCTGCAAGCGTGCGACCGCGGTGGTGTAGTTCTGTGCATCATAGTCGAGCCGGGCCAGCCAATAGAGATACAGAGGTTTCTCCGGCGCGCTCACTACCAGTTTCTCCAATTCCGCGCCCGCCCAATTTCGCCGGTTCAGCTTGATGTAGGCCATTGCCAGAGTAAACCTGCTCCGTTCGTCCAAAGGGGCGATCGCGTCCGCCTTTTTCCATGCGATGGCTGAATTGACATACTTTCCGTCCAGAAAGAAAATACCCCCGGCCAGGGAGAGCAGCTTCGCCCCTCTGGCGGATTTTGGGTCACGCTCCGCTTCGCTCACCAGAATCATTTCGGCGCTTGGGTAATCGTGCCGTCCCATCGCCCCTTCAAGCTCCTCCTGCAGCTTGGCGTCCAATTGGAGATCGGCTAGGTTCTGAACATTTATATCGGCAGGTTGGTCTTGAGCGGCAGGAAGATGGGAGGGCGCTGCTTGTGCGCAGACGCCGACCGCGCTAAGCACTAATGCAACGCTCGTTATCCTCATCTAAAACGCGCAATCATGGTGCGGCACTCCTAGCCGTTTCGATCTTCGCGCGAATCTCGGCCGCCGATTTACTTTGAGGGACCATTTGCTGCTCCAGCATAATCTCGCTGAGCGCTTCATCAAATTTCTTCATTTCGAGCAAAATCGCCGCCAGCGCCAAATGCACTTCGGGTAATTTCGGGTCAAGGGCGGCGGCCCGGTGGTATGCATTCAACGCCAGATCATACTTCTCCTGAATCGCATACTCTTGCCCTAGTGCTTGCTGCAGTCTCGCCGATTTAGGGTTTACCTGCTGGATTTGTTGGTAGGACCAGCCCGAAAGTTTCGTCCATGCCTGCGCGAGCCGATACGAATATTCGGGTTCGCGCGGCGCCAACTCCACAACGCGCTGCAATTGCTCCACAGCCGAGAGCCAATCTTCCGAGGCCTCGTATGCCCTTGCGAGTTGCAAATGGGACCGCGGTTGTTGGGGCATGAGAGTGACTGCGTGTTTCAACTCGCGAACAGATTCACTGTTCTTTCCAAGAGCCAGAAGGCTAACGCCGAGCAGCAGGCGGGAAGGTCCATACTCCGGCTGAAGAGCAAGGGCTTCGCGAAATCTTGCCACCGCCCGTAAGTGGTCCGCTTTCTGCTGCGCGATGACGCCGAGGTTGTGATAGACCAGCGGATGTCTTACGCCGTTGCGCGCCGCTTCCGCGAAGATCTTCTCCGCAGTTTCCAAGTCTCCAGACTTCAGAGCTTCCACTCCAGCGGCCATTTGTTTTTCGGCGGCTGGCGGAAGATCCTGCTGGCCAAAGGCCGATCCTGCAGTGCCAAAAATCAGCAAGGCAATCCCAAGGCGCAGCGCTCGCCAGCGCGATCCACACGGCCGTTCTGCCCGCTCAAAGTTCATTTAGGTTGGTCCAAAAAAGTATAGAGCAGCCGGGCGCCGCCTCGTAGCAAATAGTGCGTCCCCTTCTTATAATCTCTCCATGGATTCTCCCGAGATGGGCCATCGGTCGTCAATACTTGCTGTAGCGCTGCGGGTGGGCTCTTTTTGTATTGTCGGCACACTTCAAGCTCAATCCAGCCAAGACGCTCCGCCCGACAAAGAGCGCCAGATTCTGGAGGTCCAACGTCAAATCGAAAGCCGTAATTGGACCGAGGCGAACCGCCTTCTCGCCGAAGCGGCGAAGCGCTTTCCCTCCGATCCGGGATTCGAGAACCTGCACGGAGTGATTGCGGCTCAGCAGGGTGACTTCGCGACCGCCGAGAAAGACTTCACTGATGCGGTAAAGCGCGCGCCAAAACTCACTTCCGCCTATTTGAACCTCGGGCGCTTGTATCAGGAACACGCAGGTGCTGATTCCCAGACGCGCGACAAAGCTTTGCATGTTTACGAGAGAGTGCTTGCCTATGACCCGTCGAACGCTGAGGCACATTACCAGAGCGCCGTCCTGCTCCTTGGGCAGGGTAAGTACCAGCGCTCTCTTGAACAGCTCTCGAGCCTTCCGGCGGAGACGCAGGCCAGCGCGCAGGGATTGTCGATCTTGTGTGCCGATCATGCGGCGCTGCGTCATGAGCAGGCCGCCGGAGAGGCCGCCGCGCGACTACGCACGAGCACCGATTTTTCCGAACTCGATGCACAACAATCCGTCCCCGGTCTTGTCGCCGGCAGAATGGATGCCCTCATCATCTCGCTCTTTGAAGAATTGCAGTCTCGTGGTTCGCTCTCACCGGCAAGTTTGCATGCGCTAGCCCTCGCTTATGAGCGTGCCAGCAAACTTACAGAGTCGCGCGCTGCGCTTGAGAAATATGCAACAGGCGGAAACCTTTCCGTATCTGCGCTGCTGGAGTTGGCGCGGGTGGCGCACAAGCAGCGGGACTATCAGGGTGCGCTGGGCTATCTGGCGCATGCGCGGGATCTCGAGCCGGACAAAGCCAGCCTGCATTATGATTTTGGCCTGGTTTGTCTCGATCTGAACCTGGTCGCCGAGGCTCGCAATTCGTTTGAGAAGGCGGTGACGCTCGATCCGGAGAACGCTTCTTACAATTACGCTATGGGCGCGGCCTCCGCTTTCCGGCAGGATCCCGCGGAAGCGATTCCTTATTTTCAAAAATATCGCAGACTTCGGCCTGATGACCCGCGCGGCCCGCTCGCGTTGGGTGCAGTCTATTTTCGCGCCAAGGATTACCTCTCGGCGGCTCCTTTGCTCCAACAGGCTGCGGCAAAATCAGGAACCGAGGCGCTAGCTCACTACTATCTGGGCTCGATCGCCCTGCAAGAAAGCCGGCTGGAAGATGCTCACCGAGAACTTGCGTTGGCGCTGAAGGCGCAACCTGAGAACGCGGATACCTTGGCGCAAATGGGCGACTACTATCTCTTGCGCAAGGATTACGAGCGCGCTGAAACGCCAATCCGCCATGCCCTGCGAATCGACCCTGATCACTATTCCGCCAATTTTTACCTGCTGACGCTGTACACGCGCACCGGAGATGCTCGCCGCGACGCGCAAGCGAAGCGCTTCGAAGCGCTGAAGATAGCCCTCGCCGAGCGCGCTCAGGAACTGCTTCGCATCGTCGAGGTGCGCCCATTCGAGACGCCGTGAAGTTTGTCGGCCCCATGCTGTATGCATTCGGGCTCCTCGGCCTGGGGCTGATGCTAGGTACTCAAGCGCCTGCGCAGTCCCTTTCCCTGGAAAAGGCGACCGAAGCGTTCTATCGGGGTGAATATGCGAAAACCGCTGAACTCGCCGAAGAGCAGCTTCGCGCCAATCCCAAATCTGCTCCACTGCGCGTGCTGCTGGCCCGTGCGGAGCTTGCTCAAGGCAAACTCTTGCCAGCCTTCGAGCAATTGAGAAGTGTATTGGCAGGAAATCCCAGGAATGTTGACGCCCTCTACTATCTTTCCATCGTCGCGCGAGAACTCTCTCAGCAAGAATATCAGAGGCTGTTCGCCATGGCTCCCGATTCCGATCGTGTTCACCAGGTGCTCGGTGAAGCTGCGCTTGCCTCGGAAAATAAGAGCGAAGCGGAAACCGAATTCCAAAGCGCGCTGAAAGCTAATCCACATTCTGTAGAAGTTGCCACTGAACTGGCCGAGCTAAAGCGATCGCAATCGAAGTTTGATGAGGCCATTGGATACTACACACAAGCGGCGCAGATAGGGCCGCTGAACTATGAGATCGCCTACGGACTGGGCGCCTGCTACACCTACAAACAGGACTATGCGCAGGCAGTGCAATGGTTTCGCAAAGCGGTCGAGTTCGATCCGAATTCTCCTGCCGGCCGTTTCGCGCTAGGCAACGCACTATTCCAAAGCGGCGATTACGCACTCGCTATCCCGGAGTTGAAGGCTTCGTTGAAGGTAGAGCAACAGTTTAAGCAAGCATATTTCTTGCTCGGTCGGGCGTACTCGAAGCTGGGCCGGCAGGAGGAATCCAAAGCTGCTTTCCAGAAACTCGACGAACTGAATCGGGGCGAAATACCTGCCGAGCAAAAGCGCCCGCCTGCTCCCGAACCCAAGCTTTAGCTAAGCTTATATCTGGCATGCACTGATATTTCGTGCCATCCTAATCCACCTGCGCAATTTGGCGAATCCGAATGTCATGAGTCTACTTTCCCGGCGTTTTGCGCCCATTCTCCCTATCTTCGCGGCTCTTTTCTTCCTCGACGGTTTTGCCCGGGATCAGGATCATCCTAAGCCGCCAGAGCCTCAGTCCACAGGCGTATCCACTGGCGCTCCTCATGCTCCTGTCAAAGATTCGTTGTCCCGTCCCATCACCGCTGGCGGATTTGTGGACGGCGCTCCAGTAGTCTTCGTTGATATCGCCAAGCAGGCTGGCCTCGACAAATTTCGCCACCGATCCGGGAGCATTGAGAAGGCCACCATTCTGGAGACACCCGGCTCCGGCGTCGCCTTGCTTGACTATGACAACGATGGTTGGTTGGACATTTATCTCCTCAATGGTTCCACGCTTGCCGCGCTTAAGGGCAAGGAGCCTGCGCCCCGCGCGATGCTATTTCATAATAATCACGACGGAACCTTCACGGACGTCACGGAAAAGGCGGGTGTCGCGAACGAGCGCTGGGGCTTTGGGGTCGGCGTCGCTGACTATGACAATGACGGCTGGCCGGACATTTACGTCGCCAATTACGGTAAGAATCGCCTCTATCACAACAATCACGACGGAACTTTCACCGATGTAGCGGAAAAGGCGGGAGTCGCATTGGGAACATGGTCTACGGGGCCTACTTGGGGCGACTATGATCGCGACGGTCTGGTTGATCTGTTCGTTCCTGGCTACGTGAAATTCGATGCAGAGCATCCTCCAATCGCAGGGCAGGCTGGAGTCTCGGCGAGCGCATGCCAATTTCGCGGCGTAAGCTTCCTGATGTGCGGCCCGCGCGGGCTTCCCGGCCAAGGCGATCATCTCTTTCACAATAACGGCGACGGCACTTTCACCGACGTCAGCAAAAAAGCCGGCGTCTCCGATCCGCAAAACTACTATGGTCTTGCGTCGGTGTTTGTCGATGCGGACGATGATGGCTGGCTCGATCTTGCGGTCGCCAACGATTCGGTTCCACGCTATCTCTACCGCAATCGCCACGACGGCACGTTTGAAGACGTCAGCTATCTTTCCGGCTTTGCGCTCACTAATGAAGGTCTTGCCCAGGCATCCATGGGCATTGCCGTCGGAGACTACAACCGCGACGGCCGCCTCGATTTTTTTGTTACCACGTTTTCCGATGACTACAAGACTCTCTACCGCAATGATGGCGACTTCAATTTCGCGGATGTCACCTATCCTGCCGGACTTGGCAGTCCCACTATTCCATTCCTTGGTTGGGGCGCAGGCTTCCTGGATTTCGACAACGACGGCCTCTTGGATATATTCGTCGCCAATGGCCACGTGTATCCGTCGGTTGACCAACGTGATTGGGGCACCACCTGGGCCGAGCGTCCACAACTATTTCGAAATTTGGATGGCACAAAATTTCAAGAGGTGCCGCCCGCAACGGGGAGCGGCCTGGCCCTCGTGATACCCGCTAGGGGCGCCGCGTTTGGAGACATCTTCAACGATGGTCACATCGACGTCGTTCTCAATAATATGGATTCCGCTCCGGCCCTGCTTCGTAACGTCGTGAAGAACGGCAATCACTGGATTGCTTTCAAATTGGTTGGAGCAGCCAAGAGCCCGCGCGACGCCATCGGTGCTGCAGTTTTTGTGACAACTGGCGGAGTTCGCCAGCGCGCTGACGTCTCGAGCGGGGGAAGCTACGGTTCGAGTTCAGATCCGCGCGTCCACTTCGGGCTTGGTTCGGCTTCCAAGATTGAGCGTGTTGAAATTCGTTGGCCCGACGGTAAAAAAGAAGATCTCGCCATCTCCGGCGTGGATCGAATTGTGACAGTAAGGGAAGGGCAGGGAATCGTTGCCAAGTAGTTGGCAAGCATTGCGCGCTAACTGGCAGTTCCGTCTTGCCGGTTTCGTGGTGCTGCGTCGAATTGTTCTGGTCGCCCTTCTCACTGCAGCAGTGGTAATTGCGTTATCGCTGTCTTCAACGCGGGCCCAATCCAAGAAGGCCAGCGTCACCGACTTCGCGCAATTCCGGCCTCGCAAGGAGCTTCCCGGAGAACAATTCGCCGGCCGTGCAGTTTGTGCCGGGTGCCATTCGGAGAAAACGCATTCGCAGGCGCACACTTCGATGGCTCGCGCGCTGTTCCTTCCGTCGCAAAGCGCTATTCTCAAATCTCATCCCCGAATGACTTACAAGTCTGGGATCTACTCTTACGAAATCGTCACGGAAGGCACTCAGTCCATTTATCGTGTGACGGATGGAAAAGAAACTCTCAGCGAGCCCATCCTTTACGCCTTTGGCAATGCGCGCATCGCACAAACCTATATTTTTCGCCACAACGGCAGACTTCAGGAAGGCCGGGTCAGCTATTACAAGGCTATCGATGCCCTCGATTGGACCATTGGCGATGCCTTGAACCCGCCGCCAAGCGTTCAAGAAGCTGCGGGACGCGATATTGACAGCGCTGAGGCGAGGAATTGTTTCAGTTGCCACGGCACAGCTTCAACGTTCGACGATCAGCTTCAACTCGATAGCATGGTTCCCGGCGTGAGCTGTGAAGCGTGTCATGGGCCCGCGGCCGCCCACGTCGCTTCGATGAACGCTGGCGATACAGCGAATTCTCACATTTTCAATCCGATGAGATTGCCGCCCGAGAAATTGTCGCAGGAATTTTGTGGTGCTTGCCATCGCAGCGCGGACACCGTTGCCATGATGCCCAATCTCGGTGGGATTGGGAATGTACGCTTTCAGCCTTACCGCCTATTCAACAGTCGCGGCCACGATCCCAACAATGCTCACTTCGCCTGCACCGCGTGCCACGATCCTCACATCGAGCTAACATCCGACGCCTCGTCCTATGATGCCAACTGCACGGGCTGTCATGCGTCCGCTAGGTCGAATCCTGACTCGGCCCTTCCGCAGAAACCGAGCTCAGCGAACACGCCCTTCAAGCCTGTCACGGTTCCCTCGCAGGGCAAGCCCTGCCCGGTTGCCGCCGAACGTTGCGTGAGCTGCCACATGCCCAAAGTTGAGTTACCCGGCGCACATTACAAGTTCACCGACCACCGCATCCGCATTGTCCGCCCGGGAGACCCTTATCCTTTTTGAGCAGCGAAGACATCAGTGCTGGTCTATGCCTCGCGACTCCGTCCAGACACAAACCCAGCCATTCTGCTAGAGTTGCCCTTGGTGGCGACTGACAGGTCGAGTCAGAAAAAATTTTAAAACGGAAATACTAAAAGTAAGGTCGAAGTGGAACGATCACTGCTTGGCTTGCGTGTACCAGCGCGAACGAACTGGCATTGAGAAGGGACTGCATGGACGTTCACCAACTGGAACTGTTTCTGGCCGTGATGGAATCGTCAAGCATGACGCGAGCAGCCGAGAAAATTCATCTGTCTCCGGGCGCGGTCAGCTTGCAATTGCACAATCTGGCCATGGAACTGAACACCGAATTGTTCGTTCGCTCTGGTAAGCGTCTGGTCCCCACGCCTGCGGCCACGCGTTTAGCCGAACATGCAAAGGCAGTTGTCCAACAGATGAGCAAGATTCGGCGGGAATTTGCCAACGATTCGGCGAAAGACACGCGCCCGTTTCATTTCGCCACCGGCGTAACGACATTGATTTATCAGCTCGGAGGCCCGCTGCGGCAGCTTCGAAAGCAATTTCCCAATACGGAAATTCGCGTGACTGTGGCCGTTACTGAAGATATCGTGGCCGGCCTGCTGGATCGCCGCTTCGACCTCGGCCTTATTTCGCTCCCTGTGTCGGACGAAAAACTGAAAATCATGCCGCTCTTCGACGAAGAACTCCTGTTGTTGCGGCCTTCGCCGACGAAGGTGCGAGGTGGACACGCGGGACTGGTACAGCCGCGCGAACTTGCCGGCGTTCCTTTTCTTTTGTATCCCACCCGCAGCAACATCCGAATGGTCATTGACCAATTTTTCCGCGATCTCGATCTCGTACCCAACGTGGTTATGGAAGCTGAGGACACCGAGGCCATCAAACGCTTGGTCGAGTCAGGTTTTGGTTATTCGATTTTGCCGGAACATGCAGTTCGCGGAACTTGCTTTTTCCATACGCTGCGCGTGAAGGGACACCGCTTAACGCGCAGCCTGGCACTTGCGATGGCCCAGGGAGACTATCCGCGAAAGTTAACGGAATCGATTGCCAGCTTCTTACAAGCTGTTTTGAAACCAGAATAGCTAATCCACGTGATTTAGAACCCTTCCATCGAGGGTGTCATTCCTTAAGATTCGTAGCCGGGCGGCCAGGCGCCCCGCGCTCTTTCCAAAGCTTTTCCCAATTCCAGATTCCGTACGCCACCTTGTTCGGCAGCGGGAATCCCATCTGATGCGCAAGCATACACACCTGCCCGCGATGGTGGGCTTCGTGAGAAAGCATGTAGCACAGCATTTCCGGGCCAACCTGCCAAGGCGGAGCCCAGCCGTCTCTACGAAACTTGTCGATGCGGCCACTACCGCCCAGCGCTTCCGCAAGCATCTCCCCGCAGCGAGCGGCGCTCTCGGCCAATCCCGCGCGGGCCTGCTGCCGCGTGCAGTCCGAGCGTTTGAGCAGTCGTGGAACTTTGAGGTGCGGGGCTGTAAGCCTGACCCACTTCGCGCGGACATTGTGCATATGCGTGAAGATCGCCGCAATGGTTCGGGCTTTGCCGGGCGGCTTCGCTTTCCAAGCGATAGGGTCAAGATGTTCGATAATAATCTGGTTGATCCGATCGTTGGCCGCAAAAAGCCGAACAGCGGCTTGGCCGATTGGCGTGTGCACCTTGTTTTGACGTGCGGTCACCGCTTCCTGCTCCTTGACCTATACTACTTCCCGGCCGTCGCTAAAATGGAAGTTATCAGTGACGCCGCCAGTCCGGGTATGCCTCTGACGAATCGAAGTCACCCGCGTGCGCAAAAGGAGATTCAAATGTACTCCGGCCCAATCTCGCGATTCTTATGCGGCGCTGTATTGCTTTCTTACTGCTCAACGCTCGCTCTCGCACAGAACACCGAGAGCAAGCCTGCGCCGGTCATCGATGTTCACGTCCACGCCATGGACGCGAACTTTCCCGGCATCGCTCCCATGTGCCCCAACACCTCGAAATTTACGGCCTCCGATCCTAAAACTAAGGAAGACCCTTCCGGTTGGGTGAAAGAGCAATGCACGCCGGCACTCTACCCCTCCGCACCGGGCGAGTATATGAAAGATGTTCTCGCCGAGATGGAGCGTCTCAACGTCACATCCGTTGTTTTCGGCGAGCCAAAGAGCGTCCAGAAATGGAAGGACGCCGCATCCGCCCGGATCATCCCGGGCACATCCTTTCAGAGCGGGTTCCCCCCTGGCCAGCGCGTTCCTCTCGAAGATTTGCGAAAAGATTTCACCACCGGCGGCTTCAAAGTAATGGGCGAGATCGGCCTCCAATATGAGGGCATCTCACCCAGCGATCCTTCCGTCGATGCCTATTTCGCCCTCGCCGAGGAACTCGATATTCCCGTAGCCATCCATATGGGCACCGGCGGCTCCGGACGCGCAAACGTGATGATGCCAAAATTTCGTGGCTCCATGGGCAATCCGCTTCTGCTCGAAGAACTTTTGGCGCGCCACCCGAAACTGCGCGTTCAAGTAATGCACGCCGGCTATCCTATGATCGATAATATGCTCACGCTTCTGCAGGCCAACTCCCACGTCCACGTCGACGTTGCCGGACTGATCTGGAGCTACCCCATCAAGGAAGTCAATCGCTATATCGAGCGGCTCGTCGATGCCGGATTCGAGGACCGCGTGATGTTCGGAACCGACCAACTGATCTGGCCCAAGCTGATGGCCTATTCCATCAGCATCATTCAGAACGCCGATTACCTGACGCCTCAACAGAAACGCGACATCCTATACAACAACGCCGCCCGATTTTTGAGAATAGATACCGCGCAAGCCAAGTGAGCGGTTTCCAGTTGCTAAATGATTCGAATGTGTGCGAAGACCACGAGATTCATGCCTTGCTAGGCGACACAATATCTGCCGATAATGCGCTGGCGACCCTCATCGACCAGTTGGAACAAAATCCCTCGCTCAACGAGCCGCGGCTTTTGTGTCAACGTGTCCAGGCCCTCGACGACCTTGACGCCCATCTCGGGGATGGGCAACACATCCGGACAGCACTTCATCAGCGGGCCAGAGTCATTTACGCCGAATTGGAGTCGGCCAATTTCAAACTCTTCCAGGCCATCCGTCAAGATATTCAGCGTGGCTCAGGAGGACGCAGTGTCCTTGAGTGGATGCCTGACTTGAATGGGCCGGCTAATCTCATAAATTGCGCAGGCTATGATCACCTGGACCAATTGATCAGCGGAGTCTTGCCGTTTGAGGAGCCGTCGGCTGAGGTCCTCCGCTTGGAGTCCGAGATGGTGGCTTATCAGCCGACGCCTGCGCGCCACATCTTTGATCTGATCGCTCGAACAGCGCTCACGGAACGAGACTGCTTGATCGATCTCGGCTCCGGACTCGGTCACGTTGCCTTGATGGTTTCCATTTGCACCAAGGCTAACTGCACCGGGATCGAACTTGAGCCTTCCTATGTCGATTGTGCCCGCAAGGCCGCCCGCTCGCTAAACCTGAAGAATGTGAGCTTTATCCAGGGCGATGCCCGTGCGGCGAACTTGTCCGACGGCACCGTATTCTATTTGTACACGCCATTTAGCGGCGCCATCCTACGAGATGTGCTGAACTTGCTGCGACAGGAAGCCGTCACGCGAGAGATTCGTATCTGCACGTTTGGCCCGTGCACGCAGATCGTCGCCGAAGAGCAGTGGTTAAGCGCCATTGGCCCGCCCGAAAAAGACAAAATCACTATATTCCGTTCTCGCGCTCAGGTGCCGCTGCTCACACCTTCACCGCCAGGCAGCGTCGAGCACCATTATCAGCCAGTCGCGCAAAGAGAATTAGTG
>Ga0137403_10002059_pt1 | contig 16715 bp, 22 predicted proteins | sample CZOMad2_1_16fung_FD_122057 | JGI IMG/M metagenome (GOLD analysis project Ga0137403, IMG submission 122057) | Vadose zone soil fungal communities from Angelo Coast Range Reserve, California, USA - CZOMad2_1_16fungal (Hybrid Assembly) | ecosystem: Environmental > Terrestrial > Soil > Vadose zone...
GGTCGGCTCGTCCGAACTATGCGGAAGCTCATCATTGGTACGCAATCTATCTAGCGAATGTTGGTCGTCACCAAGAGGCTTTCCGGGAGGCTGAGATGGCGGTAGATCGAGATCCGCTTTCCTTGCTCATGAACATGACGGCCGCGCTGAACTTTTACACCGCGCGTGAATATGATCGCGCCATCGCGCAGCTTGAAAAAGTGATCGAGATGGAAGGAAATTTCCCCGCGGCGCACAGTGTGCTGGGTTGCGTCTATGTACAAAAGCAAATGTACGAAGCGGCGCTTGTCGAATACGAAAAAGTGTTGGACCTCGTCAAAGGCGCTGCGCCGGTTGAGGCTTCAGTGAAAGTGATCATGGCGCAAGCGTTTGCGCGTTGGGGAAAAAAGAGCGAAGCCGTGGAGTTACTCGAAGACGTCGCCGGAGTGCCGCCCTCTGCATATTCGCTCGCGGGTGTCTATGGAGCGCTGGGCGATAAGGATCAGGCATTTGAGATGCTCAACAAGGCTTACGATGAGCACGATATGCAATTGGTAAGTCTAAAGGTCGATCCGTCGCTTGACGATTTGCGCGACGACGCGCGATTCGCGGAAATTGTTCGACGCGTGGGTTTGCCGATTAAAGCGTAGAACTTCTAAAACCTTACGTGCTCTTCAGGCGCGCCCTTCTTGCAATCACCGCACGCATCGGCTGAGTCATAGTACTTCTCGTCGAATTCCACCAAAGACTTTATCGGCACACCGGCGATCGAATCCGGTGCTGAGGTGAAGCGGACAATCGCACCGCAACCGATAATCGGCGCCCCCAGGGCGCGCACCAGCTCGACTGTCTCTTCGATTGCGTGACCGCTGCGAATGATGTCATCGACAATGATGCAGGGATTGATCTCGCCCTGATTCACGTACTGGCGAAAAGCGCGTTTGCCGTTTTCCTGCTCGGCCCAATAAATCTGTTCGGCATTGAGGGCGTCGCGGACTCCGAAAGCGACTGGAATACCGCCTGAGGCGGGGCTGATGATGGAGATCTTTGGCAATTGACTGGCGATATCCCGTTCGACGCGAAACTTGCGGCTGAGCGCCACGGCCAGGACTCGCGCCGTGTCGTAATAGCGAAACGCGAGCGGCATCTGAAAATAATGCGCGGTATGTTTGCCGTTCGGATATACGAAATGACCCTCACGAAACGCGGCGGTGCGGGTCAGGATCTTCATGATCTCTTCAGATGACGGAATCAATTGCACGCCTGGTGCTGACATAAGAGTCTCCTTAAGGAAGTGATGCGTGATGAGTCATGAGTCAAAACATTAATCTCGTACTACTCATCATCCACTTTCGTTTTCGCCGCGTAGCATAACACCATTATCAGGACTTTTCATTGAGGGGACATAGCTCTTTGAATCAAACGCCGCTGATCATTTGAGAGATCAGGAGGTAGTTGATCCAGCGAGAACCACTGCGCCCTCTTTATCTCGAAACTCGATGGTTTGGGGTCGCCGATCACCCGCGCGCGGAAATAGATCTCGACCTGCTTCGGGTGGCCCAGCGTTCTCGTGAAGATGACTTTCACATTTGCGATTTCGATCGCGACTTCTTCGCGCAGTTCGCGCCGCAAGGCGTCCTCAGGGTTCTCGCCTTTCATAAGGAAGCCGCCGGGAATTCCCCATCCGGCCCGAGAACGAAATACGTGGTCCAGCAACAGAATGCGATCTGCGTCATCAAACAGGACGGCGCCCACCGTAACCGTGAAGCGACTTTGGGTGACAGTTCCCGCGTTGCGGCGGACAAACGCCGGTAAGTGCCGCCAAATTGCGCCGAGTAACTTAGAGAGCATTGCGGGACAGAATAACACGGGCATATTCATGAGAGTCTCTTGAAGACGACAGTTGGAACTGTAGGTCAACTATGGCGTGAAGTCTTCATCGTGTTCGCGCTTACCACAAATTGGGAAGGCGTCCTGCTCGCGGTAGTAACCGGGCTCATAATTCTCTGCACGATGATTTCGCTTATTCTGAAGGAAATGTTTCGGCGGCGCTGAACGGAGTAGCGGAATGGTCTGTGACATCAACGCGTTTGACGAAAAGGGGCATTAGCCCGACCGTCAGGGAGGGCTCCTGGTGCACGACTTGATGAGCCCTCCCTCACGGTCGGGCTAGTGCCCCGAGTCCAGTGCCGCAGATTCACCCACGTCGTTAAGCCGCACGACATTGACGTGACCGCGCTGACTCTTTAAGATTCCCGACGGATTCCTTTAAAGACAATGTCTGCAAACGCCGCCGAAGTCATCTCAGGATCGGGCCCGCCGCCGTCAGTGCCCAAGCGCATCACTAATGCGCAGACTGTCTGCAACGAGCGAAACGAAAAGAACAAACTCTGTAATGGCCATCTGAAGCAGTTGAAGACTGCCGGAGAATCCGCCGAGGTGCACTTGCGTGGCGACGACGTATTGTCCAAATGCCACATCTGCGGAACCTTGTATATGGGGCCGCCGCTGGGCCATGTGCGCGACCCGGACAAACAAAAACGTTTCGTCGAGGCTGAACTCTCCGCGCTCTTGCAAGCGGCCGGCGGCACGCTGCCGGTGATCAAGAAAAATGAGAAGGGCGTGTACGTGATGGTTGAAGCCGCGGGGACTGAACCCGCGCACGCGGTGCGACCGGCAGCAGCGATTCCGAAGCCGGCAACGCCGCCGGCCGTCGCTCAGAAACCTTCCGCCGCAGCCGCGCAAGCGACCTCGGTCGCAGAGCAGGCGATGACTCCGCCGGCGAAAGCCGGGGCTGAACCAAACCGTCAGTTGAATCGCCGCTCAACTTACGCGGGCGTCGTTGACGTTGGTCCAGTAGCCGGCGAAACGAAAGAACAAAAGATCGCGCGCTTGCAAAAAGTCGTTGCCGGCGCCAAGCAACGCTCAGAAGAAGGTGGCGCGGATCACGCAACCGTCACGGTGGTTGATTCGTCCCCGAGCGCCGATGCGCACCGGCCCGCCGCGGAAGCACAAGCCGCGACCGGCGCAGCTTCGGCGGCGCCGCTGAGCGAAGCGGCCGCAACTGCTTCACCCGTCGCGGGCGCTGAGACTCCGGCGGACCTGGCGCCGGACAGTGTGGCGGCGACGACGACGCCCACGCCAACTACTTCGCACACTGCCGCTGGAGAGCCGAATCGATCTTTGTTCAAGCGATCCACCTATGCCGGTGTGGTTGATACCGGTCCGGTGGCGGGCGAAACACATGAGCAAAAGATCGCGCGGTTGACGGCGGTCGCCGCCGGCGCCAAGCAGCGCGCCGAAGAATCAGGTTAAAATAGAATCGCATGGACAGTTATTTCCAAGACGTGCTCAGTCGAGCGACTCTTCAAATGCGGCGGCAGAGCCGCACTTTTTTTGTTTACTTGTTTGTCATTTTTCTGGTCGTGACCTTCTTCGCTTGCAACGCCAGTGTGCGGCGCAGCGGAATCCCTGCGGGCGCGCAAACCGCTCTGGACATCTCGATAGAAGACATTGACGCGGGCCGGTACGATAAACTCTATCAGGAAGCGTCAGATGAATGGCGGGCCCAATCTTCGGTCGAAGAGTCGAAAGCAACGTTTCAAAAGTTGCGTGACCGGCTTGGCAACGCGCGTACGCGGACACAGGCAACTGCACGCGAAGAGCAGACTTCAACCGGACCAGTTACCGGCCACTCGGTAACGGTGATTTATCAGACGACGTTTGATCGTGGTGAGGGGATAGAGACTTTCACACTGATCGATCGCGGTGGACGTTGGGCGCTGGCGAAGTATTATGTGAGTTCGAGTGGACTGAAATAATCATCCACAGATTACGCAGATAGAAAACATCGGCCACAAAAAGGCGCAAAAAGCACAAAATGAAATCAAAAGCGGCAGCAAAGTTTTTAGCGAACTCAATCCTGCTTCAGAGATGTTCTTTTGAGCCTTTTGTGCTTCTTCGTGGCTAATTCTTTTTTTGAATCCGTGTAATCTGCGTAATCTGTGGATAAAATCTGATCATGATCGATCGCTACACACTGCCCGAGATGGGCGCGCTTTGGTCTGAAGAGACCAAATTCCAGAAATGGCTGGACGTGGAAATCGCGGTGTGCGAAGTGCACGCTGAGATGGGCACGATTCCGCGCGACGCGCTGGAACAAATCAAGAGCCGCGCAAAGTTTTCCGTCGCCCGCATTAATGAAATCGAAAAGACGACGGATCACGATGTCATTGCCTTCACCACAAACCTTGCGGAGTCGATCGGCGAGGCGGCCCGCTTTGTGCATTACGGCCTCACTTCATCAGACGTGGTCGATACGGCGAACGCGCTGTTGTTGCGCGACGCGTGCGACCTGCTGCTCAAGAAAATCGACCCGTTGCTCGACGTGCTGAAACGGCGGGCGATGGAATTCGAGCACACGCCGCAGATTGGACGCACACATGGAATTCATGCCGAGCCCACATCTTTCGGTTTGACGTTTGCGCTCTGGTACGACGAGATGCGCCGCAATCGCGAACGCTTGATGAAAGCACGCGAAACAGTCGCGGTTGGGAAGATCAGCGGCGCGGTGGGCGCGTTTGCTCATCTTGATCCGCAGGTGGAAGAAAAAGTCTGCGCGCGTCTCGGATTAAAGGCCGCGCCGGTCTCTACGCAAATTATTCAACGCGATAACTACGCTGAGTATCTGTGCACTCTGGCAATCGTCGCCTCATCGCTCGATAAGTTCGCTCTGCAAATTCGTCACTGGCAACGGACGGAGGTCCGCGAGGCGCAGGAAAAATTCAAAGTGGGGCAGAAGGGATCGAGCGCGATGCCGCACAAGCGCAACCCAATCCTTTCCGAGAGAATCTGCGGCATGGCGCGGGTGGTGCGCGCGAACAGCATTGTTGGGTTGGAAAACGTGGCGCTCTGGCACGAGCGCGACATCTCGCACTCATCCGCTGAGCGGGTGGTCTTGCCGGATTCAAGCATCGCCACAGACTACATGCTGCAAAAGATGACTTCGCTCATCGACGGGCTTGTCGTTTATCCCGAGCGAATGCTCGAAAATCTTAATGCCACGCATGGATCAATTTTCAGCGGCCAGTTGCTGTTGGCTTTGACGCAGGCAGGCGCGTCGCGCGAGGACGCCTATGAATGGGTGCAGCGAAACGCGATGATAGCGTGGGACGAAGGCAAGGATCTCAAGACGCTCGTCTCGGCCGACCAGGAAATCACGGCGCTCTTGTCAGCGGACGAGATTGATCGAGTTTTCTCGCTCGACACGTATCTGCGGAACGTCGATCAGGTATTTGCGCGCGTCTTCGTTTAGCTTGGCGCCAGAATAAGCAACAGCGACCAGCAGATCTCTCAATCGAGCTGGTCGCTATCACTAAATCAACGGTCCGGTTTGCTTAAGTGCGGGTGACTACTTTGTCCACTTCTCGGCCATGTTGCCGACGATAGGGAGCTTATATTCGATGCCGCCGTAAGCCTTCACCGCAGCCATAATCAACATGATCAGCCACCCCAAAAAAACCACGAGCCATATCAGCCATATGAGCATCCCGATGATGCCAACGCCCGCGCCGGCGGATGAACTAGCTGCGCTGGCGGCCACCCCAAGGATTCCGATGATTACTCCGAGGATCATCAACGCAATGATCACTACGATGTAAATCGCGAACCATAAGAGCGATTGCAGCGCGTGAAACTTCACAAAGCGATTCTCTTTTTCCATGATGAGGCAGATGATCGCGATGATGCCGATGGGGTAACCCAGCGCGGCGGCCAGATTTCCGTCAAGGCCTAGAGCAGACTTGCCTGTGTCCATTTACAGTTTCCTCCTGTCGGGTCCTAAAGATTATTTGTTAACAGTTTTCCAGGCGAACTCGCCGACGATCGGCAGCTTGTACCACTGCCCTCCGTAGGCTTTGATTCCACCCATGATCCAGAGCGCCAGAAAGATCAGCAGTAGAATAAACCGCAGCCCGAGAATCAAAATCCATGCTAACCAAGCCAGGTCAAATGCGTTAAGCCCGAGCGACAGAATCAATCCCAGAATGCCAATCACGATGCCGACAGCAATCTGCAAAGCCGCCAGGAACAACGACTGCACCGCGTGAAACTTCACGAATCGATTCTCTTTTTCGGTGACCAGGAAGATTATCGACAGGACCAGTCCCAGACAACAGACGAAGTTCAGGATGTAACAAAGCATGGCCCCGAGGTTCGAATCGAGGTTCATGAAACTTGTCTTGCCGCCCGGCGCGCCCGATGGCGGGGCACTATCTGGATATGGAGTTGACATTTGCCGTACTCTTTCTTTCTTAAGAAATCTGAAAAGCGGTCGCTACGATGGCGCAGATAGTATGATATCGGCTACTGCTTGCGCAATGTTTTAGCGTAATATCTTCCGTTCAAACGGCGTCTGCGGAGCAGTTAGGCGATATATCCCATGAAAGCGAAAGTTTACGTAACCCTAAAGCCGAGCGTCCTCGATCCACAGGGGAAGGCGATTAAACACTCAGTTCAGCTGCTGGGGTTCGACAGCGTTAGCGATATTCGGCAGGGTAAGTACTTCGAAATCGCGATGAACGGCTCGGTAACGGAAGAGACAGCCCGTGACGAGGCGATCCGCCTGGCGCATGACGTGCTGTCGAATCCGATCATCGAAGACTTTCGGGTGGAGATTGAAGAGTGAATGTAGCGCAAGCTGTTAGCTTGCGATTGATTATCTGCGCAAACTAACAGTTTGCGTTACAAACCATGAAATTCGGTGTCATAGTTTTTCCCGGTTCAAATTGCGATCACGATGCTTACCATGTGATCTCGAAACACGTGGGCCAGCCGGTTGATTTCATCTGGCACCGGGACACCGATCTCTCGAGTTATGACGCAGTGATTATCCCCGGCGGTTTTTCATATGGCGATTACTTGCGCGCGGGTGCGCTCGCGCGTTTTTCGCCGGTCATGAATTCGGTGAAGGCATTCGCCGCCAGCGGTAATCTGGTGTTAGGCATTTGTAACGGCTTTCAGATTCTGTGCGAAGCCGGTTTACTGCCCGGCGCCCTGATTCGCAATCGCGATTTGCACTTCGTCTGCGATTACGTGAACGTGCGCGTCGAAAGCACCGACACGCCCTTCACGCACGAGTTGAAAGCCGGCGGCGTCTTGCAAATGCCCATCGCGCACGCCGAAGGGAACTATGTTTGTGACGATGTTACGTTTGCTGAGCTGCAAAGCCAGGGACGGATCATCTTTCGCTACTGCGACCGGAATGGCGAAACAACAGACGCGGCGAATCCGAATGGTTCCCGGGACAATATCGCCGGTATTTGTAATCGGGAGCGAAATGTTCTGGGATTGATGCCGCACCCCGAACGGGCCTGCGAAGACTTGCTCGGCTCAAGCGATGGACGCGAAGTGTTTCGCTCGCTCGCTGGTACGCTCGCCGCCGCGGCTTAGATGTAGCGCAAGCTGTTAGCTTGTGTCACCGCAAACCAACAGTTTGCGTTACATGACGAAAGGAAACTCGAAATGAAAATTCATTCAGGATGGCTGGCCGCGGCCCTGCTGTTGTTTGCGCTGCTTGCTTGTAACCTCGGCAAGAACAATAACAACGCGAACAACTCAAACAAGAACTCGAACGAGAACAAGGCCAAGGCACAGCCAACGCGCCCGGCCAATGCGGACGTCTATGTTAATCGTGTCTACATGGCGAAAGACAAAAACGGACAGCCTGGCGCCGAAACTACTTCCTACGATCCGACCGATCACACCGTGCACTGCATTATCGAGCTGAACAAAGCCAAGAAAGGCACCGAGGTCCGCTATATCTGGAAGATCTGGGATGTGGAAGGCGAGAAAGACAAAGAAATCAAAACCACCGATTACACGACCAACTCATTCGAGAGCAAGGTGCATGGTCATTTGCAGCTTCCTTCCGATTGGCCGAAGGGAACCTATCGAGTTGAGGTTTATATCAACGGCAATCTGGATAAAACGATCGATTACACGATCGGATAGCGGGCGCCGGCGCTTGAGTATCAACGCCGCGCCCGTCTAATCGATCCTATCTGACTATTTCGGCTACACGAAAAAGGACAACTCACAAATGAAACGTCATTCAATCTGGCTGATTGCGGCGCTGCTCATGCTTGCGGTGCCTGGCTGTAGCAAGCGCGGCAATAGCAATAACTCAAACAACTCGAATTCCGCCAACAGGAGTTCAAACACCAACCGGCCGGCAAACGCCGACGTCTTTATTGACAAGATCCATATGGCGAAGGACAAGAATGGCGCTCCCGGCGAAACTACGACCACCTTCAAACCTGGAGACCACACGATTCATTGTGTCGTGACCTTGAACAAAGCCAAGGCCGGCACTGTAGTTGAATTTGTGTGGTTTGCTACAGATGTAGGAGGATCGAAAAGCGAATCGATCAAGAAGCTGGACTACACGACCAAGGCTGCGGAGACAGACGTGTTTGGCCACTTGACCTTTCCTAACGATTGGCCCAAGGGCACGTACGACGTCGAGGTTTATGTCAACGACGCCCTCGGCAAGACGATTAAGTACACGGTTGAATAGCGTTGCCGCAAAGTCTTTGGGGACCGCTGCGGTTTCCGTCTGGATGACTGCAATCCAGGCGTGGCTGAGGTCGACGTAAGACCATTTAGAAAAACGATTGATCACCGGGTAAAGTAAATGAAACGATTTCTACCATTTGCAATCATCATCATCGTGCTCGTTGTGGCATCCGTAGCGGGCCTGGTACTCCTGCGTTCGTCGCGGGAACAACAAAATTCGGCAGCCCCGACACCCGATCCAGCCGGAGAAGCCAAGGGCGCAGAGCCGCCGCATGTGCGCGGAAATCCAAACGCGCCGGTCACAATGGAAGAGTTTGGTGATTTCCAGTGTCCAACGTGCGGTACCTATTATCCGGAAGTGAAGAAGATTGAAAGTGAATTCGGCGACAAACTGAAAGTAATCTTTCGTGAGTATCCGCTGCTGCCGATGCACGAGCACGCGTTAATGGCGGCGCAGGCCGCGGAAGCAGCCGGACTCCAGGGTAAATTCTGGGAGATGCACGACAAGCTTTACGAGAACCAGACAACCTGGGTAGCAGCGAAGGATCTCGTGCCGGTTTTTGTGGACTATGCGAAACAGATCGGGATCGATCCGGATCGCTTTATGAAAGATTTGAGTGCTGAGACGGTCGCGGTACGGATCTTTCAGGATGGCAAGCGAGTGCACTCCTTAGGTTTGAGGGGCACACCGAGCTTCTTTGTCAACGGCAAAGAGGCCAAGGACGATCAGTGGAGCCCGGCGGGTTTGCGGCAAATGATCAAGGACGCTTTGAGTCCTGCCGGCAAGTAAGCAAGATACAGCAAGTATGGCTTGGGCGTCTCGCCCATGAATCACGCGCAGGATGCGCGTGGCACTTACTCCGGCATCGGCTCGTTCTGAATAACCTCTCCCGTTGCCGTGATGATTAGTTGGCGATCGGCCGTTATGTGTTCGCCTTCCATCGTGACTTCCTCGCCACTCGGCATTTCAATCGGCAAGTGATCCAGGAAGCGTTCAGCATCGATCGCTGACATGCATCCCGTTCCCGCGGCCGTCACTGCCTGACGATAAACTGAGTCCTGGACATCGCCGCAAGCAAATACACCCGGAATGTTTGTAGCAGTGGAATGTCCGTTGGTTTTAAGATAGCCAACCGCGTCCATTTCGATCTGTCCTTTGAAAAGATCGGTATTCGGTTTGTGGCCGATCGCGATAAAGACGCCTTCGCAATCCAGGGTGAAATGCTCTCCGTCAGCGCCGTTTCGCAAGCGAACGCCAGTCACTCCATCTTCCGGAGTGCCGACAATTTCAGCCACATCGACGTTCCAGACGAATTCGATCTTTTCGTTTCGAAACGCCTTCTCCTGCATGATTTTCGACGCGCGCAGTTTGTCGCGACGATGCACGACGTAAACTCGCGACGCATACCGGGTGAGAAACGTCGCTTCTTCCATCGCCGTGTCGCCGCCGCCGACAACCACCAGACGCTTGTTACGAAACGCGGGAAGTGGTCCATCGCAAGTCGCGCACGCTGAGACGCCGTTGCCGCCATAACCGTTCGGCGTTTTTGCTTCGCCAGGAATGCCGAGCCATTTCGCAGAAGCTCCCGACGCAATGATCAGAGTGTCGGCTTTTACGATCTTATTGTCGGTGTGAAGGGTAAATGGGCGTGATTGCAAATCGACTTTATTAATCCACTCTTCCAAAAACTCAGTGCCGAAACGCTCCGCCTGCTTGCGAAATTCCATCATCAGTTCGGGGCCTTCGATGCCGTTGGCAAAGCCGGGATAGTTTTCCACGTCGGTGGTAATCATCAATTGACCGCCCGGCGTGGTTTGTTTGTCGGTGTCAGCGGGCGCATCGATCAATAAAGGATTGAGGTTTGCTCGCGCGGAGTAAATGGCCGCGGTCAAACCGGCCGGTCCTGAACCGATGATTACGACCTGACGGCGAAGTTCTTCTGTTGGCAAGCTGGTTGCGCTCCTTTTGTGTCAGCACCGCGAATGTGGCTACCGGCTCGCATACCCTGGTGTTGAGCATCCGATCCGCTCACTACGTTCGCGGTTCTATCTAGTCATTAACAGGAAAATCAGTTGGCCTTTTCGGTTGCGCGTATAGTATAAATAATAGCGTACAAGTTAGTCGAACCAGGCAGGCCCCTGACCTGAAAGTAATCCACCATTCGTTCGACTGCTTATCGAATCACTTGAGCACAGACTCGGAAGAAAAAACGTTGATTGACTCGCCCCCGATTCGCACTATTGGTGTGCTTGGCGCCGGCACGATGGGCCACGGCATCGCGCAGGTGGCTGCCGCGGCCGGCTTTGAAGTCGTCCTGCGCGATATGAATGACGATTTGGTCGCGCGCGGCCGGCAAGCAATCGAGCGCAATTTGGCGAAGGGGATCGAACGCGGAAAAGTTACCGAAGACCAAAAGCAGCAAACCCTTTCACGCATTACCACGACCTCCGAGTTACCAGAACTAGCGGCTGCTGATTTGATCATAGAAGCCGCTCCGGAAAATCTCGATTTGAAGCAGACCCTGCTGCGCGAATGTGAAGCGGTTACGCCAGCCACTTGCATTTGGGCCACTAACACTTCGTCGCTATCGATAAGTGAGATTGCGAGTGGCTCGGCGCGTCCACACAAGATTGTCGGCATGCACTTCTTCAATCCCGTGCACATCATGCGTTTGGTGGAAATTGTAGTGGGCCGGCAAACGAGCGACGACACGACGGCGGCTGTTCGCCAGGTGGCGCAGCAAATGAAAAAAGAACCTATTGTCGTGCGTGATTTCCCCGGATTTGCCTCAAGCCGTCTGGGCGTTACGCTGGGACTCGAAGCGATGCGCATGGTTGAGCAGGGCGTGGCCAGCGCGCGCGACATCGACACTGCCATGGAACTCGGTTATAACCATCCGATGGGTCCCCTGCGACTTACGGACCTGGTCGGCTTGGATGTGCGTTTGAGTATCGCGGAATATTTGCACAGCAAACTTGGTTCAGAAACTTTTCGGCCGCCAGAGATTCTTCGGCGTCTGGTTAGTGAGGGCAAGCTGGGCAAGAAATCAGGCGAAGGTTTTTATCGATGGAACGAGCATGATGGCGCTCATTCAGCTTATACTACTTAGGTAGTTTCATTCGAACTGAGGGAGCAACGGATCAGGTGGCGACGGTTATGAGCACTCCTTACCAAAATGAAGAGAGACGTTTTGCTCTCCGCATGGCGCTGCGGCTGCCGATCGTTGTGTCAGGCCGCTCAGATGACGGCGCTGCCTGGAGCGAACCAACTGAGACCGATGATATTTCTACGTCCGGTGCACTCTTTCATCTGAATCAGAAAGTTAGTATCGGCGAAAAACTTTACATCCGCGCGCATCGCCCGGACGGCTCAGCCACCGAAGCCACCGCCACCGTGGTGCGTCTGTCGCCGGCCATTTATGGGACCGCGCGCGTCGGTGTGCAAATCGCTGAGCCCGCCGAGAACTGGACTCGCCTGTTCGTTTCCTGGGTCGCTGATGAACAAGCAGCCGCGCCCGAGAGCCCATGACTCAATCAACTAGTAATGGTGAAGGAAGATCGTGAGCGTTACCCCAGGTTTATACTCTCTTTACTACGCGACTCGTTCCCATGTTTCAGAGGATGACGTTGGTCATGAGGATCATTTTGATAGCATGGTTGATGCGCTATCAAGGGCCTTCCACGTTTCGCAACAAAACGGTAGAGTCACACATCTAATTTACGATGATGCAGTTTTGTTCTCCGGTGAAGAACTGGACGAACTGTTGAAACAAATAACTGTCAATAACAACGGTCAGCCTGGCGATCTCGCGCAGGGCATTACGCGGACACTTCCGGAAGCATTAATCAAACAGCTCGCAAAGACGGTCAAGTTTTCTCATGAATACTTCGGCGCCGTTGCCGTTTATCGCGAAATGCTTGAAGATCTTTATTCAGGCAGCGGACAGTGCGATTCAGAAAAAGGATCTTGAATTGTTACACAAGATAACTGGCAAGCTTGCTTTTTGGTACGTGCCGGGCGAAAACGACGTCAAGCAGTGGGGCAAGGACTTTCTTTACGCCTACAGACGAGATGCGGGATGGTTACGTGATACAAAGAAAGCATTAGAGAAGATCAAAAGCGCAGTGAAGCAGTTGGACGTACCAGCGGGCTCAAAGAACGCTCAACTTAAAGCCCAAATTCTGGAGGCAGCCGAGAAGGGACTTGTTATCCACATTTAACATCAAAGAGTTGAGATGCACCTGGAAAAGATATCAATTAAGGCATGGCATATCGAACCTTCGGCTACGCGTCGTCAGTTGGCCGAAGCTGGAATCCCCACAACGCTCAATATTTCCCATGACGTAGAGATCACGGGAGACATGCCATTTGAAGTTTCCGAAAGCGAGATTGAACGTCGACTCTCTGAAGATGGCATCGTCAAAATACCTACCGCTAGTCAGCGGGAGTTGCGTGCCGTTGAACGGATCGATGTAAGCGGCAAGCCATTGTCAGAGATGATTATTGAGGAGCGGAGGTAGTGCCCGGCTATTTTTTCGACAGCGCTGCAATCGTCAAACGATATGTTAACGAGCAGGGCAGCGATTGGGTGTCCGCCACTTTGACGACGAACTCACACGCTTACGTGGCGGCTATTAGCGGAGTCGAGGTGATTTCAAGCTTCGCTAGGAAGGTTAAGGGGAATTACCTCAGTACTCTCGACGCAGCCGCGGCGATTTCACACTTCCATTATGATTTCGCAAATCTATACCTAATTGTTCGGATCGGTGATGCCGTGATCACTCGCTCGATGGCGGTCGCCGAAACTCACGCATTGCGCGGTTATGATGCGGTGCAGCTAGGAGCGACGCTCGAAGTCAATTCGCGCAGGCTAGCGCTAGGAGCTAGGACGCCTTTAATTTTTGTTACCGCTGACGTCGACTTACTTTCCGCTGCGGACGCAGAGGGTTTGATAATTGATAACCCTGATTCTCATTAGTAGATCAAACTAAAGAAGATTCGTGATCCAGAGGTCAACAACAATGAATTCATACGAGACCATTCTGGTCGAACGTCGCGGCGGCGTCGCTATCGTCACCATCAATCGGCCTGAGAAACGAAACGCGCTCAACATTCAGACGCGCGCTGAAGGCGCCGCCGTGCTGGATGAATTGCGCGCAGATGATTCGGTCCGCGTGGTGGTGTTGACGGGCGCGGGCGATAAAGCGTTCATCGCGGGCGCCGACATCGCTGAGTTCGCCGAACGCAGTGCGATTCAACAGCGCGAAGTAATGTTGGATCGTTCGCTCTTCAACGCCATCGACGGTTTTTCCAAGCCAATTATCGCCATGGTAAATGGCTATTGTCTTGGCGGCGGTTGCGAAGTCGCGCTCGCCTGCGACCTGCGCGTCGCCAGCGACAAAGCTTCATTCGGGCAACCGGAAATCAATCTGGGCATCATACCCGGCGGCGGCGGCACTCAGCGGCTGACGCGTCTGGTCGGCGAAGGCAAAGCGATGGAAATGATTCTCAGCGGTGAAATTATCGATGCGCAGACGGCGCTGGCGATTGGCCTGGTGAATCACGTGGTCGCGGGCGATCAGCTGGAGACGAAAACGATGGAGATTGCGAACCGCATCGCTGAGAAGAGTCCAATCGCTTTGCGACTGGCGAAAGAGGCGGTGAAGCTTGCTTCGCGATCGAATCTGGATGAAGGGCTGCGCCGTGAAGTCGATCTGTTTGCCCTCGTCTTCTCGAGCGAAGACAAAGACGAAGGCGTGAAAGCGTTTCTCGAAAAGCGTAAGCCGGAGTTCAAAGGAAAATAGTGTCAGAAGCCCGCGTAAGCAGCGGCCACCAGTGAATATGTCGAGCGAGTTGGAAAGAGAGAGTTGGTCAGTCCTGAGTGATCGTGGTTGCGAAGCCAGCGGCTTAACGCATGAGGATGCGCGAAAATTGGTCCATCGTCTCGGTGGCGAAGGCCGTCACGGACTGTGCATCGTCACTGATGAAGCGGCCGGTCGGATGATGACGGGTGGATTGAATAAGAAGTCGGAAGTAAACCTGGATCGGACATAACGCAGGTGACCGTGAGCGTGTCCATGGATTGGCCCCGTTAGGGGCCAAATGTTCATAGACCCAAATCTGAAATGTTCTGAAGCGCTCCTTTAGGAGCGGCATGTGATTGCGCTCCTAAAGGAGCTTGATCATGATTGCTTGTTGGGAGCTATAAACATTCCGCTCCTAACGGAGCGAAAAACAAATCGCAAGTTAACAACTTGCGCTACATCATCAAAACAACTTTTCCGAAACTCTCATTTGATTCAATTCGTTCGTGGGCCGCGCGCACTTCTTCCATCGGAAAGATCTGATCGATGACCGCACGAACGCCGCCGCTCGCTAACAAGGGCACGACTTGTTCCGCGAATGAGCGCGTGGCTGTTGCCTTTTCTTCCAGCGAACGTGTGCGGAGCGACGTCCCCATGATCCGTAAACGCTTGCTCATCACTATTGAATAATCGATTTCGGCCTTCGATCCGCTGGTGGTGCCGACAAAGATCAGACGCCCCTTGGTTGCCAGCGATTGCAGGTTCGCGTTTAAGTAAGCCGCGCCGACCAGATCGAGAACCACATTCACTCCTGCGCCTCCTGTCCATTGCTTTGACGCGTCAGCGAATGTTGCCGGGTCGCCATCTACGACGACCGAAGAGGTCAATCCAAATTCTTTCGCGCGTTCTAGTTTGTCTTCGGTGCGCGAAGTCCCATAGGCGAACGCGCCCGCGGCTTTGGCCAGTTGAATGGCTGCGGTGCCGACTCCTGAACCGGCCGCGTGTATCAAAACAGATTCGCCGATCGTCACTCCGCATTGCGTGAAGAGCGCATCGTGAGCGGTCATGAAAACTTCCGGCACCGCCGCCGCTTCGGCCCAATCGAGTCTGTCAGGAATACGCGCGAGATGGTTTGCGGGGACGGTGACGTACTCAGCCTGGCCGCCGCCGCCGATGATCCCAAATACGCGATCGCCAGTCTTCCACTCGCGTACTTCATCACCAACTTCTGCAACTTCGCCGGCGAATGCGATTCCGGGAATGTCCTGCGGATAACCCGGCGGCTCGGGATAGCGACCGAGCCGTTGCAGGATGTCCGCGCGATTCAATCCGGCCGCACGCACGCGCACCCGAACACGATCGAGTGAAGCATGGGGTGCGTCAGGCACGTCGCGAATTTCCAGGCCTTCTACGCCGCCGAAAGAGGTGATGGTTACGGCCTTCATGATCTAAAGCGATGCGGAGAGAGAGTCAGTACCATCCGCGTCAGCGGATGGATCAGCCACGCAACTGTCCCAGACAAGGTTGACTCTATGACCCACCCGCCGCTAACGCGGTTGGTAGGACCTCAAGCCTTCAAGAGCGCCCGCGCCCGTTGCACCACATTCTCAACATTGAACCCGAGATTATTTAAAGCAACGTCACCCGGAGCTGAGGCGCCGAACCGATCGAGGCAAATCACGTCACCCTTCGGCCCCACATAACGATCCCAACTTCCCCGCACACCGGCTTCCACTGCGAGACGAGCAGTCACTGATGGCGGAAGAACTTCATCGCGATATTCTTGGGCTTGCTCTTCGAAGAGTTCAGTGCAGGGCATTGAGACGACGCGAGTGGGGATGCCGTCGTTCTGTAATTGATTGCGAGCATCAAGGGCTAGGGAAACCTCTGATCCGGTGGCGATCAGAATCAGTTGCGGTGTTACCCGGTCGCTATCGCTCCCGGTACTGACCTCATCGCACGAGGCATCGCTGCCACCGGTGCTGACCTCATCGCTCGCACTGCCGGTTGCATCAGCCAGAACATAACCGCCGCGGCGCAAACCTTCTGCTGAAGAAAACCTCTTTCGATCTATCAAAGGGACTTTCTGTCTCGTCAACGCCAGCGCCGTCGGCGCATGACGACGAAGAATCGCCAGACGCCAGGCTTCGCGCACTTCATGCACATCAGCCGGGCGCACCACGAACAGATGTGGGATCGTGCGGAGCGCGGCGAGATGCTCGACGGGCTGGTGTGTTGGGCCATCCTCGCCCAGCCCGACTGAATCGTGGGTGAACACGTATATGACCTGAACTTCGGAAAGACACGCGAGCCGAATCGATGGCCGCATGTAATCGGAAAACGTCATGAATGTGCCG
>Ga0137403_10004335_pt1 | contig 16714 bp, 13 predicted proteins | sample CZOMad2_1_16fung_FD_122057 | JGI IMG/M metagenome (GOLD analysis project Ga0137403, IMG submission 122057) | Vadose zone soil fungal communities from Angelo Coast Range Reserve, California, USA - CZOMad2_1_16fungal (Hybrid Assembly) | ecosystem: Environmental > Terrestrial > Soil > Vadose zone...
TGGCCGACGCGCTTCATGCGGCGCTTGCCTTCTTTTTGTTTTTCGAGCAGCTTGCGCTTGCGGGAAATGTCTCCGCCGTAGCACTTGGCGAGAACGTTTTTGCGAATCGCGGCGACCGTTTCGCGCGCGATCACGCGGCTGCCAATCGCCGCTTGAATCGGCACTTCAAACATTTGCCGCGGAATCAGTTTTCGCAAGCGCGTCACCAGGTCGCGCCCGCGCTCCGTCGAAAAGTCACGATGAATGATCAGCGCCAGCGCATCGACCGGTTCGCCGGCGACCAGCACATCCAGCTTGATGAGGTCGGATTCCCGGTAGTCCGCGAGATGGTAATCGAGCGAAGCGTAGCCGCGTGAAGTGGATTTCAACCGATCGTAAAAATCGAGCACGATTTCGTTCAGCGGCAATTCGTAAGTGAGCATGACGCGCGTCGGCGACAGGTACTCAAATTTTTTCTGCGTGCCGCGCTTTTCCTGGCAGAGCTTCAGAATCCCACCGATGGAATCTTCATTGGTGATGATCATCGCCGAGATGATCGGCTCTTCAATTTTTTCGATGTCGCTGGGATTCGGAAATTTCGACGGGCTGTCGACTTCGATCACTTCTCCGGTCACGCGGGTGATGCGGTAGCGCACGCTCGGCGCCGTGGTAATAAGGTTTATGCCGAACTCGCGTTCGAGCCGCTCCTGCACGATTTCCATGTGCAGCAAACCGAGGAAGCCGCAGCGAAAACCGAAGCCGAGCGCCACGGAATTTTCCGGCTCATAAAAAAATGCCGCGTCGTTCAATTGCAATTTTCCGAGAGCGTCGCGCAAGGGTTCGTAGTCATCGGCAAGCACCGGAAATAATCCGGCGAAAACCATGGGCTTGATGGCTTCAAAACCCGGCAGCGCCACAGCCGCGCGGCTCGCGTCCGTGACGGTGTCGCCCATGCGCGCATCCGCCACGCGCTTGATGTTGGCGACGACGAAGCCGACATCGCCGGCTTCGAGTTCATCCAGTGCGACGGGTTTCGGAGTGAGCGTGCCGAGTTGCTCGACTTCGTAAACTTCGTTGCTGTAAACGAGGCGAATTTTCATGTGATTGGTGATGCGGCCTTCCATCACGCGCACGAGGACGACGGCGCCGCGGTAAATGTCGAACCAGGAATCAAAAATCAGCGCCTGCAGCGGATTCTCCGCGCGGCCTTTCGGAGGCGGGACGCGCGCGACAATCGCTTCGAGAACTTCTTCGACGCCGAGTCCGCTTTTTGCGCTGATGAGCAGAGCGTCCTCAGCGGGAATGGCGAGCACGGTTTCGATTTGTTCTTTCGCAAACTCCGGCTGCGCGGCGGGCAAATCAATTTTATTAATCACCGGAATAATCGTGAGGTTGTGCCCCGCGGCGAGAAAAGTATTTGCGACGGTTTGCGCTTCCACGCCCTGCGAAGCGTCGACAACGAGCAGCGCGCCTTCGCAAGCGGACAGCGCGCGCGAAACTTCGTAAGAAAAGTCCACATGGCCCGGCGTATCGATTAAATTCAGCCGGTAGGTATTTCCATCTTTCGCTTTGTAGTGCAGTCGAATACTTTTTGCTTTGATGGTGATGCCGCGCTCGCGCTCCAGGTCCATGGAGTCGAGGACTTGCTCGTGCATTTCGCGCGAAGTCAGCGCCCCGGTCATTTCCAGCAAGCGGTCGGCGAGCGTGGATTTGCCGTGGTCGATGTGCGCGATGATGCAGAAATTCCGTATGAACTTCGGGTCCATTTTTCTCGCTTACCAATTTTCTCGATGGCGGGCAGGATGCGAATCGCCCGGGCGATTTTTCGGCGGGCCTGCTGCTTTCGAACGAGCCTGCCTGCGGCAGGCAGGCGCAAAAAGCGTGCCGTATAAACATCCAGTTTGCCACAATTCCCAGGCCGCGTCAGCCTGCTTGCCGACCTGGAAAAACTCGCTTCGCTTGACGCTTTTCGGCCGGAAGCATAGAGTTCCCGAAACGATTGGCTTTCTTGCCCGGCGACTTCCCCGAACCATCATTCGCGCGGCAAAGACTCACGAAGAGGTGAAATTGGGGAACGACACGAGCGCTGCCGCGAAAAGCATCGAATCCCGGACGATCCGGAAACTGCAGATCCGGCTGATACCGTTTCTCTTCCTGCTTTACGTCGTTGCGTATGTGGACCGCATCAATATTGGTTTTGCCGCGCTGACGATGAACAAAGATCTGGGGATCACCAGCCAGCAGTATGGGCTGGCCGCGGGGATTTTCTTCATCGGATATTTTCTGTTTGAAGTGCCCAGCAATTTGATGTTGCACAAGGTGGGGGCGCGCGTGTGGATTGCGCGCATTCTACTAAGCTGGGGGCTGGTGGCAACGCTGACTGGGCTGGTGCAAAGCGTTCATCAACTGTACATCGCGCGCATTTTGCTGGGGGTGACCGAGGCGGGCTATTTTCCCGGGATCGTCTTGTACTTGACGTATTGGTTTCCGCAGAGACATCAGGCGCGGACGCTTGGACTTTTTTTGACGGGCAATCCGATCAGCAGCGTTGTCGGAGCTCCCGTCTGTGGGTTCATTTTGGATCACACCCATTGGCTGGGATTGGGAAGTTGGCGCTGGCTGTTGATTCTTGAGGGACTCCCCGCGATAGTCCTGGGAATTCTCACTTACTTTGTGCTGCCCAGCCGGCCGAGTGATGCCAAGTTTCTGACACGCGAGGAAAAAGACTGGCTGCAGGGCGAATTAGAGCGCGAAGAGCAAGCCAAACTACAGCAACGGCAACACTCGGCGATGGAGGGGCTGAGGAATCCCAACGTATGGCGGCTGGTTTTGATTTATTTCGCAATGATGATCGGCGGCTACACGATGGCGTTCTGGATGCCTCAGATGGTGAAAGCACTGTCGAGCAAATATTCGAACAGCCTGGTGGGAAGCGTGGTGATGATTCCTTACCTTGCGGCGGTTGCAGTAATGATACTGGTTTCCCGCAATTCGGATCGCCGGCTGGAGCGGAGGTATCACGCGGCATTCTCCTTGCTGTTGTGCGGAATTGCATTTCTGGCGCTGAGCGGAGTTTATTCACCGGCTGTCACGGTGATTCTGCTGTCGTGCCTGGCGATAGGCTACTGCAGCTCGCTAAGCCCTTTCTGGGCACTGCCTAGTGAATTTTTGACGGGATTCTCGGCCGCCAGCGGCATCGCACTGATCAATGCCACCGGAAACCTCGGAGGATTTGCTGGAACGGCGGTGGTTGGGTTTATCGGCCAGAAGACGGGCAGTCTTGGTGGCGGGCTGGCATTTGCAGGAATATGCATGCTGGTTGCCACGGCGCTGGTATTGCTGCTTCCAAAAACGAACGGCGTCCCGCAGGCCGCGGCAACGCAAGCAAATACAATGAGGTGATGGTGAACAACCAGGTGAGCGCTGGGGCTGCCCTCGATGAAGGCAAAATCATTCACAAACTGCGGATGAGGATCATTCCGTTTGTGTTCGTCCTCTACATCATTTCCTTCCTGGACCGCATCAACATCAGTTTCGCGGCGCTGACGATGAACCAGGAGCTGGTAATTACCAGCAAGCAGTTTGGATGGGTGGCGGGGATTTTCTTTTTTGGATATTTCCTGTTTGAGATTCCCAGCAACCTGATGCTGCACAAGGTCGGGGCGCGGATCTGGATCGCGTGCATTCTGATCATCTGGGGAATGCTGGCTACGCTGACGGGGCTGGTGCATTCGGTGCACCAACTGTATGCGGTGCGATTCTTGTTGGGGCTGGCGGAAGCGGGCTATTTCCCGGGAATCGCCCTGTACCTGACGTATTGGTTTCGCCAACGGGATCAGGCACAGGCCATCGCGCTGTTCCTGGCGGGTATTCCGGTCACCAGCATACTGGGTTCACCGGTTTCAGGATTCTTACTGGACCACGTGCACTGGCTGAACATCAGCAGTTGGCGGTGGCTGCTGATTCTGGAGGGAATTCCGGCGGTCGTTGGCGGCGTGCTCACCTACTTTCTGCTGCCGAGCTGGCCCACCGAAGCCAAATTTCTGAACCAGAAAGAAAAGGATTGGATTGCGGCGGAGCTGGCGCAGGAAGAACAGAAGAAACTGGCCAGCCACAATATCTCGGCAGGAAAAGCGCTGTTGAACAAGCGGGTTTGGCATTTGGGACTGGCCGGATTCACCTTGAATACGGGCATGTACTCGATGAATTTTTGGATGCCGCAGTTGGTGAAGTCTCTCTCGAGCGGGATTTCCAACAGCATGATCGGACTTCTGGCGATGATTCCACATCTTGTGGGCTTGCCGGTGATGGTGCTGGTGTCGCGCAGTTCCGATCGAAACCAGGAACGAAGATTTCATGCGGCGATTCCGGCCATCGTCGCGGGAATTGCTCTTGCAACTTTGGGCGCAACGCGTTCTGTTCTTCCGACGATCGCGCTTTTATCGATAGCCGCGCTGGGGATCTACAGCATGTATGGTCCTTTTTACTCGCTCCCGAGCGAGTTCCTAACGGGATTTGCGGCTGCCTCTGGAATCGCGCTGGTGAGTTCGCTGGCGAATCTGGGGGGATTCGCCGGACCTTACGCGACAGGATGGATCAGCGAGAAGACGGGGAGTTTGTATGGCGGATTGGCGGTTGCGGGAGTTTCCTTGTTCGTGTCTGCGACGCTGATGTTGCTGCTTCCAAGAAGACTGCAGCAGAGCGGTTGAAAATGGCGATCGCGGGCGATTGCGGTGATAGATACCGCATCAAGGCGTTTCGAGTGTTTTGCCGCTTCCTGCTAGGGGTATATAGTTAACAAGGGCAGGTCGTGAACGGAAGAAAGTGCTGCTCGGCACGATCATTTGATTGGCGCTCGATTCGCGCTTAATTCGCACCCGATTGACAGTTTCATACTCCGCAAAGGCAACCTGGACGGATGGCCGCAGACGTAAGCAAACATCTGGATCGCGCCAAGCGTTTCCTCGAGAAGAACCGCGTCGAGGACGCCATCGAGGCGTATTTAGCGGTACTCAACGAAGCGCCACAGCATCAGGAAGCGACGCAGGCGCTGGGCGATTTGTACGCGCGAATGGATCAGCCGGACCGCGCGGCGGTGTACTACGGCTTGCTATTCGATTTGTTGATCGAGCCCAAGGATGAGACGAAGGCTCTCGCGATTTACAACCGGTTTCTGCGCGGGGGGCATGGCCAGCAGCCGCCCGAACGCATCGCACGATACGCATTCCTGCAGCAAAAACAAAATCATCCGGATGAAGCCATCGAGCAGTACACCAAGGCCGCGGAGTTATTCGTGGCGGCAAACCGCGATGAGGACGCGCTCTTCTGCTGGGAACGGATTGCGCAGCTCGATCCGGAAAATCTTTCGCGGCAGCTTCGTCTTGCCGAAGGAGCCGAACGCATCGGCAAGAATGCCTTGGCTGCAAGAGCGTTTTTGAGAGCCGGGCAGCTGGCCACATCAAGCGGCGCTTCGGCCGATGCGCTGCAAATTCTCGGGCGCGCGTACAAGCTCGCGCCGCAAGAGCGCAGCGTAGCGCTGCTTTACGCGCAGGCGAACTTGCAAGCCAGCAATGCGGTGCGTGCCGCTGCGTTGCTGGAGCCGTTTGCTACATCCGAAAGTGACGGGGCGTTTCTCGCGACTTACAGCGACGCGCTGATGCGCTCAGGAAACCTCGAGAAAGCCCGCGAACTGCTCGACAAGCTTCTAAGAGAAAAAAATGAAGGGATGACGCAGTTGTTCGAGCTTGCGGACCGCTACGTTGCCGCGGGACAGGATCAGAAAGCCGCGGAAATTCTTCAAACGCTGAAGCGGCGCATGTTTGCCGACAAGCGGCAGAATGATTTCGCCACGCTGATGGACGGCGTGGGAGCAAAGTATCCGCACTCGCAAGCCATCCTGGAGTTCTGGGCTTCCGTTCACAGCGAATTGAATCGCGAATCGCAATATTTCGAAGTGCTGATCCGGCTGTTCGACGTGTATCTGACTTCGGGAAACGTCAAGAAGGCCGCGGAGTCGCTTGAGCGGCTGGTGGACATAGATGCATACGACTACCGCAATCAGGAACGCCTGGAACTCCTGCGCGGCAAAGTGGATGAATCGCAACTGAAGCGGATTGCCAGCCGGCTGATGAAATCAAGTTCTCCGACACCGGGGCATACCACGCATCAGCCGGCGACGCAGGCTTCGGCAGCTCCTTCTCCGGGCAGCGAAGAGGGACGGCAGTTGCAGGCGCTGGAAGATCTGATTGTGCAGACGGAGATTTTTTTGCAGTACTCGCTGCAGAACAAGGCGCTGGAGCGATTGCAAAGAATTGCGGCGATGTTCCCGGGGGAAGAAGAGCGGAGTGCGCGGCTTTCAAACCTTTATCAGATGGCGAATTGGTGGCCGCCGGGATCGCCGAAGCTGAAGACGGATTCTGCGCCTGCGGCGCCTGTGGTTGCTGCGGCGCCGATTGTTTCAGTCGTGCCTCCTGCGCCTGTTGCAGAGGCGCCGTCGCCCATCACCACCAAGACGGGAGTTTATTCGGCGGAGACGCTGCGGGATCTTTCAAAAATTTCCGAGGTCAATCAAAAGATATTTCGGCAGCAGACGCCGCGGGCAATGTTGAACACGGCGGTCAGCGAAGTCGGGTCGTATTTGCGCGGGACACGCGCGCTGGCGGTGGTGGGAACACCGGGGCGTCCGCCGGAGATGGCGGCGGAATTTTGCGCGCCGGGAGTGAAGCCCGCGCCCGGGGCGCAGGTGGTGCTGCTGCTTGCGCACATTGAGAAGGCCGAACCGGATGAATTGGGCGGGCTCGTGGTGAACGCGACGGAAGGATCGATTCTGAGCGATCTGGGGCTGGCGACGGCGCTGGGCGTAATGATCACGGACAAAGAAACACAGATGCCGGCGGGGATGCTGATTATCGGGCACGCCGAACCGCACAAGTGGCGGCCCAATGAGGCTTATTTCTTGCAGGCCATTGGCGATCAGATGCTGATGAGCGTCAGCCACACGCGGTTGCGGTCGCTGGTGCGGCGCATGGGCGTTTCCGATGAGCGGTCGGGATTGCTGAGCCGCAGCTCTTATCAGAGTTGTTTGCTGACGGAGGCGGATCGCGCGCGATCGCAGGGGACGCCGCTGGCGTTGACGATTTTGCAGATCGATCGCGGGGCGGAGCTTTTGCGGCAGCAGGGGGAATCTCCGCTGGAACGATTTTTGGAGCAACTGGCGCGGTCGTTACAGCCGATTGTGAGGCAGAACGACGTGGCGGTGAAATATACTTCGTGGTCTCTGGCGTTTATTTTGCCGGATACGACTCTGGCGGGGGCGCAGAATTTGGCGGATAAATTGCGGCGCGCGGCTTCGGGGCTACGGCCTCCGTGGGATTCGACGCAGATTACGCTGAGCGCGGGAATTGTCGAGGCGGTGGCCAAGCATGATTACGACAGCGAAGATATTGTGACGGATTTGATCAACCGCGCGGAGTTCTCGATTGAAGAGGCGCGGAAGCGCGGCGGGGATACCGTGGTGGCGCTGGAAACACCGAAGCTATAAGGGCTTGCCTTGATTTGTTGAAAAATGCGTGCCGATATTCCAATAGACGATTTAATCTCAACGCAACTTCTGGAAGATTGGGCTTGGCTCCTGCCAAAGCCGCACGAGCTCATTGCCTTGAACAAGTTCGGTGACATGTTTCTGCGCAACGAGGCCGGGGAGATTTGTTTTTTGAGTCTTGCTACCGGACAATTGAACAGGCTGGCGGGATCCACTGCCGAATTCCAGCAACTGAGCGCGGACAAAGTAAATCAGGAGAAGTGGTTCTTGTTGAAACTCCTCACAGAACTTGAGCGGGCGGAAATGAAAATTGCACGCGGACAATGTTTCGGATTCAAAAAGCCCCCAAGCCTTGGCGGTGCCGTTGAAGTGTCAAATATTGAAGTCTCTACTTTGTATGTGTACGTCTCTCTGATGGGGCAAATCCACCAACAGGTGAATGGGCTTCCGCCGGGCATAAAAATTACCGACGTGAAGATCGAATGAACAAGAAGATTCCTGGAAAGGTGTGAAATCTATGTTTCCAACAGATGTAGTGATTGTGGCGGGGGCGAGGACGCCGATGGCGCGGTATACCGGGGCGTTTTCGGAGGTGAGCGCGATTGATTTGGCGGCGTATGCTTCGCGGGAGGCGATTCGGCGGTCGGGGGTGGACCCGGGGGAGTTTGATCACGCGATATTCGGGAATGTGATGCAGACGAGCGCGGACGCGCTTTATGGAGCGCGGCACGTGGGATTGAAGGCTGGGTTGAAGATTGAAACGCCGGCGGTGACGGTGAACCGGTTGTGCGGGTCGGGGATGGAAGCGATTGCGCAGGCGGCGCAGCGCTTGTTGCTTGGCGAAGCGAACATGGTGCTGGCGGGCGGGATGGAGAACATGACGCAAGCGCCGTTTGTGGTGCGCGGAGCAAGGACGGGATTGAAGCTGGGAGGCGGGACGCTGGAAGATTCGTTGATGGCGGGACTGACGGATACGTATTGCGGATTGCCCATGGCGCTGACGGCGGAAAAACTCGCCGAACAACATGGGATCACGCGCAAGGATGCCGACGCCTACGCGCTGCGCAGCCAGCAGGCGGCGGATGCGGCTTACAAGGCGTGCCGGATTCGCGAGGAGCTTGTGGCGGTGGAAGTGAAACAGGGAAAGAAAACGATAGTGGTGAGTGAAGACGATCACCGGCGGCCGGAAACGACGATGGAGACACTGGAAAAATTGCCGCCGTCGTTCAAGAAAGATGGGATTGTGACGGCGGGAAATGCCAGCGGGATTGTGGACGGCGCGGCGGTGGTGGTGGTGACGCGAGAGAACATCGCAAAGGAGCGGGGATTGAAGCCGGTGGGGCGCATCGTGTCGTGGGCGGTGGCGGGAGTGGATCCGAGCATCATGGGGATTGGACCGGTGCCGTCTTCACAGAAAGCGCTGAAACTGGCGGGGCTTACTCTGGAGCAGATGGATCGCGTGGAAGTGAATGAGGCATTTGCGGCGCAGTATCTGGCGGTGGAAAAAGTGCTGGGGCTGAAGCGTGAAAAGACGAACGTCAACGGAGGAGCGATTGCCCTGGGGCATCCGCTGGGAGCTTCGGGGACGCGGCTGGTAATTACGATTTTGAATGAGCTGAGGCGGAACGGGTTGCGGTATGGGTTGGCGACGGCGTGCATCGGCGGCGGACAAGGGATTGCGATGATTGTGGAAGCGCTAGGAAATTAGTGATTGGTGACTCGTGACTTGTGAATGCCCGGGACCGCCAGTCGCGGCTTCGGGCAGTTCCCATTTTTCAACGCGCGGTTTCTGGTAAACTCTCACTTCTGCCGCCGGGCGGGTTCCTGACATTGGGCCGGCAAACGAACAATCGAGGAAAAGCATGGCGATTCGAAAAGTGGGTGTCGTGGGGTGTGGGCTGATGGGTTCGGGGATCGCGCAGGTGTCGGCTGCGGCGGGATTTGAAACGGTGGTACGCGAAGTGAGCGCGGAGCTGGTGGAGAAGGGAATTAAGGGCATTGAGAAGAATTTGAATCGGTTGGTGGAGAAGGGCACGATCGCAGAACCCGTGCGCGGAGAAATCCGGAGCCGATTGAAGGGCACGACCTCGATTGATGACCTGAAAAATTGTGATTTGGTGATTGAGGCGATCATCGAGCAGCTTCCGGCGAAGCGCGAACTTTTTGGGGCGCTGGACGCGATTTGCCCGCCATCGGCTATTTTTGCGAGCAACACTTCCTCCCTGACGATCACCGAAATTGCCACGGCGACAAAGCGGCCGCAACGATTTGTAGGGCTGCACTTCTTCAACCCTGTGCCGGTGATGAAGCTGGTCGAAGTGGTACGAACAATTGCGACGGAACCCGCCGTTTACGAAGAGATGGTGGCGTTTGGAACGAAGCTCGGCAAGACGCCGGTGCGTGCGCATGACAGCACGGGATTCATCGTGAACCGGTTGCTGGTGCCATATCTTCTGGATGCGATTCGGGCGCTGGAAGAGGGCGTCGGGTCCATCGAGGACATCGATAATTCCATGAAGCTGGGCTGCGGGCATCCGATGGGGCCTCTGACGCTGTTGGATTTTGTGGGACTGGATACGACGTATTACATTTCGCAAATTATGTTTGATGAGTTCAAGGAACGGCGATTTGCGGCGCCGCCGCTGCTGAAGCGCATGGTGCTGGCCGGATGGAACGGAAGAAAGTCGGGACGGGGATTTTACGACTACTCCGACGCTAAAAACCCAAAGGCTATGAAATTCTAGATCCTGCCGAGTAGGGGCGCAGCATGCTGCGCCCCTACAAGAGAAAATGTAAATCGGAGCGAGAGAAATCTGAGATGGGTTACGAAAATATTTTGTACGAGAAGAGAGATGGGATTGCGTACATCACCTTCAATCGGCCGAAGGTGCTGAATGCGCTCAATAATAAGACCATCGAAGAGTTGCGGCAGGCGCTGGTGGATGCGCGCGATGATAGTTCCGTACGTGTTCTGATTCTGACTGGTGCGGGAGAAAAAGCGTTTGTTGCGGGCGCGGACATCAGCGAACTGGCGCAACGCACTCCGGTGGACGGGAAAGAGTTTTCGATTTCCGGGCAAAGCGTTGCGCATCTCCTCGAAACGATGGGCAAGCCTTCGATCTGTGCGATCAACGGTTTCGCGCTTGGGGGTGGATGCGAGCTTGCGCTATGTTGCTCGATTCGAATCGCAAGCCGGAGCGCGAAACTCGGGCAGCCGGAAGTGAAACTCGGCATCATCCCGGGATTTGGCGGATCGCAGCGTCTGGCGCGGCTTTGCGGCAAGGGCGTTGCGCATGAACTCTGTCTGACTGGCGAGATGATTTCGGCGGAAGAAGCGCAACGCATCGGCTTGGTGAATCATATTTACGAGCCGGCAGAGCTGATTCCCGCCGCGGAGGCGATGGCCAAGAAAATTATTGCCAATGCGCCTCTCGCGGTGAAATACACCATGGAAGCCATCGAGCGGGGAATCGAGATGGCGCAGGAAGAAGGGCTCTTCCTAGAGGCGACGCTATTCGGCTTGGTCTGCGCGACGGAGGACAAGGGCGAAGGCACTAAGGCGTTCTTGGAGAAGAGGCCGCCGCAATTCAAGGGAAAGTAAAGGAAGTTGATGAGGTAAAGGAAGTAAAAGGTTAGAAGCTCGAACGGTGTGGATGGGCAATGGCGGAAAAAATACAACCCGGGAAGATTAATGGCGCTTTGAGCGCGGTGGGATTCCGCTACGGCATTGTCGTGAGCCGGTTCAACAGTTTTATTACTGAGCGGCTTCTTGCCGCGGCGGTTGATGCTTTGGAGCGGGCAGGGGCGGGCAGCAAGGATGTGGATGTCGTACACGTTCCAGGAGCGTTCGAGTTGCCGCTGACGGCAAAGAAACTGGCGGCGACGGGAAAGTACGACGCGCTGATCGCCATCGGGTGCGTGCTGCGCGGCGAGACCACACACTACGATTACGTTTGCTCGGAGACCGCGCGCGGCCTCCAACTCGCGCAGATGGACAGCGGCTTGCCGATTATTTTTTGCGTGCTGACGTGCGACACCCTGGAGCAAGCCATCGACCGCGCGGGACTCAAGGGCGGGAACAAGGGATTCGAAGCGGGGCTAGCGGCGATTGAAATGGCGCAGTTGTCGCGCAAGCTTCGCGCCGCGCATTCGAATGTGGCGCCTGCCGGAAAGCCACGGCAAAAGTAAAGTGTCACTGCGTACGAAATCCCGCGAGTTTGCGATGCAAATGCTTTTCCAATGGGACATGAGCCAGCAGGATTTCACCAAGCTGGAATCCAAGTTCTGGAAGAGCGCCAAGGCCGCGGACAAAACGCGCGCGTTTGCGAATAAACTTTTCGAAGGCGCGGCGAAGGATATCGCCGTTCTCGACGCCCTAATCGTCGGACATTCCGACAATTGGCGCTTCGAACGGCTCTCAGCCATCGATCGGGCCATTCTCCGCCTGGCGATTCATGAAATGAACAGCTCGGACACGCCGCCTAAAGTCGTCCTGAACGAAGCGGTTGATTTGGCGAAGAAGTTTTCCTGCGAAGAGTCGGGGTCGTTCGTGAACGGGATACTCGACGCCGTCCATAAATCATTGAAAAAAAGCTAGTTATACATTCTTCTGCCCCCCTTCAAGTCCTTTCTCAAAAAATTTGCGAGGTAGGCGCGACTTTGCGCACTGCCTAGGGTTGGGTTTCGTAAGTGTGGTGGTATTTCCAGGATCACATTCAACAGGAGAGAAGAACATGAAGGCAGAATTCATAGTCCGTCGAGGCGTGCTCGCATTTGCTTTTGCCGGTTTGCTCGCCGGTGGCGCCTTTGCTCAGAGCCAGGATCCCACCCCGCAACAGCAGGACATCAAGCAGGACAAGAAAGACATTCGCAACGATAAGAAAGACCTGGCCAAGGACCGCGCCGACCGCAACGCCGACCAGCGCGATATCAACCACGACAAACGCGACATCAAGAACGACAAGCAGGACATCCATCAGGACAACAAGGACATTAACCAGGACAAGCGCGATATTCATCAGGACAACAAAGACATCCGTCAGGACAAGAGCGACGTTCGGAGCGAAAATCGCGACATCCGCAATGACAAGACCGACCTCTCCAAGGACCGCGCCGACCGTAACGCCGATCAGCGCGACATCAATCACGACAAGACCAAGCTGGCCAAGGACGACGCGAAATACGGCGACAACAGCGTGCAGGCCAAGGCCGACCGCAAAGATCTGCATCAGGACCGCACGGACCGTAACGCCGATCAACACGATATCAACAAGGATAAGACGGACCTTTCGAAGGATCGCACCGACCGCAACAAAGACGTGAAAGACCTGAATGCCGATCGCAAGGACCGCAACTCGGACGTGAAAGATCTAAATGCGGACCGCAAGGACCGGAATCAGGACGTCAAGGACCTGCACAGCGACAAGAAAGATCTGAAGCAGGATCGCAAGGATCGCAACAAAGATCAGAAGGATATCAACAAGGACAAGAAAGACTTGCACAAAGACCGCAAGGATTTGAAGCAGGATCGCAAGGGACACAAGTAAGTTTTCAATCTGCAAAGGAGAAGGGCCGCGCGGAAATAAATACGCTCGGCCCTTTTTGTCATTCAGCGAGAACTTGCCTCAGACGTGAAACGTGCCCTCGAAGATTTTTACGGCGGCTCCGCTGACGCGTGGAATTAGTTTTTTGCCGCTCTGCGTCACTTCCACTTCGAGCTGACTCGGGCGTCCCATCTCCACGCCCTGAAGGATGCTCAGAGTGTGGCCGGGCGCCAATTTTCCGTTGCGCACCAGATACGCGCCTAGCGAACCGGCGGCCGAGCCGGTAGCGGCGTCTTCATACTGTTCCCATGGAAGCATGCCGCGGGAGAAGGCTTTGCCATTGCCGCTCAGGGCGAAGCAATACGCCATGGTTGCGTTTTTGCCCTGGAGGCGCCGGAGCTCGGTCATGTTCATGACGATTTTGCCCAGCGCGGCACGATTGCGCAGCGGCACCATCAGATTGAAGATACCGGTGGAAACAAACTCAGGCTGCAGTTTCGGGTCGAAATCTTTCGGAGAAAGCCCCAGAGCGGCGGCAAGTTTCTTTTTGTCGATTTTCGCGGGCTTGAAGAGGGCTTCTTTCTGAGTCATGGTGACGCGCTGCGGGCGGCCGTCTTTGAACCGGATTTCCACCGGCAATACGCCCGCGCCTGTTTCTTGAAGAATGTGCACGCCGCCGTCCTGCGCGGGAACAACGCCCAGTTCGGCGAGCAAGAACCACGTGCCAATCACGGGATGGCCAGCGAGCTTCAGCTCTTCCTTCGTCGTGAATATCCGCAAGCGGGCGAGCGCCTCTTCGTCTGTCGGCTTTTGCACGAATACGGTTTCTGAAAGATTCATCTCGCGGGCGATGGCGAGCATTTGATCGTCCGAGAGTCCGTCGCCGTCGGTAAATACGGCGAGCGGGTTGCCCTCGAAGCGGTTGTTGGTAAAAACGTCGAGTGTGTAGAAACGATGTTCCATGGCTGGTAGTGGATCGCCGCGAGAGCGGATTTCAAATGCGCTCGAGCTGGGCGACCGTCCTTTCGTTGGTGATATTTCCCGTGTTCAGCGTCGATTTTGGTTCAATCAGGATGATGTGGACTTCTTCGTCGGCGACGGGGCAGTGCTCCACGCCCCGCGGCACGACAACAAATTCACCTTCGTTGACGATCGCATCGTGACCGCGGAACTTCATTCGCAGTGTCCCTTTCACTACCAAGAATAGTTCGTCTTCATTCTCATGATGGTGCCAGATGAATTCGCCCTTCAGCTTGACCGCTTTCACGTGGCAGTCGTTCACTTCGCCGATCACGCGCGGGTTACAGTAGTCGGAGAAAAGGCTGAATTTTTCATTAAGGTTGATCGTTTTCATGAAAGCACCTAAAGATTGCGAACCATTTTTGTTACCGCTTTGAGGACCCGTTGCGTCGTATCCGCCCTGGAGGTCTCAGAGTAAACGCGCAGGAGATTCTCGGTTCCTGAAGTGCGCACCATCACCCATCCGCCATCGCTCAGGTACAGCTTGATGCCGTCCATGTCTTCCCGGTGAACCACTGGAAGTTCAAGGATGCTGGCCAACTTGCCATTCGAAAAGTAAGCGATGGCTTTTTCTTTTTGGCCTGGCTTCAGGCCGAGATCGACACGGCCGTAATGATACTCGCCAAATTCAGCGGTAAGCACAGCGAGCAGTTCGCCCAGCGATTTGCCATGCCAGGCCATCAATTCAGCGAGGAGGAGCGCGGAAACTGTGGCGTCGCGCTCGGGGATATAAAGATTTGTGCCGATGCCGCCGCTTTCTTCGCCGCCGATTAAAATGTTCTGTTCCAGCATCAACTCGCAGATGTATTTGAATCCGATGGGAACTTCGTGGAGCTTGCGGCCAAACTTGGCGGCGAGTTTGTCGATAAGCTTTGTTACGGAAAAAGTTTTTGCAATGTCACCTGGCAGATTGCGTGTACCCGCCAGGTGCCAGACAAGCAGCGCAAAAATCTGGTGCGGATTGATGAACGAGCCGTCGCGGTCGATGGCGCCGATGCGGTCGCCGTCTCCATCGGCACACAATCCCGCGTCGAATTTTCCGGCGAGCACCGCTTGCCGCAAGGCCTCGATGTGCGGTTCGATCGGTTCCGGATGCACGCCGCCGAATCGCGGATCGCGCGTGCCGCGAATCTCGTCGCAGGTGACGCCATTGCGGCGCAGCAGCTTGGGCAGCAAGCCCGCGGCCGATCCATGCATGGGATCAGAGACGAAGCGGAATCCCGAGTCGCGAAGCTTTTTCCAGTCCACCAGTTTTTCGAGTGTGTCGAGATAAGGCTCACGGGGTTCTAGCGGCTGAATGAGATTTTTCTGAGGTGGCAGCGGGGCAACGTTCGCACGCTGCACGACTTCGAGATCGCTTTCAATTTGCGCCACGATGGAAGGCAAAGCCGAGCTGCCGTAGCTCGCTTTGTACTTGATGCCATTCCACGAATAGGGATTGTGGCTCGCGGTGATCATCAGGCCGCCGGCCGCTCCGCGCTGCTTCACAAGCAGGGAAACAGCCGGGGTGGGGCAGGGCTTGTCGGTCAAGAAAACGGGCGTACCGGTGGAAGAAACCACGTCGGCCGTGACCGCGGCGATTTCATCCGAGGCGAAGCGATGGTCGTAGCCGATGATGACGCCTTTGCGCGCATCCTCGCAACGCACGACGTAGCGGGCAATGGATTGCGCCACAACACGCGCATTCGCGAAAGTAAAATCTTCCGCGATGATGCCCCGCCAGCCATCGGTGCCGAACTTAATGGAGTCCATATATGTCGATGCAAAGTATACGCGAGGCGAACAATTCGCCAACAGCCGGATTGGCCTGTTACAGGAGGTCTTTCCGCCGCCGCTCTTCGAGCCATTTCACGATTTTGCCAACGTCCTGGGCGCGTTCGCGCGGGCAGATGAGCAGCGCATCGGGCGTATCCACAACGATCAAGTCGTGCACACCGATCAGGGCGGCAATTTTTCCAGGGCAAGAGACGAGATTGCCGCGGGCGTCGAGGGCGTAGCCCGGAGTGGCGAACACGTTGCCGTCCGCGGAGTTCTTGTCGAGGAGCAGTCCGTGCACCGCGGCCCAGGAGCCGATATCGCTCCAGCCCATTTCGGCGGGAATCACAAACACGCGCGGCTCGCCTTCCACCCTGGTGGCCGGCTCGAGCACGGCGTAATCCACGGAAATATTTTCGAGTTTCGGATAGATGGTGCGCAGCTTGCGCTCGTAGCTGTGAGTTCCGATGAAAGCAGAAAGTGTTTCCAAGGCATCGTACGTCTTCGGGAGAAAGCTTTTCAGATTGTCGAGGAAGGTGGAAACGCGCCAGAAAAACATCCCGGCATTCCAATGATAGTTGCCGGCCGCCATGTATTCCAGCGCGAGTTTCCGTTCTGGTTTTTCCGTGAAGCGCAGAACCGGGAAAACCGGAAAGCCCTTGGTGCCGATCGATTCATTCATGCGCTCGACGTACCCGAAACCTGTTTCCGGACGTGTTGGAGGAATGCCGAGCACGACCATGCGTCCGGGATGGCGAGCGACTTCGAGGGCAGTACTCACGATCTCTCGATACTTTCCCGCTAGTTCGATGTAGTGATCGGCGGGGAGCACGGCCATCAGGGCGTCGCCGTGCGCGGCATGGCGCAAGTGAATGGC
>Ga0137403_10004336_pt1 | contig 16714 bp, 18 predicted proteins | sample CZOMad2_1_16fung_FD_122057 | JGI IMG/M metagenome (GOLD analysis project Ga0137403, IMG submission 122057) | Vadose zone soil fungal communities from Angelo Coast Range Reserve, California, USA - CZOMad2_1_16fungal (Hybrid Assembly) | ecosystem: Environmental > Terrestrial > Soil > Vadose zone...
AGCGAGGCGGCGAGCACGATCACCAGGCCGATCGGCTCGCCGACGGCGAGCGTCATGCCGAGCGCCGTGACGCTCGCCCAGCCGAACTCGCGGAAGCGCGCGCGACCCACGAGCGCGGCCGCGGTGCCGCTCGCGTGGGTGGGCGCGCCGCCGTAGCACTCGACGACGACCGCCCACGCGCCCAGCATGGGCGCCAGGAGGAGCGCGGTGGTGCGCGCCGGCGGGGGGAGGACCGCTGCAGCCGCCACGCGCGCGGCGAGCGCGGCGCCGGCGGCGGCGATGCCGAGCGGGCCCGGCACGGTGCGCAGCCGTCCGCGCACGACCACCGCGTCGCCGCGCCTGAGGAGCGCCTCCGCCGCGGCGGCGAGCCCGCGCGCCCCGCGCGCCCCGGTGAGCGCCACGAGGGCGAGGACGCCGGCGGGCCCCGCCGCCGCGGGGAGCACCCTCTCCGTGGCGGTGGCCACCCCGGCCGCGAGGGCGCCGAGCGTCAGCCCGACCACGGGATAGAAGGCGAGCCCACCCGCCAGCGCCGCGCGTGAGGCGCCGGCGGCGAGACGCTCGAGGGCCGTCAGGGACCCGACCGCGGCGCCGATCTCCTCGCCGATCGCCATCGCGGCGCGGGCGTAGCGGGTGGCCGCGGCGCGGTCAAGGCTTGCGGTCCCGCCCGCCCGTCACTATCTGAGACGCTCATGCCGCGACCCGGCGCGCGCGCCGAGCAGCAGATCGCCACCTTCACGGAGGAGATGCGCACGGCGCTCGGCGAGGAGCTCGTCTGCCTCGTTCTCCACGGCAGCGCCGCCGGCGACGAGTGGGTGGCGGGTCACTCGGACATCAACACGGCGCTGGTCGTGCCGCGCGTGACGCTCGCGGTCCTCGAGCGCCTGGCCCCGCTCGTCGCCCGCTGGCGCGAGCGCGGCTTCGCGCTACCCGTCCTGATGGACTACGAGTACCTGCGCCGCGCCCGCGACGCCTTCCCCATGGAGCTGGACGACATCGGGCGCCAGCACCGGCTGCTCGCGGGAGCGGACCTGTTCGCGGACCTGACGCTCGACCCGGCGGCGTTGCGCCGCGAGTGCGAGCGCGAGGCGCGCGGCAAGCTGCTGCGCCTGCGCGCGCTCTTCCTGGAGGCCGGCCGCACGCCGGCGGCCATCGAGCAGCTCATGGTCGAGTCGGTGAAGAGCTTCATCGTGGTGCTGCGCCATCTGCTCCGCCTCCGGCACGCGGACGGCGGCTACGGCTACGCCGCCGTGCTCGCCGCCGGCGAGGGCATCGTGGGGCCCCTGCCCACCATCCGCAAGCTGCTCCTGCATCGGGCCGGTGAGGCGCGCCTTTCGCCCGCCGCCCTGCGCGCCGAGTTCGGCGCCTACCTGGGCGAGGTCGAGCGCATCGTGGAGGCGGTCGATGCGCTCGGTGCGTAGCGCTCTCGCGTCCAACGGTTCCGGGGGCCCGTCCAGTGCTCGCGCGCTCACGCGCGCTCCGGTCCAACGTCCGCGCGGCTCCCGCCGCGCGCCCCAGACCCCGTCGGCTAGCTTGAGCGCTCTCGCGCTCAGCCTCCTCGCGCTCGCGCTGCCGGCGGTCGCCGCCGAGCCGCGCATCCCGCCGCCGGAGGGCTTCGTCACCGACCGGGCGGGCGTCATTCCGCCCGCGACGCGCGAGCGCCTCGTCGCGCTCCTCGCGGAGCTGCGGCAGAAGACGGGCGCCGAGATCGCGGTGGTCACCGTGCCGACGACCGCGCCCCTCGACGACTTCACCTACGCCATGCGCATCGCGGATGCCTGGAAGCCGGGGCGCAAGCGCGAGGACACCGGCGTCGTCTTCCTGGTCGCGGTCGAGGACCGCAAGCTCCGCGTCCTGACCGGCTACGGGCTCGAGGGAATCCTCCCCGACGGCCTGGTGGGCGAGATCCAGGACCGCGAGATCGTGCCCGCCTTCCGCGCCGGCCGCTTGGACGACGGCATCTGGCGCGGCGTCGCCGAGCTGGCCGGACGGATCGCCGACGCGCGGGGTGTCGAGCTGTCCGGCGCGACCAGCCACCGCGCCGAGCCACCGGGCTCCGCGCCCATCGTCGACGCCATCCCCTTCGTCCTGCTGGTCGTCATCCTGATCTTCTTCGGCCTCGTGCTAGCATACGGCGGTGGGCCACGGTTGATGTTTGGGCGTCGCGGCGGGTTCTACTTCGGCGGCTTTGGCGGCGGCTTCGGTGGGGGCGGCTTCGGCGGCGGCGGCGGTGGCTTCGGAGGGTTCGGTGGGGGGAGCTTCGGCGGCGGGGGCGCCGGCCGGAGCTGGTAAGGAGGAACGATGCGGAGAGCGATGGCGGCGATGGCGTTCGCGACGCTCGTGTCGGGCTGCGACTACAACCGGATCGTCGCCCTGCGCGAGCAGATCGACGCCGCCTGGGCGCAGGTCGAGAACCAGCTCCAGCGGCGCAACGACCTGATCCCCAACCTGGTCGAGGTGACCCGGGGCTACGCCGCGCACGAGAAGGAGATCTTCGTGCACGTGGCCGACGCACGGGCGAGGCTCCTGTCCGCCGGCTCGCGCGACGAGAAGATCGCCGCCGCGGGCGAGCTGGGCACCGCGCTCGGGCGGCTGCTCGCCATCGCCGAGCGCTACCCCGACCTGAAGGCGAACCAGCAGTTCGCGCGTCTCTCCGACGAGCTCGCCGGCACCGAGAACCGGATCGCCGTCGAGCGCATGCGCTACAACGAGGCCGTCCGCGCCTACAACTCCGCCATCAAGAGCTTCCCGACCAAGCTCTACGCGAACGCCTTCGGCTTTCAGCCGCAGAAGTACTTCGAGGCCCCGGAGGAGGCGAAGAAGGTGCCGAAGGTCGACTTCGGCACGCGGCCGGAGACGGCCCCGCGGCCAACCCGGTAGAGCGCCGGGGGGCTGCTTCCGCCGCGCGGGTGCCGTACCCGCTCACCGGGTCCGGAGTGTGCCAGAATGCCCGCTGCCGTGTCCCGCCACGGGACGCGGGCGGCACACGAAAGCCCGTGCAGCACGGCGCCACGGGCTGGCACGGTCCGTGATAGCGCGGGCATGAACATCGGCCTGCGACTCGCTGGAAGCCACTCGGTCGTCTTTCAATGCGGCTGCTTCTTCGCTCGGGGAGACGACACCGGCGTGCCCGGCTGGCGCCTCTGCGCGGAGCACGTGGACGCGCGGCCGATGATCGCCGACGCCTTCGGCGAGGACGAGGGCGAATGCGTCGTCGCCTGCCGGCTGAGCCTCCAGCGCGTCTGACGCCGTAGCACTGGCCTCGCAGCATGGCACCGAGAGCGGACATGAGCAACGCGCGGACCGCGCCGCCATCTGCGGCGAGCGCGGGCGAAGCTCGGCCTGACGGCGTCTCGAAGTCCGGGGCGAGCGTCTTCCTCGAGCACAACCTGGTGTCGGCGGTCATCCTCATCGCCGCGGTGGCAGCTCTGCTCGCGACGGCGGGGCTGGCATCGCTCGGGCCGTGGTGGATCAAAGTGGTGCACGCGGTGTCGCGCGCGGCTTCGGGCTGAAGAACGCGGCGGGCCGGCGAAGACCCCGGACGAGGGTCAGGACAACGGCTCGAAGCCGTGGACCCGCCGAAGCGTGGGAGATCGTCCGCGACGCGCACCCAGGGAGCCCGGTCGTCCCAGAAGATGTGGCGCTCCGGCTCGCGGTCGATCGGTCCGGACATGCTCGCCAGCGTGATGCCGACGCCCCCGACGCCGTCCGGCTCCCCGAAGAGGCCACTGCCGCAGGTATCGCAGAAGGCACGCTGCGCCCATGGCGAGGAGCGATAGCGCCGGAGGTGGCTCTCGCCCGCGACGAGCCTGACCTGGTCGCGCGGCACCTGAAAGAAGGTGCCATAGGCGGCGCCGAGAAAGCTTCGGCAGATCGAGCAGTGGCAGTGAACCAGCAGCCGAGCGTCGGCAGCGTGACCTCGAATTGCACCGCGCCACAGAGGCAAGAGCCCTTGACCGGCCGCGCACTGGCGCGCCCCCGCGGGCTCGCTATCATCCCGCGATGCGCATCCTCGTCCACGGGGCCGGGGCGGTCGGCGGCTACTTCGGCGCGCTCCTCGCGCGCGGCGGGCACGACGTCACCTTCGTCGCGCGCGGCGAGAACCTGGCCGCGCTCCGCGCGCGCGGGCTCGTGGTCCGGCTGGGCAGCGAGACGCTCCACCTGGCCCCGGTGCGCGCGGTCCCCGATCCCGCCGCGGCGCCCGCGCCCGACCTCGTCCTCGTGTGCGTCAAGTCCTACGACACGCCGGCCGCCGCGGCGGCGCTCCGCCCCGCGGTCGCGCCCGACACGATCGTCCTCTCGCTGCAGAACGGCATCGAGAACGAGGACGTCCTGGCGCGCGCGCTCGGCCTCCCGCCCCTCATGGTCGCGCTCACGCGCATCGGCGTCGCGCTGGTCGCTCCCGCGACCATCGACTACAGCGGGCGCGGCACGATCCTCTTCGGCGAGCCGGACGGCAGCGAGAGTCCGCGCGCGCAGCGCGTGGCCGAGGCCCTCGCCGCGGCGGGCGTGCCCTACGAGCTCCGGCGCGACATCCTGGTCGCGGCCTGGGAGAAGCTCGCGTGGAACGCCGGCTTCAACGCGGTGACGACGCTCACGCGCAGCACCGTCGCGGAGGTGCTGGCGCAGCCGGCGAGCCGCGACCTGGTGGTCGCGGCGATGGAGGAGGCGGACGCCGTCGCCGTCGCGAGCGGGGTTCCGGTCCGGCGCTGGCGGACCGAGCGCGTGCTCGAGGAGAGCGCCAGCGGCCTCCCCGACTTCCAGACCTCGATGCTGCAGGACCTGCTGCGCGGCCGCCGCCTCGAGCACGACGCGCTCAACGGCGCCGTGGCGCGCGCCGCGGCGCGGGCGGGCGTGGCCGTGCCCGTCAACCGCACGCTCGCAGCACTCCTCGCCCGCCTCGACCCGGCCGGGCGTTAGCCGGCAGACGCCGGGCGAGGTTTGCCGGGCGCGGCTTCGCCGCGCCCGGCACGTCCCGAGCGCGCCCGGCGCGCGAGCAGCCACCAGGGGAGCCGCCCGCGCCCGCGGGCGGCGACGGGGTCCGGGGCGCGCGGCGGAGCCGCGCGGGCGTTGGACGCGCAGCGCGCGGAGCGCGCGAGCAGCGGACGGGCCCCCGGGATCACTTAATCGACGCGAACGACAGCCGCGCGAGCTCCATCGGCCCCGCGGGGAGGACGCCGATCGCCAGCGTGGCCGCGACGGCGACCAGGATGCTCGCCACCAGACACGGCCGCGCGCCGGGCGCGACGATCGCCCGCTCTCCCTCGGTCATGTACATCGCGACCAGCACGCCCAGGTAGTAGTAGACCGACACCAGGCTGTTCAGCACGCCGATCACGGCGAGCCCGACCTGGCCGGCGTCGACCGCGGCGCTGAAGAGGTAGAACTTCCCCGCGAACCCCGCCGTCGGCGGCACGCCCGCCAGCGAGAGCATGAAGACCGCCATCGAGAGCCCGAGGACGGGATGGCGGAAGCCGACGCCGGCCCAGTCGGCGAGGTCCTCGTTCGGCTCGCCCCGCCGGCCGAGCGCGATCAGGACCGCGAAGGCGCCGAGGGTCATGAAGGAGTAGACGGCGAGGTAGAAGAGGAGCGCCGCGCCGCCGTCCCTGCCCCCGGCGACGAGCCCGACCAGCGCGTAGCCCGCGTGCGCGATCGACGAGTAGGCGAGCATGCGCTTCACGCTCCGCTGTCGCACCGCGGTCACGTTGCCCACCGTCATGGTCAGCGCCGCCAGCACCCAGAGCAGCCCCGTCCAGCTCGCCGCCACCCGCCCGAGCCCGGCCACGAACACGCGCGCGAAGGCCGCGAAGGCGGCCGCCTTGACGCCCACCGCCATGAAGGCCGTGACCGCCGTCGGCGCCCCCTCGTACACGTCGGGCGTCCACACGTGGAAGGGAATGAGCGCCACCTTGAAGCCGAAGCCGACCAGCAGGAGCGCGATGCCGAGGAGCGTGTAGGCCGTGAGCCCGTCGCGCGCCACCGCCTGCGCGATGACGTCGAGCCGCGTGCTCCCCGCCGCGGCGTAGAAGAACGCGATCCCGTAGAGGAGGAAGCCGGTCGCGAAGGCGCCGAGCAGGAAGTACTTGAGCGCGGCCTCGGTCGAGCGGACTTCCCGGCGCAGCATGCCCGCCAGCACGTAGACGGCGACCGACATGATCTCGAGCGCGAGGAAGAGGACGATCAGGTCGTTGGCGGCGGCGAGGAAGATCATGCCGCTGGTCGAGAGCAGCACGAGGGCGTGGTACTCCCCGGCCGGCAGCGGCTGCTCGCGGAGATAGTCGACCGAGAGGAGGACGGTGAGCAGCGAGCCCGCGCAGAGGAGCACCGTGAAGAAGAGCGCGTAGCGGTCGGCGCGCAGCGTGTCCTGGAAGCCGCCCGCGTTGCCGCCCGCCCACCAGAGCCAGGCTGCGGCCGCGCCGGCGGCGCCGAGCCCGAGGATGCCGAGGACAGCGAGGCCGTCGCGGTCGCCGGGCGGCTCGAGCGCGTCGGCCGTCATGACGACCATCGCGGTCACGACGACGAGGAGCCCGGGCAGCGCGACCTGCCAGTTGGCGGTGAAGGGCGCGACGTCGATCATCGCGTGGCCACCACGGGGGGCAGGGCGAGATGCCGGAGGATCAGATCGATCGAGGGCTGCATGCGGACGAGGAACCACGCCGGCCAGAGCCCCATCACGAGGCAGAGGGCCACCACCGGTACCAGCACCGTGACCTCGCGCGCGCTCAGATCCTGGAGCTTGGCGTTCTCCTCGCTGGCGAGCGGCCCGAAGATCACGCGCTGGTACATCCAGAGGAGGTAGAGCGCGCCCAGCACGACGCCGCTGGTCGCCACCGCGGTCGCCCACGGCCAGTGCGCGAAGCTCCCGAGCAGGATCAGGAACTCGCCGACGAAGCCGTTCAAGCCCGGGAGTCCGACCGAGGCCAGCATCACGACCAGGAAGAACGCGGCGTAGACCGGCACCGCCGTCCACAGCCCGCCGAAGTCGGCGATCAGCCGCGTGTGTCGCCGCTCGTAGATCATGCCGACCAGGAGGAAGAGGCCGCCGGTCGAGAGGCCGTGGTTCAGCATCTGGTAGACGCTGCCCGCCACCGCCGTCCGGTCGAGCGCGAAGAGCCCGAGCATGACGAAGCCGAGGTGCGAGACCGAGGAGTAGGCGACCAGCTTCTTCAAGTCGGGCTGGACCGTCGCCACCAGCGCGCCGTAGACGATGCCGGCGACGGCGAGGGCGACCACGAGCGGCGCCGCCGTCGCCACCGCGCGCGGGAAGAGGGGCAGCGCGAAGCGGAGGAAGCCGTAGGTGCCCATCTTGAGCAGCACGCCCGCCAGGATGACCGAGCCGCCGGTCGGCGCCTCGACGTGCGCGTCGGGGAGCCAGGTGTGGAACGGGAAGAGCGGCACCTTGATGGCGAAGGCGAGCGCGAAGGCGGCGAACAGCCAGAGCTGCTCGCGGGGCGAGAGGGCGAGCCGCGCGAGCCACGTCTCGTAGGCGAAGCTCGTCGTCCCGGGCACGCGCCAGGCGCAGTAGAGGATCGCGACCAGCATGAGGAGGCTGCCGGCCATCGTGAAGAGCACGAACTTGAGCGCCGCGTAGATGCGGCGCGGCCCGCCCCACACCCCGATCAGGAAGTACATCGGGACGAGCATGACCTCCCAGAAGACGTAGAAGAGGAACATGTCGAGGGCGACCAGCGTGCCGAGCATGCCGGTCTCGAGCACGAGCAGGAAGGCGAAGAACTCCTTCACCCGGCGGTGGATGTCGCCCCACGAGGCGAGCACGACGATCGGCGTGAGCACGGTGGTGAGCAGCACGAGGAAGAGGCTCACGCCGTCGACGCCGAGGCGGTAGTCGATCCCCCACTGCGGGATCCAGGCCACTTGCTCGGCCATCTGGAACTTCGCGACGCCGACCTGGAAGCGCCGGAGCATCTCGAGCGAGAGCACGAGCGTCACGAGCGCGAAGGCGAGCGCCGCGCGCCGGATGCCGCGCACCTCCTCGCGCGGCAGGAGCGCCAGCAGGGCCGCGCCGGCGAGCGGGGAGAAGACGACGAGCGTCAGCAGCATCAGCGCGTCATCCAGTAGCCGAGCAGCGCGAGCGCGCCGGCGAGGAAGGAGAGCGCGTAGTGCTGCACGTTGCCGGTCTGGTAGCGCCGCCAGGCGCCGCTGGTCGCCGAGACGACGCGGCCCGCGCCATTGACCGCGCCGTCGATGAGCTGCGGGTCGATGCGCGTGGCGCTCACCTCGGCGAGCGCGAACAGCGGCCGCACCACGGCCGCGTCGTACAGCTCGTCGACGCGGAACTTGTCGCGCACGAGGCGGTAGAACGCGCCCAAGCGCCATGCGACCAGCGACGGGAGCCCCGGCCACTTGACGTAGAGCGCCCAGGCCAGGCCGAGGCCGCCCGCGGCGAGCGCCGTCGCGAGCAGCATGAAGGCGAGCGGCGCGTGCGCCTCGTGCCCCTCGCCGCCGAGCAGGCCGGGGACGTCGAGGAAGCCGCCCGCGCAGGCGAGGACGGCGAGCACCACGAGCGGCAGCGTCATCACGGCCGGCGACTCGTGGAGGTGGTGCTGCACGTCCGCGGAGGCGCGGCACTCCCCGAAGAAGGTCATGAAGAGGAGCCGCCCCGTGTAGAAGGCGGTCACGAAGGCGACGACGAGGCCGAGCACGGCGAGCACGGGCGCCGCCTGCCAGGCACTCCAGAGAATTTCATCCTTGCTGAAGAAGCCGGAAAAGGGCGGCACGCCTGCGATCGCCAACGTCCCCGCCGCCATGGTGACGAAGGTGATCCGCATGCGCGTCCCGAGCCCCCCCATGCGCTCCATGTCCTGCTCGCCGCCGAGGCCGTGGATGACGCTGCCCGCCCCCAGGAAGAGGAGCGCCTTGAAGAAGGCGTGCGTCACCAGGTGGAAGACGGCGGCGCCGGTCGCCCCCACGCCGAGCCCGAGGAACATGTAGCCGAGCTGGCTGACGGTCGAGTAGGCGAGCACCTTCTTGATGTCCATCTGCGCGGTGGCGACGGCGGCGGCGAAGAGGGCCGTGAGCGCGCCCACCACCGCCACCACCGCGAGCGCGGCCGGCGCGAGCGCGTAGAGGAAGTGCAGGCGGGCGATCATGTAGACGCCCGCCGTGACCATGGTGGCGGCGTGGATGAGCGCCGAGACGGGCGTGGGCCCGGCCATCGCGTCGGGGAGCCAGACGTAGAGGGGGAGCTGCGCCGACTTGCCCGTGGCGCCGACGAAGAGGAGGAGGCAGACGAGCCAGGCGACGTCCTTCAGCAACCCACGGTTCTCCTGGATGGTCGCCACGTCGAGCGTCCAGATGCCGTGGCCCCCGAGGGTCGCGACGATGAGGAAGAGGCCGAGGAGGAAGCCCGCGTCGCCGACGCGGTTCACGAGGAACGCCTTCTTCCCCGCCGCGGCGTTCTCCGGCTTCTCGTACCAGAAGCCGATCAGGAGGTAGGAGCAGAGGCCCACCCCCTCCCAGCCGACGAAGAGGAGGACCAGGTTGTCGGCCAGGACGAGGATCAGCATCGCGGTGGTGAAGAGGTTGAGATACGCGAAGTAGCGCGCGAAGCCGCGGTCCCCGTGCATGTAGCCAACCGAATAGATGTGGATCAGGAAGCCGACGCCGGTCACGACGAGCGTCATGACCATCGCGAGGGCGTCGAAGCTGAGCCCCGCCTCGGCGCGGAACGGCCCGGCGACGATCCAGGTGTAGACGTGGTCGTGCAGCGCGCCGCCCTCCGGCCGCCGGAGTGCCGCCGACACGGCGAGCGCGAACGCGGCGCCCACCACGCCGGGGCCGACGAGCTTGACCGCGCCCGTCGCGCGCGGCCCGACGAAGACGTTGAAGAGCACGCCGAGGGCGGGCAGCGCCACGATCCAGCGGAGCCACGTCGTCTCGATCACCATCGGAGCGTCGCCAGCTCGTCGGCGTTCGTCGTCTCGCGGTTCCGGAACATGGAGAGGATGATCGCGAGCCCGACGGCGGCCTCCGCGGCCGCCACCGTCATCACGAAGAAGACGATCACCTGCCCGTCCATCGAGCCGGAGCTCCGGGCGAGCGCCACGAAGCTCAGGTTGACGGCGTTCAGCATGAGCTCGATCGCCATGAAGATGACGATCACGTTGCGCCGGATGAGCACGCCGAGCACGCCGATCGCGAACAGCACGGCGCTGAGCCCCAGGTACCAGGCGAGCGGCGGCGTCATGGCTACCTCTTGGCGAGCGCCACCGCGCCCACGATGGCGACCAGGAGGAGGATCGAGGTGAGCTCGAAGGGCAGGAGGTAAACGGTGAAGAGCTGCCGGGCGAGCGCGGCCGTCTCGCCGAACCCCGCCGGCGGGTTGGCTGCGGCCGGCACGGCCGCGCGCCGGAGCGCCGTCACGACGAGCACCGCGAGCGCCACGCCGCCCGCGGTCGCGGTCCCCACCAGGAGCGCGCCCGCCATGGCGCGCGCCTCCACCTGGAGGTTGAGCAGCATGATCACGAACAGGAAGAGCACGACGATCGCGCCCGCATAGACGATCACCTGGAGGAACGCCACGAGCTGCGCATCGAGCCCGAGGAAGAAGACCGCGAGCAGGCAGAGCGTCAAGACGAGCGCGCAGGCGCTGCGCACCGGGTTCCTGTGCACGACCACGGTCAGCGCCGACGCGACCGTCAACGCCGCCAGCAGGAGGAAGAGGAGCGGATTCACGCGGCCGGCCCCGCGGCGAGCACGATGACCAGCGCCGAGACGACCACGTTGGCGAGCGCGAGGGGGAGGAGGCCCTGCCAGCCGAGCCGCATGAGCTGGTCGTAGCGGAAGCGCGGCAGCGTCCAGCGGATCACGATCTGGAGCCAGGTGAAGAAGACGAGCTTCACCGCGAAGGACGTCACCTGGAGGAGCGCCACGGCCCAGGACGGCAGCGCGAGCGCCGCGCCCCAGGGGAAGTGGAAGCCGTCGCGCAGGAGATACGGGAGCTGCCAGCCGCCGAAGAAGAGCGTGGTGACGAGCGCCGCGACCAGCACCACCTCGACGAAGTCGCTCATCATGAACATCAGGTGCTTCGCGCCCGAGTACTCGGTGAAGTAGCCGCTTATCAGCTCGGACTCGCCCTCGGGCAGGTCGAAGGGGATGCGCTTCGACTCGGCCACGCCCGCGGTCATGAAGATCAGGCAGGCGACGGGCTGGTAGAGGATGCCCCACGCCGGCAGCCACCCCCAGAGGAGGTGGCCCTGCGCGCGCGCCATCTCCTGCAGGTCGAGCGTGCCGTAGGTGACGACGACGGCCACCAGGGCGAGGCCCATGGCGATCTCGTAGGAGATCATCTGCGCCGAGCCGCGGATGCCGCCGAGCAGCGACCAGCGGTTGTTCGACGCCCAGCCCCCGAGCACCACGCCGTAGACCCCGAGCGACACCATGGCGAGGACGTAGAGGATGCCGACGTTCAGGTCCGCGGCCTGGAGGTTGATGGTGCGGCCGCCCACCTGGAGCACGTCGCCGAAGGGCACCACCGCGAAGGTGATGAGCACGGGCACCAGGCTCAGCACGGGGGCGAGGAAGTGGAGGAGGTGGTCGGTGCCGGCGAGCACGACGTCCTCCTTCAAGAGGAACTTGACGGGATCGGCGACCAGCGTGTTCACGAGCCCGAGGCCGGCGAAGCCGAAGATGGCGGCGCGGTTCGCGCCGATGCGGTCCTGGATGAGCGCGCTGACCTTCCGTTCGAAGAACACGCCCAGGCCCATCACCTGCACGACGAGGAGGACGATGAAGAGCGACTTCGCGGCGGTGATGGCGACGTCGGCCACCGCGCTACCCGCCGGCCAGGCGCTCGATCAGGGCGAGCGCGCGCGGCACGTCCAGGTTCTCGTGGTACTCGTCGTTGTTCACCTGGAGGCAGGGAGCGCTCCCGCACGACGCCAGGCACTCGACCTCCTCGAGCGAGAACTTCCCGTCGGCCGTGCGCTCGCCGTCGTGGATGCCGAGCCGCGCCTCGAGCGCGTGCAGGAGGTCCTCCGCGCCGCGCAGCGCGCAGGAGAGGTTGCGGCACACCTGGATGTGCCAGCGCCCCTTCGGCTCCTTCCAGTACATGGTGTAGAACGAGGCGACCGAGGTCACCCACGCGAGCGGCAGCTCCATCAGCTCCGCCACGTACTCCAGGACGGGGAGGGAGAGCCAACCGAACTCGCGCTGCGCCAGCCAGAGGGTCGGCATGAGGGCCGCGCGGCGCGTCGGGTAGCGCACGAGGAGCGCCTCGTACTCGGCGAGCGCGGCCGCGGAGAAGCGGGGACGGGCCGCGTCAGTGGTCACACTCGCCCCCGATCATGTTGATCTGCCCGAAGGTGGGGATGATGTCCGCCAGCATGTGGCCGCGTAGCATTTCGCCGACCGCTCCCATGCCGTAGAAGGACGGCGGCCGCACGCGCACGCGGTAGGGGCGGCCGCTGCCGTCGCTCACCAGGTAGAAGCCGAGCTCGCCGTTGCCGCCCTCGGTGGCGACGTAGACCTCGCCGGGCGGGATCTTCTGCCCCTCGATCACCAGCTTGAAGTGGTTCATCAGGCCCTCGATCGAGCCGTAGACCTCCTGCTTGGGGGGCAGGAAGTAGCGCGGGTCGGTGATCGCGATCGGGCCCTCGGGGAGGTTGGCGAGGGCCTGCTCGATGATGCGCATGCTCTGCTCCATCTCCGCCATGCGCACCATGAAGCGGTCGTAGTTGTCGCCGCTCGTCCCGGTGGGGACCGAGAAGTCGATGCGGTCGTAGACCAGGTACGGCTCGGCCTTGCGCACGTCGTAGGGAACGCCGGTGGCGCGCAGCAGCGGGCCCGTCAGGCCGTAGGAGATCGAGTCCGCGCGCGAGAGCTTGCCGATGCCGACCATGCGGTCGTAGAAGATGCGGTTCCGGGAGAGGAGCCGGTCGCAGTCGGCGAGGATGCGGCGCACCTGCTTGAGCGCTGCGGCGGTGCGCTCCTCCATGTCGGCCGGGAGGTCCTTCATCACGCCGCCGAGGCGGCAGTAGGTGACGGTGAGGCGCGCGCCGGTCATCGCCTCGACCAGGTCGTAGAGGAACTCGCGCGCCTCGAGCATGTAGAAGCCGGCCGAGATGGCGCCCAGCTCGTTCGCCGCCATGCCGAGGCAGGTGAGGTGATCCGTGAGGCGGGAGATCTCCCCGCCGATCACGCGGATGTACTGGCAGCGCTCGGGCACGGTCACGCCCGCCAGCTTCTCGACCGCGAGCGCGAAGCCGACGTTGTTCAGGATGGGCGAGGCGTAGTTCAGGCGGTCGGCGTAGGGGAAGCAGTGGTTCCACGTCCCCTGCTCGCACATCTTCTCGAAGCCGCGGTGGAGGTAGCCGATCTCGACCTCGACGTCGACGATGGTCTCGCCGTCGAGGCGGAGGTTGAACTTGATGGTGCCGTGCGACGCCGGGTGCGACGGCCCCATCTGGATCTCCATCACGTCGCCTGCGGCACCCTCCGCGCCCGCCATCACGCGGCTCCGCTCCGGTGCGGGTACCAGGGCCGGGTGATGGGATCGCGCTCGGGCACGAGCGGCTGGCGCTTGTCGACCGGGTAGTCCTTGCGCAGCGGGTGCCCTTCGAACTCGGGGTACATGAGGATGCGGCGGAGATCGGGATGCCCGGCGAAGCGGATGCCGAACATGTCCCACACCTCGCGCTCGGCCCAGTTGGCGCTCTTCCACACGGCGGCCGCCGTCGGCACGACGGGGTCGTCCTCGGGCACCGGGACCTTCACGCGCAGGCGGTGGTTCAGGGAGACGGAGTAGAGCTGGTAGACGACCTCGAAGCGCGGCGTGCGCCCGAGGTAGTCGGCGGCGGTCAGGTCGGAGAGCATCTCGAAGCGCGTCTCGGGATGGTCGCGCAGCGTCTCGAGCGCCGCCGGCAGCGCGCGCCGCTCGAGCACGATCACCGCCTGGCCGCGCGCCGCCTCCCCGCCGAGCGGGGTCGCGCCGGGCACGAGCGCGGCCACGCGATCGAGGAGCGCCTCCACGGTCATCGGGTACGGCCGCCGGCCGGCTGCGTCAGCTCCACTCGAGCGCGCCCTTGCGCCAGACGTAGGCGAAGCCGAGCGCCAGCACGAGCACGAAGATCGCCATCTCGACGAAGCCGAACATCCCGAGCGGGCGGAAGATCACCGCCCAGGGATAGAGGAAGACCACCTCGACGTCGAAGACGATGAAGAGGATCGCGGTCAGGTAGAACTTGACCGAGAAGCGCCCCCACGCGGGCCCGCTCGGCGGGTTGCCGCACTCGAACGCCTCGGCCTTCACCGCCGACGGCCGCCGCGGCCGGAGGAGCGCCCCGGCGCCGAGCAGCACCGCGACCACGATGCCCGCGATGCCGAAGGAGACGAGGATGGCCACGTAGGCGAGGTTCATCGGGAGGGGTGCAGAATGGGGCGACCCGCGTGGCCTGTCAAGGTAACCGGCGCGCGCTTTTGACTCGCCGCGGGCGCTCTGCTACGCGGCCTCGCGTCGATGCCGGACGCGATCCCGCACGAGGCTCTCGCGCGTGCCGTGCGGGCCGCCTTCGGCGCGGGCGCGCGCATCGTCGCGGCCGAGCGGCTCTTCGGCGACGCGTCCAGCCGCCGCTACGTGCGCCTCCGCCTGGCCGACGGCGGCGCGCCGCCCACCGTGGTCGCCATGCTGCTCGGCGCCGACCGCTTCCCGCTCGGCTCCGATGAGCTCGGGGAGCGCGCGGCGAACGACGAGCTGCCCTTCGTGAGCGTCGCCCGCTATCTGGCGGCGCGCGGCTTCCCGGTTCCGATCATCCATCGCGACGCGGCGGCGAGCGACTCCCTCCTCCTGCTGGAGGACGTCGGCGACACGACGCTGTGGGCCGCGGCGAGCGCGCGCCCCGCCGACGTGCGTCCGCTCTTCGCGGCGGCGGTGGATCTGCTGGCGGCTTTTCAGGTCGCCGGCGCGCGCCATCCCGACCCGTCGTGCCTCGCCTTCCGCCGCCGCTTCGACGGGCGGCTCGCGCGCTGGGAGCTCGAGCACTTCATCGAGCACGGCATCGAGACGCGCCACGGACGCGGCCTCGCGGCCGACCAGCGCGCGGGGCTGCTCGCCGCGCTGGACTCGCTCGCTCGGCCCTTCGAGCAGGGAGCGCCCGTGCTCGTCCATCGCGACTTCATGGCCTGGAACCTCCACGTGCGGGACGGGCGGCTCCACCTGATCGACTTCCAGGATGCGCTCCTGGGGCCCGACGCGTACGACCTGGCCGCGTTGCTCACCGACCGCACCACGGGGACGCTGGTCACGCCGGCGCTCGAGGCGGAGCTGATCCGCCACTTCGTACGCGCGCGGGCGGCGGCCGCGCTCCCCGTCGAGGGCGACCTCGCGGCGCGCTATCGTCTGTGCGCGCTCCACCGCGCCCTCAAGGTGATCGGCCGCTTCTACTACCTGGAGCGCGTGCTCGGAAAGCCGGGCTATCTCGCCTACCTCCCGGGCGTGTACGCGGTCGCGCGCCGCATGCTGGACGCCCTGCCCGAGCTCGCGTCGGTGCGGGCGCGGCTGGCCGCCCACGTCCCGGAGCTCGGGTGATCCGCCGCGCCATGGTGCTCGCGGCAGGGCGCGGGACGCGCCTCGCGCCGCTCACCGACAGCACCCCGAAGCCGCTCGTTGCGGTGGCGGGCCGGCCCTTCCTCGAGCACATCCTCGAGTTCCTGCGCGCCAGCGGCATTCGCGAGGTCGTCCTCAATCTGCATCACCTCGGCCGGCGCATCGAGGAGCACCTGGGCGACGGCGCGCGCTTCGGGCTCCGCGTCCGCTATTCGTGGGAGAATCCGATCCTCGATACGGGAGGCGGCATCAAGCGGGCCGAGCCGCTCCTTGCCGGCGAGCCGTTCGTGGTGCTGAACGGGGACAGCCTGCTCGAGCTCCGTCTCGTGGAGGTTGTGGAGCGCCATCGCGAACGGGGCGCCGTCGCGACCATGGTGGTCCGTCCGGACCCGGACGCGGAGCGCTACGGCCTCGTCGAGCTCGACGCCGACGATCGGGTGCGACGCGTCGCCGGCCAGCCGCCCGGGGCGCCGGGGCCGCTGCGGCCGTTCATGTTCCCGGGCCTGCAGGTCTTCGAATCGACCATCTTCGACTGGATGGATGCCGGCGCGGCCTTCAGCGTGACCCGGGTCACGTACCCCCGCCTCCTGAAGGCGGGTGCCCCGGTTCAAGGCTTTGTCACCTCGGCCCGCTGGGTCAACATTGACACACCCGGAGCGCTCGCGGCGGCGAACGCCGAGCTACGCCGGCAACCGTTCCGTTTCTGAATCGGGCGCTGGAGCAAGGTCGGGAAACCTTGCACGGTTGGCCTGGAGGCCCCCGGGGAGGGCCTTCCTTGACTCGGAGGGCGGCGTTTAGTAGGCGACTGCCATAGCTTACCCCAGGTCGAGTGCCGCAGTAGACGGGCGGAGGAATCAGGTGGGGGGATGGCGGGTTTCCCTGGTACGTGCTTTGCTCACTCCGAACGTGACGCATCGCGCCGATTCATATATGTTCGTATTCTCGGAGGGCTGCCATAACGTAACGGACTGACCGGACGGCCAGTCAGGGGCAGGGCGGGCATGGGCCTCACCATCGTCCACAAGAGCGACCTCACGACGCGCAAGAAGAACCCGCGCGTGGCGCTGGTGCTGGCGGGCGGGGCGGTCACCGGCGGCGCCTACAAGCTCGGCGGCCTGAAGGCGCTCGACGACTTCCTCGTCAACCGCAAGACCA
>Ga0137403_10004337_pt1 | contig 16713 bp, 18 predicted proteins | sample CZOMad2_1_16fung_FD_122057 | JGI IMG/M metagenome (GOLD analysis project Ga0137403, IMG submission 122057) | Vadose zone soil fungal communities from Angelo Coast Range Reserve, California, USA - CZOMad2_1_16fungal (Hybrid Assembly) | ecosystem: Environmental > Terrestrial > Soil > Vadose zone...
TGTCATAGGGCCCGTGCTCCATCTCGAACAGCGCGCTGTCGTAGGGAGCGCTGGTGCCGGCCGCCCCATCGGCCGGCGCCGAGCCGACAAAGGCGACACCGCCCTCTTCCAGGGCCTTGATGATCCCGTTCAGACGCGGCAACTCTGCCATGGCCAACTCCTTTCCTGTTTCTCAGTATTGGACGACTTCGAGAGAGAGCGCGATGCTAGACCATGCTCGTCCTGCCGTCAAATGCCATACTCCATGACACCGAACCTCTTCGCGCTGCAGCGCTCCCGGCCCCACGTTTCATAGCGGTCTGAGCTGTGGCGCATGCAGCCGATAGCCGTCGGGGGTTGTGTTGCAGATTTGCACTGTACGGTTGCACACCGGCAGCCCCAACTCATAGCGATTGACAAACAACCCAAGGACGATGTCATGCATCTGGATCGATCTGGAAAAGCCTATCGTCTTGCAGGTGAGACGCTGAACCCGGGTTCGCAACGTCAAATGTGTGCGCGTGATCTTCTGCGTGTGCCGCTTGCCCACTACCCTTACCACTTGGATGGCGGCTTCACGCCCCTGGCGAGCATGGCGGTGGGGTTAATGGCGTCGTTCCTACCGGTTCATCTGGTGGTAGTGCTGGGAGGTTCGCTCAGCCTGACCCTGGCCATCGACGCTTTCTTCGCGTATTCCGACGTACGGCGGATGGCCAAAGGCCAGGCTTGCACCCTCTCCCTCCCTTTACTTCTCAGCGTTATCGGTCCAGGGAAAGGGCCACCAATCGGGGGAGTTGCGTCACCGTAAGCGCTTGCACAGTTGGGGCTGGCTCTCCAGAGCCAGCTTTATCACCGGGCAAGTCATAGTGGTCGATGGCGGTGTATCCCTTGAGGATGTCAAGGGTGCGTCACCTGTTGCTTCCCGGTCCTTGCTCACCTCTCGAAGGAGTCATCCGTCAGCTCCACCACCCGTTCGATGGTCGGGAGGTCAGGTCGGAAAACGCGCCGCCAGGCCTCCATACCGTTCTGCCTGGCCGCACCGCCGGCCCAGCCACCCACGCGGTCGATGACCTGGTAAATCTCCTCTGGCGTCGCCCCGGCCTTGTGGGCGGAGTGGACGTGAATCTGAATATGATGCGGCGGGTTCCGCATCGCCACATAGGCGGCTATTCTGATCAACTCTTCGGTCTTGCGGTCGAGCCGGGATTGGTGGCGATGCTCGGCCTCCCACCGGTCGTTGCGCTGCTTGAGGGCCTCCAGGTCGACCTCGGCCAGGAAGTCATGGTAGCCCACACGGAAGCCGCTGATTCTGGTGACCCTTTCTTTCTCTGCTTGCTTGTTTCTCTCTGTAGGCATCAGTAAACCTCCCTGCTCTATGTACGGGCAGCCATAGCCCTCCTGCGGTACGATCATACTAACCGATGATGTGAGTATCTTACAAACAAAACCCAGCAATTGTGAGGGGCACGACGCCAGACGCGTTGGGTCGTAAGCCATGCCACTGGACCAGCACCTTGAAGGCCGCCATGGTGACCGCGAGTCGGGCATGGAAATAGGCCCAGACCTGATGCATCGCCTTCTTGAAGTGGCTGACCAGCGTCAGCATCGAGAGCACCGTCTCCACCAGCATGCGGTCCTGCCACCTCCCGCGCTGACACCGTGTGAGGTTGGCAGGAGCCCCTGCGGCGGCATGGAGGGCAGTATCGCTCAGGACGATCATCCGCTCTTCAAGGCGCCTATGTCAATCTCGATGCTGGCTTTGATTCCACGTAGGTGTAGCGACTTGATTACATCCCTGGCTTTGCTTGATAACATGACATCGTTTCTGCGCGGATTCATTGAGAATATCGGAGGTGTCCCGCTCACATTATCTAAGAATATGCTTGAATTATCTAAGAACAGCTTGAAAACAGCGGCGTGTGCTCACATTCCCCACGAATGAGGGTCCTGAGATTCGCGCCGTCAGGGCACTCTACACATTTCGCCCTCAGATTAACGGTTTCCGTCCGGTGCAAGTGCCTGTGATGACGAATAAAAGTTGCTGAGACTTTTCACGTATTGCCTGTTCTGTAGAGAGTGTATAGTGACGCTTTCCGAGAGTACTCTGAGTAGAAAAAAGGGCTGTCATAGGGGCGGCATTTCCCGTCACAACACAATAAGATGGGCCATAGACATCTAACATGTTGTTATTGAAAGCATCGAGATATTCTCAGTTAATTCGAGCAGCGGCGAATGTTATCAAGTTCTTCTCAATTAATCTCAATATATTCTCAGTTATTGCTAGCACGACTGAGGTTTCATTCTCAGCCAATTCAGGGTCTTACGGGAATGGCATTAAGTTAGCCTGTGAGCTCTTGCTGTACCAACTGCTGACGTAGTTCTTGCCGGGGTTTGAGCATCAAGGGGAAGCTCTTGGGCCGTCGTTTCTTGACGCGCGGCTCCACCCGATGCGGTCGGATGCGGTTGACGATCGACGCTCCTAACGGGATCCCGGTGCTCGGCGCGCTCAGCCACCGGAGCGCATCCAGAGAACTGATCCGCTCTACGCCAATGTGTTGGAGTATGGCGGAGTGCCCCATGACCATGCGGACCAGGTTGTCGACGATGGCAAAGACGGTCAGTTCCTTCAGGACACCTGACACCGTTTTGCCGTGCAACACATCCATCTGCATCGTGGTCTTGAGATGCGCCAGCGATGTTTCGACCTGATGCACACCGGCCTGGACGAGGAGGGCGAGATGGGCATAGGAACAGAGGCCGCGATCGGCCACCAGCACATCCCCTTCGTGTAAGCTCGGATGCACCGCCTGCACCTGGGCGAGATCGTGGGTGAGGAGGGGCGCGACGACCAACTTCAGGAGCACACCCGCGCCCGCATGGAACAGCCCCAGTAGTCGCCCCACGGGAAAGCCGCACCCCGGCCGCTGCTCCGTCGGCTGGCCGAAGGCGGCCTGTAAGGCCGGAGTATCAGGCATGGAGCATCCCGAACCATCGACGAGAAAGGTGCGATGGCCATGCCACCGGCCTTCGTCCAAGGCGGACCGCTGCACCGCGCTGCCGAAACGCTCGAGGAGGAGGTCAAAAAAGCGCAGCGGGAGTTTGGCTCGCGCTTGACCGTAGGCCGCCGCACTGAACCGTAAGCCCGATAGATGGGGCAGATGACTGCAGGCGGTGTGGCCATGCAGAATCTGCAGCAGGAAGAGGTGCACGGTGGTGACCGGCGTGAGCACACGGTCGCGCCACGCGGGATCACCGATCTCGCTACACAACGCGAGAATGGCGTCGGGTTGCAGCAGCATGGCCCACTCGCCTGTAAACCGGTGAAGGATGGTGGTGATACTCGGGACCATGGGGTCACCTCCTGGATAGTAGGGGTTTTGATGCCCATCCATACAGGAGATGCTTGGAGAATCTCAACATCCACGAGACCCCATGGAAGAGAGCATGAGTTCTGCCTAACACGCCACTTAATGTGAAAAGTTACTACTCCCACAAGTATAAGATGAAAATCGTAATTTTGTATCTTGAAAGGTTTAAGACCGTGGAGTAGTGAGAGGAGCACTCCCAGATGGCCCTGGTGCCACTGAAGCGGGCGGCACAGATCATGCGGCCAGCGGAATTACGCAAATGGTTCGATTTGGAGGAAGGCGATTACCTCGAAGCCGAGGCAGTCGAGGACGGAATGTTGCTCAAGCCGGTCTCGGTGATTGAGCGGCAGAAAGCGTGGGAGCAGGCGCGCAAGGCCTTAGACCGCGTGCATGTGAAGCTGCCACGCAGCGACAAGTATCCGCAGGAGCAGGAAGAGGACATTACCCGCATCATCAAAGAACTGCGCCAGGAAGATGTCGCCGTGCGCCGTACTTGACTCCACTATCTTGGTGAGTGTATTCCTGACACTGGGCGGGGCCGCCGATGCGCTGGTAGACCACGCCAAAGCTGGACGCATCACTTGTGCGGTCGCAGAAGATATCTTGGCAGAAACGGCACAGGTGCTCCTGGCAACCCCGCGTATCCGCCAATGCTACCCGTATACCGACCCCGATGGGCAGGACTACCTTCAAGGCGTACGACAGGCGGCGTTGGTCGTTTCTGAACTCCCTCCCCTCTCGGAGATCGTGCGGGACCCCAACGATGACATGATCCTCGCATGCGCCGTTGCCGAGTCAGCGTCGCATGTGGTGACCCGCGATGATGACTTGCTCTTACTGGGCACTCATGAGGGGTGATGATCGTCACCCCTGAAGCCTTCCTCACTATGCTGTGAAGCACCGAGTAATTGGGCGCTGGCATGTTCCTACGCCATGCCCATATGCCAGCCATGAGCGGCATCTCTTTTCTCGACCTCTATATGCAGGCAGTTATCTCAATCACCCTTATTTTTCTGCGGCTACTCTGTCACACTGGTGCCAGTCGCCTCACTGCCCCCAGCCTGTTCTGAGGAAGGCATGTCATGATCGACCTCGAATTGGTAGATAGGTTGTTCGAGATTGGGCACCAGCATGGTGAACTTATTGCATTCATAAATTTCGCCAAACGCGCGCTGCTCCCCTTGGAGCAGGCGACAGCAGACATTAGCAGTGCGACGGGAAAGGGCATTACACGTGAGGACCTCACGCGTATGGGGGATCTTGGCTGGATACCGCTATTGAGTGTCCCTCATGATCCAGAGGGAGGGATCGGCATCCCTCTTTACGCCCCCACACGAATAGAACTGCTGTTAGAACTTGAACGTGAGGGATATTCAGCGACTGAACTGCGAGCCATTGCCGAATGCGAGGAGGTCACGATTGACTACATTCTTACCACAGAGGAGATCACATATACAGAGAATGAGCTCGCACTCGTGGTCCAACACATGAGAGATATGCTCCTCCACGCGGAGCAGCACGAGAGCGATGAGGTCACAGTCGGTCTCTCGGGAGCACCTATCTCATGCGATCAGTTTCAACGGAAGCTTATCAGCTGCGAAATGGCCGCATCACCACCCAAATTGACACTCTCCGCTTTTCGGGGATGCTTATCAATTACTGTTGATACCTGAATTTTTTGCACAGCATGTATGTATTTCTTACATGAAGGCACTCGGCCTCAGCGGGCTCGGAGGGCCTAAGGGTATAGCGCTCCGATAAGCAGAACAGGCGGGCATCATGGGCTTGGCTCTGATCCGAGGGCTCACCGCGGCCGTGCAACTGAGAACAGGCCCTCGACGCTGCCTAACTTTATGCCACGTGGGCTGGCGGCACGCTCTTTGCCCTTTTGCCATACAGAGCTGTGAGGGACCGTGTGGCATACCCAACAGCATAGCTCTCGCGTGGGTGCGACCGAGAGGGCGCTGCTCGATGCCATGGAAGCCTTGCAGGGGTTGGTGGCCCAGCGGGTCGCTCAGCGAGGAGGAGAACGTAGATGCTAACTACCTGCCATCTCTTACATCACTTTGGGCAACTCGTCGGCATAGGGCTTGTGCTGGTCAGCCTGTTCGGATGGTTTACCCTGCCCGCAGAGCCTGCTTCGGGCGTTGAACCGACCGCGGATGGGGATTATCAGGACTATCGGGATTATCAAGGCTATCGGGATTATAGATCGTACCGGAGGCCGAGGTATGAGCAGCCCGATCGCTTCACAATTCGGAAGGGCAAGAAGTGCGAGATTCGTTGTGAGCGCATCTGGGGTACCCGCGAGTACCGGTGTCGCGAATATCGCTGCTAACCGGCGGTTGGTGTCCCGTTGCAAGAATGATTGGTGTCTGATTCCCCTCAGTTTTTGCAACACTATCCTGCCGAAGCCTCAGCGGAAGACGCCGGTATGACCCAGAGAGTAGCGCCCCGGTTGCGGGTAGACGCAGAGGCCATGCGGTTCCTTGCCAACGCGAATACGGGCCAGCAGGCGGCCGTTTGTGGTGTCGATCGCATACACCTCAGCATGATACCGACCTGCGAGCCAGAGCACTTTGCCATCTGCTGAGACGCCACCCATGTCCGGGCTCCCGCCGCCGGGCAGGCGCCAGGTACTAGTGACGGTGCGGGTCGCGAAATCGATCACCGAGATACTCCCCTCCCCCCGGTTCGACACATACAGCAAATGGGAATCCCGGCTGGCGTAAAGGCCGTGCGCGCCCTTGCCCGTGGGCAGGAAGCCGAGGATAGTCAAACGGTCCCCGTCGATTACGTAGACCCCGTTCGCATGCATATCAGCCACGTAGAACACGGCGCCGTCTGGCGAAAGTTTCACATCTTGGGGCATGCCTCGACGGGGCAAGGCAAGCCTGCCGATCAGCTGCTGCGTGGCGACGTCGACTTTGATCAGCGCGCTGGCAAACTCGCAACTCGCTATGAGGTAGCGCCCGTTCGCCGAAAAGTCCAAATGATCCACTCCTTTGCATGGCACGGCGAGCGAACGCACCAACTGCATCGTCTGCGGGTCGCGGAAGTCGAGCCGGCGCAGCCGCTCAGCGACCACAATGGCGTACTTGCCGTCGGGGGTATAGTACATATTGTAAGGATCTTCGACACGCACGGTCTCGCCTTTGCGCCCTGTGGAAGGATCGATCCGGGTCAGGGTGTTGCCCAGATCGTTGAGCACCCAGAGTGTCTTGAGATCGTACGAGGGGGTGACGTGCTGCGGCAGCCGGCCAACGGGGAAATGGTCAATGATCTTATAGGTCTGGGGATCGATGACATCGACCGTGTTGCTGCCGCTATTTGGCACGTAGATGCGCGACACGAAGCCCTGAACGACCGGGCTGAGCTTCCCGGCACGGGTCTCAGAGTACACATCGTGTGGGTCGAGCACTGGGGGCATACCGGCAAGCGCATCGTTTCGGGAGGACACTGGCACGGTTGCCCCCGGCAAGCCCTCGGCCGTCTCCGCTCCTGTCAGAGCCGTAGACGAGGCAGGTGCTAACATCTTGCCGGTGAAGAACTCGCCGCTCTGCACAGAGAAGTCCATAGCGCAGAGGAGCAAGAATACTGTCAGCGAACACACGTGTATAGAGCGCATAGCGGTTCCGTTTGCAAGAGTTCTTAGTAATCTGCGGCAAGGAGCGCTGTGACCTTAATCTCAGACCGTGGGAGATCTTTCAGGCATCAAGCGCCATTATTCAAATGCTGTCATTTCACGACTGAAGTCATCAGAAGAGGTGTGTCACCAATCACCCTGCCCCGCCAGCGCGGTCATGCTGAGAGCAGCAAAGCATCTGCGCATGCGACCCTTCGCTGCTCTCATGGAGAGAAGTACCCGTGCCAATCGCTTGCGAACTGATTTAGACCGGCAGGAGTGGTTCGGTCCTGTCCGGAGGCAAGTCGGTATCGAACGTGTTGATGAGCAACGCTAGCAGACTATAGTTGCCCATGATCAGGCTCAGTTCCACGACACCCTGGCGGCCAAACTGCTCAAGCGCCGCCTGGAAGGCCCCAGAACTGACACGATGGGTGCGGAAAAATTCCCGACCATAGTGTACGACCGCTGCCTCGTCAGGCGCCAGTTCGGGGAGCGCTTGACGGTCCCGCAAGGCATCCACAAGCGCATCGCGTACGCCTGCCTGGCGCGCTGATGCCGCATGTGCGTTCCAGATATGCTGGCAGTCCAGCGCCCGGGCAGTCACCAACATCGCGAGCTCCTGAACCTTCTTGGACAATGAAGATTGATTCCGCAAGTAATCGTTCAAGCCGGTGGCCCAGCGGTGGGCTTCAGGGATGTGGACCATCACCGAGCCCGGACCATAACGGGGCACTGCCCCCATCCGTTGCACCAGTTCATCGAAGAGCGCTCTTTGCGCCTCGGGGACGCTGTCCCGAGTCGCGATAGGCAATCTGGCCATGGCTTCCTCCTGGGTTTTTGCGCTGGGAGACTAAGGCGCGTGCCAGTCCCGGCCCAGCGGTGGGCACCGCCTACAAGGCTTCATTACCGCGGGTACAACAGCCATCCACGACGGCTGGTATCCCGGACTCTGAACAGATGACCGCCTCCACTCGTGACATAGAGCGTGCCGAGATCAGCGTCGCCAAAGGTGCAGTTCGTCGGCCGATCCACCGGCACTGGATGCGTCTCCAGCACGCGGCCTGAGGGCGCAAAGACGTAGACCATGGGGCCCGGCCCCGCCTCTTCCCAGCCGGCGCAGGCGATGATATGCCCGTTGGTATCCAGGCACATCCCATCAACACCGCGCTGGACCCCGCGGGCGTCTTGTCCGAACGTATGTAGCACCGCATAGGCGCCCAACGTCTCATCCGCCTGCAGGGGATAGGCCCGCAGTTCCCGCACGCCATCATAGTCGCTCTGGGCCACGTACAGGGTGCGCTCATCCTGGGACAACAGGATGCCGTTCGGGGACGTCGTGTCAGAGGTCATGCGCTTGAGGTCCCAGGTCCCGTCGGGCTGGGGGTCGAGCCGGAGGACCGAGGCATGGTCCAGCTCTCGCTCCTCCCGAGGGCGACCTCGGCCAAATGGATCGGTGAACCAGATCCGCCCCCTGCGGTCGATGGCCAAGTCATTGGGCCGGTTGTGACGGCGCCCCTGCAACCGGTTGGGCAACGGCGTCATCGTGCCATCAGGGTCGAAGCGGGCGATGCAATGGTTGCCGCTCTGGCAACCGTAGAGGCGGCCCTGGGCATCGAACATCAGCCCGTTGGTGCTATGTGTTCCCGTGCGGAACTCCGCGCAAGTGCCGGTTTGTGGGTCATACCGCATGATGCGGTTGGCCGGAATATGGGTGAACAGGAGTGCCTGGCCGTCCCAGGCTGGCCCTTCAGTGGTGCCCCCGTAGGGGCCAGCGATAAGTTCGAATGTCCAATCGCTCATGTCTTTCCCTCCCAAGCAATGATGAACCTCTACATCAGCACATCGTAAGCATTGCGATACACCGAACCAGGCCCAGTGTCATTTACTTTTTCTGGGTCGGCACGGGTATGCCCGGAATTTTCACGTTGACGGAGCCCAAGTGGTTCCGGCTGGTGAAGTACAGGGTTTTCCAGTCGTCGCCGCCGAAGGCGAGATTGGTCGTGGCGGGAGCCCCATGGACGATGCGGCCCAGCTTTGTGCCGCGCGGATCCATGATCCAGATGCCCCCTGTGCCGCCACAATAGACGTTGCCTTCCATATCCACCTTCATGCCATCGGGGACGCCGGGCTCCTCGCCCCGCAGGTCGGCGAAGACCCGGTCGGTCTGCTTCGCCAGCGTGCCGTTGGGCAACAGGTCGAAGGCCCGGATGTGGCGGCGCCGGGAGTCGTTAATGTAGAGCACGCTTTCATCGGGGGAGAAGGCGAGGCCGTTGGGCACGACAAAGTCATCGATGAGCAGGCTGAAGGTGCCCAGATCGGGCGTAATGCGGTACACGCCGGCAAAGGTCAGGTCCCACTGCTCGGGGGGCAAGGGATTGGTCCAGGGATCGGTGAAGTAGATGCAGCCATCAGATTTGACCACCACATCGTTGGGACGGTTGAGGCGTCGCCCCTGAAAGCTATTTGCGATCACCGTCAGGCTGCCGTCGAGCTCTTGCCGAGTGACCCGCCGGCTGTCGTGCTCGCAGGCGAGCAATCGCCCCTGGAGGTCTCTGGTCAGCCCATTGGCCCGGTTCGTCGGCTCCTGGAACACGGATACGCCTTGGCCAGGAACATACTTCATTCGCTTATTGTTATGAATGTCGCTGAACAGCAGGTAGCGGCCTTCCTTCCACCAGACTGGCCCTTCTGCGGGCCCCAGGGCACCGCCGAAGCCATCGGCCAACTCCTGGATGGGCTCTGATGTGGAGATGATCTTCTCCAGTTCCGGAGCGAATTGCTCAATTCGCTTTGACGATTGGGGAAACACGTTATTGACACCACCAGCCATAGCAAGTCCTCCGATCGCAACAGCCATCCTCAACACCTGCCGACGTGAGATACTGTTCTGAGCGCTCATGGTGACCCCTCCCCGGAAATGTGTTGCGTCCAACGACGAGTATTAGAGGTCACGACCTGGGGTTCTAGGCGCGACTTGCAGAAAATTGTCGCTTAGATGCCAGCGATGGCAATCCATGTGCAGGGAGAGGTACACACAAGAGGCACACCTCCCGCGCACCACGTAAGTTTTCCGGTGATTACGCCTGCCCCCCCACTCGAACGACGAGACCGGCGGTAACGTCCCTGCTGACAGCACGTGTGACACACCCGAGGTAAACCTCGCGGTGAACCCCAAGCAGTACGCAACTATATCATCAACCGCGGCCTGCGGTATATCTTAAGCGTGCCTAGCCCACAAACCCAGCGCTGCAGCAGCCAAACGCGCTGTGCTTAGATTCTAGACGGCTCGTCCAAGAATCGCCGCAAGTATAAATAGATGGTCTCCGACGCGGCCAAGACGCTCAGCAAGGAGGGGCGCACGATCTTTGTCGTGCGGAACATGGCTCATGGGCTGATGATGTTGTACCAGTGTTATGCCCCCCGGATGAGCACCCATGCCTTCTCTTCCGCAAAGCGGCTATCCAGCCATCGACGGGCCGGGCATTGTCAGCGAGGGTGATCGGTCGCCCCGCGGGCTTGTATGTCACGCTCAGTGTGTTCCTCGCCAGCCTATGATATGTTGCGCTGAACAGGATAGTAACGAGGGGAGCGCCGTCGCGATCGACAGCGGAGAGGGAGCGACCATGAAGGAACCACACGTGCTCAGGGGGGTCGGATACGGTCTGGCCCTTGTCATCGCGGGTCTATGGGTCAGTGCCTGCGCCCAACCTCAGCCCAAGAAACCCGATGTCGAGTATGTGCCGACGCCGCACAACGTCGTAGGGGAGATGCTGCAGCTCTTGGCGGTGAAGCCGACCGATGTCGTCTACGACCTCGGCTGTGGGGATGGACGTGTGGTCATCACCGCTGCCAAGCGCTATAAAGCCCGTGGTGTGGGGATCGACATCGACCCCCAACGTATCAAGGAGAGCCGCGCCAACGCTCGGCGAGCTGGTGTGGTCGACCGCGTGAAATTTCTCCAACAAGACCTGTTCGAGACCGATATTCGCGAGGCCTCCGTCGTCGCCCTCTATCTGCTCCCCCAACTGAACCGGAAATTGCGCCCCAAGCTCCTGAGCGATCTCCGGCCCGGGACACGTGTCGCATCGCATGACTTCGACATGGGGGATTGGCACCCTGATCGGGTCATCTATGTGCGGGGGTCGGAGTATGAGCACACCGTGTTCTACTGGGTCATTCCAGCCAACGTCGATGGGGCATGGCAGATGAGCGTGCCCACCCCTACAGGAGAGCGGCGCTATCTGCTGCGCATCCAGCAACAGTATCAGGAGGTACGCGGCACCGTGGGTGCGGAGGGGGAGGCCATCCTGATCAGGAACGCGGCACTGACGGGTGACCACCTGCGCTTCACTGTGACCACCGGAATCCAGGGGGAAGAGGTGAAAATGTCCTTCGATGGGCGCGTCAGTAGCGATGCCATGCGCGGCAGCGTGGAGGTGCAAGGCGGCACCATGGCAGGTCGGTTTGATTGGTCAGCACAACGCGACGGTCGCAGTCCTGCCGAGACGCGGCAACAGTGAGCGGTCTGTGGATCGCGGCAGAGAGAACACGATCCGCTAACGTCTGTCCGCTGATGACGGACGCGGAAACGCCAACTTCCGAATTGCCGGTCGTCTGCGGCCCGACGCATGTGCACCTTAGCGGCGACCCAAGCGGGCTGTGGAGTATACGCCATAGAGAACTTGGGAGCCAAGTCCGGAGGGGCTGAATCAGGCGGCTGGGGGGCCCAGTGGCTGCTCAGGATCGTATTTGATGAGGCGAGCCGAGTTGAGGACCACTAGGAGAGTACTCAGGTTGTGTAGGATCGCAGCAAGGAAGGGATTGAGCAGGCCAAATGCCCCAAAAGCGATGCCCCCGGCATTAACACCGAGGGCTATGCTGTAATTCTGACGAATGACTTGCAGTGTCTGGCGACTCAGGCGCACCGTAGTGGCGACCTGGGGCAGGTTATCGGACGCGAGCGCAATGTCCGCCGCCTCAATCGCCACATCGGAGCCCACCGTGCCCATGGCGATGCCGACATCAGCGAGGGCTAACGCGGGCGCATCATTAATCCCATCGCCCACCATCGCCACCCGCCTTCCACGCGCCCGGAGCTCACGGATCAACTCGTATTTCTGCTCAGGAGATAATTGTGCCCGCCAATCCTTGAGACCCACCGCTCGTGCCACCACCCGCGCCGTTTCCTCGATGTCTCCACTCAGCATGACCAGGTGGGGCACACCCATGGCGCTTAGCTGAGTCACGGCAGACACGGCCTCAGGGCGAACCTTGTCTCGCACCCCGATCAGTCCGATGAGCTGGTCCTGATGAGCCACATACATGACCGATTCACCGGCCGCAGTGTAGCTGGCATGCTGCGCTTCCGCCGCTGCTGGCACGGATACGCCGAATTGTTGCAACATCTGTCCAGTTCCGACGAGAATGCGATTACCCGCCCAATCGGCTCGGACGCCACGCCCCACAAGAATTTCGCATTCATCGTGCAGCGGAATCACAATCTGACGGTCCTGTGCGTACTTCAACACCGCCAAGGCCAGAGGGTGTTGCGAGTGCAGTTCGCCATTCGCCGCTAGTGACAATACCTCGTCCGGTGTGTAATCGTCCGATAACGCCAGCACGCGCTCGACCCCGGGTAGTCCCGTCGTCAGGGTGCCGGTCTTATCGAACACGATAGTATCCAACGTGGCCGCCGCCTCTAGAGGCGTCCCCCCTTTAATCAGAACTCCACGGCGCGCCCCGTTGCCAATCGCCGCGCTCACGGCCGTAGGAGTCGCCAAGCCGGCAGCACAGGGGCAGGCGATGAGTAACATGGTCACCGCGCGGCGGACATCACGCGTCACTAGGAACACGAGGCCAGCAAGCGCAAACGAAAAGGGCACGAAACGTGCTGAGAAGCGCTCTCCTACCGTCTGGAGCGGCGCGCGCAACTCCTGGGCCTCTTCGACGCGCTGGATGAGCCGGCCGACGGCGGTATCGTTGCCAACTCGGCTGACCCGCACGCGCAGATCGCCTGCCAGGAGCAAGGTTCCGGCATAGACGGTGTCCCCTGGATTGCGAAAGACTGGCATGCTCTCGCCAGTGATCGGGGCTTCATTCACCGTGCCACTGCGTGCTTCGACGATCCCATCCACGGGGATATAGGCTCCGGCATAGACCGCCACCAGGTCATCTGGCTGTATCGCGTGCAGGTGTCGACGGACCTCAATCGCGCCCATCACCAACCAGACCTCATCATCACCCATGCTGAGGAGGGCGCGAATGGCTCGTCTGGTGCGGCGCAGTGTCAGTGCTTGCAAGTATTCGCCAAGGTTAAGCAACCAAATGACCGTGAGCCCAGTCACACTCTCGCGCAAGATCAGGCTCGCCAGGGTGGCAGAGCTCACCAGGGTATCGGTGGTCACGCCACTGCCCTTCGTCATGGAGCCGACAGCGCCGCGAAAGAAGGGCAGGCCGGACACTAGCGTGGTGATGGCGGTAATCGCCAACAGAGCTGGGTGAGCTGCCAGAGGCCCTGGCCCGGTCACCAGGCGCTTGACGAGCAGACCGAACAACACACTGCCTCCCAGGAACAGGCGACGGATATGACCTCTTACTGAGGTATCGTCGACCTCATGATCGTGCGCATGTCCGTTAGTACGGCCGGGGCGTATCTGGACACCTAGGTGCTGCTGCCCGTTTGACGAACCATTCACGGTTGCATAGGCCTCTGGACTAAGTGCTGGGGTACAGAGGGCGGTGTGCACCATGGCGGCCATTTCTTGTGGGCTCAAATCCGCGTCATAGTACACCAGGAGTCGTCCGGTCAGCGGTGTGGCCTCGACGGAATGGACGCCCGTCATCTGCTGGAGTGTCATTTCGACTGCAGCCGCTTTTCGCGGGCGGCCACGGAGCGCCTCGGCTTCCCAGCGCATCCGGCCGGGAACGGATGAGCGCAGGCGCACCACCACGTTGCGCGGTCGGGGCACGCTGGCGTGCTTATGACACGGTCCCATTGCCTCTCTCCCGGCGATCGAGTTCTGCCTCGGCCTCAGCCGCGATGTCTTCAACATCTTGCCAGGCTTCTTGCGCCGCCGCTTGTACCTGGCGCTGGATCAGCAAGCCCTCTCGGATGATCGCTCGCAACACTGGCCGAAGCGCCCGGCCGATGAGCGGCAGCACAGCCTTGAAGATGGGCACTGAGAGCATTCCCAACACAAAAATCACCGGCCATGAGGTGAGGAGTCCATACAACATCAGCGTTTCTCCTCTACAACGGGCGTGTTATCCCACCAAGACACTCCATTCGCACCCCGCACAGAAGCGATATGCCTGGCGATCTGCACGACCCGCAGCGCAGCTGGATCGCTCTATGATCAGCGCTGCAGGTGAGACCGCCGATGCTGTCTATATACCCGCAGCCGAGGCACACCGCCCATCTTGGCGACTAGCCACCGCACGCCAAGATGCAACGCCAACGAGCTCGTTGCGATGAACGCCGTGGGCAGCCAGATGCTTTGGGCTGCCAGCCACAATCCCAGCCATGCACTCCACAAGGCAAATCCCATCCAGTAGACGAGCAGGGGCGTGAAGCGCGCGGTCAGAAGTCCGGCAGTCGCCATGGGGGTGACTATCAGAGAAAGCACCAACACCACCACAGCGACCAGCCACGACTGCGCCATTGCTAGGGCGAGCAAGAGGACCAAGACTAGCCCCTGTAGCTGCACCGGCACCCGGTGCGCCAGCGTGATGTATGCCCGGCGGGGACTATACCAATGGCCCCATACTGGTACCTCGGCGGACGCAAGATGATCGCCCTTGGTATCCACATGGGCACAACAGAGAGAAGGTTTTCCATGGCGCTGGCTGGGCGTCTCATTCGGCAAGATCTCGCCGACCTCATGGGGGGGCCGTGGAGCCTGCAGGGCGGCGTGGACCATCACAGCGATCCCCTGGGCGCTCACGCCAGTATCATAACGCACCAAGAGTCGCCCGGTCAGGGGCGTGACCTGAGCCGATATAATACCGGCCATTTGCTGCAGCGTCATTTCGACTGCGGCCGCTTTCCTGGGGCGGTCGCGCAACGCCTCAGCCTCCCAACGCATCCGGCCGGGCACAGCCGAGCGTAACCACAGACCATGTTGGCTGTCCTGATGTCTGCCGACATGTTCATGAGTCTGTCTCATCGCCTCTCGCTTGACGATCGAGCTCCGCCTGAGCCTCAGCCGTCAGATGCTCGACATCCTGCCATGCCTCCTGCACCACGGCCTGCACTTGGCGTTGGATGAGAACCCCTTCCCTGACTGCCGTGCGGACAATTGGGCGCAGTGCCCGGCCGATGAAGGGAGCTGCTGCCTTCATCAGAGGCATCGAGGCCGCCCCCAACGCAAATAGCACCGCCCCTGCACCAAGAACATGGAGAGCCATCGTGTCTCCTCCTCTCTACTCTCATGGCTGTGTAATCGCCTCACGTCATGGCTGCCAAGAGCGCGACCACACGCCCTCACGGACCCCATCTTGGGCAAGCATACGGATGCGGTTGGTGATTGTCCATCTTATATTTTACCGCTGGATGAGTCCACACAGGGCTCCCGGAGAACCCCGGCAACCGCGTCGGCATACGCTAGCCCCGCTGTACGCCAGGAGAGCGGGCGGCAGTAACCATGCTTATGAAACTGTCTGCAGATCGGACTGCGCCGAGCGCTGCCGAGCCATGGTGAAGGACGGCATGAGCAGTCGCACGCCAAGATACAGAGCAAAAGAGATTAACGTGATAAAGGCACTCGGTGGCCAGGGGATTTGATATGCGAGCAATAAACCTGACCAGACGCTGGCCACCGCAAATCCCACCGCATACACGATCCCAATCTCTGGTCGCGACGTCAGGAGATGCGCAGTCGCGGCAGGCGTAATGAGTAGGGAGAAAATCAGCAACACTCCAACCACTTGCACTGCTTGCGAGACCGTGAGCGCCAGCAGGACCATGAAGAGGACTCCCAGCAGGCGAACCGGCACACCACGTGTTTCCGCCACCTCCGGATCGACTGAAGCAAACAACAACGGCCGATAGATCGTAGCCATGACCAGGAGCGTTCCGACGGCGAACCCCAAGGTCAGCTGGACTTGTGTCCATGAAATCGCCAGCAAGTCCCCAAACAGGATACTCGTCGCCTCACCAGCCAACTTCGTCGACAGGCTGAGGAAAAGGTTCCCAAGCCCCATGGTGAGCGCCAACACCGTGCCGATCGCCACGTCACGCCCACGGACCTTGTCGCCGAGCATGCCCATCGCGATGCCGGCAACCGTGGTAAAGACGGCCAATCCTACGAAGAGGTTCAGATTGAGGAAGACAGCCCCAGTGGCCCCCGCGAATCCGATATGCGCCAGCGCATGGCCGGCAAACGCCAGCCGACGCAACACGACAAAATATCCCACGATGCCCGCTGTCACGGCAACCAGCGTCCCAGCCATGAACGCGTTGCGCATGAAAGCGTACTCGAATATTCCCAACCAACCGGCGCTCAAAAGCATCTAGGCACCTCGAATAAAGAGGTCACCATCGGCGGTCCGCAGCACGTGGATCGCGGTCCCGTAGAGACGCGACAGCAAGTCTGCGTTGACCACTTCGGCGATTGAGCCACAGCGGGGATGCCCGTCGAGGAAGTACAGCACACGATCGATCATGGAGATCATAGGATTCAGGTCATGGGTGACGATGAGCGTTGTCACCCCACGACTCCGGTGAATCGCTGAGATCAG
>Ga0137403_10004338_pt1 | contig 16713 bp, 15 predicted proteins | sample CZOMad2_1_16fung_FD_122057 | JGI IMG/M metagenome (GOLD analysis project Ga0137403, IMG submission 122057) | Vadose zone soil fungal communities from Angelo Coast Range Reserve, California, USA - CZOMad2_1_16fungal (Hybrid Assembly) | ecosystem: Environmental > Terrestrial > Soil > Vadose zone...
AGGATCCTTGGTGAGTTTCACTTGACCTTCGGCTTCGACCCGAGGCAAAACTTCTTTCTCTACAAATTCGGCATAGACTCCGGACATAGTGTCGTACTCAAGACCGCGCTCACTTCCCTGCGCGTCTCCGCCGCCGTTGCCAATGGAAATGGCGATCATCACCGGCACCTTATTTTGAGCAATCAAAGTGTCCAGAGTCGCGAAGAGCAACGGGTCAGGCCCATCCGCGCCGACAATGAAAGGCGCCACGCTGCCCGGCACGTATTGCTTGGGGACGTAGACGCTGACCTTCCGCGCGTACGGAGCGGCGCGGCTTGTAGTCACGACGAGCTTTGCGGGATCGGCAGGATCTACAGTTCCGAAGGTGCCGGCGTCCCGTGCGATACCAGGATAAATCTTGCTGTCCGACGAGTTCATCGTGAACTCAATCACCGCGCCCTTAGGAATGCCTCGAGCAGCAGGAATCCCGGGAGCAATATCGTGTGTAGGCCCGATGATGAAGTTACCGTCCGCATCCGCGGGAGGATTTGCGCCGTCAGGTAGTTCCTTTGCGACGACGTAACCCGGACTGCGGGGATCGCGTGTGGGCGGCGTCGGCCGTTCCGCCTTTTGCACGGACGGAGGAGACTGGCCGCAGACTGCGCTCAGAACCGCGATAACACTAACCAGAACTAAAATGCTCCGATACCACTTCGCAAAAGTCATCCCGCCATTTTGCAGCAATTCCCGCTTCAGGGGAAAACGTCATTCGGCGAATTTCGTACCCTCCACATGTATATTCCCACGCCGACGTTGCCTCTCGGGAGCTTACCCAGCCGGCAGGCTCCTGATACTCGGCTGCCCACCACTTCCGAAATTTCTGCTAGTATCCAACAAGCAGCTCGCTTCCGTGATGTGACGGGCAAATCCATCTGGAAGGAGAGACTGCCGTGAACACTAACTTTTTTCCACCAACCAGGCAGCAAGCGCCGCAAAGGGTTCCCGTCTGAAACTAAGGTCAAGCGCGGGCACCGCGTCGTGCATGGCGAAAAGGAACTATCCGAGAAACTGGGACGCAACGACCTTTGCCCTTGCGGATCCGCGCGTCGCTTTCAAAAAGTGCTGCATGCGGTCTGGCCGTTACGATGGTGCGCCCCGAAACCACTACAACAGGTAAAGTAAGCGAAGGGCACGGCGTGAGCCGTGCCCCTCGGTCCAGTATTTCTAGAAGCAGGTCGGGTTTTGCGTGCTCAAGAAAAAGCGCCATCATAGCCTCAGCAAAAATCTTGTCCCAAAACTTGGGCATCGCGCTAATCCACCCGACCCAAGTATTTGTCCAACCAAGTAAGTACATTTTGGATGAGTTCACCCCGTCGCTCAGTAACATCGTGAGGAGCGTCAAGCTCGACGTGCCGCTTGTCATTCATTTGTGACCCGATCATTCGAAATAGTGGCAGTTGGGCCTTGTCCCGCGAAAAGACATAATCGTAACGGCCGTTCACCATCAATACGGGTTTCTTCAGTCGAGGCGCAAAGTCAGCTTGATCAACACCTCGGGGCGGCTGGTAAAGAAAGAAGCCGCCGTCCAGGAATACCACCGCCTTCAACTTTTCTTGGAGAAGCGCAGCATAGATGACTCCCTCTGCCGCGCCCATGCTGACGCCAAGATAGGCCAGTTTGTTTTTGTCAATATCAGCCCGGGTTTCCAGGTAATCGACCGAACGTGCCAGATCCTTGTAGTGCTGCGTCCAGTATTCCAATTCCTGGGTTGTGCCCGGCAGGACATCCTTCACTCTTCGTTCGTAAGTATCTTTATAAACTGGATAGAGAACGGCGCGACCGCTCTGAACGATATAATCGAAAAACTTAATGTCTCCAAGTGTCCGACTGTTGGGAATATCCAGTACTCTCGCACTGGGAAAAAAGACCACTGTTTGAAAAGGCGGCCGTACCCTTTTTGGCACAAATAAATATGCGGCCATGCGCTCCTTGTTATACGCGGCATCGAAAGTGATCTTTTCCTCGCTCCAGTCGGCGGAATCTTGCACCACGCCTTCGATCTTTTCATTCAAGGGTGTCTTGTCGTAAGAATACAAGGTCTGGTAAGCGCGAAAAATTGCATTCGAAACTGGTTTTACTTTGGAAAAGTCGCGATCCATAGTCTTGATGGAATGCGTAAGTTCCTCACCAAGGGGAGTTATGTTGCGAACACACCGGAATCCGTTTGTTGCCGAGCGATCCAAAGGAGCCTGTGCTTCCGGATCAGCGTACATATAAGTCTGCGACTTCCACGCTCCGCCCAGAATAAAGTACGTGTTCTCGCCGGCCGCGTTTTCGATCCATTCCCTTACATTTCCGGCCATGTCGTATGTCCCGTAAGGTCCCAACCCTTTGAAAGCTCCCACCGGTGCGAGCCTCGTTTGCGAGATGTTGCTGGCACGAACGATGTACGTCGATATGTCGAATGGAGCCGCTATAAACCACTGAGGCAACGTTGGCAGGCTCATGCCCGCGAACCTAGCGTAGGCAGCGGCCTCATACCAGCTAATTCCCGAGACAGGATAGTCCCCTTGGCCCTCCGGATAGTGGCCGCCTTGCCATGTCGATGGTCCAGCGCGCCCTGCGCCGTCGCGGAACAAGGCTTTTGCCTCTTCCCACCCTAGTTCGCGCCGGTTCCGCATGATTTTCCGCGTCCAATACTCGCGCTTTTCGTAGCCACCCTTGTCTACGAACTCCTGGTATTGTCGATTCTTTACTTCGAAGCGATCAATATAGAAAGACGGCACGTTGTAAGGGCCCAACCAACCAACGAACGCGATCATATCTTGCCACTGACGGCCGTTCACCCAGGCCATTCCCTTCGGGGCGGCCGCCTCCTTATCCAACGCAAAGTCTAGTTCCTTTTCCGTTATCGGAGCTGCGATGTACTCACCAATACCCGCTTTGGATATCCTCCACCGAAAGTATCCAATCGGAATCCGGGTATTGGTTAGCGGGGTCACGCCAAGCCGATACCACGCGCTATCCGTGGATAAGTAGTCCTGTATTTCAACGGAAGCGCCAGGAGGTGAGGACGTGATCGAAACGATTATTGTGTTTTCTTCCTCAATTTTTGCGAGTTGTCGATCAGCTGGCAAGTATTGCTGTGCTTTCTTGAGCAAAAGGAATGCCGCCAGCGATTCATCTTGAGCTTTGAGCTTTGCAATCCCGGGAATCCCTTCCTCCCGCGCCCAATGCCGTCTTTCAGATCGCAGATAGAACCAGACTCCGGAAGCGACAAGGGCAAGGAACAATACACCTGCCGGAATGCTGTACTGTGGCGATAGCCGCAAACTTGGGCTGACCGCTGGCAACGTCGGCGAAGTCAACTTCATCAGGACTGCTGAAAGATCGCGAGACATCTCCGCTGCAGATTGGTAGCGTTTCGACACATCCTTTTCAAGCGCATGGGAAACGATGCGGTCCGCTTCTTCCGGAGTGTCGGGGCGCAGGTCGCGGAGTGGTTTCGGCGTTTTTTGAACTATCGCCCGGAGCACCGCAAGGGCGCTCGCTCCTTCAAAAGGCGCTCGCCCGACCAGCGATTCATAGAGCACGACGCCGAAACTCCATAGATCGGTGCGGCAGTCTACGACTTTGCCTTCGGCCTGCTCGGGCGACATGTAAAGCAGCGTTCCAACCGGGCCTCCCGTTTCCGCGAACGACAAGGTAACGTCGCGACTGTCCTGGGGCGCCAACAGCTTTGCTAAGCCGAAGTCCAACACCTTGATGTGTCCCTTCGGCGTAACAATGATGTTTGCTGGCTTCAAGTCGCGATGTACAACGCCCTGTTCGTGTGCTTCTTCAAGGGCCGAAGCTATCTGTACGCCCAGCGACGCAACTTCCTTCACCGAAAGCGCGCTCGATTTCAGTTTTTGCGCGAGCGACTGTCCAGGCACGCACTCCATAACCAGATAGTCCACTCCGTCGTGCTCACCTACGTCATAAACCGCGGCAATATTGGGATGACTCAGTCTTGCTAACGCCAGGGCTTCTTTGCGGAAACGTCGTCGGGCAGCTTCGTCGGTCAGGAGACCTGGAGATAACACCTTGATGGCAACATCGCGCTCCAGTCTTTCATCGCGAGCGCGATAGACCACGCCCATGCCGCCCGCCCCGAGCGGTGCCACGATTTCATAAGGACCAAGTTGGGTGCCCGCGCCGAGAGGCATGGTTCGTCCCGTGAGTATACTCCCGAATATCTGGCTCCACTCCGGCTAATCGAAACGCATGGCTTGGGCCGTATCCGCGTTCCTTATTCCCAAATCGCACTATACTTGCCTCCGTCCAGTATCCTTGTGACTGCGGCATGTACTCCACGCAAAGCGAACTGGACGCCGCGCCCCATATTTATGACTAAGCCGGCTTTCGCGTAGTCGAGAAAAAGCGCCACCATAGCTTCAGCAAAAATCTTGTCGCGGAAACTTGGGAGCTTTCGCTGACGCAAACCTGTAGCACGGGGCGGAGTCCGCGCAGCTCCGCAGGTTTAGACTTAACATCTTCGAGCGGTCAAACGAAGCCGCAGGACTCCGAGAGAACCTTCATCTATAAATGACTATGTCCCACATCCGAAAAAAAACAATCGCCGGCCTAAAGCCAGGCGACTCGTTTACTGTTTCCCGCACATTCACCGAACAGGACATGCTGGCCTTCGCCGACCTCAGCCGCGACTACAATCCCGTGCATTTTGACGATCGCTTCGCAAACGCAAAAGATTTTCGTGGCCGAATTTGCCATGGCCTTGCAATCGCCAGTCTGGCCACCGAAATTGGCGGGCAAATCGGCTGGCTGGCCTCCGGAATGAATTTTCGCTTCAAGAAGCCCGTATATTTTGGCGACACCATAGAATGTTCCCTCACCATTACCGAAATTGACGACCGCAACCGAGCCAAAGCCGAAGCCGTCTTCAAGAATCAGCAGAACGAAGTCGTCATAGAAGCCCATTTGACCGGCATCGTCCCAAGCTTCCAGGAAAGACAAATCATGGAAACCATGACCGCCGAAGGAGATCCCACTAATAAATCCCGATAAACAACGAATTTACTTGACAGTTAACACGTTGCATGCTATAAGAATTTGTGAACCTCGCCCTAAACCCTTTCCTGCACGCCCGCTATCCCTACACCTCCACAGCCAAAGCTCCGATTAACGGTTTGTGGCCCCTTTGTTTTCATGGTCTTACAAATTGCTTTTCCCGCAAGCCCCTTCCTTTGATCAACATCTGCGTTGCCCCCGGGGTGTGGGGTCCGCACTTCATTCCGAATTCTCGTTCCCAAGTGCATCCGCGGCAATACCTCTATTTTCAATGGTTTGCCGCCTCTTGGATTCTCTTGCCTCTCTTTTTCGAGTTCCCTTTCTTTGTTTTCAGCAACTTGCGGACTCTTTTTGCAAAATGCCGGGGGGTGGGGTACCCCCCTCGACTTCGCAAGACTCCGCCGTTCAAATTCCGGCCATCAAGATCTCCAAATCGTCTATGCCGTCACCGAACCCTCCGGACGTGCCAACCTTCCGCCACAGTGCTAAAATTCAACCGACATCGCTATGACCACTTCTAAAACTCTCTACCAAAAGATTTGGGACAGCCACGTTGTCCACGAAGAGCCCGGACAGCCCGCCATCATCTATATTGACCGCCACCTCATCCACGAAGGCACTTCCCCGCAAGCTTTCTCCGGCCTGCGCGCCGAAGGCCGCAAGGTCCGCCGCCCCGATCTCACTTTCGCGGTGATGGACCACTCCGTCCCCACCAAAGATCGCACGCTGCCCATCATCGACACCGATGCCCGCCTGCAATTTGAAGCGCTCGAGAAAAATTGCCGCGAATCCGGCGTGCGCCTCTTTGACATGCACAGCAAGCATCAAGGCATCGTGCACATCATTGGGCCTGAGCTTGGCATCACGCAGCCGGGACAAACCATCGTCTGCGGCGATAGCCACACTTCTACCCATGGCGCGTTCGGCACGCTAGCGTTCGGCATCGGCACCAGTGAAGTCGAGCACGTGCTGGCGACCCAGTGTCTGCCGCAGAACAAACCACGCACGATGCTGGTGCACACTCGCGGACTGTTATCAGAGGGTGTGACGGCAAAGGATCTCGCGCTGGGAATCATCGGACAGATTGGCACGGACGGCGCCTCGGGCCACGTGATCGAGTACGCAGGCGAAGCGATTCGCGCGCTCACGATGGAAGGCCGCATGACCCTCTGCAACATGAGCATTGAAGCGGGCGCGCGCGCCGGAATGATTGCGCCTGACGAAACGACGTTCGCGTATCTCGCCGGACGGCGATATGCGCCGCGGGATGCTTCATGGTCAGCAGCGGCCGCTAATTGGCAAACGTTGTCCTCGGACACTAACGCTGAATTTGATCGCATCGTTGAAATCGATGCCGCCGGAATCGCCCCTTGCATTACCTGGGGCACCAATCCCGGGATGGTCGTGCCGGTGACCGGCGCCATACCCGATCCTGCTGAAGAGAAAGGCGAAGCCGAACGCCGGGCAGCAGAGCGAGCACTCGAATACATGAAACTCGCCCCGCACACAAAGATTGCAGACGTGGCCATCGATCGGGTTTTCATCGGCTCGTGCACCAACTCGCGTCTCGAAGATCTGCGCGCCGCGGCGCGAGTTGTCAAAGGTCATGACGTTCACAAATCAGTTCGGGCGATGGTTGTGCCCGGTTCGCAAAGCGTCAAACGCGCGGCCGAAGCCGAAGGTCTGGATCAGGTATTTCTCAAAGCCGGATTCGAATGGCGCGAAGCCGGCTGCTCAATGTGTCTGGGGATGAACCCCGACATCCTGGCGCCGGGAGAACGCTGCGCGTCGACCAGCAATCGGAACTTTGAAGGACGGCAGGGCCGCGGCGGCCGCACGCATCTCGTCAGCCCGGCGATGGCGGCAGCGGCGGCGATCCGCGGACATTTTGTTGACGTGAGGGAATGGGAGTATAGGTAGCGTAGGACTTTGCGGTAGCCCCCATGAACCAAACTAAGAAACGAGTTGCTTGGGACGCAATTAAGAATCAAGCCAATAAGAAGAAACACAAGATTAGCTTTGAAGAAGCCGCCACCGTGTTCTATGATCGACTCAGCCTGACGGTTGACGACCCTGAGCACTCTGTTTAGGAAAGGCGACTTCATATAATAGGCGAATCCAACGAAGGGAAACTAATCGTAGTCACTTTCGTTGAAGGGTCTGATGGCATTCGAATCATTAGCGCCCAAAAGCCGACCAGACGCGAAAGAAAGCATTATGAAGAAAGAGATAGGTAAGAAGAGAAGATCGATTGATTTTAGTAAAGGTGTCCGCGGAAAGTACGCGGGCATGGACCTTGTAATCGTTGGTGCGGCGCCGAAGCAAAGACGGTTAGAGAGTAAAGCTGCTGAAGCCGTCCTCAAAAAGGTATCTCGCGTTCTAAACTCGGCTGGGCCAAACAAGCGAGATTTGGAAGCCGCTATTAACCGCGCTCGGGATTTGATCGAGTCTGCTCGCACCTTGTAATTCCAATGGAGTCTTTTCGAATTCACACGGGCCTGGTCGCCGTTCTCGATCGACCCAACGTCGATACGGATCAGATCATTCCCAAGCAGTTTCTCAAGCGCGTCGAGCGGACCGGCTTTGGCGAGTTTCTTTTTTACGACTGGCGCTTCCGGCCTGACGGCCGCCTTGACGATTCTTTTCCCTTGAATGAACCGCGCTATCAGGGCGCGTCAATCCTGATCGCCGGAAAGAATTTCGGCTGTGGCTCTTCGCGCGAACATGCGCCGTGGTCTCTGGCCGATTATGGCTTCCGCGCGATCATTGCCTCATCATTCGCGGACATCTTCGCGAACAACTGCCTGAAGAACGGACTGTTGCCCGTGGTGCTTGATGATGCTGAAGTTGGCGACTTGATGCGTCGAGCTAAACAAATCGCCGACTATTGCGTGACAGTTAATCTTGAAGGCAAGACCATCAGCGACGCTCACGGTTTTGCCACAACATCCCAGATCGACGACTTCCAACGTTATTGTTTGCTGGAGGGGCTCGATGATATTGGCTTAACGCTCGCACACGAGCGGGAAATCTCCGCTTATGAATCCCGCAGAATCGAGCGCCGCTTTTAGCGTACCGGATCAATCGTTGAACCAACTCGCCACCGCCTTCGTATAGGCTCCCGGAGGTTTCAAGAGCTATGCGCAATCCGCTTTTGGCAGGAATTCTAAGTTTACTTATTCCAGGATTAGGGCAGATCTATAACGGGCGAGTGATTTTCGGAGTGATCTGGATGTTGGTATTCGGCGTCTCGTGGATTGGATCGGTAGGCTTGTTCGGCTGGATCATTCACATAATTTCCGCGTGGTGCGCTTACTCTTACGCGAAGGATCATCCGGTGCGCGGAACTGACTCTTTCAGTTTTTAGAAGTGGGCTACGGCCGCTTCGTCGGGCGGTGGCCCGACTCTAAACACATCCAAAACTTCAAAGCTTCAAAGCTTCAAAGCTTCAGGAAATTTTCCAGGATGGTCCGGCCGTGCGGATTCTCGTCGTCGAAAAGTTCAGGATGAAACTGTACGCCGAAAAGCGGCAAAGACGTATGCTGCATCGCCTGGATGTCTGAGACTTGGTTACTCGCGGTGCAAACAAAATCCGTTGGCAGTGCTTTGACCTCATCACAGTGTGATTCCCACACCGTGATCGTCTCCGGCAAGCCTGAGAAAATCCCTCCGCCAGTTTGTGAGTCAAGGTTGACCGTGCAGAAACCTCTCTCCCGGTAGGCCCCTTGATATCCCTCGCCCGGCGCGATGCGTTCAATCAAATCAACCGGCGCGCCAAAAGCCAGCGCCATCTGCTGCTGCCCGCCGCACACGCCCAGAATTGGTTTAGGCGCGTTGCGAATTACATAGAAGACCCCGGCCAGTGATTCGAGCGAGTACCGATCCCATGGGTGGCTTTGGCCGCTGAGGATGATGTGTGAAGGACTTAGCGTCTTGACGAATTCCGGCGTGATGTTTCGAAACGGCTCAGTGACCACTCTCATGTCGGGCTCGATCTGTTGCAGAGCCGAACGAATTTCGCGCGGGCTTGAGCCCTGGCCTTCGATGGTGTTGTCGATGAGTAGAATCATTTCAAATCTGAGATCTCAAATGTGGATCTCAAAACGCACTACCTGCGCCGATGGCGGATTCTGCTGGGCAACGTCTCGGGAGTTGCCTTTGGCTGTGGAGCCGGCTGCTCAAAGTCCAAACAATACATCTTTCCCATGAAGGCTCCAACATAGATTCGCCCGTCGAGAACCGCCGGCGTCGAATTGATATTCTCCCCGATCTTGATTTCGGAAAACTGCTTGCCGTCATCAGCAGATATAACATGGATCCAACCGGCTTTATCGCCAAACACAACGCGGTTGTCGGCGATCGGGGACGTGCCCCAGATCGGTCCGCGCGCCTTGTAGCGCCAGACGAGCTCGCCCTTGTCCGCGCTCAGGCAATGAAGGTAGCCGTCGCTGGCACCGATATAAATTTTGTCTTTATAGAAAATCGGACTGGCCCAGATGCCGATGTGTTCGCTGCCGCGGCCGTAGTGACCTCCCTCGGTCGTGTATTGCCAGGCCGGTTTGCCGTCGGCTTGATTATACGCGCGTACGACGCCATCTTCCGCGGCGGTGTAAACCAGCCCGTTGGCCACCGCCGGCGTCGAATCTGAATCGGCGCCGATCAGCGATTTCCAAATGACCTTGCCGTCCGACGCATCAAGGCAATAGAGATAGAACTGTTCGGTGCTGAGATAGATGCGGCCGTCTTTATAAGTCACGCTGCCTTCGATCGAGCCGAGATCCGGCGTCTTATACACGAGCTTTCCGTCAGCCAGCGACAGGCAGTAGAAATTATGATCTTCGCCGCCAAAGTAGACGCGATCGTCTATGACGGCGGCCGAGCCGTCGACTTCAAAACCCGTTTCATAGTCCCAGATCAAACTGCCGTCTTTCTTGTTCAGACAATAGACGTGATGATCCAAACCGCTGGTGATGATGCGATCGCCGACGATGGTGGGCGTAGATTTCTGGCTGTCCCTGGCTTTGAATTTCCAAACCACGTTACCATCCGCGCGGCTAACGCAATACGTGTTTCCGTCCGCCGATGGAAAATAGACAAAGTCGCCTTCGACCGAAGGCTGCCCGGGCCAGGAGGTGCCGCCCCACGGATCCGGATGAAAGCGACCGCTGATCGAGCCGGTCTGAACTTCCCAGATGATCTTCAACTCGCCGTCTTTCCACGGGCCGGTGCCATAGAAATTGCGCTCCGGATTACCCAGCCAGGTCGGTACTGAAGGCGGTGGCTTTGGCTTTTCAACGACTGGCGGAGGAGGAGGCGGGACGGCCTTTCTACAGCCGGGCAGCAGGACAGTCGCACAAATGATCATGGCGCCGCCAAACCGGCGGATGCCTTGGGGAACCGAACTTTTTATCAACCGAAATCCTCGCTATGATAACTGAGACTAATAAAGGACTACTTCCGTAACCATTCACCACTATAAATTACGTCGGCGCGACCGGTCAGCACAACTTCGCCGTCGGCACGCCACTCGATGGGGAGCACGCCGCCCGGGGCGTGCACGTTCACGCGCCGATCAGTCCGGTTGTTAATGACCGAGGCGACTACGGCGGCGCAGGAGCAGGTGCCTGAGCTTTCGGTTTCGCCCACGCCACGCTCCCAAATTCGCTCTTCAATATTTTCTCGATCTGAAACGCGGACAAAGATCACATTGGTTCGCTCTGGGAATCGCGGATGATTCTCGATCAAAGGACCGAGGCGCCGCCAGTCAATCGCGTTCAAGTCGTCGACAAAGATAACGCAGTTGGGATTGCCCATCTGCAAGGCAGTCACGCGCAAAGTTTCAATTCCGACCGCCAGCGGATAGTCAATTACCTGATCCAGCGGTTCATCCATCAGCATTGGAATTGTGGCAGTGTCGAACTTAGGCTGGCCCAATTCAGATCGAAATAGAAACGATCCACCGGAATGCTCAAGTAAGTGATAGCGCTTGATGCCGTTGCGGGTTTGCAGCCGCAATAGATCATTTGACCAAAGCTGGTGATAGAACAAGTATGAAGCCGCGCAGCGGGTGCCGTTGCCCGACATGCCGGCTTCGCTGCCATCGGGATTGAAGATACGAACCTGAAAGTCCGCGCTCTCTTTTTCCAAACGGTTTGCTATGGCGATGCCATCTGCGCCCGCGCCGTAATGCCGATCGCAGATGCGCCGAGCAAAGTCTCCCAGGTCGTCGACTTCGCTGAGCTGGTCGGCTTCGAAGACGATGTAGTCGTTGCCGTAACCGTGGAATTTGGTAAATCGTGGAGGCATGGATCTTCCAGTTTTAGCTTCAATCGGGTTCTTGATCTCCCTCTCCCATTGGGAGAGGGTTTGGGGTGAGGGCTTGAGCGATGGTCGTCGGTTTATCTCAAGCTGTTCGTCGCTAAACACAAGGGTGACCAAAAAAATCTTTTCGCGTCACGCTTCGCGCCCTCATCCCCGGCCCTTCTCCCAAAGGGAGAAGGGAGTCACTCGAACCGGAAACAGATCCCTATGAATGGTCACTGCGTCTTCCCCGCAAACGAAGCCAGCAGAACCGCGATCGCGTCGATTGAATCGCGGCGCAACGCGCCCGCGTCCGGATAATTATTGAGCATCATCGAAAACGCGAGATGCTCGCCGGCGGCCGTGGTGACATAGCCTGACAGGGACGCAACCGAACTGAGGCTGCCAGTCTTCGCCCGCAGATTACCTTCGGCAGGCGTGCCCTTCATCCGGGTGCGCAGAGTGCCATCGACGCCGGCGATTGGCAGGGCGTCGCGAAACTGCGCGAAATATTTATGCTTTGACATGAAAGTAAGCAACTGCACGGTCGTGTTGGCTGAGATCAAATCGTTCCGTGATAAACCTGAGCCGTCGTTGAGCGCCACGTCGTTTTCGCCGATGCCTGCCTGCCGTAAGAACTTCTTTACTACGCCCAGCCCGGCATCTTCGCTATTCTTCGGCACGTCTTGCATGTAATCACGTGTCGCACTCAGGTCGCGGCGCGCCCATTCGCCCAGAGCGCGAAGAATTATCTCGGTGTATTGGTTTTGGCTGGGCTTTAAGGTCTGAGCCGCGATGACACTGAAAGGCGGCGATGGCATTGAAGCAATCTCAACCGCGATACCCGTTGGTTGAACGCGCTCGAGATATGGAAGCCGTTCGATTGATTGAGAACTCACCGTCCGCACTCGTCCGTCAATCTTCACTCCGCGTTTGATCAATGCGTCGCGCAACATTGAAACGAATGCCAGCGCCGGGTCGGGAATCGCTACGCTGCCTGTCCACCCGTTATCACCAAGCGGAATGCTGCCCGAAAGCTCCAAAGTGTTTGCGCCCAGACCACGATAAATTTGCAGATCGCTTTTCGATCCGCGCGGCGAGGTCGTCGCGCGATTCGCAATCGTCATGAACGACATTGCCGGCGGACCCGTCGTGATCACGACTGGCGCGCCGACTTTCTCACCTGGCTTTACGGTCAAATCGATTCCGTTGTCGTTCACGCTCAGGGCACTGACTTGTGCTCCATAGGCCCACTGCAAATCTTCCCACTCCCAACCGCTGCCGAGTGGCGCGCCATTGAAGTAACTTTCATCACCGACCAGATCGCCTTTGACGCGTTTCACTCCAGCGGCCACGATGCGATCAGCCAGATCGTTTATGCCCTTGAAGTAGTCGCCGCTATTGAAGCGCGCGGCTATCGACGGATCTCCGGTCCCCTTAACGCCCAGAAAGTCGCTGATCACACCACTTTTATTCGGCTTTTCCTTCGCATAAACCGAAGTCATGAAGTGGAAGTCAGGCGTCAACCGATCGAGCGCGGCAGCGACAGTGTAGAGCTTCATATTCGACGCGGGCCGGACAAACTTGTTCGCGTTCTGCTCGTAAATCAACAAGCCGGTATCGAGCGAAACGATCTTGACGGCGAAGAACCCGGGCTCGAGCGCCGGCTGATGCGCAATTTCTTCGATGCGCGTGAGCAGTTCGGCGCGAGTGGTGGGCGCAACAGAGCGTCCCACGGAAATGCGAACCGGATTCCGCGGCGCCGGCTGAGGTGAAGGCGACGGAGCTTGAACCGTAGTGCCGGAAGGTTGCGGGTTCTGCGCTCGAAGCGGCAGAAAGGCTACCGGGTTGAGCGCAATCAATACAAGAATGGTTAATCGTCTCAGCATAATCATTGAATCGAATCCAGAACCTCTTTGGCTGTGGCCGTCGCCGTGCCCAGCTTCCCAACGACGATGCCGGCGGCGTAATTAGCCAGCACGGCGGCTTCCGCCATCGTCGCGCCCGCGGCCAGAGCAGCCGCCAGGGCGGCGATTACCGTATCGCCTGCGCCGGTCACGTCAAAAACTTCGCGAGCCGCGGTCTCGACATTAATCGGTTCGCGGTCTCCTTCAACCAACATCATGCCGCGATTGCCGCGCGTGATCAGCACTGCATCACAACTGAGCCGCCCGCGAATCGAGCGCGCCGCTGCTTTCAGTCCTGCATCAGAATCTTCGTCGAGGTTGGCCATCCGCAGTGCCTCGTGATGATTCGGCGTGATCAGAGTGGCCGGACGATACGACTCAAAGTTTCGTAACTTTGGATCGATCAGCACCGGCATCCGTCCATAGGCGAGCGGCAGAATCTCAGCCAGGATGCGAGCCGTGACGACGCCTTTGTCATAATCCGAGACGACCAGTGCATGCGCATTCTCGATTGCCGTCCTGGCGGCGCTGATAATCAGATCCTCGGCCTGGTGATTAACCGGAGTGCGATGTTCGCGATCTGCCCGCACCACCATCTGGTGCTGCGCAATGATGCGCGTCTTAATCGTAGTGGGACGCGAATTGTCTTTAACCAGTGCTCCGTCGGCTTGCAGAGCGCTTTTGTCGTGCACCGAGCTGCGGATTCTTTCGCCGGCAAAGTCATCGCCGACCACGCCCACTACGCAGGCTTTCGATCCCAACGCGACGAGATTGGCGAGCACATTCGCGGCGCCGCCAAGGTGAGTTGATTCGCGTTGAATGTCCACGACGGGCACGGGTGCTTCCGGCGAGATGCGCGTGACTTCACCCCAGAGGAACTCATCCAGCATCACATCGCCGAGCACGACGACGTTGCGTTCGCTCACCTTGCCCAGCAGTTCAGCCGCGCGTTGTTTGTCGATAATAGTCATGAATTCAGGCTGAAATGATATTGACGGGACCAGCACGAGAGCGGTTCTGTACCTAATTCTTAATTCGAAGTTGATTTCAAGATTCGATCAATCGCCGCCAACACTCGTTCAACCGGCACCCTTAGAATGCATTCCGGCTTTTCAAACTCGGCACAGAAGTAGCCGTGACACGGCTGGCAGGGCATCTCTTCGCGCACAACTTCATTTGGATTCGCCGTCCATGGCCGCCAGTGCGCGACGTTCGACGATCCAAAAATTACTACGCACGGTGCGCTGGCGGCCGCGGCAATATGCGCGATGCCTGAGTCGTTGCCGACGAACAACCGTGCGCGTGAAGCGAGCGCCGTCACTTCGGGCAAACTCAAATCGCTCAGGCCGATGACCTGCGCGGACGTTTGCTTTATCAGCGACTCGATCACCTGTTTCTCGTTGGGCGCGGTGATGGCAATCGTGGCCAGACCACGAGTTTTCAGTTCCTCCGCCACTCGCGCAAAGTTTTCCGTGGCCCACTGTTTGGTATCGAACGCAGCAGTCGGATGAATCACGGAAAACGGTTTGTCTTGATCCTTCCACCCGGCGGCGCGAAGTTTTTCAGACAGCGACCGCAGTGACGTTTCGGTAATCGCAAGGCGGGTCGGTGGCCGGTCGGTCACCGGCACACCGGTCCAGCCGATCAAGGCAAGTTGCTGCTCGACCGAATGCAGGCTGGGGCGCTGCCAAATCTCCAGAGCCGAAGGCGCGGCATCAGTGTGCAAACGAGCGTATTGATAATGCGAAAAGCCAACGCGATGTTTGGCGCCGGTCGCGCGGGTCAGGAGCGTGGCGGTCGTGCCGCCGTGCAGGTTGTAGACAACGTCATAATGCGAGGCGTGCAGTTCCCGCGCCAGACGCGCGCGAGCGGCCTTGCTGTGGCGCGGGATCGCGATCACGCGATTCACAAGCTCTGAGCCATCGAGAACCGGGGCCACCCAATCTTCCAAGAGAATGTCTATCCGTTCGTGCGGCAGAAAACGGCGCAAGGCAAACAACGCCGGCGTCGTCAGGACGGTATCGCCGATCGATCTCAATCGCACGATCAGAACGCGGCGCACCGCCGACCAATCCCAACGCGCGGGCGCCAGTGGCTGTGGCTCACCGCCTTCCCGCTGGTCCGCATGAGCGAGATGACGAACGCTGGGCGATGACTCAATTATTTCCCGCAGGCTGTTCATCTTCGATCCTGGCTTCGTCAATCAGCATCACCGGAATGTCATCGCGAATCGGATAGACGCGTTTGCACTCGACGCACTTCAAGCCGCTGCCGTCAGGTTTTATTTCAACTTTGGCGCGGCAGGCCGGACAAACCAGAATCTCAAGTAATTGTTCACTGATAGGCATCGTCAGATCCCCTGATTTAATCTAATTCACGAACGCGTTGGACGTGGCGCGAAAGAAGTAAGCTTAGCAGTATTGACCGATTTGTAGTAGCGCATGTAGTACAATCGCGGGACGAAGGCGCTGCGAAGAAAACGGGGAGCGGCGCCGCCGCAAAAACGAGGAACTATGGTAATGATGATTGAGGAGTTTGGCCCGCGCGTCGCAAACGTTTGGAACCACTTGCGCTCGACCACCCGCAATCTGGTTGAGCGCGCCTGGAAGTCCTCGGCCGGCGGTTCGGTCATGCAGGTGCCGAAATCCATTCCGTATGATCCGCGCGCCGATCACGAATTGAGCCAACTCTTGTCCGTGCTCGACGAGCATACGGTTCAGGCTGGGTTGCCGGCGGGAACTGCTCGTGAAGCATCGCGCGAAGCGCTGCGCCTCGCAGATGCCTGCGCCAGCGTGTTGACCCAGCAGACACAATCCGCCGAAGTGTTCGCGCAACTGATTCAGCGGGCCCACCAGCGAAACGATTATGCGCGCGTGGATGCGCTGGCTGGATTGCTGTCTGAGCGGCTGCCGCCCAGTGAGGTCTGCGAGTTGGCGCGATCGAACAACGTGGTGGTGCGAGCGCTGGCGCAAGAGGCGCTGACCCAAATGCCTCCGTCGCGCTTGACCGCACTCCTGCGCGATCCCGTGGATGCCCTGGTGGCTCGGCATGCTTTGGAACGGCAAGCCACCGAATATGCTTCGGAAGAAGCATACCGGGCCTTGCGCGAGTTTGAAGATTTCAGTACGGAAGACTTTTGAAGTGTCGTGAGTAGTTAGCGACGCTGATCCACTTTCTAAATCATCACAAACATTCCAGGCGGCGCAATCAAGGTCTGAGTCGATTGCCCCAACGTGTTTCGTCTACTCTGCGGGGCCGTTGCAGCCTGGTCCGTGCAGTGCGGGAATTTTTTGACTAATCACCGGATAGTTCGGCGCTTCGTCGATATTGATCTGCGTCCAGTGCGTAAACTGCTCGGGCACTGCATTGTCGGCGAAGATCGCTTCCACCGGACATTCGGGCACGCAGGCATCGCAATCGATGCAAGTTTCGGCGTTGATATAAAGACGATCCGGCA
>Ga0137403_10004339_pt1 | contig 16709 bp, 14 predicted proteins | sample CZOMad2_1_16fung_FD_122057 | JGI IMG/M metagenome (GOLD analysis project Ga0137403, IMG submission 122057) | Vadose zone soil fungal communities from Angelo Coast Range Reserve, California, USA - CZOMad2_1_16fungal (Hybrid Assembly) | ecosystem: Environmental > Terrestrial > Soil > Vadose zone...
TCTCTTTCCGTGATTCCGTAGGCGGACCGCGAGACCATGGCACACAAGAGCGATCAAGAAAGAATCGAGCAAACCAGGAACGTTCCGCGATTCTTCGTGGAACACCCACAGGTTTCCTGGGTGCTGCTCGTCGGCGTTCTGATTTGGGGCTGGTTCGGTTACCACTCCATGCCGCAGCGCAAAGACCCGAACATCCCAGTCAGAGTTGCCGTCGCCAGTTGTTCCTGGCCGGGCGCGACGTCTCAACAAGTAGAGCAACTAATCACGCGGCCGATCGAGGACACCGTCGCGCAAAACAAGACCATCCATGCAGGAACGCCCGCAGACTTCGGTGTCAGATCGATCTCTCTTCCTGGCTACTCCTACGTCTATATACAGCTCATCGACGATGTGGATGACCTGAAGCGTCAGTTCAGCGACATCAATCTGAAGCTCAACGCACTGAGTGACCAACTTCCGCAAGGAGCCGGGCCCATCACATTCCAGAGCGACTTCGGAGATACGGCGGCACTGATGCTGACGGTTGCGAGTCCGAAAGCGGATGCGGTGGAGATCGATCTCCGTTCCCAATCCATTCAGGCGGCAGTGCGCTCGGCTCGCGCCGACAAGAAAACCGTGCAGTCAGGGACAGCAGTCACCGTCGTCTATCCCTTTCCAGAGTCAGTTTCGCCAAGAGCCATCGCGAGCGCGGCAACACTTTTCGAAAGAGAGGCGATGCAGGCGGGCGTCCTAAGCAACGTCACACTGATTGAGGGAACCGGGTTCATTGGTGTTGACGGTACGAGCAAGCGAGACGACGCCGCAATCCAGGCCTTTATCCAGCAATTCTTCGCGAACCAGTTGCAGCGATCAGAGCTGCATCCCGACGCCTGGAGTCCGATCATCGTTCACAATCCAGCTGAGACGCGCGAGAAGTTGTCGGAGGTTGCGGGCGACAAATATAGCTACGCAGAACTTGATGACTTTTCTGATCTCATCGCCAGAACCGTGCAAGGCGCTCCGGAGACGTCCAAGGTAGAGCGTCGAGGCGTACAGCAACAGACCATTTATCTGGAATTCTCGCAGGATCGCCTCGCCGCCTACGGCCTCGAGCCTGCGGACCTGAGCAAACTGATTCAGGCCCACAATATCATCGCGCCGGGCGGAGTGTTCGAGACAGGACAACGCGAGATCACTCTGACTCCCTCCGGGCAATTCGAAAGCCCCAAGGCCATCGGCGACAGCGTTGTGACGACAACGGCAGTAGGCGCTCCCGTTTACCTGCGCGACCTCGTCGATATAAGCCGCGGATACCAGAGCCCCGCGAATTACCTGAACTACTACACATGGCAGGACGCCGACGGACACTGGCGCCGCAGTCGAGCCGTTACCATTGCCATCTATATGCGCGATCAAAAGCAGATCGCCAAATTCGGCGAGTCCATCGACGCGAAGCTGGCACAACTCCATCGCATCCTCCCTGCGGATCTCATCACGGTCCACACCTCCGACCAACCTCTCCAGGTAAAAGAAAACATCCACCTTTTTCTGCGCGCGCTAAACGAAGCGATCATCCTGGTGGTTATCGTCTCGCTCATTGGTTTCTGGGAGTGGAGACTCGCGCTCATCATGGCTCTGGCAATTCCCATCACGCTCGCCATGACCTTCGGTGTGGTCTACATGCTAGGCATTGATCTCCAGCAGGTTTCCGTGGCCACACTCATTATCGCGTTGGGGCTTTTGGTCGATGTGCCGGTGGTCTCCGGGGATGGGATCAAGCGAGGACTCGCGGACGGCCTTCCGCGCAGGGTTGCGGCTTGGCTCGGCCCAACGAAACTGGCGACGGCAATCTTCTTTGCCACCCTCACCAACGTCATTGCCTATCTTCCGTTCCTGATGCTGACAGGCAATACCGGTCAGTTCCTCAAAAGCCTTCCGATCGTGATGACCGCTTCGCTGCTGTGCGCGCTCGTTGTTTCCATGACCTTCATTCCGTTCCTGGGCTACTACATCCAGAGACCTCCTAAAACGAAAGAACTCACGATTGAAGAGAAACGCGAGCGGGGCTTCTACGGCTTTTACAACAGGCTGGTTGGACGCGCGATCGCGCACCGATGGATCGTTCTGCTCGGTTCACTGGTCTTTCTGGTAGCTGGCGGCCTTTTTGCTTCCCGTCTCAAGCAGCAGTTCTTCCCCGAAGATGTTCAATACTGGTTCTATCTCGACGTCTGGCTGCCAAACGACGTACCGCTGACGGCAACCAACGAAGCGGCTGCGAAAGCCGAAGCGGTCGTCCGGCAAGTTTTGTCGGAAACAGAAGCGCGTTCGCATGAAACGAAGAAGCAGCACGACCTGACATCCATCAGCAGCTTCATCGGAGGAGGCGGACCCCGCTTCTGGTTCTCGATCTCCCCAGAAGCCCCACAGACGAACTATGCTCAGGTCATCGTTCAGGTGAGCGACAAAGAGCTAACGCCGAAGATCATCGGTCCGTTGCAATCAGCGCTTAGCCGGAACGTACCAGGCGCATGGATAACCGTGCGGCAACTGCAAACGAACCCGGTTGAGACTCCCGTTGAAATCCTAATCTCCGGTCAGGCCGATACGGACGTGAAAGATGAAGCAGCGGACATCCAGACGCTGCGAGGAATTGCGAGACAAGCGATAAACGTTCTACAGCAGTCTCCAGGCGTTGCTGTCATGCGAGATGATTGGTCTCCCGATAGCCCACAGGTGAAGATTCAGATTGATCCGGATCGCGCGAATGTCGTCGGCATAACGAATGCCGATGTCGCGAATTCCACCGCAGCGGCGATCAGCGGCGCACCCGTCGGCCTGCTGAAGGAGGGCAATAAGAGCATCCCCATTGTGGCTCGTCTCCGTGGACAAGAGCGGGCGCAGCTTGGGCAAATTGAGAATCTCTACGTCTACTCTTCGCAGCAGAACACTCGGGTCCCGCTGCTTTCCATAGCCACGGTACGAAATATCCTGGAGACCGGAAGGATTCGGCGTCGCGAACATTTCCGCACCATTTCAGTCCTGTGCTTTCCAGCGCCCGGCGTGCTGGCATCCGAAATCCTCGGACCCGTGCAATCGAAGCTGGATAATCTCAAGAACAGCCTGCCTCCGGGCTACCAACTCGAAATCGGCGGCGAACAGGCGAAGCAGGTTGACGGCTTCCTCAATCTGGCTGTCGTACTTTTGATTTCGCTCGTCGGCATTTACCTCGCACTTCTCATCCAGTTCAACAATGCTGTCAAACCGCTCCTCGTCTTTGCCGCGGCTCCTTACGGTACGATCGGAGCTTTGATTGCTCTCGCAGTCATGCACACACCGTTTGGCTTCATGGCATTTCTGGGCGTAGCAAGCCTAATCGGCGTCATCGTGAGCCATGTGATCGTGCTGTTCGACTTCATCGAGGAGATGCATGAAAAAGGGGAGCCGCTCGAGCGTGCTCTTCCGGATGCCGGGATTGAGCGCATTCGCCCCGTAATGATCACCGTGGGCGCAACGATCCTGGCTTTGTTTCCTCTCGCGCTTGAAGGTGGCCCGCTCTGGAAACCTCTCTGCTATGCCCAGATCGGCGGACTCGCCGTCGCTACCTTCATTACTTTGCTCTTGGTCCCGGTCTTCTACGCGATTTTCGTGTTGGATCTGAAGTGGATTGCGTGGGACGTAACAGCGAAGGAAAAGTAGTCGGCTCGCGGCCAGGGGCAAGGACCTCAAAGTAATACGGCCCTTGATGAAAAAACACCTGAAGCTCAGCAGATCCTCGAACAAATAATTTCGCAAAGCGCCGGACGGATCCGATGCACTGTTCGGAAAATCCAGCACCGCAAAACACGCATGCCGAAACACATCTCAGCCTAAGACAATCCCCCAGGTTCGATCTTGAGCTTTGGGCAGAGTCATTGAAGCCTCCCGACGCGGTAAGCTGGGTCGAACTCGAGCTTCCTGCACGATCTCTGCAACAGAGAGATAGATTGTGCAGCTGCGTACGGTGGAAAGCGCCGGATCGTCTTCTGCTCTAGGAACTAACGCAGCGCTGTTTCCACTCGATCATCTGTCGTCGGATTCGTCTTGTCGGTGCACGGGAGTTAAAAAGTTATCCACTACGAAGTCCGCTATTTCGCGGCCGAGCCTTTGACCGGTTGTCAGATCAAAGCGGAAATGTTGACCAGCGAAGATGCGACTTAGCGTCGCTTCTTCGGCGGCCGATGAGAAGCTCGTAAACGAGCGTTGCACCCCGGGCAGAACCTCAGACGTGACCTTGAACTCGAAACGATCGCGCTCGAAAAAGGAAGTCAGCACCTCCGCCCCGGCAGCGCTTATGACCGCGTGGGCGCCCGGATAGGATGGGTCGGCGGCGGTCTTGCCGACTTCCGGCAACCAATTTGGATCAGCCGCTGTTTCAGGATTGTTGTCGGCATCAGCAGCGCGAATGGCGGTCACTGGTCGCCAGAGGTTGTATGTGTATTTGGCGTCGTAAAAGGCGATCACGTCATCTGCAAAACTCAGGTTTAGCAGTGCGAACAACCGAGCACTCTGCGCAGTCGTCAAACTGTTCGCCAGCGAGAGCGTCTGCGAGATCTCGTTCCAGTAATTCTGAATCGCTCCATTCCAAAACCGTCCGGTCAAAGCCTCATCACTCGTTGCGGTTGTACTGTCAACGATTCCTAAGGACTTGATTTGATTGAGAGCATTGCTATATGAATCGCTGGTTAGAGCCGGAGGAGGGCCGGGTCGAAACTGATTCGCACTTTGCAGTGCGAACGGAGTCACACGAGACCAGTGCGTGAATTGCGGCTGGGGCGGGAAATTCGGGGGCGTCGATTGGTAATCGCCCGGAGCGTTCCCGAAAACATACGGGATAGGCTGGGCATTCGAGCCGTCGCTGCTCCGAAGGGCGAGGACGCGATCCGCAACACTCTGTCCTATACGGATTCCTTCTATTTTATCGTGGCCGTCCGGAATTTGTTCCAGGGACTGCTGTAGTTCGGCATCGAGTGTGGTCTTAAATGCCGGGTACAGAACAAGGAGAACTTGATGCGCCGCTGCAACTGCCGCTGCGTCTTGGGATGCACTTCGTGGTGCGCCATTGAGGCGGACCAGGTATGGCCGGTGTGTTCGATCAATGGAGTTAACCGCGTCATAGATTGCTGCGTGCATGATCGCGAAGCTTCGGGTTGGATGGACGGTCGGCGACTGAGCGCCAGGTGTGCGAACGATTGCGAGAAGTGTTCTATTCCATTGGACGACTGGGTTCACTCGCTGAGCAGAAGAGCCGCCAGCAGCCTGAGGTGAAGCACCATAAGAGCTGCAAACTGGTCCCAAAAAAGTCGCACTAAGAAGTGCGAAAGCAATCAAGGTCTTTGACATCAGTGATTTCCCCCTCGTTTTCGTATCCGACGATGGCACGGCGGCTCGTAGCGCAAGAGATCCAAACGCTGTTGCAAATACCTAGACCGCGAAATTGAGGAGAAAATTCCCATATTCTGCAATTTAAATTAATACCTTTACCGCTTGGAGCTGTATTCCCCCTGAAAAATGGGCGACGTGGGGAGAGAGGTCCAAGAAACCACGCCGCCCTCGAACGTGTTTCCCCTAAGCAGACCGTGCCTTGTCCTATTTCATTCCGCGCGCTTGCGGAATTTTTCCGGGCAACAGAAGTCTGAGGAATTGCTTGTCGAATAAGTATCAATCAAGACTGAGCTATACCACCCGCATTGAGCGCGCCGAAACAATGAGGTCATTGACGGAATAAAACAGCGAGAAGCTCAGTCGTTGCTTTTAAGTGCCGATATCCGGAGCTTCCGGGTCCGAGTTACTGCGACTCAAACGGAACCGAGCCGGCATCATCGGTTCAGATTTCAACTTTAGCTAAACACGAAAAGAGGGAAACGTAATGTTTTCACACTGGTTGGTACGATTCACGGGAATTGCGACACTTTCTTTGGCCGTGTGCGGCGCTGCCTCTGCGCAGTATGGCGGAGGAGGTACGGCCGGATCGGGAGGGACCGGCGCGAGTGGCGGATACACGCCGCCATCAGGGGGATACAGCTCCGGTAAGGCAATTGGAATTGGTGTTGGCGCTGCAGCTGGAGCTGCTGTTGGTATTGCCCTTCTCGTGCGGCATCATCATCACTCTGCAGAAAAAACGCAGCAGACCTATGTTACCGGCTGCACTCAATCCATACAGGACAGCATCAATCTGACCGATGAGAAGGACAATCAGACCTACTCGATCGTGACCAACAAATCCCTGAAAGTAGGCGAGCGAATCACCCTCAAGGGAATTCTGGTGGCTAGCGATGCTCCTGGAAATCCGACTTTTCAAATGCGAAGCGTGATCAAAGATTATGGAGCTTGCGGGACAGCTTCCGCATCCAACTCGAGCGCTGCGAACCCAACATCCCTAAACTGAAAACAAAAATGAGCAAGGCGACCTTAGGTCGCCTTGCTCGAAGGCGAAATGATTCGAAAACTATCGAACACTCGCACTCCACATCGCGACAGCTTCGAATCCGCCGCCGTTGCGCGCAGTTTTTCCTAGCTCAGAACCGGCGCCGGGCCGCATCGGCTTCTTCCGCCAGACCGAAAAGGACCTGCACGATCCCGGTGTTTTTATTTGTTGCGGGGTCGAAAAACAGCCCATCATCGACGAAGCTCTGAACCGAGGCCATCGCTCCGCCTTGTTTTGTGGAAGTTGGTCGGATGATGGAAACAGGACCGAGCTTTTGATTCAAGAACAAGGTCGGCTCGGGCATGATCAGGTTCGTCTGGAACTGGTCGGCAATGTCAGGGCCAGTCGCGCCAGTATTGGGATCAACGGCGCTATTGAGGTCCGGAAATGAAAGATTGCCGTCGGTTATATTGGACGCGTTGCCTGCTTTGTCCTGCCAAGTCTGGAAGTGCATGATTTCCGACCCTCCAATACTTAGCAGAATTCGCAAAACTTCCAAATTGGTTACCTTTTGAGCCAGCGCGGGATACAAGCTGCTGCCACCTTGTTCAATGAACGCAAAATGGAATCCCGCCGTGTTCGCTATGGCCTGTAAGTGGTTCGAGATGTTGCCACTGTTATCGAGGACGAGATCGCCGTCATTGAGGGGAATGGCCGGATGTTGCCCCTTCGCAAGATCTGGAACTGCGTTTTCGAAGGTGCCTCCGAAATCGGGATTCTTTGTCGCGCTGCGGTACCGAGTAAACCAGGTCGTGTCTACGGTCAGTTGCTTCAAGTTGGTAAGCCGCCCTTTTTGAGGGACTCCGGTAACCTGGCTGGGCGGCAAAATGGCAAAGTCATTCAGATCGACAGTCCGCGCGCCCTTTGACTCGAGATAATTATTCAGGAATCTATGATGGGTGATCTCGTCGTCGGTGTTGTCGGAAATATACTGCGGCATATCTTCGTCGAGCACCGTCAGCCCCGTGATGTAGGCTGGAGCCAGCCCGGCATTGATTTTCTGACCGTTTAGTTCCAGATCGATTGGCGAGAGCCCTTGATTGGTGGCGCCACCAAGTTCGGCGTATTGAATCCACAGATCGGCTTCGACCTGCTCGAGGGCACTCAGGAACGTTAGAATCGCGATGTCGCCCTTTGTGATTGGTGCGTGGTCGTCTTCTTGTCCAGCGAAGGCCACCGGCGTACCGGGCAACATCGCCGTGCCGATCGTCGCCGCCCCGGCTGCCACCATCCCGCTCTTCAGAAATGACCGACGATTCTTCGAGCCACTGAAGACATTTCCCTTTTCTTTCATTGCAAATCTCCTTTTCACCAATCGAGTTCCGAAGCGGTATGAGTAACTTGCCAGCCAAGCGTAAGGAATAGGCCGACTCCCGATGGGAACCGCCTAACTCACCGCGAGACAAACAGACTGCGGAATTGCGCTTCCGGGTCTTCGGCGAGGCCCGGAATCAAGACCGGGCTCTCTGATCACGTTGACTGGAGTTCGTGCGGCTTTATTCCCTTTTCAGGGCGCAGTCACCTGTCATGTTTTTGTCTCTGAAAGTCCATCGATGCAGTGGCGCGTTGCGTCCGATAGATCGAACGCTATTCATTAAGCAGCACGCGACACTATCTCGAAATTGAGTACTCCGGTCAGTTTGAATTCAGAGGCTGATTGGCCGCCCATAAAGGACGTTATGGCGTGGTTTGTGGCATGCAGGTGATACCGGGGAACCCTATCCAGGAAATGCGGCGTTCATCACCGGATTCGCCTCTCAAAAATCTCCCAAGAAGTAGTGTGTCAGGTAGATACGAATGAGTTGTATGCTCGGATCGATCCAAAGGATGCCGCCGCTGGCCCCGTTTGCTCCATAGCCTCCGTCTGTGACGGCGTAGCTCATTTCCGGCTCTTTTCCCGTATGAATGGCCCATCCTAGACCTGCATGATATTTGAGGACGGACGTTTGCCACACAGGGCGCGTCATCTCGTCCACCAAGCTGGACGAAAGCAACTTCTGGCTCTTCCATGAGCCACGGTTCAACATCATCTGGCCGAGGTGACGTAAGTCCTCCGCCGTCGAAAACAGGCCGAACTCGGGCGCGGAGTATTTTTGACCCGGACGGGTGACATCCATCACATCTTTTACGAGGTGGCCGTTCTCCAGGTTGTACATCGTAGGGATGCGAGCCACTTTCGCGCGATTTGTAAAGAAAGAGCTGTCCTGCATTTCTAGTGGTCCAAGTAACCGCTGTTGTATGAATGTCTGGAAGGACTGACCGGACGCCACTTCGACAAACTCGGCCCAAAACTGCAATCCCGGAACTGCTGTAGGCCCACCTGCTGCCGGGTATGAAATCCAGCGGTTGTTGGGCAACGAGCGCCGCGTCTTCAGCCAACGTGAGGTCAAAAGTACGAGTGATGTTCTCCAACGCCGGTGGTCGCTCGTCTGCGATACCCGATGTATGCATCATGAGCTGGCGAAGCGTGATTGGCACATTTGTAGGCTGAGCTTGTCCCTTGACCGTGAGGTGTGAAAATTCTGGCAGAAATTTAGCGAGTGCGTCATCCAGGGTCAGCTTTCCATCATCCACAAGAAGCAATGCTCCAAGAACCGTGATCGGCTTGCTTATAGAACGAATGTCGAAGATGGCATCCGTTTTCATTGGCTTTTTGGCAGCGAGGTCAGAATATCCGGCAGCTTCGAGTGCCAACACTTTCTCCCTCTGCACTGCCATCACCACCGCACCGACCGTGAGGCCATCACTCACACCAAGGTCTAACTGTGTTTGAACCCGTTGCTGCAACGGAGCCATGGGGTCGAAGTACGCTGCTGCTGTCTTCGTCAAAGCAAAACAGCTTGAGGAAAACATTCCTGCCAACAGAGTACGCCTCTGCAATGAGACCTCCCGAACCTCGTTCGTATGGCTGAAACCGTTAAGTTTAGACGTGCAGCACGATCGTGTAGTAGCACTGAGAGACATTTGAATTTTCATAATCCAAAGGGCGAGATTGGAGAATGCTACGAAGATTCCTCATTCCGCTCTGGATTCAAACCCACTACCCGAAATTGCGTGATTCTTCTTAGGTAGGCAGACGCGCAGAGTTCCATTTACCAGCTTCACCTCTGCCAGGGCCGGATCTATTTCTTGAGAAAACTGATGGACCGATTGCACATCCGGGCCACACTTCGCTTCGCCGGCATGTTTCTTCCGACTTCGCAACACCACTAGACTGTGATTCGTGAGGCTCAGGATCGTTGTCACGTTCGAATCCTGCGGACAGTCAACAACGAGCGAGAAATCGGTGACGTTTGAATCGTCTTCACGCCAGAGTTCCTTCTCAGCGGTGAGCCAATCGTCAAGTGCGAAGCCATGCCTGCGCTCCCGTTCTTCAAAAATCTGGTAAGCGCGTTTCGTAATAGTCGACAGAATGATCTCCTGATGACGCTCCTGGCTGCTCTCAACAGTAATCACCGGAATTCCTGAACACTTTCGGATACCTCCCAGCATCACGTGTCTCCTTTATGGCTTGAACTCCGACTCTTAAACCAATGAATGTGCCGTACGATCTCATTCACCTTCCGCATGGCACTGCGACAACCAATACCGCTACTCAGTCAGGAGCCGCTGGAGTCGGTCCAGATCTGATGGAGCAGCGGCGGACACAGTGCAGAACTCCAGCTTGCCTTTCCGCCAATCAATCCATTGATAGCCCTGCCGCGAACCTGTACGGGGTGAACCGTCCAATTCGCCCGTGTGCCAAATGAAGACATTGAAGAGCTGATCGCGGCTGCGATAAACGAGCGCGGCAACCATCCGACCTTGAACAATATCCACGCGCCCGCCCTGCAGCGCGAAGCCGTCGTCCGCGAAATTGCGAACCGGAAAAACAAATTTGACCTTGCCCTCGAACCAAGTGCTCACAGTTTGCGGATCGGAGGAATTCACGTTTGTTAACTGGGCCGGTAGTAGCGAGCGTAAATGCGCATCGACAATTCCGGCGGCGAATTCGGCTTGATAGTCCTCCTCCTTGCGCACGCCGGGAATGACGCGCCACAAAATCAATACGACAAGAAAGAGACCCGCTGCCGCGGCGAGCCCACGCCAAGACAAGAGTAGCGACCGGTTCGTCGTGGGCGTGATCGAGTGAAGATCCGCACGAATTTTCTGCCTGAGCGAGGCCGGCGCAGCTTCGTAGAGACGCGCGTATTTCAACGAACCACGGACAGAACTCAGCGCGGCCAACTCGTCCATACAGTCGGAGCAATCTGCGAGGTGGTGTTTGAATTCAGCGGCGCGGATGGCGCTCAGTTCGCCGTCGAAGTAGCTGTGAACAACGAAATATTCAAGATCACAGCTCATGCGCGCCCTCTCCTTCGGCACCCTTTGCCAGTGCGGAGTGCAGTTGACGCCGGGCCCGCGACAGCGAGGACATCACAGTCCCTATAGGAATCGAGGTGATTGCAGCGATCTCTTTGTAGGAACACCCCTCCAACTCTCGAAGGACAATTACTTCACGGAAGCGGGGCGGAAGCGTTTCCAGGGCTCGCGTAAGTCGCCCGCGAGCATCGCCTGCAATTGCGATGGATTCGGGCGTGGCGGAAGATTGCATGTGCAGTTCTTCATCGAATTGGTCCGTCATTTTCATCCGGCGATTCTTCTCCAACCACGTATAACAAGTGTTGCGGACGATCTGCAGCAACCACGCACGCACGTCACCTCCATAGAAACTTTCGAAGAAGCGAAAAGCGCGAAGCATGGCGTCCTGCGTCACATCTTCTGCATCAGTGCGGCTGGACAAAATCCACGCCGCCAGGTTGAATGCCGCGTCAAGATGCGGAAGCACCATCTGCTCGAATCGTGTCCGGTCCTCGGCATTCAGCACATCTAAGCCTTTCTCGCGATCAGTGAATTCATAAGTAGGAACTGTTCGGAGCGCAGATTTATTCTTGGTTTTGAGCCTTTTCTAATGAATCAGCCACAAAGCGGCCAAGATTACAGAGTCAAGGAAGAAGGCGCCTATGGCGGCAGTCTATAGAACAAACCCCCTCTAAACGGCGGCGCGAGCCTATTGGGGCGCTAAACCTCGCGCCGCTACTTCCCGAGCTCTCTGCCGAAGTGGACACAGACTTACTCCTGCGATGGAAGTTCAGAAAAATGGAGTTCAGACGGAATATTTTCCTGGATCTACCTGTCTACCTAGTGCACGGCAAGCGCAAAGGTTCGAGGTAACACGCGAGAAATCATCGAGAGGAAACTATGGCCAAAAGGAACAAAGACGAGATTTTGCACGATCACAACAACGATGGAGTTGATAGACGAGGGTTTCTGAAATGCATGGCATGGGCTGGGACAGGAGCGCTTTGCGTAATGGAAGGCGGAATCCTGAAGTCGTATAGCTTGAGCCGGCTGGGAGAAATTGGCGCTCGGGAAATGGCTGGTGAGCTCAGCTTCGTGCAGATCAGCGACAGCCATATGGGATTCAACAAACCCGCCAATCCCGATGTGGCAGGGACGCTCAAGTCGGCGGTCGAGAAGATCAATGGTCTCAGCAAGCCGCCAGAGTTCATGCTGCACACCGGCGACATAAGTCATCTCTCGAAACCCGAAGAATTCGACACTGTCGATCAGATTTTAAAAAGCGCGAGCGCAAAGGACGTGTTTTTTGTCCCCGGCGAACACGATGTGCTGAACGATGACGGCAAGTCGTACCTGGAACGCTATAACAAGAACGCCAAGGGTGCAGGATGGTACAGCTTTGACAAGAAGGGCGTCCACTTCATGGGGCTCGTAAATGTCATGAATTTAAAGGCCGGTGGACTCGGCACGCTCGGCCACGAGCAGTTGGAGTGGATCGAAGACGACGTCCAGCATCTGAAACACAGCACGCCCATCGTGGTGTTCGCGCACATCCCACTCTGGAGTGTGTATCCGGAATGGGGCTGGGGAACGGAAGACAGCGCACAAGCGCTCGCGTACTTGAAGAAGTTCGGTTCGGTGACCGTGCTGAACGGTCACATTCACCAGATCATGCAAAAAGTCGAGGGGAACGTAGCCTTCCATACAGCAGCGTCGACCGCATTTCCGCAACCGCAACCGGGCAAAGCCGATTCCCCGGGACCAATGAAGGTGCCTGCCGAGCAGCTGAAGAATGTTTTGGGAATTACAGACGTGAATTACGTGCAGGGTCGCAACGCTCTGGCCGTAGTCGACTCAACGCTTGCGTAAACCGGAGAAAATCCGGAGCAAGAGAATCCATTCTCACTAAATCTAGAAAACAAAGGAAAAGAACAATGATCAGGAAAAGTGTGTGCATGGTAGGTTTATTCGCAATCGTGATGATTGCGACGCTGCTGCTCTCAGCGGCTTCGCCGGGCAGTTCGGCGCAATCTCCGCAACCTGCAAGCGCGGAAGTAAAGGTTGATAATTTCAGTTTTGGGCCGACGACCCTGACGGTTGCTGTCGGAACGACGGTCACCTGGACAAATCGTGATGATATTCCCCACACGGTTGTCAGCACGGACAAAGTATTCAAGTCCAAGGTGCTCGATACCGACGAAAAGTTCTCCTTTACCTTCAGCAAAGCCGGAACGTATCCCTACTTCTGCTCAATTCACCCCAAAATGACCGGCTCGGTCGTTGTGCAGTGAGCGGCCAATGAGCGTAAATCCCTTCGATCTCAAAACCATCGTTCTCGCGAAGCACGCTCAGCATGTGGTGTTGATTCATTTTCCGATCGCACTATTTCTTGCCGGCGTAGTGTTCGATTTCCTCGCACACCAAAGCAAGCGGCGCGGCCTGGCCGAAGCCGCTTACTTCAACTTCCTGGTCGCGGCGATTTCGACAGTGCCCGTTCTCGCGACGGGCGTCCTCGCCTGGCAGTTTGCTCTCGAGGGACAAAAATTGAAAGGCACCCTACTTGAGCATCTGATCCTCGCGTGCGTGTCGACGGTAATGATCTGGCTGGTGTGGTGGGTGCATTTCCGCGGGCGGAAACGGCCAGAACCTTTGCCGAATTACCGCTTAGCGATCGAATTTCTAGCCTTCGGGATGGTAACGCTGACAGCGCACTTGGGAGGTTTCCTAAGCGGCGTAAATGGTCCTGGTTAGCACAGCAATCAGACTTGGGCTTTCGCCTGACACGGACGGAGTTCAGAAACAGAGGAAAAGGTATGAAGCTACTCTATGGAGCGATCGCTCTCGTATGTACACCATTGGTAATCGCAGGAAATGATGCCGCTTATCCAACCGAAAAGCTAGCCGCGTTTGTGGTCGATAAAGTGGATGTGACGACGCTTCCGTCTGCGATTCGCCCGAAGTCGGTCGAAGGGAAAAAGACGTTAGGCGATTACGGATATGTGGCGCGCGAGCTCGACGAAAAGAAAGCACTTCTCGATCCGCCGCAGGGAGCCTCGCGGATTTCGATCGAAGTATTGGAAGCGAAGAAATCTGGCATTTACGTTTGCATGAACAGCCAGTCACAAAATGAAAGCGGCGGCAGGTTCCAACGGGTGTTCTTGTTGAAGCTGAAGAATGCAAACGCGCTCCTCAAGGGTAGAGAAACCTGGAAGGAATTCGACAGCTGCCCAGCGATTGGCGGCGGAGACCAGGATTCTACGAACCCGGGCTACTAAGAACCCGGACGGCTTACCAAAAGTGTATGTCTGGCGAGGGCTGATCCCGATGCATGGGATTTTATTGGTTTCATTTTTTTTACTGGAGGAATACATTGCATCGGCTATTGCGAATTGCGTTGTTGTTTTTGCTGGGTGGAATTACCGTCACCGCCGGCTTCGCCCGAGTGGTGAACACTTCTCAGGCGGACCAGGGAGTACAGATCATTGAGATGTCTGCAAAGAAGTACGAATACACTCCATCACCTATCCGCTTAAAACGCGGCACCAAAGTTCAGCTAAGGATCACGGCTCTCGACAGGACGCACGGTTTCAAGATCAATCTCAGCCCTGATGGCTCAGACAAGAAAAACGATTCGGGCCTCGTTTTCAGTTCGAAAAACGATGACTGCTTTAAGCTCGAAAAGGGAATTCCGACTGTCGTGGAGTTTGTGGCGCGCACACCGGGAACCTACTCGTTCCACTGCTGCAATCGTTGCGGAATCGGCCACGGCGGAATGAAGGGCCAGATCATCGTGGAACCGTAGTGCCGGATGTAGCCATCGTAACTTTGTTTTGTTCCTTTTGAATCAAGACCTAGGCAAATGGAATTTCTGCGGACTGCCGTCTGCCAAATTCAGAGAAGTGACGGGGCCGTGCCGTTCACTAGGAAAGAGACCGCCGCAGCCGAACGGAAGGTCGCGGCGCGGAGCGCTACGCTCCGAATAAAGGCTAGTCGAAACATCGAAGGCACTTCGCCAATGAATATCAAACGGCAAGGACTAAAGTCCCGTAGAAAGGAGACATCGTCATCATGAAGGCAGTCGTGAGTGTCTCCTTAGGTCTCGTATTTGTCGGCCTGGCTACCTTGAACGTCATCACCATCTTCGAAAGCTCTCGCTTAGGGTGGGCTCCGCGGTCACGTGCTCGAGCAATAGCGCTTCACCGCGCTGGCGGCTATCTCTTCATCGGCCTGTTCGCGCTGATGGTGTGGTTCATGAGCAAGCGTCTAATTGGCTCGCCCGAAGAAATCTCAGGAGATGCCGCTCTACACATCGACCTTGCCGTTTTGCTTGTTCCACTTCTCTTCCTAAAAGTAATCATCGCGCGCAAATACAAAAGCTATCATTCGATTTTGATGCCGCTTGGATTGTCGATTTTTGTCATCTCTGTCGTGCTCGTACTGATCCGCGTGCTCCCGTACGCGTTGGGGAAAATCAATCCTTCAAGTTCGATTGCGAAATATTCGCTGGCACTTATTGTCTTGTTCTGCGTGTCTATGGCCCGTTTAGCACTTCGCCCGCTATGTTCTTCGTCCACCAAAACTCCATCACTTTCATCGTCCTTCCAGTCGGTATCGAAACCGCGATCCAACACCTTCGCCCTTGAGCTTGTCCGCAGTGAAGTGCAGACACCCGATGCCAAGACGCTTTGTTTTCGCGTTCAGGACGATAAGAAGCTGATCGCCAAGCCGGGGCAATTTCTCACGTTCCATCTCGATATCGACGGTAAGCAGGTTGCTCGTTCCTATTCCATCTGTTCTTCTCCATTGAAAACTGACTACATCGAAATCACGCCGAAATGCAGGGAGAACGGATATGTTTCCGTTTTCTTGAACGAGAGAGCAACGCCTGGCCTCATCATTAAGGCAAGCGGGCCTGCAGGGCAATTCTATTTCGACGAAAAGCTTCACACTGAACTCGTCCTCATCGCTGCCGGCAGCGGCATCACCCCGATGATAGCCATTCTCCGCTATATCGAAGAGCTTTCCCTAACTGTACCAGTTACTCTGATTTACTGTGTTCGAACGCGGCAAGACATAATTTTTCGGAAGGAATTAATCCGTTTGAGCTGTTCGCTCGCCAGATTCCGTATCGCTGTCACACTGACCGCTCCAGATCCTGGATGGAAGGGCCAAAAAGGACGGGTGAACAAGGAGTTCCTCCTCGAGCGAGTATCTGATTTCCGTGCGCCCACTTTCTTCCTATGCGGACCTGGGCCCTTCATGCAGCACGTTTCCGAATTGCTCAAGGAACAAGGAGTTTCAGCCGATCGCGTCAAGCAAGAAAGTTTTGGTGGAAAGCCTTCCGTTGCGATTCCAGATTCATCCGGAGACTCGTCAGTTGCCTTTGTTGAGTTTTCCCGCTCGGGGTTCGAGTTTGAACTAATTCCCGACATGACTCTCTTGGAATTTGCGGAGACAGTAGGCGTTTCGATTCCCTATAGTTGCCGTCAAGGTCAATGCGGCACGTGCGCCACTCGTCTCTTACAAGGCAGTGTGAGCATGGAAACCGAAGACGGGTTGAGCGCTGAACAGAAACGGGCAGGATTCATTCTTCCTTGCGTTAGCAAGGTTCACGGTTCCATAAGTATCGACGCCTGACGAGCTTTTAGAAAGCTGTCCAGTCAGAGGAGCAACCAGAAGATTCTAGTGAATAGCCGAAAGTCTCCAGATTCTATTCCTGCCTGCAGAAGTTTCGCGCTATCGGGGAATTATCTGAGAGCATGCGTGGAATTCGAGTATGAGTTCTTTTGCGTTTTTTATAGACGTTTCATTGCCTCCAATTTCAAGTGGAGTTCTCTTGTGCTCAAATATGGATTATTGTTATAATCCATTCTCCGGATTCGATTCAGGTAATCGCGATTCGGTTACAGTTTTTTTAGGAGGGCCA
>Ga0137403_10004340_pt1 | contig 16709 bp, 12 predicted proteins | sample CZOMad2_1_16fung_FD_122057 | JGI IMG/M metagenome (GOLD analysis project Ga0137403, IMG submission 122057) | Vadose zone soil fungal communities from Angelo Coast Range Reserve, California, USA - CZOMad2_1_16fungal (Hybrid Assembly) | ecosystem: Environmental > Terrestrial > Soil > Vadose zone...
CCGACGAGCGGACTTGAACCGCTGACCTGCCGATTACGAATCGGCTGCTCTACCAACTGAGCTACGTCGGCTTGCTTTCGATTCTAACAAAGGCAGTCGTCAGTCGTCGGTCTTCAGTCGTCAGGAAATTCAAAGTCTCATGCAACGAAGTTCGCGCGTGCTGAGGACCGATGACTGAAGACTGACTGTCACCCAACAAAAAGGCCGCCCTGGCATAGGCGGCCTTTTCTTTTAAGGGAGAATAGTTCCAACGGGGCAAAAAACCGTTAAAACTTTCTGGCGAAATCTTATGAGCCGAAAAAGGGGGGTGTCAAGGGATTTTTGGGAAATAAATATCTTTGGATTCAACAACTTAGAAAATAGGTTAACAGGCCGGTCAGGTGGTCCATTTTAGGCGTTTCGCCGGGTTTTGCTGCCCTAAACAGCTTTGATTGTTGGGCTTACCTTGGAATCGGAGGCCCCATCCTGACCCTCGGACAGGTTTAGCGAGATGAAGTCCATGTCCTTCTGGCGGTGCAAAAACTTCTCCGGCAAAATGTGGTTGAAGAAGATCCGAATGCCTCCAAATGCGAGGCCTGCCACGCCCGCGAAGATGATCAGAATCCCGCACAGCAGGAAAACGTTCAGCAGCAGGTTGGCAAGATTATTTTTCTTGCCCTGATAGGTGTTCTCCGTCCAGTTGACGTCAGCTTCGTAGTTAACGCCGTTCAAAAGCGCGCGCGCTTCTCCCGGCGAAATCGTGCCGGTGGCGATCGCAACGATGGGACCGGTGCGCTTGTCGAAAATCGGACCTGCAATCGCCATCGAACCTCCGGTTTGCGCCGGCGCGTGGGCCTGCTTGGCCGCGTCAATCTGTCGTAAGTGTTCGGCCGCCAGTTGCGGTGTCGGATACTCGATCAGTATCAGCGCGGCGATCCCGTCCGCGGTCTGGTAGTTGCCCATGGCCACTTCGGCGCCGGCGCTGAAGTCCACCAGGGGCGCGGAGAGCGGAGCGCTTATCTTCTCCAGACCCACCGGACCCAGCACGTATTTCGCGGTGTTCTTCACATAACCCGATTTCGGAAGGTACTGCGGCAGGATGGGCAGATTTCGTGTGTTGCCGGTAGGCAAAGGCAGCGCTTCCGACAGATCTCGCAACTCGGCGGCCGACATCGCGCTCAGCTTCTCGAATACGGCGTCCACCAGAATGTTGCCACGATAAAACAGCACCCGCTCGTTGAGCGACGAACCCTGGTCCGGAATCGACTCGGTGAGCATCTGCGGCATCTTGTAGTAAGCGAAGGCGCCGTACGCGCCGCTTGCATCAGCGAAGCGAATGGCTTTGAGGGCCACTTTGCGCCCGTCATCGCGGCTGTAGGTGGCGGATTCGAAGTCGGTCAATCCGTATTCCTTGAGCAGTGCGGCGTTCACAGAATCGGCCACTGCCGGATCTTTGCTCGCCCTGGTCGAGCCGGAGACATGCCATCCCGCAAATTGCGGAGGGAGAATCGAGGCCTGCGCGGGCTTTGTGGCTTGTGTGGCCGCGGGCGACTCGCCCGCGAAGGCTGCGCCCAAAGCCAACATCAACAAGATCAGAGTAGATATGAATTTGGTAACCATAAGACAAACCGGGGCAAAGCCCTGTCTATTTAGACTACAGACGAGAGCGGAAAGTTTCCATCCGGAAGAGAGTTCGGGAATGAACTGGTCTTCTTTGACGCAAAGGTGGTTGGGTGGTGGGTCAGAATGTGTAATTCCTCCCGAGCAGCGCCGCGGAGGAACTTGAACCTAATGGCTCTCGCCCTTATCGATCTTGCTCGCGACTTTCACCCCGCTCAAGCCGCCAACATACTTCGAGATCCCACGGTAGAGTGATTCCGCGATGCGCTGGCGATAGTCGGAAGTCTGCAACCTGCGCTCGTCTCCCGGATTGCTGACAAATGAAATCTCGGCCAGGATGGACGGCATATTGGCGCCGATGAGCACGATGAACGGGGCCTTCTTGACCCCTCGGTCGCGGATTCCGGGGTTCTTAGCGGCCAGGCCGCTATGCAGTGCGCGCTGCACGTTGGAAGCAAACTCGCGCGACTCTTCGATTTTTTCTTTCAGCGCGATCTTCTTCACCAGGTCCTGAAGCTCATAGACAGATTTGTCCGAGGCCGCATTTTCGCGCGCCGCCACATCGAGGGCTTCGGCGGAGGAAGTGAAATTCAGGTAGTAGGTCTCGACGCCCCGTGCATCGGGATCGCGGCTGGAGTTGGCATGGATCGAAACGAACAGGTCCGCCTGTTCCTGGTTGGCGATCGAAGTGCGAGTCTCAAGCGGAATGAAGGTGTCGTCCTTGCGGGTGTAGACTACGTCGGCGCCAAGGCGGGACTGCAACAGCTTTCCCAGTCGCCGGCCGACGTCGAGCACCAGATCTTTCTCCTCGAGGCCGTTGGGACCGATGGTACCGGTATCGTGTCCCCCGTGGCCCGGATCGATGACGATCCTGCCGATCTTCAATCCCAGGGCGCGAATCAGCGAGCGGTCGCCGCTGGCGGTCGGAGAGGCTTCATGGACATCTGGAAAAATCGCTGTCGGCTGGCGCCTGTTCCGGCTGGACCTTCGCGAGAGCGTGGGCAAGTTCAATGCCGTAGGGGGCAGCGTGACCGGCGCCTTGGCCGCAGGCTTATTCTCCGGAGGATCGAGTTTAGCGACAGTAACGTCGCTGTCGTCGTCATCGTCCGCTTCGACCACGGTTTTCCTGGCGCCATGGCTGGTCGCGACTGGCAACGGCTTGTCGGTGGGTATTTGGGGCTGCGCTTTGGCCTCCGCATCCGGTGTGACCGGTTCTTTTACGGGGGTTCTCTGCACCGCCTTCTTGCTCTGAGTGTCCTTACTGCGAATATCAATGATCAGCCGCGGCGGGTCCGTAAGCACGGACGTCCTGTAGTCAGAGCCGTCCGCAACCTCCAATACAATCCGCGACTTTCCCGGCTGGAACTGCGCCACCCGGATCTTCGTCAGCAGACCGTCATCCACGTCGAAGGTCTTTCCTAGCAGCGATGAAGTCAGGTTGGTATTGAGCAAATCGAAAAAGATGCGCTCGGGGTTCTCGATGCGCTGAGCCTCGAACTTTACGTCCCTTTCCAGTCCGATGGCGATCCTGGTGTAATCCGGTGTGGACCAGTGGCGAACACTGGTCACGTGCGACGCCTTCCGGCCTTCCGTCGCCTCCTCAGGGCCCTCGGTTTCGGCGGTGGAGGGCCTCGGGCTCTTGCTTGAAACCTCTTTCCCGGCGCGGCCTTTGGGGGCGCTGGAATCTTCATCCAAATCGTTCTCGTCTTTCGATCTCGACCGCGCTTGCTGCACCGGATCGTTGAGCGCTTTGCCGGCCTCTTCGGCCAGGTGGTGGTGAGGATAACGGTGCAGAAACTCCTCGAATGTCAACTTGGCTTCGGCCGGGTCTCTCAGATCATCCTGGTAAATCTGGCCAATGGTGAACAGCGCTTCGAAGCGGTCGTGGCTGCCGGGATACTCCCGGCGCAGAAACTTATATTGTCCGATGGCTGCATGCAGGACCCTGTCATCGTTAAAGCGCCGGCCCATTTCCGTCAGCAGTTCAGCTACGGCGACCACGCTGGGATCCGCTTTGGAAGAAGCCGGCGAGCCGTAATAGACGCGGCGGTAGGCGGCAATCACGCGCTGGTATTCCTTGCGGCTTTGCTGCGCGGAAGGAAGGTTGTTCAGGGTTTCCCGCAGCCGCTGAGCGGCGGCGTATTGGGTCGAGGCCCAGGCCTCCGACTTACCCCGCGCCTGCAGGGGAAGAACCGGGAGCAACAGCAGAAACAGAGCCGCCCCCAGACGCCTTGCGCGTTGGCCTCGATCGGAGTTCAATTTTCTAGCCTGTAATCGCCCGTAATCGCGTAGCTCCCAGGAGCTGTGTTCGGTTGCTACCCTATTACAGATGCCGATCTCTCAATCGGTGTTGCTGAACGACAGAACGCCGCGCTCATCCCGCCTCACTCGCACCGGTTCGTGTACCGGACTGCTCATGATGCGATACCCCGAAGCGGCGTCGCCGTAATACAACTGCGTGATCCGCCTCACGTAGTTGCGGGTCTCGCGGAAGTGTGGAACTCCGGCACTTCTTGCTACCGCGCCGGCGCCTGCGTTGTAGGCGGCCAGCGTCAGTTTGACGTCGCCACCATAGCTTTCCATCAGCCTCTTTAGATGCCGGACACCCGCATCCACGTTCTGCTGTGGATCGAACGGGTTGACCACATTCAGTGACCGCGCCGTCTGTGGCATCAACTGCATTAGCCCCATTGCCCCGGTGCGGGAAACTGCGTTGGGGTTGAAGTTCGATTCCACCTTGATGACTGCGCGTACCAGACTGGGGTCCACGTTATGCCGGGACGCCGCCTGGTCAATCGCGGCGTCAATCTCCTGCTGCGTGAATGGCCTGCCACTCACGAAGCTGGAAACCTTCTGCGAGGTACTGACTTCAGCCGCGGCCGAACGTGCCGCCCGGATATTGGCCGATGCGACTGACTTCCAGGCATGTGCGGTGGGACTCCAATACATCAGCCCACTGCTTCGGATTGTCGGAGTCGTCGAGCGCCTAGGCGCTACGGGCGTCTCGTCGTTGACGTAGACTTTGCGTCCGGAGCTGTCGATACTGCTGGTAATGCTGGCGGAACCGGCTTGTGCCCGCAGATATGGCGTGGTGAGAGAAAGGAAGGTCGCGAGTACGGGACTAGCCATCAGGGCGATTTGCAGGCGTTTTCGCATAGCCGGGTTTAGTGCTGGCACGTGGACAGACAAATACCCCGCGCCTACCTACCCGGAGCCTGACGGAGAAACATCTACCAGAGTGGAACAATTATAGGCGGGGGATGGGTCCGTAGCAATTGCTCTAAAGACCAATAGAACCACCGAAGTAATACAGCAATTCGTTGAAAATATAGATATTTACTGCGCCGATTGGTTACCTGCCGGGAGCGCTTCGGCCGGGCCTGGAAAGAAGCCGGCGCCGGCGCGGCTTTTACGTTCTTTATCCGCCTGTAGTAGGCTGCCTCCGTCACCCATGTCCATCCCATCATGAACGACATCGCCCTGCCGCAACGCGAAGCCCCCGACTCCCAGATGCTTTATGGATTCTGGTATCGCGCCCTGCCCGGCCACCAGGTCGGCGGCAGCCAACTGCAAAAAACCATGCTGCTCGAGACCCCGCTGGCGATTGGACGTGATCGTCAGGGCCGCCCATTTGCGTTGCATGACGCCTGTCCCCACCGCGGCATGCCGCTCTCCCACGGTCACTTTGACGGCCAGCAGGTGGAGTGCAGTTATCACGGCTGGAAGTTCGACGGGCACACCGGCCAGTGCCAGCTTATTCCGTCCCTCACCGCGGACCAGAAGCTGAAAATTGACCGTATCTACGCCGGCAGCTATCCCTGCGAAGAGCATGACAACTTCATCTGGGTTTTCATCCCCGAGCAGGCGGCGCCGGGCGCCGGATTCACCAAGTCCGCAGACGCTCCCATGCCCGCGCCGCGAGTCCCCACCTTCAGCGAGAAGTACAAACTCGCCTACCTGACCGCTGACCTACCCTGCAGCGTCGATCATGGCATCATCGGGCTGATGGATCCCGCGCACGGGCCCTTCGTTCATCAGGCCTGGTGGTGGCGCAGCCGCAGCAGCATCCATGAGAAGCAGAAGAATTTCGAGCCCATTCCCAACGGCTTTCGTATGAGCGCGCACACCCCCAGCTCGAACAGCGCGCCGTACAAGTTGCTGCGGCTCTACGCCGATGCGGAATCCATCACTACCACTATTGATTTTGTTCTGCCCAACCTGCGGCTGGAGACCATCCGCGCCGGCAAATACTGGTTTTCTTCCTTGACTACGGTGACGCCCGTCACCCGCGGTCATTGCCGCATCGATGTGGTGGCGGCGTGGAACATTTTTCGCTGGGTACCGCTGGGTCCGCAGTTGCTCAAGTTCGTGTTTGCAAAGTTTGTGGAACAAGATCGGCAAACCATGGAACAACAGTCAGAAGGACTGAAACACAACCCGCACCTGATGCTCATCGATGACGCCGACCGCCCCGCCAAGTGGTATTTCGGGTTGAAGGCGGCGCTTCTGGAATCGCGCAAGACTGGCGGCGCAATGAAACATCCGCTGCCCGGCCCGGTTACGCTTAAGTGGAGGAGTTGAATTCTTGGTAGCGCCGGCGTCCCGCCTTGGCTGGGAGCTTAGTCCTCGACCAGCCAATCCAAAGCTTCCCCGCGGGTCTTGAAGGTCGGCAATTCCCGCTGCGAAAAATTCTTAAGGTGCTCGTAGAAGATTTTGGGCAAGCTTTCCGTTCCCACCCAGGCCGAACGCTTCAGATACGGCCGGTCGAGAACTAAAGCAGGCTTGAGACGCTCCAGGCTCTTCTTGTCGAAATGCGCCCCGGTGAAATCCGCCAGAAGCAGCACCGATCCCCGAGGCTCGGCGGTCACCCGGCCGGGGACAAGCGTGGCGAATTCTTCCAGCTGCTCTGCCGAGCAGCCAGTGCCATCCACCAGAAGAATTTTCTTTTGCTTGTGGCTGATGAAACGGATGCGATTCTTCATCCGCCCTCCTGTTGCCGCGGAGTGTGGCAAAGCGGCAAATCTCCCACATCTGAGAACCGGGAACTGATGTCTGACAACTGGGTTTAGTTTCCCAGTAAAGCGTCCACTACTCCGTACACCTCGTCCAGCGCGGCGTCCAGCACCCCGGCGTCCTTGCCGCCGGCTTCCGCGAGATCAGGTCTGCCGCCACCCTTGCCGCCGACTTTCTGCGCTATCGGCCCAATGACCTTGCCCGCCTGGATTCTACTCGTCAGGTCTTTGGTGACGCCCACAATAAGAGCCACGCTGCCATTCGTCGCCGAGCCCAGGACCACAACGCCCGATCCCAGCTTGTCGCGCAGTTGGTCCACCAGAGTGCGCATCTGCGCGCGCTCGAGATTGTCCACGCGGTGGGCTAGCACCTTTACGCCGCGAATGTCTTTGATCTGGTCGGTCACCGAGGCCACGGTGGACGATGCCGATTTCATCCGCGCCTGATCGAGTTCGCGCGCCAGCCGCTTGATCTCTGCGTCTTTCTTTTCCAGTTCCAGCTTCAACGCTTCGCCTGGCGACGCATTGGCCTCGCGAGTGGTCAGACTGGCGACCACATTCTCAAGTTGATGGTCTTTCTGGAAGTGATGCAGCGAACCTTCCCCGGTAACGGCTTCGATGCGGCGCACGCCGGAAGATACACTGCCTTCCTTCAATACTTTGATCAGGCCGATCTCGCCCGTGGCGCCGGTGTGGGTGCCGCCGCACAGTTCAGTCGAGAAGTCGCCGATCTTGATCACGCGGACCTTGTCGCCATATTTCTCGCCGAACAGCGCCATGGCTTTGTATTCGTTGATGGCGACATCGATCGGGACATTTTCAATGACTTCGATCTTCTGATTGCTCAACACTTCTTTGTTGATCACATCTTCGATGTCCTGCAGTTCTTCGTCGGCGACCGCAGTGAAGTGTGAAAAGTCAAAGCGCAGATGATTGGGCGCCACCAGAGACCCCGCCTGCTTCACATGCTTGCCCAGCACTTCGCGAAGTCCGGCCTGAAGCAGATGAGTCGCGGTGTGGTTGCGCATAGTGGCTCGCCGGATCTCCGCGTCGACGACGGCATCGACTTTTTGCCCGACCCTAAGGGTGCCCCCCCCTTCCGCGTTTTTTGCGGAGGGTGGGGATTTCACCACGATCTGATGCGCACGAACTCCCTGGACCGGGTAATAGCAGGCTTTCACGTCGGCCACGACGGTGTTGTGATCGTCGCTGTAGAGCCATCCGCGGTCGCCGACTTGTCCTCCGGATTCGGCATAGAACGGAGTGTGGTCGAGGATGACCTCACCTTCTTCTCCTGGCTTGAGTTCTTGCGCGCCTTGACCGTTGTGGATGATGGCGAGAATTTCGCAGCCGTTGGAGCGGGTCTGGCGGTAGCCCTCGAATTCGGATTTGGGAAGCCGCTGGTAGGCGGGATTGGCGGTCTGCTTGGCTGCGCCCTTCCAGGAGGCGCGAGCGCGTTCGCGCTGCTCCTGCATGACGCGGTCGAAGCCTGCCTGATCGAAATCGACGCCGGCGTCGCGAACCGCGTCCTGGATGAAATCCAAGGGAAGTCCGAAAGTGTCGTATAACTTGAATGCTCGATCTCCCGGGTAAGTTGGCGGGCGATCGACCATTTTCTTCGGCTCATTAACCAACTCTGACGCGTGTGGCCATTCTCCGGAAGCTTCTTCCTCGACTATCTCCTTTCCAAGCGTTCGTTCTGCAAAAACAACGCCAATATCTCTTTCAAGCATCTTGAGGCCGATGTCCATGGTGTGTGCAAATCGTGTTTCCTCGGCCTGTACCGTCTTGGAGATACGGACGGCTGTTTCCCCCAACTCGGGATACGCATCCTGCATCATGTTGCCAACTGTGAAAACCATTTCATGCAGAAATGGCTCTTCGCGGCCGAGCAATCGACCATGTGTTATCGCTCGGCGAATGATCTTCCGGAGCACGTAGCCCCGGCCTTCGTTCGATGGCAGCACGCCATCGGAGATTAGGAACGTGGCGGCCCGTGAGTGGTCCGCGATGACTCGCAGCGACGCAGCAGATTTCGAGCCTGCCGAGCCTTGCTCGGCAAGGACGGGTGGGGCACCCGTCCCTAGGTAGACATTGCCGCCTCCCGCTTCCGTGTCCGCGTAGGGGCGGGCTCCCTCACCCGCCCGGCTGGGTCGAAGACGCGGCTGAACTTTCGTAAGCTCCGCAGCCCGTGCGATCAGAGGCGTGAAGAGATCCGTGTCGTAATTTGAGATCACGCCCTGCAGCACCGCTGTCACCCGCTCCAGACCCATCCCGGTATCAATCGAAGGCTTGGGGAGCGGGTTCAACTTCCCGCTGGCGTCGCGGTCGAACTGCATGAACACCAGATTCCAGAGCTCGACGTAGCGGCCGCAGTCGCAACCGAATTTGCAGTCGCTGTGACCCTGATCGGAGGCCGCTACGCCCATGTCGTAATGAATCTCGCTGCAGGGGCCGCAGGGGCCGGTGTCGCCCATCTGCCAGAAATTGTCTTTTAGTCCGAACTCGAAAATCCTGTCCTTCGGCACGCCCTGGCCGAGCCACAGGTCGTAAGCCTCGGCATCGCGCGACATGCCACCTTCGCCGTTGAAGATGGTCACGTAGAGTTTGTCTTGTTCTATGCCAAACCATTGCGGCGAAGTGATCAGCTGCCAGGCGTAAGCGATGGCATCTTTTTTGAAATAGTCGCCGAAGGAAAAATTTCCCAGCATCTCGAAAAATGTGTGGTGCCGGTTGGTGAATCCGACGTTTTCAAGATCGTTATGCTTGCCGCCCGCGCGCACGCATTTCTGCGAAGTTGTGGCCCGCGTGTAGTCGCGTTTTTCCAGTCCGAGGAAGATGTCCTTGAACTGGTTCATGCCGGCATTGGTGAACAGCAGGGTAGGGTCGTTCTGCGGGACGAGCGACGAGGAGTGCACCTCGCGGTGTCCCTTCTGAATGAAAAAATCCAGAAATTTACGGCGAATTTCGGAGCCGGTCAGCATGGCTGTACCCCGATTCTAGCATCGGGGAAAGCGCGTCGCCGGATTCGCAACCGCCTCCGCTGTTCATTCGTCACAGACGACGGCCGAGGCAGTGCCATAGATTTCAGGCGTCTCTACGGGACGCGGTTTCGTTTCGGCGAAGGCACCCGCCAGTGAACTGGCGGGCTACTATCAACGGTCCCTGCGGGACCACATTTATTTTTCAGCGACCGGTTTGCCCCGGAGCGCGGTTTGACCAGGGCGAGTACGAAAGGTGAGCGGGGCTCATCTTGGAGGAAGGGGCGGGCAATTCGTCCCGGTGGGACCTCTGTACAGCTATTGAAAGGCTTATCTTCCCGATGGATGAACGAGACCCAGGCCAGTGGATTTTCCTGGCAGGAGGAGCGCTTTCACGCTCGGATTTTCGCTCAAGACTCGTACGATTGACCACATTAAGCGACCGGCAGAGCATCATGAAAAGCGCAGCTTCGAGCTGGAGTTTCTCGTGTTCCTGAAGAGACGCGATCGACTACGATCCGAAATACGTCTGGGGATAGGCGGTCAGGCGTCCCTACGGGACGCGAGGGATTCTTGCCAGCCGACCCGGCGTTGAAAACGCCGGGCTATTCTCAGATGTCCCTCCCGGACATGCTCGGCCAGCCTACCCGGCGCTGAGGCGCCGGGCCAGAAGTTCCCGTCCGCGGCAATCTGCTACTTCACCGCGTCGCCGGTTTTCTCTGCGCCTTCTTTAACGTCGTGGCCGACGTCTTTCACGCCCTTCTTGATCCCGTGCCCCGCCTTTTTGGCCATGTGGCCGGTGTCTTTGGCAGCGTCCTTGGTGGCGTCGGCGGTCTTGTCGGCGGCTTTATCGACACCGTGTTCGGTTTTCTTTGCGACCTTTTTGGTGCCGTGTTCTGTATCCTTGGCTGCATCTTTGGTGGCGTCCGCAGTCTTGTCGGCTGCCTTGTCGACACCGTGTTCGGTTTTCTTGGCCACCTTCTTGGTGTCGTGAGCTGTGTCTTTGGCCGCATCCTTGGTAGCGTCAGCGGTCTTGTCGGCTGCCTTGTCCGTGGCATGCGCGGTTTTCTTGGCTGCCTTCTTGGTGGCATGGGTTGTGTCTTTGGCAGCGTCCTTGGTGGCGTCCGCAGTCTTGTCGGCCGCCTTGTCGACGTCGGTTTTGACGTCTTGCGAGTAGGCGAGCGAGGCCAGGCCGAGCAGCACCGCTCCGAGAAATAGTGTCCGTCTTGCTCTCATGGTTCCTCCTGATTAGTGAAACGGGTGACAGGGAGTATCCAGCATTTTCGACGTAAACGCAACGCTGCGCTCCTATCAGTAGAGGCCTGGTTCTTTACCGCAAAGGTCGCAGAGAAGAGCCGCTAAAAACGCAAAGACCACCGAACCCGTCGCCGAGGGAATGGGCCGCCCCGGGTAGCACTTCTATTTATTCCAGTTCTCCCTCCAGCGCGGTCAGGGTTTCGTCATCCACATCCCACTTTTTCAGGATGACAAAAATCGTCTTGGCTCCGAAACCTGCGCGCATCAACTGGCGGAAGATCCGGGCGGCGTCTTTCTGGCTCTTGGGCTTCTGCAGGCGCTTGCGGTGCAGATAATCGCGGGCTTGCTTCTCCTCGTTCACTTCGTCATACACCGAATCCACAGCCTTGTCGATCACTTCGCCGTGCACCCCCTTGGCTTTCAGGTCAGTGATCACGCGGCGCCGCCCGAACTTTTCGTTGTCACGACGAAACGACGAAAATGCGGCCGCGTATTTGGCGTCATTCAGGTAACCCTGGTCCTTCAAGCGGCGGATGACCAATTCCACCAATGTCTTGCCATATTCGGTGTCAGCATCAACCCGAGGCCGCAGCAGGCGTTTGAGTTCGGCAACCGAGCGCATGCGCCGAGCCAGCGCGCCGACCGCATACTCATAAAGCACGTCCTCGGAATCGGTCTTTTTGGGGCGTGGAAATGGCATGACGGTAAACTTTATTCAGCTATGTAAATTGTTTGTAAAAAAAGCAGATCATGAGCTCACTCGGGCACGAGCATGGAACTCCTGTGGTGCCAACTACGTATACACCAGAGACGGCTGAAAATTCACGAATGTGCGGTCCGGCCGGTGGGTGACTTTCGCGCAATGGTGTCGTCTACTATGGGAAAAGAAGATCAGGGAGTCAGTCATGCTTACGATCGATGTGGAGAAAAACAGCGAAGTGGCGGTGGTGCACTGCAATGGACGATTGGTGCGCGGTGCGGAGGTGGGCACGCTGAGGAATGCCGTGGTTTCGCAGAAGACCACGCGCGTTGTGGTGCTGGACCTCTCACAAGTGGAATTCATGGATGCGGGCGGGCTGAACGCACTGGTGTCATTGCATCACTGGACGTTTGACCACGGCATCCAGCTCAAACTCGTGAACCCTTCGCGGCTGGTCCACGATATGCTCACCCGTACCCGCCTGAACCGTGTGTTCGATATTTCTTCTCTGCATGACGTCTTGACCATTCTCAGTGGCGTCGATTGTCCTCATGCAAAGTACGGAGCGGGATATTTGAGCCAACCCCAAACTCTGGCGGCGAAATAGCGGCAACGTTTCGGTGGCCTTTGGAGTCGTCGGCAAAAAAGAGGGCGCGCAGGAGAGCGCGCCCTTGCCTTTTGAGTCAGTGCGACTTCAGCGACTGCCGCCGAAGCCGGTCTGCTGCATGGCATTGCGGGAGATGTCGCTGGTGGAAGAGACGCCCTGCATCCGCAACTTGAAGTCGTCGGCGTTGGAGGCGTTTTCCAAAGCGGTTTCGTAGTTGATCAATCCAGCCTGGAACAAATCCCATAGCGACTGGTCGAAGGTCTGCATGCCGTACTGCGAAGTTCCGGCGGAGATGGCGTCGCGCACCGCACGTGTCTTTTCCGGAACCAGAATACATTCCCGGATATACGCGGTGTTGATCATGACTTCGACAGCGGGCACGCGGCCGTCGCCGTCGCAGCGTCGCACCAGGCGTTGACTGATGACGGCACGCAGCACTGCAGCCAGCTGCAGCCGGATCTGTTTCTGCTCGGGTGGAGGGAAGATCGCGATAATGCGGTTGATGGTTTCGACTGCGTCCAGAGTGTGCAACGTTGAGAACACCATGTGGCCGGTTTCCGCAGCGTGGAGCGCGGTGCCTATGGTTTCGAGATCGCGCATTTCGCCGACCAGGATGACGTCGGGGTCCTGACGCAGGGAAGCGCGCAACGCAGCGCCGAATGATGGCGTGTCCACTTCCACTTCGCGCTGGTTGACGTAACCCTTCTTGTCACGGTGCAGAAATTCGATAGGGTCTTCGATGGTGATGATGTGCTCGGCGCGGGTGGAGTTGATGCGGTCGACCATGGCGGCCAGTGTCGTCGACTTACCAGATCCCGTGACGCCAGTGACGAGAATTAATCCGCGCGGCATTTCGCAAACCTGTTCCACGATCTTGGGCAGATAGAGCTCATCGAGCGCGCGAATCTTGGTGGGGATGACGCGCAGCACCAGTCCGACGTTGCCGCGTTGCTGGAAGACGTTCACGCGGAAGCGGCCCAGTCCGGCGACGCCGTAGGCCATATCAATTTCTGTGGTCTCTTTGAATTTTTGTTTCTGGCGCGCGGACATCATGCTGAAAGCCATGGTCAGCATGTCCTCGGCGCTGACGCGCGGCTGATCCGTCAGCGGAGTCAGGTCGCCATCGATGCGCAGATGGGGATAGTTGCCTACCTTCAAATGCAAGTCGGACGCCCGGCGCTCCATGGCGATGCGCAGCAAGTCATCAATGTTCATTCGACACTTCCCCCAAATAACCTCCCGTATGATGAACCGAAAAGTCACTGGGCCCAAGATGACCTAAGTAACGAAAGAGGACGCTACAGGGACAAGCCTTTGGACTGCCGGCCCTTATACCGCCCCGTCCTAATTCAGACTTGTCATCCCGAGCGGAGCCGAGGACCTGCTTTCAGACGGCAGCAATGGTGCGGGTGGGCAAACAGCGGTTGAAAAACGAAGGGCGCCGTTTCGGCGCCCTTTCAAATCCCTGACATGCACTGAAGCTATACGCCGACTGGCTGCTTGCTGCCTACCGTCACCGGCGTAAGCCACTTGTATTTGTCGGGCTTCTCTCCAGTAACGATGGCGTAGAACTCTTTCTGAATGGCTTTAGTGATGGGGCCAATGTTGCCTTTGCCGACGCTGATCTTGTCCACGGACCGGATGGGCGTGACCTCGGCCGCGGTGCCGGTGAAGAAGACCTCGTCCGCGATGTAGAGCAGTTCGCGCGGAATGCCCTGCTCGGTTACAGGGATGCCCACGTCGCGGGCGATCTGTAGCACCGACTCACGCGTGATGCCGGGCAGCACTGAATTGCCCAGGGGAGCGGTATTCAGCACCCCGTTGCGTACCACGAAGACATTTTCTCCCGAGCCTTCGCTGACGTAACCGTTGGCGTCGAGCGCAATGCCTTCGACATAGCCGTTGATGATGGCTTCCATCTTGATAAGCTGCGAATTCATGTAGTTCGCGGCTGACTTGGCCATCGCCGGCAGGGTGTTGGGCGCAATGCGCGTCCAGGAAGAGACGCAGATGTCCGCGCCTTCTCCGGATTCCGATGTCAGATACTTCCCCCAGGGATAGTTACAGATGTAAACCTCGGTGGGCGAGTTGAACGGGTTCACTCCGGCTTCACCGTAACCGCGCAGCACAATGGGACGGATGTAGCAGGGCCAGGCGCCATTGTTCTTGATCAGATCAGCCATGCCCGCGATCAGTTCTTCCACCGTGTAGTCCACATCTATGCGATAAATCTTGGCTGAATCCAGCAGCCGCTGCATGTGCTCCTTGGCGCGAAAGATGGCGGGGCCGCTGGGCAGGGCATAGCAACGCACTCCCTCGAACACCGACGAGCCGTAATGTACAACATGCGACATTACGTGAATCTGGGCGCTATCCCAGGGAATGAGTTTGCCGTTGTGCCAGATTTTCTCGGTCTTTTGAATCGCCATGAGGACTCCTACGGACTAGGAGAATTATAACCGAGTGGTCGAACCCGGCGCGTAAGGGACCTTACGCTGGGTCATATTGCGGACCGGGATTTGGAGAACCTCAGCATGCGTCTCTAATTTAGGGTCAGCCTAGCTTGCGAAGGATGTATCGCGAAACGGATATATCGCAGCCGACGGTTTGTGCTGGCGCCCGCGAGATCCTTCAGGACTGAAGTCCTTCAGGATGACGGCAGACTTAGGGTGACAGACGATAATCGCTAGGGTTTGATGCCTCCGACTGGGAGCTCGGGAGCGGCGGATCGCTCCGCGGTCCGGACTTTCGTGCCAACTTCGTCGCCGCGGAAATACTTCCCCTTGGCCGCAGTCATTTCGGGCATGGCTGCGTAGGGCTTGCTGTAATCATTGGCGGCGTTCCAGAAGAGGAAGCCAATGCCGCCCTTGTTCTTCGCCGTCACAACCTGAGTTCTTATGTATTCCGGCGAGTAGGTCTTGGTCTTCCAGCGGAAGGCTTGCAGCCAGGGACGAATTACCACGCCGCTGCCCTGTGTGATCTTTTCGAAACGTTCCATGGAAGCGCCGATGAAGTGCTCGGGAGCGTCTCCGGGATGGGCGATGCCGTCCATGCCGAAGAAGTGTGACGGGTAGATCATGGGTGAAAGTACGTCGCAATACTTGGCCATGCGCACGATGTCCTGACCGGTATGCGCGAGGTCAACCGGGCGTTGCCAGGCCATGATGCCGAATACATCGAGCGACAACAGAGCGCCCGTGGGATGAATTTCGGCATAGGCATGCTTCAGGAAGTCCACAATTACGTCCGAGCGGTGCCACTCCGGATGCCCGGTCTGGAAGTAGAAGCTGGCGTCTTTCTGTTCGCCCTCGGCGGGAAAGCGTACATAGTCGAACTGAATTTCGTCGGCACCAGCCTCGGCGGCCTTCTTGGCCAGAGCGATGTCGTACTCCTGCACTTTGGGCTGGGATGGATCAGTCCACACCAGTTTGCCGTTCTCGCGCCAGGCTTGGCCGGTCTTGTGCGACTTCACCGCCAGTTCAGGATGGGTCTCGACCAGTCGCTGGTCGCGGAACATCGCGATCCGCGCAATGGCGTGCATGTTCTGTGAATGCACGAAATGAATGAACTTGGGTAGGTCGTGAAATGAGCTGTGGTGACTTCCCAGCAGGGGATGATCGAACGGGATGGTCACGCTTCCATCGCTGTCCTTGATATCGAAAACCACGGCATTGCCGCCCACTTCACGCCAGTGCTTGATGATCCGTATTCCATGATCACTGGCCGCCATGATTCCGGTGAGATAGACGGCCCGGACTTCAAAATCACGTTCGACCGGAACTGACTTCTCGACGATCGGCGCCGGCAGCAGTCCCGGAACGATCACCGGCTGGCCTGCTTTCAGGAAGGTGCTGTGCAAATCTCCGTTGGCCTTATGGATCGCCTCGGTCAACTCGGAGGAAGTCAGATACGAGGTCTGTCCGAGGTAGTGCCGGGCCACCAATGGGATGCTGTCGCCGCGCTTGGCAACATACAGAGCGCTGCCCGGGGGCGCTATCGTCACCAGGGACGGCTCCGGGGCCTTGGGCACCAGCGGAGTCGTCGGCCGGGACGTAAGCACCAGCTTGGGCTTCGTCGTCTGCGCCACTACCGACGGCGCCAGCGCAGTGTCAATGACTAACAAACCAAAAGAAAGAAAGAGGATAGTAGCGAGTGATGCGGGGCCCAGTTGACGCAAAGGTATTCTCCGTGAAAGTGGCGGTTTTCACGGATGCTACCCTCGGCCCAATGGGCCTGCCAGATAACGTCGGGCCAGTGCCAGAAGGGTTCGCTCGCAGACCCGACTGGCCTTTTGTGTCAGCTGACATCGGGGACAAAATCCCAAGCTTTGCCAACTCTAGACCTTGCGCCCGGCGCTATACATCAAGACCACGAGAGAAACCAGCACCACCACGGCCGCAATTCCGAGTGCCAGGGTTTTTAACCACGGCAGGCCGTAGTGCCGCCCAACCGCAGCAGCAATGACGCCGGGCAGCCCAAATAGCCGGGTAACCCAGCTGGGGAGTTTGGCGGCGTAGGCCTGCTGACCTGCTCGAAACGCCGATTTGGTTTTG